>ERZ808044.363-NODE-363-length-52344-cov-12.593166_pt1 | contig 52344 bp, 57 predicted proteins | sample MGYA00380195_ERZ808044 | MGnify/ENA primary metagenome ERZ808044 (study PRJEB31490, sample SAMN06133423) | mouse gut metagenome | isolation source: Z7_2 | host: mice | place: China: Chengdu | collected 2015-05 ...
TTAGGAAATATAGTGAATGTGGGAGCATCGGATTTGGTACTTTCGGCAGGAGGCAGAAATGTCAGTCTGGCAAAGCTTAACAGTGGTTTTGTCTCAAAAACCTACTCTAACGTATCACTTGCTTCTGGAAGTTACCGGTATGAAACTGTGACTACGGTCAGTCAGAGCGGGATTTACCTCATCTGCTGCAGTTCGGTTACACAGTCTACTTCTACGAAAGGCACTGCGAAGGTTGGCGTCAGGATTAACGGATCGGCATCACATACTCTTGGAGCGTGTCCGATCAGGGGAGATTATCCGGAGCTTCACGGGGTAAAGATCCTTTCATTAAGTGCGGGGGATTCTGTGCAGTATTGGAATTACCAGAACGGAGGATATGGAGAGACGATATCTTCTAGGGCGATCCAGATGATTATGCTGTGTCAAGCGTAGAACGGAGGGCGAGATGAGAGAAATCAGGGCGAGACCGTAGAGCGGTCTTATTTTGTTTGTGAAAACGATATAAGTGAGGTGTTATGTTATGCAGGATACGATTGTGGTTGCTATCCTGTCTCTGATCGGGACGCTGGCGGGGAGCTTCGGTGGTACGCAGTTGATCAAGTACAGGATAGAACAATTGGAAAAGAAGGTCGAGAAACATAATTCGGTGGTAGAAAGGACATATCTTCTGGAAGAGAAGATGAGAGTGGCAAACCATCGTATTGAGGATCTGGAAGGAAAGGTGGAATAATATGGATCTTACGTACTTATTTGAATATGTAAACTTATTAACCTTGGGAATCTGTTTATGCGTGGGTTATGCTCTTAAGACTGCGTTTGCATGGTTCCCGAACAAATATATCCCATTGGCAGCGTTAATGATGGGATTCATTGTCAATGTCCTGATCAATTTGGAGACTGGGATTAATGCAATGGTTGTACTTGGCGGCATGATATCCGGTTTGGCCAGTACGGGATTGTATGAGATGATGCGGAATCTGTTAGATAAAGATGGGAGTTTGCCGAGAAAAAAATAATGTTGAGGACGGTTTATTCCGTCCTCTTTTTGTGCTGGCACAAGAGCCGGCAGGAAGGAGGGAACTATGCCGAAATTGTTTTATATTGCAGGCCACGGGCATGGAGATCCGGGGGCCGTCGGGAATGGGTTCCAGGAAGCTGAGAGAGTGCGTGCGTTGGGGTGGAAGCTAAAGGAGCTTGGAGGAGATAACGTTCTTTTGAGTGACTTTAATCGTGATTACTACGCTGACAAGGGTATCAGCACCATGAACCTGTCAAAAGACTATTGTATATTGGAAGGACACATGGACGCAGGGCAAGCATCTGCAAGGGGCGGGCATGTTATTATAAAAACTGGGTTTAACCCTGACAAGTACGACACCGCACTGGCGAATATGCTGTCCAATATCCTTCCAGGTAGATCAAATCTAATTGTAGGAAGAAACAATCTTGCAAACGTAAACAGGGCTGCTTCGCGTGGTTTTAACTACCGGCTTGTGGAATTTGGGTTCATCACGAATGTTGAGGACGTAAAGATTTTTAACTCACGAATGAGTGAGATTGCAGAGGGCGTTTTAAAAGCATTCGGAATTCCGGTAAAAGGTGAAGAAAAGAAATCAGAAGAAAATAAGGAGGAAGAGGAAGATATGAAGGAGATCGTACAGGCAAAGAATGGGAAAGCACAGTATTATTTTGACGGATATACATTGCATCCGCTCGCATCAGGAGAGGAGCGCCGGGTGATCTCGGATATGTATAAGAGGCATACCGGAAAGAACCTGCAGACTCATATCTATTCGGATGCAGATTTTGACAAACTGTTGAAGGCTATATCAAGGGAAGTAAAATAATTAGCATGAGAAAAAGCGGTCGTTATACCCATTTGGGGAAGCATAACGATCGCTTTTTTGTTTCGTCCCACGCATTATTATACAGGATAAGATATAGATTTACCAGGAATATCAAACATCAAATTTCGACATTATATAGTAATTCTTGTAAAAGTCGGAATTATATCAGTATAAATTTATCATATGTTTATGTAATACAGTCCTCCAAACTGCGTGATAATCACCTGTGCGATTTTAGGGTTCGTTTGGGTGATTTTTACAGGGTACTGCAGTCGTTTCTCATAATTCCACATATATTAGCATCCTCCTTCCTGCCATGGCCATGGTTCATTGATCCAGCACCAGTAATCTGCCGGAGTGTGAGCGGTGTCAAGTGTGAGCGGGCCAAAGAACTTGGCGTACTCCCTCAGAGCCTGAACCCGCTGTTTCTTAAATTCTTCGAAGTATTCCAGGGCTTCAGAATTACAAGGATGCGTATCCAAAAATAGTTTTACATCATCTACGGCAAAGCTGACTACATTGATCCACTCTAATAATTCGCGGCGGTTAGGTTTATTTTCTGTCATCTGCAGCAACCTCCTATCCCGGTTCCAGTGAACGGTTTGTTTAATTCTTCAAAAATAGTTCCCTGGTGAAACCCTTTTTCTGCTTCGTAAATGTTCTGCCATTCCTGCCACGGTACATAGGCCATAGCTATCGGCATACCATTTAATTCATCGTATTCGTCTCTGTCTTCACAGCATGCGGAAGAAGAGGGGCGGCAGCCTTCCGGCGGCTTGGGCATTGGGGCCGTTCTGCTGCAGCCGTTCCGCCGCATGTGGTCTTGCGTATTATAACGATAATTCGGCATGAGTGATGCTCCTTCCATAGAACGTTTGCAATAACAGTGTATGGGAAATTAAGAAAATGGTGCGGGGTTTCCGAGTATTAAGGTTGTTTTTACGGCCATATCTGAGTATAATAGATACGATTGGAGTGTAAATATATGGAGAAAAATCAGAATGCAAGAAGGGTAAAACCCAAAGTAAAACAGAATAGAACGAAAGATATGAGAACGGAAACAGCGGCGGGGAAGAAGCGCATGGTTCGTTTTTTCGATTATAACCTGCTGACGATACTGATCTCACTGATCTGTTTTGGACTGGTGATGCTTTATAGCAGCAGCGCGTATGGCGCGTTGCTGAGACAGGGAGACAGTATGTACTATTTTAAGCGCCAGTTATTTTTCTATGCCCTTGGATTTGCCGGTATGTATGTAATTGCGAGGATTGATTATCATATTTATATCAAATGGGCAAGACAGATTTATTTTCTTTCTATATTTGCTATGGCGCTTGTCAAGACACCGCTCGGAAAGGAAGTGAATGGTGCCAGGAGATGGATCAGGCTGCCGCTTGGCCAGCAGCTTCAGCCGGCTGAGATTGCGAAGATTGCAATTATCCTGTTTATCCCGGTTCTGCTCTGTAATCTGGGCAAAGAGATTAAGACCTGGCAGGGCATCAGACAGGTTCTGATATGGGGCGGTGTTTCAGCGGGATGTGTGTTGTTTCTCACGGAGAACTTAAGTACGGCTGTGATCGTTATGGGGATTACCTGTATTATGATCTTTGTTGTCCATCCCAAAACAAAACCGTTTGTGGCGCTTGTGGCAGCGGGAGCGGTTTTACTTCTTGCGGCGATTAAGGTCATGAGCGTGACATTGGATACCAGCAGTAATTTCCGGCTGCGAAGAATCCTTGTGTGGCTGAATCCGGAGGAACACACAGAGGAAGGCGGATTCCAGGTTCTTCAAGGCCTGTATGCGGTAGGCTCCGGCGGCTTTTTCGGAAAAGGATTGGGAAACAGTGCTCAGAAGATGATCATACCGGAGGTACAGAATGATATGATTCTGTCCATCGTCTGTGAAGAGCTGGGAGTCTTTGGGGCGATCATCGTCCTGGCTCTGTTTGGGCTGTTGCTGTATCGGCTGATGTTTATTGCGCAGAATGCGCCGGATATGTATGGGTCATTGGTCGTGACGGGGATATTTGCGCATATGGCACTTCAGGTAGTGCTTAATGTAGCTGTTGTGATTAACCTGATTCCCACGACCGGTATTACACTGCCGTTTATCAGTTATGGGGGAACCGCCAGTGTGTTCATCATGGCGGAGATGGGAATTGCCCTGGGAGTATCCAGAAGAATCAGAATCAGTGAATAAAATACTTTTCTTTCCGGTGCAAATATGGTATGATAAACCATGTAGTATTTAAAACTACATAGTATGGAAATAAAGAACGCGCAGAATAATATAGATATACCGGGAGGATAGATATGAGTTACAAAATTATTGTGGACAGTTGCGGTGAATTAACGAAAGAGATGAAAATGTCAGGGTGTTTTGAGACAGCTTCGCTTGAGATTGATGTACATGGTCATCATATTATAGATGACGAATCCTTTGATCAGGCAGAATTTCTCAGACTTGTAGCGGATTCTCCGGATTCTCCGAAGTCTTCCTGCCCGTCACCGGAACGATATATGGAAGGGTACCGCTGTGATGCCGGGCATGTATATGCAGTCACATTATCTGCGGAACTGAGCGGTTCGTATAACAGTGCGATTCTTGGCAAGAGCCTGTATCATGAAGAATACGGCGAGAAGGATATCCATGTATTCAATTCGTGTTCCGCGTCGGTTGGAGAGACTCTGATTGCCATGAAGATTGTAGAATGCGAAGAACAGGGGATGGGGTTTGCACAGGTGGTTGAGACTGTGGAGGCGTATATCAGGGAGCAGCACACGTATTTTGTGCTCGAGACATTAGATACATTGAGAAAGAACGGGAGACTTACCGGGGTGAAGGCGATTGTCGCCACCGCATTGAATATTAAGCCGGTTATGGGATCGACACCGGAGGGCACGATTCAGCAGCTTGGCCAGGCCCGGGGTGTTAAGAAAGCCCTGGCTAAGATGGTAGACGCGGTTGTTGCAGATCTGAAGGAATCAAAGAAGAAGATTTTGGCAATCTCGCATTGTAACTGTCGGGAAAGGGCAGAGCATGTAAAGGAGATGCTGACGCAAAGAGCGGATTTCAAGGATGTGGTTATTCTGGATACGGCAGGGATCAGCAGCATGTATGCGGCAGACGGAGGTGTAATAGTGGTTGTATAATTCTGCGGATTGTGGTAGAATAATCTCTATGTCAGGAGTTGCAGGAAGATGGCTGATAGGAAGCCGTTTTGTTGGCAGTGTTTTTGATATTGGTGTATCAGGTCGTTTTTCTGCTATTTTTATCATAGAAAGAAGGGTCAGAAGATATGAGTCAAGAGAAAGTTGACAGATATAAGAAGGAGAAAGCGAACCGCAAGGAGAATGTGAAAAAGGAAAAATTCCGCAATGTTGTACATAAATGTGTGGTATGTCTTGTGGGTATTGTACTGATTGGATGGATCGGATATTCTGTGTATGGAAGGTATGAAGAAAACAGAACGAATCAGGAGGCGCATGTGGATTATTCGGCGCTGACGAACCTTAATTCGGAACTTGCAGAAGCGGCCGAATAGAGTTAGGATATAGATGTGCAGGCGCATTAAAAAGCGGCAATACGCGGCAAAAAGTGACAAATCAGGGGAAGTTTAGAAGCAGAAAAGGTTCTGCTTCTTTTTTTGTGCAAAATCCCCAAAAGTGAAAAAGGGGTTGAAATCGGCAAAAAAGTAGTTTACAATGAATGCAAGTGGTAGAAAGTGGTGAAAAGTGGAACGAAGTGGTAATGAAGTGGAGCCGCTTGGGAGAAGGTGAGTTCTGAATGTTGAAAGGGGAGTATAGTCATAATATTGATGCAAAGGGCAGATTGATTATTCCGGCAAAGTTCCGTGACGATCTAGGGGAGAATTTCGTCATAACCAAAGGAATGGAGAATTGTCTTTATGTATACCCGGAAAACGAATGGAACATCTTCGAGGAGAAACTGAACGCCCTGCCAACCACTACGGACAAGAAAGCGCGTGCACTTGCCTATTTTTTTCAGGGAAGCGCAACAGACGGAGACCTTGATAAGCAAGGAAGAACACTGATCCCATCTGTCCTGAGAGAATTCGCACATCTGGATAAGGAGGTCGTATTCATCGGTATGGGGAAGCGTGCCGAGATCTGGGACAAGGCAAGATGGGATGAGAAGAATGCTGAAGTGGAGATGAACATTGAGGATATTGCATCTGATATGGAAGCAAGCGGATTCAGTATCTAGCCTGATTGCTGAAGATAAGATATTCAGCGGTATTTGTCCGAAGGCTCTGTGGGTATGGCCCGGACATCACAGGAAAGGGAGAAGATATGGAATTCGAACACAGATCAGTATTACTGTATGAGACGGTCGACGGACTGAATGTCAAGCCGGACGGTACTTATGTTGACGGTACACTTGGCGGCGGCGGACACAGTCTGGAATTATGCAGACGTCTGGGACCAAAGGGGAGTATTATAGGAATAGATCAGGATGCGGCCGCTATTGAGGCGGCGGGCATTCGACTAAAGGACTTCGGGGAGAAGGTCACGATAGTCCGAAGCAACTATTGTGATATGAAGTCACAGCTTCAGAGCATGGGAATTGACAAGGTGGACGGAATCATCCTGGATCTGGGTGTGTCGTCTTATCAGCTGGATACGGCCGAACGGGGATTCTCTTATCGGGAGGATGCATCTTTGGACATGCGTATGGATACGCGTCAGAAGATGACGGCCAGAGATATTGTCAATGACTACAGCGAGATGGATCTTTACCGTGTGATCAGAGACTACGGGGAGGATAAGTTTGCGAAGAATATTGCCAAGCATATCGTAATCGCACGCGGGAAAGGTTCCATCGAGACGACAGGACAGCTGGCAGAGATTGTCAGAGGAGCGATTCCAATGAAGTACCAGAAGAAGCCCGGGCATCCGGCCAAGAGGACGTTTCAGGCAATCAGGATTGAACTGAACCGCGAACTGGATGTGCTTAGGGAGTCGCTGGATATGATGATTGATTTGTTGAATCCGGGGGGAAGGTTATGTATCATAACGTTCCATTCACTGGAGGACAGGATCGTCAAAAGTGCATTTAAAAGGAATGAGAATCCTTGCACCTGTCCGGCTGATTTTCCCGTGTGTGTATGCGGGAAGGTTTCAAAGGGGAGTATTATTACCAGAAAACCGATTCTGCCTGCTGCAGAAGAGATGGAGGCGAACAGCCGTTCTAAGAGTGCAAAGCTTCGCATCTTTGAACGATGCTGACAAGCATATTCAGGAAGATATCCAGACGGCGGGAAGAGCAGATCACCGGCGGATAAGCAATAGGTATGCGGGCAGGACGGGTATAGGAAAGAAAGGGGTGGCAAGACATGGCAGTAAGGCAGAGCGGCCGGGAGCGGGGACAATCGTACAGAAGAAAAGACGTCGCGTCTTCACAGATGTATGTACGGGGCAATGTTGTGACGAAGCCGGAGGAACCTCTGCACCGTCATGAGAAGTCACCGGAGAGGCCAAGGAAAACCAGCAGGCAGGTCCGCAGGAACCGCAAGCTTGCGCTTCGTATGAATTCCGCATATGTTATTTTCCTTGCAGTAGCAGCCGTGATGGCATTGGTGGTATGTGTGAATTATATCGAACTGCAGTCGCGGATCACAAGCCGTTCTAAGAACATTACGGCGATGCAGGAGGAATTAGCGAAACTGCGGGAAGAGAATAATACAAAGTATAATGCGGTGATGGATTCTGTGAATCTGGACGAGATCAGAGACCGTGCGATAAATGAGCTTGGGATGGTATATGCTTCACCGGAACGGATTGTAGGATATGAGAGCCCTGCGACAGACTATGTGAAGAAGTATGAGGATATCCCGGAGGACGGTGTGATTGCACAGTCAGGTAAGAATAACAGATAGGTGTATTATGGCAAAACAAATAAAGAGTGTATATCGGAAGAAATTTTCAAAATTCATGCAGAAGAAGCTGGTATTGTTGTTTGTAGCGATCATACTGGCTTTTACTGTTTTAATAGGCAGGATTACATATATCAATGCGTCCAGCGGCTCCAGTTATACGAAGATGGTATTAGACCAGCAGCAGTATGACAGCCGTGCGATTCCTTTTAAGCGGGGGGATATCGTGGACCGTAACGGGACCAAGATCGCGACCAGCGAGAGAGTATATAATGTGATTTTAGATGTCAAGGTTATGTGCAGCAAGGAGGAGTATATTGAGCCGACGATCAAGGCGTTGAATGAGTGCTTTGGGATTGAAGAGGAGAAGGTCCGGGCTGTTATGGAAGAGACCCCGACAAGCAGATACAGTATTCTTCTCAAGGGGATTGACTATGATACGGCGCAGAGATTCGAGGAGATCGATAATGACGAGGAAAATTATCCGAATGTCAAAGGAATCTGGCTGGAGGATGACTATGTCAGGAGATATCCCTATAACACGCTTGCCAGCGATGTGATCGGATTTACGGTCAACGGTAATCTGGGAAGCAACGGGATTGAAGCGGCGTACAATTCGATCCTGAATGGTACGGACGGAAAGGAATACGGATATCTGGACGAGGATTCTACCTTTGAACGGACGGTAAAGGAGCCGGAGAACGGTGATACAGTTGTGTCAACCATTGATCTTCAGGTGCAGAGCATTGTGGAGAAGCACATCCTGGCATTTAATGAAGCGCATAAGAATGAGGCCAGGCCGGGAGAGGGAAGCAAGAATACGGCGGTAATGGTAATGAATCCCCAGAATGGAGAGATCCTGGCAGAAGCTTCTTATCCCAATTACGATTTGAACCAGCCAAGGGATCTGACAAGATACTACTCAGAAGAAACACTTAATGCAATGTCGGATGACGAAAAGATAGAGAAGTTAAATCAGTTGTGGAATAATTTCTGTGTCAGCGAAGCCTACGAGCCGGGATCGACCTTCAAGCCTTTTACCATAGCGGCGGGGCTGGAGACAGGAAAGCTTACAGGCGAGGAAAGTTATACCTGCGGAGGGATGCTGCATATCGGCGACCACGATATTCACTGCAGCAACCGTGAGGGGCATGGGGCACAGTCACTGAAGAGATCCCTGGAGAATTCCTGCAATGTTGCGCTGATGTACATCGGACAGACACTGGGAAGAGAAGAGTTCAGCAGATATCAGAAATTATTCGGGTTTGGGGAATATACTGGAATTGATCTTCCGGGGGAGGCGCAGGGGCTTCTGTATGAGGCGGAGAGCATGGATGCGGCCAGTCTTGCGACCAATGCGTTCGGACAGAATTTCAATGTGACAATGACGCAGCTCTGTGCGTCATTCTGTTCCCTGATCAATGGAGGGGATTATTACAAGCCTCATGTGGTGAGGCAGATCTGGGATAAAAACGGTAATCTGATCGAGAATAAGAATCCGGTGCTGCTCAAAAAAACCGTCTCAAAAGAGACCAGTGATATCATCAAGGATTATATGCTGGGAGTGGTACAGGAGGGTACCGGTGCGAAGGCGAAAGTAGAAGGATATGAAGTCGGCGGCAAGACAGGTACGGCCGAGAAACAGCCGCGTGGAAATAAGAAGTATCTGGTATCGTTTATCGGATATGCGCCGCAGGAGAATCCACAGGTGGTCGTGTATGTGGTGGTGGATGAGCCAAATGTTGCAGAACAGGCTTCCAGCTCATATGCGATGCAGATTGCTTCTGATATTATGGCGGAGATATTCCCGTATCTCGGTGTTGAGAAAGCAGCTTCGGCACCGCAGGAGTAGGAAATTAAATCCGATTCATAACCTTGCAAAAGCTATAATAAATTATAAAAACGGCTTTTGCGAGGTTTTTATATTATGAAGAATAAAACATATAATAAGAAGAAAATTCTGGTAGTGTTCCTCTGTGCGACGGTGATTATCCTGGCGCTTGTGGGGAGGCTTGTCTATTTGATGGTGTTTGACGCAGAATATTATCAGAAGAAAGCGGATGATCTGCATGAGAGAGAGCGGGAGATCAAGGCGGCGAGAGGAGAGATACTGGATGCAAAGGGGGAAGTACTTGCAACCAACAAGACGGTCTGCACGATCTCTGTGATCCACAGTCAGATCAAAGAGCCGGAGAAGGTAATCAAAACACTTGCGGAGGCACTTGAGATGGACGAGGAGACGGTGCGCAGGAGAGTGGAGAAAGTATCCTCCATGGAGAGAATCAAGACGAATGTAGATAAAGAGACCGGAGATACGATCCGCAACATGGAGCTTGACGGAGTAAAAGTGGACGAAGATTTCAAACGGTATTATCCGCACAATGAGCTGGCTTCCAAGGTGCTGGGATTCACCGGGGGAGACAACCAGGGAATCATTGGTCTTGAGGTAAAGTATGAGGAATATCTGAAAGGGCAAAACGGCACCATACTGACGACAACGGATGCGCGGGGGGTGGAGCTTGACGGTGTTGCGGAAGGGCGGGTAGAACCGGTGGCGGGCAATACGCTTCAGATCAGCCTTGATTACAATATCCAGATGTATGCACAGCAGATGGCCGAGAAGGTCATGGAGGAGAAACAGGCCGACCGGGTGGGAATTCTGCTTATGAATCCCCAGAACGGAGAGATCCTTGCCATGGTCAACGTCCCGGAATTTGATCTGAATGATCCTTTTACTCTGAACACCGGAGAAGATTCGGAAAATATGTCAGATGAGAAACGCCAGGATGCATTGAATCAGATGTGGAGAAACGGATGTATCAACGATACCTATGAACCGGGTTCCACATTCAAGATCATTACAGCCTCGGCCTGTCTGGAAGAAGGGGTCGTGAATTTGAATGATAATTTCAGCTGTCCGGGCTACCGTGTGGTGGAGGACCGCAAGATTCGCTGCCATAAGGTGGGCGGCCACGGTGCGGAGACATTCGTACAGGGAATCCAGAATTCCTGCAACCCGGTCTTCATCGATATCGGGCTCAGGCTTGGGACGGATGATTTCTATAAGTATTTTAAGCAGTTTGGGTTGATGGATATGACCGGAGTGGATCTTCCCGGGGAGGCCGGAACAATCATGCATAAGAAGGAAAATGTCGGGCTTGTGGAGCTTGCCACTATGAGTTTTGGACAGTCTTTTCAGGTGACGCCCATGCAGATGGCAACCACGGTGAGCTCGCTGGTCAACGGCGGCAGGAGGGTAACGCCGCATTTCGGGGTGAGAGTGCTGGATGCAAGCGGAAAAGAAGTGGAGAAGTTTCAGTATGAGGAGAAGAAGGGGATCGTATCGGAGGAAACATCTGCCACCATGCGGATGCTGCTTGAGAGCGTGGTGTCGGAGGGGTCAGGAAAGAATGCATATATAGAGGGCTATGCGATTGGCGGAAAGACGGCGACTTCCCAGACATTGCCAAGAAGCGCCAATAAATACATCTCTTCTTTTATAGGATTTGCTCCGGCGGATGATCCGCAGATCCTTGGAATGTGCGTGATCTACAATCCGCAGGGTATCTATTATGGGGGGACGATCGCCGCTCCGGTAATCCGGAATATATTTGAGAGTGTATTGCCTTATCTTGGCATTGAAAAAGAATAGGAAATGAAGTATACTAAGATACTGATATGACGGAATTGAGAAAAGAATAATTAACGAAAGAAATAAAGAGGTGGATTATGGATTATAAAGTGTTTATCCCGGTTTTGATTGCATTTGCGCTGAGTGTGGTCATGGGACCATTGATTATCCCGGTTCTTAGAAAGCTTAAAATGGGACAGACAGAAAGAGAGGATGGTGTGAAGTCGCATCTGAAAAAAGCCGGCACACCGACCATGGGAGGTGTCATCATTCTTCTGAGCGTAGTGGTCACATCTGTACTCTATATCCGGGATTATCCTAAGATTATTCCGATTCTGTTTGTGACGCTTGGGTTTGGACTGATCGGATTTCTGGATGATTATCTGAAGGTGGTCATGAAGCGTTCTGACGGGCTCTTCCCAAGACAGAAGATGGCGCTTCAGATCGTGGTGACCGCCGTGTTTGCATTCTACATGGTGAGGTTTACCGACGTATCTCTTGCCATGCTGCTTCCGTTTACGGGAGGAATGTACTGGAATATCGGATGGCTTGCGATTCCGGTGATGTTCATTGCTGTGATCGGAACTGTGAACGGAGTGAATTTTACGGATGGCTTAGACGGACTTGCCTCCAGTGTGACGGTGCTGGTTGCGACGTTCTTTACCGTAGTTGCGATCGGAACCAAAAGCGGTATCGAACCTGTTACCTGTGCGGTGGTAGGGGCGCTTTTGGGATTCCTGCTCTTTAATGTCTATCCTGCCAGTGTGTTCATGGGAGATACGGGTTCCCTGGCCTTGGGAGGATTTGTCGCATCTACGGCTTATATGCTGCAGATGCCGATATTCATCATTATAGTTGGAATGATCTATCTGGTAGAAGTATTGTCAGTGATGATTCAGGTAACATATTTTAAGAAGACGGGCGGTAAGCGCATCTTTAAGATGGCGCCGATACATCATCATTTTGAATTGTGCGGATGGTCGGAGACCAGGGTGGTAGCAGTATTTTCTATTATAACAGCAATTCTGTGCCTGATCGCATTGATGGCTATGTAGAAGGAGAAGACAGAGATGGAAGTAACAGGAAGAAGAGTTCTGGTATTTGGTTCCGGAATCAGCGGAATCGGCGCGGCGGGGCTGCTTATCAGACTAGGGGCCGATGTCGTGCTCTACGATGGAAATGAAAAGCTAAAGGAAGAAGAGCTTAGAAAGAAGGTGGGAGGGGATGACCGGATCCGGATTATTATCGGTGCATTCCCGGAGGAGTTATTGGATACTCTGGATATCGCGGTATTAAGCCCGGGGGTTCCTACAGACCTGCCGGCCGTCAACCGGATGCGGGGGCGGGGAATTCTGATCACCGGGGAAGTGGAGCTTGCCTATGAGGCGGGAAAAGGAGACGTACTTGCAATTACCGGAACGAACGGGAAGACGACCACCACGGCTCTTCTGGGTGAGATCATGAAGGAATACCGGGAACATGTATTTGTAGTCGGCAATATCGGTAATCCTTATACGACAGCGGTTTTAGAGATGGAGAAGGATGCGGTCACGGTTGCGGAGATGAGCAGTTTCCAGTTGGAGACGATCCTGGATTTCAGGCCCAGGGTCAGTGCGATCCTTAATTTGACGCCGGATCATCTGAACCGTCATCACACGATGGAAGCGTATGTGGATGCAAAGAAGAAGATTGCGCAGAATCAGACGGAGGAAGACTATTGTATCCTGAACTATGAAGACGAGAGGACAAGGGAATTTGGTGAAAATATAAAGGCGCAGGTTCTATATTTCAGCAGCCGGCGTAAACTAGAAAAGGGGATCTATCTTGAGGACGGCAATATCATTTACCAAAATGGCGTAAGGATTCCCGTCTGTAATGTAGATGAGCTGAATCTTCTGGGGACTCATAATTATGAAAATGTGATGGCGGCGGCGGCCATGGCGCTGGTGTACGGCGTACCTGCCGGGATCGTCAGCAAAAGTGTTAAAGCATTTCGGGGCGTGGAGCACCGGATCGAGTACGTGACGGAGAAGAGAGGCGTTGCCTATTATAATGATTCCAAAGGAACGAACCCGGATGCAGCGATTAAGGGGATTCAGGCTATGAACCGGCCGACCGTACTGATCGGCGGAGGGTATGACAAGGATTCTTCATATACGGAATGGATCAGGAGCTTTGACGGGAAGGTGAAGAAACTGGTTCTGTTAGGGGAGACGAAGGAGAAGATAGCGAATGATGCGAAGGCTTGCGGATTCGAAGATTTCGTATTTGCAGATACATTCGAGGAGGCAGTGCGCAAGGCTGCGGATACGGCAGGACCCGGAGATGCGGTTCTGCTGTCGCCGGCGTGTGCAAGCTGGGATATGTTCCCAAGTTATGAGGTACGGGGAGAGAAGTTCAAAGAGATTGTAAATTCCTTATAAGGAGTGGCATATATTGACACAGTCTAATAACAGAAGGTATGACTATACACTTCTTGCCGCGTTATCTCTGCTCGTGGTCATGGGGCTTGTGATTCTCTATAGTACGAGTGCGTATAATGGTGAGGTGAAGTTCCATGATTCATTTTATTACCTGAAGAAACAGGTATTTGCGACATTGCTTGGGATTGCCGGAATGTTTGTGGCAGCGAATATGGATTATCATGTATGGCGTCATGTGGCGGTGCTGGGATATCTGACAGCGGTTCTTTTGTCAGTGGCGGTCCTGTTCATCGGCGACGAGATCAACGGATCCAAAAGATGGCTGTCTTTGGGTCCATTTTCTTTTCAGCCATCAGAGTTCGCCAAAGTGGCCGTGATCTTGTTCCTTGCCCATGTGGTGACGAAGAATGTGAAGAATATCGGAAAGATGCGTACGATGATCAAGATTATGGTGCTGATCCTTCCCATCGTGGGGTTAGTGGGGGCCAGTAATTTAAGTACAGCCATCATTATTCTTGGAATCGGTGTGATCCTTATCTTCGTTGCAAGCCCCAAATACGGACAGTTTGTGTTCATGGGCATCCTTGGAATCGGATTTATGGCGATCTTCCTGGCGCTTGAAAGTTATCGTCTGGAACGTCTTGCAATCTGGAGGAATCCGGAAGCCTACGAGAAGGGATATCAGACACTTCAGGGTCTTTATGCCATTGGATCCGGCGGGTTGTTCGGGCGGGGGCTTGGAGAGAGCATTCAGAAGCTCGGATTCGTCCCGGAGGCTCAGAATGATATGATATTCTCCATCATATGTGAAGAATTGGGATTGTTTGGGGCAGGCTTTATCCTGATACTGTTTCTGATTCTGATCTGGCGCTTCTTTGTAATCGCCACTCATGCAAGTGATTTGTTCGGCGCTTTGATCGCGACGGGCGCCATGGGCCATATGATGATTCAGGTGATATTGAATATTGCGGTGGTAACGAATACAATTCCAAACACAGGAATCACGCTGCCTTTTATCAGTTACGGAGGAACGTCTGTTGTATTTCTTCTTGTGGAAATGGGACTTGTGTTAAGTGTGTCATCTCTGGTAAAATAAATGCATTTTGTGTATGGACACCGGAAATAGCAGACAGGGAAAGGAATAGCATGAGAGAAAGTAAGGTCCCGGAAAGGGAGAGGCCGAGAGAAGGTCCGAAAAGAAAACGGAAAAAGAAAAAAAAATCGCACAGACTCTATGCTTTTGTCGTGCTCTTGTTTGGATTTGCGATTATTGTGATAACTTTTTTACTGTTGTTTTATATACAGAAGATAGAAGTCGAGGGAAATGGATATCTTTCGGAAGAAGAGATTGTGGATGCGGTCCAGGACGATAAATTGTCCATGAATTCGTTGTATGTCCTGGGGAAATACGCCCTGGGCAAAGGAACAGTAATCCCATGCCTGGATCAGATAAAGATACGAATGAAAAGTCCCTGGGTCTTAAAGGTTGAGGTGAAGGAGAAACCCATCGTTGGCTATATACAGAATGGTGAAAAGTATGAGTATTTCGACAAGGAAGGGATGGTCGTCTTTGAGTCTTCTGAATTGATGGAAGGGCTCCCTTACATAGAGGGGATAGAAGTTGCGGACATTAAGCTGTATCATCAGCTGAAAAGCGGCGATACCAGGATATTTGAGCAGATTCTTGAAACATCGAAGGAAGTGACGAAGTATGAGCTGACCACAGACAGAATCGTGTGTGAGGAAGACAATATCTGCCTGTATGTCGGCAATGTCAGGATCTGCCTGGGGAAAAGTGTATCCTCCGCGCAGATCGCGCAGATTAAGCCGATTCTTGAGAAACTGGGGAATCAGGAGGGAACGCTGCATCTGGAACACTATTCTGAGATGAATCAGACGGTCACTTTTGAAACGGGACCTATTGCGCAGGAACCGCCGGCAGAGGACGCAGAATAGCTACGGCTTGCAGACGCACATCTGACGCAGATATCAGGCACATTATTCACTGCGAGTGATGCAGCACTGTATTAGTCAGAAGAAAATTAAGAAAAATGGCGGAATTCTATTGATATTTTATACAAAAGTCTATATTATATAAGTATATATGGCAAAGAACACATTTCATTTGCTTTATGTGTGGGATGTATGATATATAATAAGGATAACAAAGGAGGAGAAACCCTTGCTAGAAATTAAAACGAACGAATCAGAAGCGGCGGCAAAGATCATTGTTGTTGGAGTTGGAGGAGGCGGCAACAATGCCGTGAACCGAATGATCGATGAGCAGATTGCCGGTGTTGAGTTTATTGCAATTAATACAGACAAGCAGGCGCTTCAGTTGTGTAAGGCGCCGACGCTGATGCAGATTGGAGAGAAGATCACGAAGGGACTTGGAGCGGGAGCCAGGCCTGAGATTGGAGAGAAGGCTGCGGAAGAGAGCGCAGAGGAAGTATCATCTGCACTTAAGGGAGCGGATATGGTATTCGTGACCTGTGGTATGGGCGGCGGTACCGGCACCGGAGCGACACCTGTCGTTGCCAGAATTGCGAAGGAATTGGGAGCATTGACGGTTGGAGTTGTGACGAAGCCTTTCCGTTTTGAATCTAAGACGCGTATGAACAATGCTCTTTCAGGGATAGAGAAGCTCAAAGAGAGCGTAGATACGTTGATTGTGATCCCGAATGATAAGTTGCTTGAGGTAGTGGACAGGCGTACGACGATGCCGGAAGCGCTTAAGAAAGCGGATGAGGTATTGCAGCAGGGTATTCAGGGCATTACTGACCTGATCAATGTACCGGCGCTTATTAACCTTGATTTTGCCGATGTTCAGACGGTAATGACGGACAAGGGTATTGCACATATCGGTATCGGACAGGGACGCGGTGATGATAAGGCCCTTGAGGCTGTGAAACAGGCGGTTTCAAGTCCGTTGCTTGAGACAACAATTGCCGGGGCGTCTCATGTGATCATCAATGTATCTGGTGATATTACTCTGATGGATGCTTCTGATGCTGCCGAGTACGTACAGGAACTTGCAGGGGAAGATGCGAATATTATTTTTGGTGCTATGTATGATGATTCCAGGACAGATGAAGCTACGATTACAGTGATTGCTACCGGTCTTCATAATGTGGGCGGAAGTGCTTCTAAGCTCAAGTCAAGGCTTGAGACTCCAAGAAACTCATCCATTGCTCACGGCGGAATGGATATGCGTGGTTCCGTGTATGAGAGGCCTCTCCAGCCAGGCGGGCAGACAGGGGGAAGGCTTGATTACGGAATGGGTGCGCCGAAAGGAGGCACTGCAACTGCCATGCCGAGACGTCCGGTAGGAGGGACGGCTGCTCCTTCTCTGGACACGCCCAGGACTCCTACGAGCAAGGTAAAAGAACAGTCTATCAAGATACCAGATTTCTTCAAGAAATAAGATTATGCCGTGCGGTATCATTAGAACAGAAGATTCGGGCACATTGACAGTGCTCGGGTCTTTTTCTGGTTCAGACAATTCTGTTTGTAAAGTATGCCGAAAGATTCGGGAAAATCTGCGCCTATAATCTGTAATTCGATAGGATTTGACAAAATATTCCGGCATTTTCCAGTTTATTCCCTTATAATTCTTTCTTTTATGTCAAAAAAAGATACAAAGTCTTGTATGTCTGTTTCAAAGAATTCCCACAAATTCATTTTTATAGAAACTATATCTTGTGGTCTTTTAGAACTGTCGAACGAAAATCACGATTCATCCCACCATCTGACAAAATCTTTTCGCGTCAGCTCGTATAATAAATCTTGCTTAAGTACCAAATCGATTTTGTGTCACTTATCATTGAATCATGGAAGCGGAAGAAGGTGGAGCGTGCATTATGAGCTGTACATAGACGTATTTTTCCTGGAGAATTTTACGATGGATTTTATCCTTCTTGCAATCCTCAATAAAGTCCTTGGATGTTCTGTAATCTACAGGCGAATCATTCTGGGCGCAGGTCTTGGTGCGGGACTTACCTGTCTGCTTGTGGTTGTCCCGATCACATACGCGCCTGTAAAAATCATATTGTTCCACAGTATTCCAAGCATAGCCATGGTCAGGATAGGGCTTGGGACCGGCAGTGTACCTGCGTTTATAAGAGCCTGGATCCTGCTGTATGTCTGTGGGTTTTTAACAGGCGGAGTATTCCAGTTCCTGGGGCAATATGTACGGATAGGAAGTTTTTTTCTGGTGCTGGCGGCTGTAAGTTTCTTCGCGGTATCAGGGATATGGAACCTGCTTACTTACCTGGCAAGACAGAGCCGGTACAGATGCCAGGTGATCTTGCTTTGCGGGGCAAAGAGCCTGGAGGTGCAGGCATTGATTGATACAGGAAATTGCCTGAAGGATGATATTACAGGAAAACCAGTCAGTATTGTTGATAAAAAGGTAATCGAAAAACTCTACGGGGAAAATGATATAGCCAAAGTACGTTATATTCCATATCACTCTATCGGAAAAGCGGAAGGTGTAATGCCATTGATCACGCTGGATGGGATGTATGTATGCAGAAAAGAAAAGGAATGGATTGAGAAACCGCTGGCGGCCATCTGTGAGGAGGATATGACGGCTGACCGTTATGAGATGATTTTAAATCCCGGGATATTCGGGAATGTAAATTAATGTGGAATGAAAGATATGGCGATCGGTCTGCGGTGCAAACCGGTCACAGCAGGAGGAGTAGATTATGGTAATAAGAGTTGCAGTACCGCATCATTTTAAATTAAAGGTGGTTCCGGATCTTCGGACTTTGTTTTTTCCCGATAAAAGGGATGTTCACTATATCGGAGGCTCAGATATTCTGCCGGCGCCGCTTGATACAAGCGAAGAGACAGCGGCGATCAGCGAGCTGGGATCAGAGGATGACGAGACGGCAAGAAAGATGCTGATCGAGCACAATCTGAGGCTGGTTGTGTATATTGCAAAAAAGTTTGATAATACAGGGGTAGGCGTGGAGGATCTGATCTCTATTGGGACGATCGGACTGATTAAGGCCATCAACACTTTTAATCCGGATAAGAATATCAAGCTTGCGACTTATGCTTCCCGATGCATTGAGAACGAGATACTTATGTATCTGAGGAGAAATAATAAGACGAAGATGGAAGTATCTATTGACGAGCCGTTGAATGTGGATTGGGATGGCAATGAGCTGTTGCTGTCAGATATCCTGGGAACGGATGAGGATACGATCTATAAGGATCTGGAAAGTGAGGTGGAACGAAAGCTCCTGATTAAGGCAATTAACCGTCTGTCGGGAAGAGAGAGGACGATCATCAAAATGCGTTTTGGTTTGGGGATGCCTGACGGTGAGGAACGGACGCAAAAGGAGGTTGCGGATATCCTTGGTATCTCACAATCATACATATCGAGGCTGGAGAAGAAAATTATGCAGAGATTAAAGAGGGAGATGGTAAAATATTCATAGAAAATGGAGTAATAGTATATATATTCAGAAAAATCGACATAAAATGCCAAAGTATTCATAGTAAATACCCCAAAAAGGTGATATAATGAAAAGAAAAAGGGGTTGAACGTATGAGACTTAGCTTTATTGGAGCGGCTCATGAAGTAACAGGAAGTTGTCATTATCTGAATGCATGCGGGAAGAATATTCTGATTGACTGCGGTATGGAGCAGGGACCGGATCTGTATGAGAACCAGGAGCTTCCGGTTCCGGCCGGCGAGATCGATTTTGTTCTGCTGACACATGCGCACATAGATCATTCAGGTAAGATCCCGCTTTTGTGCCGGCAGGGATTCAAAGGTGAGATTGTCACGACCTTTGCTACGTCGGATCTGTGTAATATCATGCTTCGTGACAGCGCTCACATTCAGGAATTTGAAGCAGAGTGGAGGAACCGTAAAGGTAAGAGAAGCGGAGAAGAGATGTTTGAACCGCTGTATACGATGGAAGATGCAGATGCCGCCATCAAGCTGCTGGCTCCCTGTGATTATGAACAGCGGATCACACTGTGTGAAGGAATTGATGTGCAATTCCATGATATGGGGCATCTGCTTGGTTCTGCCAGCATTGAAGTATGGATCACCGAGGACGGGGTTACGAAGAAGGTTGTGTTCTCCGGTGACGTGGGGAATGCGAACCAGCCGATCATCAAGGAACCGCAGTTGGTCAAGGAAGCGGACTATATCGTAATCGAGTCTACATATGGGGATCGGACTCACGGTGATGTGGTTCCGGATTATATCGGAGAGTTCACAAGGATCTTAAGAGAGACGTTTTCAAAGGGCGGCAATGTCGTCATCCCGTCATTTGCGGTAGGGCGCACACAGGAGCTTCTGTACTTTATCAGAGAGATCAAGGAGAAGAATCTGCTGCCGGAATTTGCGGGATTCGAGGTCTATGTGGACAGTCCGCTGGCGATTGGGGCGACGAACGTATTTAACAAGAATGTAAAGTCCTGCTTTGATAAGGAGGCGATGGCCTTAGTAGAGCGGGGAATCAATCCGCTGTTATTCCCGGGACTTAAGACAACGATTACCAGTGATGAATCCAGGATGATTAATTTTGATGAGAAGCCGAAAGTAATCCTGTCTGCATCCGGTATGTGTGAGGCAGGACGTATCCGCCATCATCTGAAACATAATCTGTGGCGGTCGGAGTGTACCATCTGTTTCGTGGGGTATCAGGCTTTTGGGACATTGGGCCGTGCACTGATTGAGGGCGCCGAGAGCGTGAAGCTGTTCGGTGAGAATATCACGGTGAATGCGAAGATAGAAGTACTTAAGGGCATCAGCGGCCATGCGGATATGAACGGGCTTTTAGACTGGCTTGGGGGATTTGAGAAACGGCCGGAGCGGGTCGTTGTCGTGCATGGTGAGGATACGGTTACCGATCATTTTGCAGAGCTTGTGGAAGAGAAATTCGGTTATCCGGCGTTTGCACCGTATTCGGGAGGAACGATCGATCTGATGACGGGCGAGATCCTGACCGAGGGCGTGAAAGTTCCGAAGAAGGCGGTACAGAAGCCGGCGGTTACACGTGCGGTTCATGCGTTCCAGCGTGTGGTTGCGGCGGCAAAGCGGCTGCTTGAAGTGGTATACAAGAACGAAGGGCTGGCGAATAAGGAACTGGCGAAGTTTGAGACCCAGATTCAGAACCTGGCGGATAAGTGGGATCGCTGACGGAATGAAACTATGAGTATAGATAGGGTATTGAACGAAGAATTTTGCTGCAAGCTTGTTCAGACGGCAAGCCTGGCGATCGGCAGAGATGTGCTGGTTACCGATGAACGGGGAATCATTCTTGCCAATAGTGATCGTACCAGGATCGGCGAGGTTCACGAGGCATCCCTGGAGGTAATGCAGAAGCAGGAGAAGATCTACCATGGTAATTATGAGGCGGGGCGTCTTAAGGCCACCCGTCCGGGAGTTACGATGCCGCTCCTGGTAGACGGTGTAACGGTAGGAAGTGTGGGAATCAAAGGCTCTCCGGAGAAGATATCCAAGTATGCTTTGTTGATTCAGCAATTGTCCCAGATGTTTCTGGATTTTGAGATGCGGCAGAGAATGATTATCCAGAGAGATGCGAGGAAGCAGAATCTGCTGCGGGATATTCTGGAGTTTGACGGTCGGACAGATGGCAGGAATGCCATTCATACCGCTGCCTATGAGTTGGGGATGGATCTTGGCATCAGGCACCTGGCTTTGTCTGTAGAGATGAGCTTAAAAGATGAGAAGGCGGCGAAAAACCCGCAGTGGAAGGAATGGACTTTGAAGGTATCGGAAAAGCTGGCTGAGATTTTTCATAATCCTCAGGATTTCTGCAGTGTCAATGGCGACGGGAAATTCGCCGTGTTTGTTCCGTTTAACGGAGATGAGAATAAGATCCGGGAGATTGCAGACAAATGCAGAGCTCTGGAGTTGCGGATGCCGGATGAGCCGCTGAGGATCAGGGTTGGAGTCGGGGCGCCGGCATTATCACTGGAGGAACTCCGGGCGTCTTATGAAGATGCGCGGCTGGTTGTACGGATGCAGGAGATTTCGGGGGATCAGGAAGAGGAATATCTTTTTATTCATCAGTTATTATTGGAGAAGCTGGCGGTACATCTGCCAAAGGAAGTCTGTAGCCGGATGATGGAGGAATATTTTCAGAAGATTGCCGGTTCTAAGAAGCCGGAGGAGACGTTCCGGCTGATCATATGCTGGTGTCAGTCCAGATTTCATTTTTCCCGGACGGCCCAGAGACTTTATATCCACAAAAGTACCCTGACCTACCGGTTTCAGGTAATTCAGGAGAAATACGGGCTTGACCTGTATGATGCGGATAAGGCTCTGGCGCTTTATCTGTTGATCATCCGTCAGAAATTGATTGGAGCATAAAATATAATCAAAAAAGGAAGCAGGTATGCAGATGCAGTTCTGCTTCTTTTTTTGTGTGTAAATGATGTGAAACCGAAATCCAGTCAGGAAAAGAGACCCTGTAATCCTGTAAAAGATAGGAAAATAAAATGTATGATAATTTTTTTTCAACCGGTTAGCACGATTACTTCTTATGTGCAGCATGCTATTATTTCTTCAGAAACAAAAAGAAATACATAGCAGAATGTATAAAAAACAGGAGGATTCTATGATGACTGGAAAGAAAATCGCAGTATTAGGCGGAGGAAACGGAGCACACACAATGGCGGCGGAATTCACGTTAAAGGGACATACGGTGAATATGTTCGAGATGCCGCAGTTCAAGGACGGAATGAAGAAAGTATTTGAGACAGAGACGATCATCTGCGACGGTGTTGTTAAGGGGACAGCAAAACTGAACATGGTAACAGACGATATTGCAAAGGCGGTAGAAGGATGCCGTTATATCTGCATCGTGGCGCCGGCATTCGCACATGAGGGGTACGCGAAGCTTTTGAAGGGGCACCTTCATAAAGATCAGGTTGTTGTGACGTTCCCGGGAGCATTTTCAGCGCTGAGACTTAAGAAAGAATTCGGGAACGACCCGGATTGCCCGGTGTTCGCAGACGCAAATAACCTTCCTTATGATGCGAGACTGACGGCAAAAGGTTCCGATAAGGTGAATGTATTCGGCAGAAATCCTATCAATATTGCTTTCCTGCCGGCAGAAGCAGGGGAATCTCTGATCGATGAGATGCGAAAAGATCTCTTCCCGTTTGAGAAGATATATAAAGATGTTCTGGAGTGCGGGCTTGCGATCGTGAATCCTGACTGGCATGCAGGACCGGTACTCTTTAATATCAGCCGGATCGAAAGTCCATGGTGCAATTTCTTCTTATATGAAGACGGCTGGACACCTTCTGCATGTAAGCTGAATCTGGCCATGGATAAGGAGAGAAAGGCCGTTGGCAATGCGCTTGGATACAATTTACGTCCGATGGAGGATTTCAGCGGGAAATCCGAAGATTACGAATGGACCTGGGAAGACCTGTATGCGGCCGGACACGGATGTATCGGACTTACGCCGATCTGCGGACCAAACGACATCAACAGCCGTTATCTGACAGAGGATATTCCGTTTGGCCTGGTACCGTGGGCAGCCATCGCGAAGATCGTAGGGGTTGATATGCCGCTCACCAACGGATTCATTGATATCATTAATGTAGTGCATGGGAAGGATTGGAGAATGGAAGGCTGTGATGCAGCAGATCTGGGTATCGATGGAATGGATAAGGAACAGCTTCTTACATATGTCCGTACCGGAGTCAGATAAGGGGTGGCCTTATGGATAATAAAACGAAAATTAACTGGACAACGGCATTTAAGATATCGGGCGCATTTGCGGCGTACCAGATTGGTGCGGGCTTTGCGTCCGGCCAGGAAACCATGCAGTATTTCGGAACATTTGGGGGAAAATATCCCTATATCCTCCCGATGTTTGCTTTTGTATTGATTGCCGCTTACTGTTTCATCAGCTACCGGACGGGAAGTATCATGCAGTTTGCAGATCCTAATGCAGCTTATGAACACTATTGCGGCAAATACTTCGGCAAGGTTCTGAATATATTTACGAACCTGGTGATCGCTATGACAGTGATCGTTATGTTTGCCGGCTGCGGAGCGACCATTCATCAGTATCTGGGGTTTCCGGTCTGGGTAGGGTCGGCGGTGATCGGCGTGCTGTCGGCTGTCGTGGTCCTGCTTGGACTGGAGAAGGTGTCCAACGTGCTTGGATTCTGCGGAATCCTGATCATTGCGATTATGGCGTTTGCCGGTATCTATACTATTACAGCGGCGGATGTGGGACTGATGGACGCACAGCAGCATGTTGCCGAGTATGTGGAGAGCGGAGTGCTTCTTAGAGTAGATGTACTTGGCATCAGGAATCCGTTTCTGACGGCATTTGCTTTCGTGGGAATGGGGCTTGCATTAGTCATGACATTTAACGTGGCGCTTGGAACAAGCTGTAAGAGCAAAGGAGATTATTGCGCATCAGCGCTTATATCGGCAGTCTTTTTTGTGACCGGCGTCTACACGGTACTGTTCACCATGCTTTTGAACCTGGATTATATAGCCGAGACGGGAGCAAAGGTTCCTATGCTGGCGGCAATTGAGAATGCGATTCCGTGGCTGTCGCTGCCTTATAAGATCATTGTCTGTACCGGTATCTTTACTACGATCGTGGGATTTCTGTGGACGGTGGGACGCAGGTTTGCAGAAGACGGAACCACCCGTCAGAGGATCATCGTCGTGGTGCTGGATGTTGTGGGAATTACCATCGGGTCACTAATTCCGTTAGACCGTCTGGTCAATCTGATATTCCCCATCGTAGGATACGCGGGAATGATACTTTTTGTTTGCATGGTCATAAAGGGAATCCGGGGCAGAGAAGAACGGGCGTTATAGGTATTCGATGTTGGAGGCTTTATGGAACATACGAGAATGCTCAGTGCAGGAATAGACATTGGAACATCGACGACCTCTGTGATCATAAGCAGGCTCACGGTCGGGAATACGGGGCAGGGTATTTTGCGGTGCCTTCCGTAGATATCGTGGGCAAGGAGGTGATCTACCGGGGACCGGTCCATAGGACGCCGTTGATTGACGGCGTCCTGATCGACGGGGATGCGCTTGTCAAAATTATAGAGCAGGAATACCGGAAGGCAGGCGTATCCCCGGAACAGGTGGAGACCGGAGCAGTGATTGTCACGGGTGAATCTGCAAGGAAAGAGAATGCGCGTATGATCCTGGATCAAATGAGCCGTTTTGCAGGGGACTTTGTCGTATCCACAGCGGGGCCGGATCTGGAATCCGTCATTGCAGGCAAAGGAAGCGGTGCCTGGCAGTTCTCTGAGGAGAACGGGGCAGTTGCCGTAAATCTGGATATCGGAGGAGGAACAGCGAATCTGGTATTGTTCGACGGCGGGGAGGTATGTTCCCTGGGATGCGTGGATATCGGCGGACGTCAGGTAGTGCTGAATCCCTGCGGAAAGATTACATATATGAGTCCCAGTGCCAAGAAAATAGCCGAATATCTGAGGCTTCCCTTAAGAGAAGGCCAGAGTGCCCAGGAAGGGCTGCTTGAGAGTCTTTGTGACGGTATGTGTCAGGTGTTGGAGCAAATGCTTGGAATCACTGAAGAGACGGAGCTGTTATCTTCGGTATTGACGTCCGGTGCAAAGCGTTTCCGTCAGATTCCGGGCCGGCCCATCCGGTACGTTTTCTTCTCAGGCGGGATTGCGGACTGCATCTACAGGCCGGTTCAGGATCGGTTTGCTTACGAAGATATCGGTATCTTGCTGGCGGAAGCGATCAGAAGAGGAAAGATCTTTGAGCAATTCCGGGTGATGGAGTCCAAAGAGACGATCCGGGCAACGGTGATCGGAGCCGGCAGCTATACGACGACTGTATCAGGAAGCACGATTACCTATAAGGAGGGACTGTTTCCCCTGAGAAATGTTCCGGTTCTCAAGCTGAACCGCGAAGAAGAACAGCGGTGCTGGCAGGGCGGAGAAGAGTTCCTGGCCGGGAAGGTCAGGTGGTTTCTTGACCAGAATGATGCCGTGCAGATGGTTCTGGCGATGGAGGGAAGAAAGAATCCGGATTATGTATCGTTAAAAAAACTGTCAGAGACACTTTGCAGAGCGCTTCATGAAACACTGCCTCAAAAGGAGCCGCTGATCGTTGCCGTCCGGGCCGATATCGCCAAGGCGTTAGGCCAGCTCTTGCGGCAAAGGCTTATGGGGGCACGGCCGGTGATCTCGGTGGATCAGGTTCGCATGGAGGAGAATGATTTTGTGGATTTTGGCAGACCGATCATGGATGGACTGGTGATTCCTATGTCTGTGAAGATATTGATCTTCGGATAAAAGATATATAGGAACGTAATTGACAGGAGGTTTCCATGGAATATAAAACAAAGCTTTCGGGGCAGGTATTTTCTTTTGGTTCTGTAAAAGAAGTGCTTGCGAAAGCAGGAGAATATAAATCAGGAGATGTGCTGGCCGGCGTGGCGGCAGAGTCGGACATGGAACGCATCGGGGCAAAAGATGTGCTGGCTCATATGACGTTAAAGGAACTATATGAGAATCCGGTCGTCCCCTATGAGGAGGATGAAGTGACCAGGATGAACATCGACGGTCTGGATCAGGAGATTTTTCAGGAGATAAAAGATCTTACAGTCAGTGATCTGCGGGAAAAGCTCCTTAGTTACGAGACAGCAGAGACAGATATCCGGCGTATCTCAAAAGGGCTGACCGCGGAGATGGTTGCGGCGGTCTGTAAGCTTATGACGAATATGGATCTGGTCTATGCAGCTTCCAGGATCCGTGTCACCGCACACTGCAATACGACGGTGGGTGAACGCGGCATTATGGGTACCAGGCTGCAGCCGAACCATACGACAGACAATGTAGAAGGAATAACGGCTTCGCTGTTTGAGGGTTTGTCTTACGGATGCGGAGACGTATTGATCGGGCTGAATCCGGTGAGTGATACGGTCTCAAGCCTTGCAGAGGTTCTGAAACGCTTTGATGAGGTGAAGAATTCTCTTAGTATTCCTACCCAGATTTGTGTGCTTGGTCATATTACAACTCAGATAGAGGCCGTGAAGCAGGGAGCTCCCTGTGATATGATCTTCCAGTCTATTGCGGGAAGCGAGAAAGGGAACAGGGCGTTTGGATTCTCGGCAGATACGGTCCGTGAAGCCCTGGAGCTTATGAATACCCGCGGGACGGCAGCCGGACCGGATGTTCTGTATTTTGAGACGGGACAGGGGAGCGAGCTGTCCTCCGATGCACACTGGGGAGCGGATCAGGTTACCATGGAAGCACGGTGCTATGCATTTGCACGGCCGTTTCATCCTTTTATGGTCAATACGGTGGTGGGATTCATCGGACCGGAATATCTGTATGATTCTAAGCAGTTGATCCGGGCGGGGCTTGAGGATCATTTTATGGCGAAATTATCCGGCCTTCCCATGGGATGCGACTGCTGCTATACCAATCATATGAAAGCGGACCAGAATGATATCGAGAACCTGGCGCTGCTTCTGGGAGCATCCGGAGTCAATTACATCCTGGGAGTGCCGGCCGGTGATGATATCATGCTGAACTATCAGACGAATGCCTATCATGATATTGGAACGATCAGGGAAATCCTGGGGCTGCATCCGATTCCGGAATTCGAACGGTGGCTGGAAGAGAAGGGAATCATGGAGAACGGGAAACTGACCCGGTATGCCGGTGATCCTACAATATTCTTACGGTAATGCGGGCTTGGCCGGATGAATCTGAACAGTACATGTATGTGTCAGGGATTGACAGAGCAAGGAGGAAGGCAGATGCTTAGTAGAGAAGAGATAGACCGGATCGCCAAAGAGATCGTCAGGTCCTTTGAAGATCGGAATTTTGCAGAGGACTGCCGGGAAGTTTCGGGAAGCAAAGCGTATGAAGACGATGCAGAGAAGGAGGAAGAGAATTCCTTTGTGCCTTGGGATTCGGATGCCATGCAGCGTATGAAGACCAGGACGACTGCGCGTATCGGCGTGGGAAGAGCGGGACCCAGGCTCAGGACGAAGACGATGCTGGGACTTCGGGCGGATCATGCGGCTGCACGCGACGCAGTGCTTATGGATGTCAGTGAAGAGACCATCCGAAAGCTCGGCCTGTTTCCGGTGGTTACGAAGTGCAGGGATAAAGAGATGTTTTTGACAAGGCCGGATCTGGGGCGTGATTTTGATGAAACGACGCAGGAGCTGATAACAAAGAACTGCGAAAAGGATCCGGAGGTTCAGCTGATCGTAAGCGACGGGCTGTCTTCTTCGGCAGTGGAGGCCAACGCTGAGCGTATCCTGCCGGTGATTGCAGAAGGCCTGAAAGAAAAAGGAATCCGTGTGGGAACCCCGATTTTTGTAAAATACGGAAGGGTTGCCGCTCAGGACAGGCTGGCAGAGCTTCTTAGGGCAGAGGTCGTGTGCTCTCTGATCGGAGAACGTCCGGGACTTGCGACCGCAGAGAGTATGAGTGCGTATATCAGCTATCGTGCCAGGGTCGGAATGCCGGAGGCGAGAAGAAGCGTGGTTTCCAATATCCATAAGGACGGAATTCCGGCGGTGGAGGCAGGCGCTTATCTTGCGGATCTTCTGGAGATGATTCTTAAGAAGAAAGCGAGCGGAGTTGAATTAAAAAAATAGGAGGAAGGCATGAAGCAGAAACCAGTCATTACAAAGGTATTGAGCGTTCGGGTATTGCCGAATGCGTCCCCGGAACTTCTTCGGAAGCTTAAGGCAAGGAAAGGAGACTGCTGTCTTGGAATCTTTACAGCGGATTGTGACGATGTGTGTTATACGGCCGTGGATGAAGCCACGAAGAAGGCGGATGTGTCGGTCGCGTACGCGAGAAGCATGTACGGCGGTTCGGGAAATGCAAGCACGGCTCTGGCAGGAGAATTTATCGGGATACTCTCGGGGCCGGACCCGGAGGAAGTGAAAAGCGGACTTGCTGCAGCGTTTGATTTTATTCGGGAGGAAGGTTTCTTTTATACAGCGAATGAGCAGGAGACGGTGGTCTATTATGCGCACTGTGTTTCGAGAACAGGTACTTATCTGTCTAAGATTGCCGGAATCAGAGAAGGAGAGGCACTGGCATATCTGATTGCTCCTCCGCTTGAAGCGACGGTAGGGATTGACGCGGCTTTGAAGGCCGCCGCAGTGAAACTTAAGACATATTACGGACCGCCGACGGAGACGAATTTTGCAGGCGGGCTTCTGACAGGCAGCCAGATGTCCTGTCAGGCCGCGTGCGATGCGTTTGCCGAAGAAGTCTGCCGGATTGCAGAGAATCCCCTGCTGTAAGGCGGTAAGCGTTGAATGTGTAAAAGGTTATTTACAGGAAGGAAGTGACAGAGTTGATACTTGACAGAGATCTGCAGTCGATTCAGAAAGTGCGGAATCTTATTGCAAGGGCAAAGGAAGCGGAGAAGATCTTAGCTGCGTTTTCCCAGGAACGATTAGATGCCATCTGCGAGGCAATCGCGGATGCGTGTATGGAGCACGGGGCAGAGCTTGCCCGTCAGGCGGCAGAGGAGACCGGTTTCGGCAATGCAGAGGACAAGGTTATAAAGAACAGGCTGGGGAGCCGGATCACATGGGAGTCTATCCGCGATATGAAGGCGGTAGGGCTTCTGTCTAAGGATGAGACGAAGAAAGTGTGGGAGATCGGTGTTCCCATGGGGGTCGTGGCAGCATTGATACCGTCCACCAATCCCACATCCACGGTGATGTATAAGTCCCTGATCTCTATTAAGGCGGGGAACGCGATCGTTATCAGCCCTCACCCGGGTGCAAAGAACTGTATTACGAAGACGGCGCAGATCATCCGGGAGGCAGCAGAGAGAGCCGGTGCGCCTGAAGGTACCGTCGGCTGCATTGAATTAATCACACCGCAGGCAGTGAATGAACTGCTTAGGAACCGGGACGTGGGGATAATTCTTGCCACAGGCGGCGAAGCCATGGTTCATGCGGCATATTCGTCGGGGAATCCGGCTCTTGGTGTGGGGCCGGGAAACGGGCCGTCGTATATTGAGAAATCTGCGGACATCCAGGCAGCCGTACAACGGATCATGATCTCGAAGACATTTGACAACGGGACGATCTGCGCCTCGGAACAGTCTGTCGTTACTGAACAGGTCATTGCGGATAAGGTGGAGGAAGAACTTAGGCGGCAGGGCGCTTATTTTCTGTCTGAGGAAGAGTCACAGAAGCTTGGAGGTTTCCTTCTCCGTGATAACGGAACGATGAATCCTGGGATTGTTGGGAAGACGGCGGCCTGGATTGCAGATATGGCCGGGATCCGGGTATCACCCGGGACGAAGCTTCTTGTCTCAAGGCAGGATGCGGATGCAGTGAATAAGAAGAATCCTTATGCAAGAGAAAAATTATGTCCGGTGCTGGCGTATTATGCCGTGCCCTCTGAGGAGGAGGCGTGCGAACTTTGTATCCGGATTCTGGAGAATGAAGGATGTGGGCATACGATGACGCTGCATACAAAGAATGAAGCGGCTGTAGAGAGGTTTGCCCTGCAAAAGCCGGTATCCAGGATATTGGTCAATACACCGGGAGCTTTGGGCGGAGTAGGGGCGACAACAGGACTTGCACCGGCTCTGACGCTTGGATGCGGTGCGGTAGGAGGAAGCGCCACTTCGGATAATATTACGCCGATGAATTTGATTAATATCCGGCGCGTGGCTTTTGGACTTCGAGAATTTGGGGATTTAAAAGAGCCTGACTGCAGGAACAGGAACCAGAAAGAAAGCGACAGTCTCTGTAAGGAAGATATTGAGGCAATCACGAGAGCCGTTTTAGAGAAAATGAGTCACATGAAGGATAGAGCTGTAAAGAATATATAAATATCAGGAGGAAAAGAAAATGTCAAATTTGCAGGCACTGGGAATGATTGAAACAAAGGGATTAGTTGGTTCGATAGAAGCAGCGGATGCAATGGTCAAGGCGGTCAACGTAACGCTGATCGGCAAAGAGCAGATCGGAGGAGGCCTGGTTACCGTGATGGTCCGCGGCGACGTCGGAGCCGTGAAGGCGGCAACGGACGCCGGAGCAGCGGCTGCAGGAAGAGTCGGAGAACTGGTATCAGTCCATGTAATTCCGCGTCCGCATACAGAGGTGGAAGGAATCCTTCCTAAGATGGGGACAGAAGTATAAAAGTGGCACAGCAACGTACAGATAAGGCTTGGTATGGATGATGAAGGTAGTGACAGAGGATGATTTGAGAAGAGAGAAGCTTTTGGAGGGTAAAAAAAAATATCAGATCGGAGCGGATGTTTTGTTAACGCCGTCGGCTCAGGAATATCTGCGGGACAAAGAGATTGTCTTTGCAAGGAAGAAGCCGGAAGACATGACCCATATACGGGGCAGTCAGCTTGTGAAGAAGACGCATCCCCGGATCAGGCTTCGGGGGATGATGGACGGCCTTCTTGCAAAGGTTCTGGTCCTGCAGGCCAGATTCCCGGAACAAAAGCTGCTTTGTGAGGATCTGGAGAGTGTGCAGGAATACATCGGTGCGGTTCTGGGGGCGGAGGTCAAAGACAGCCCCCTTGACGATCTTGCGCTGTTTGGGATGGATACGGATAAGATTCGGGAAATGTCCCATAATGTGAAGGAATACTTCGGAACGGGACATCAAATGCCAGGAGTTTCTATGGGACTGGCGGCGTTGGAACTGAATCTTTTGAGGACTGAGGTCAGAAAAACGGAACTGTGCGCGGCGCAGGCATTCGAAGAGGGAGATGTGCTTGGAATTGTCCGGCATTTGAACCGGCTCAGCAGCGGCATCTATGTCCTCTTTTGCAGGATGAATGCAGGGTATTATCAAGGCAGCCTCAAAGATCAGCCGGGCAGAACGGACGAAAGAGAGGTCCCGGGAGGAATGATTAAGGAAAGGGAGGAAGAACGCCGTGAATAGAGAACAGGTACAGGAGATTGTGCTTCAGATACTTGCCGAGAGCAAAAGATGCCCGTCTCCTCTTCCTCTGGATTTTCCGGTGGAGGTATCGGCCAGGCATGTGCATCTGACGGAAGATGCGGTCCGGCGCCTGTTCGGTCCGGAGGCGCAATTGACTTTCAAAAGGGAACTCTCACAACCCGGGCAGTTCCTAAGTGAGGAGCGTCTCACCGTCATAACGCCGAAGGGCAGGATCGAACATGTCGCCGTATTAGGTCCGCCCCGGTCTGCCATACAGACGGAGTTGTCTGCCGCGGACAGCCGGCTGCTGGGGATAGAAGCGCCTCTTCGCATGTCGGGAGATCTCAAAGGAGCAGCGGATGTGTATCTGCTTGGGCCAAAGGGAATGATAGAGGTAAGAGGAAGCGCTATCGTCGCGCAGTCTCACATCCATATGCTGCCGGAGGAGGCAGAGAAGATCGGAATCAGGAACGGGCAGCAGGTATCGGTTACCATTGACGGGATCCGCTCTGTCACTTTGAACCGGGTGGTCTGCAGAGTAAGCAGTGATGCGGCGCTGGCTATGCATATAGATATTGATGAGGCGAACGCCTGTATGCTTCCGAAAAATGCGACCGCGCGTATGACAGTCTGTTCGGGACATGTGTGTAAGGAGAGCGATGTACCGGAGTATGAGCCGTTTACACTGAAGGAACGGCTGATCACGGAAGAAGTTGCCGCACGGAAGATCGTTGGAAAGACAGACAGGCTGATGCTTGGAAAAGGGATACTCATCACACCGTCTGCGCGGGATGTGCTGTGCCATGCAGGAGTCGAGCTGGTCTGGCCGGCAAGGCATTGATCCCGGGAATGCAGCGGGGCAAGGAGGTTGGAAATTTGATAATCTGTCAGGTAGTCGGCCATGTATGGGCGACAAAAAAGGAAGAGAGACTAAACGGATGCAAATTGATGATCGTTCGGGAGACCGTGACGGATCCGGTAAACGGCCCCGTCTTTGTCGCGGCTGACTCCGTCGGTGCGGGTATAGGGGAACAGGTTCTTGTTGTCAGCGGAAGTTCTGCGAGGCTTGCGATGGGGGCAGATCATGTTCCGGTGGACAGTGCGATCGTCGGTATTATAGATTCTCTTGAGATGGAAGAAGGATAAGGAGACAAAAGGATGGCGGAGACGAATATTTTTGATTCAAAACAGAGGATCATTCAGGAATTCGTACCGGGTAAGCAGGTCACGATGGCACATCTGATTGCCAATCCCGATGATGATTTATATAAGAAACTTGGGTGGTCAGTAAGAACAGAGGAGCTCTGGGGATTCTGACGATTACCCCAAGCGAGGCGGCGATTATCGGTGCGGATGCAGCTGCGAAGGCCGCGGATGTAGAGATCGTGTTTGTGGATCGATTTTCCGGGTCCCTGGTAATCTGCGGTGATGTGTCGGCGGTGGAGGCAGCTCTTAAGGGAGTGCTTGATATTCTTGGTCAGGCGCTGCATTTTACACTGTCCGGGGTGACAAGGTCTTAGTATTCCGGTGAATTCTGTACTGGGAGGGAGATGAGAATGAAGAAGATCATGATGGTCGGAAAGATCGGATGCGGTAAGACAACCCTTGGCCAGCGGCTGATGGATGAGGAGATAGAGTATCGGAAGACCCAGTCCATTCAGGTACTTGGAGATGATATTGTAGACACACCGGGTGAATATCTGGAGCAGAAGCAGTTCTACAGCGCTTTGATGGTGACGGCCGCCTCGGCGGACATCGTTCTTTTGCTGGCATCGGCTATAGATGAACAGAATCCCTTTCCCCCGCGGCTTCACTCGATGTTCTGCGGGAAACCAGTGCTTGGGGTGGTTACAAAGACAGACCTGGCTGAAGAATCAGGGCAGATAGAGGCTGCCTGTATGTTTCTGGAACTGGCAGGGGCTGGGGAGATTCTAAAGGTAGGATTCGGCGACGACGAAGGCGTCCGGCTATTAAAGGATAGGATAGAAGGGACGGAAATATGGGAAGATATTTTGTAAAACCACAGATATATACAGGAGAAGAAGGATTGCGGGAGATTCTTAAGGAGATCGGACGGGTGTTTGTCGTGACGGACCGTTTTATGCAGGAGAGCGGGCTGATCAGGTACGTGACAGAAGTACTGGATCAGCTTGGAATCGATTACATGATTTTTGCGGATGTAAAGCCGGATCCGGATATTGCCGTTGTCAGCAAAGGGATCGCGGTGCTGGCTGATTTTAAGCCGCAGGTAGTGATCGCTATGGGCGGCGGATCTGTCATCGATGCGGCAAAAGCGATGAACTATCTTGCGGTGAGCCAGGGGTATTATGAGAAATGTTTGTTTGCTGCGGTTCCGACTACCAGCGGAACCGGGACCGAGGTGAGCCGGTTTGCTGTGATCAGCGATCCGGCAAAATCTGCGAAGTATCCGCTGATCTTGGATGAACTCCTGCCGGACGCCGCGATATTGGATGCCGGACTTACGATGGGGGTTCCTCCGCAGATAACGGCGGATACGGGGATGGATGTCCTGACTCATGCACTGGAGGCGTTTGTCTCGGCAGATGCCAATGATTTCACGGATGCCGCGGCGGAGAAGGCTCTTCGGCTGGTGCACGGGAATCTTCTGAAGGTATACCGGCAGCCGGATGATTATGAAGCGCGCAGGAAGATGCATCATGCCTCCTGTCTGGCGGGTATGGCGTTCAGTAACGCGGGACTTGGATTGAACCATGGGATGGCGCATGCCCTTGGCGGACGGTTCCATATTCCTCATGGAAGGGCCAATGCGGTGCTTCTTCCTTATGTGGTGTGCTATAACAGCGGATGCCGGCAGAAACTGACCCCTGCAGCCGTACGTTACGGCGAGGCTGCAGCTCTCCTTGGAATAGATTCGCCGGATCTTCGTCAGAGCGTCCTTAATATCGTGCGCGTGATCAAACGTTTGTCCGAGCAGATGGGAATCCCGGGTGATATCAGCGGGCTTGGAGTCTCAAGGAGAGAATTTGCGGAAGCTTTGGATGAGCTTGCAGACGCGGCTGTGAATGATGCCTGCACGGCCGCTAATCCAATAAGATGTACAAAAGAGGATGTGCGCGGATTGTTTCTGGAGGCCTATGGTCTTGTCAAGGACTAAAACTTTTTTTATTTTTTGAATATGCGAATATGACTCCTGCCAAATGAGAATCATTTTACTATACAAAGATTCATATTTATTCATTTGGTAGGAGGATTTTCAATTATGGCACAGGGAAAAGTAGAGATATGCGGGGTAAATACGGCCAAACTTCCGGTCTTGAAAGAAGAGGAGAAGGAAGCTTTGATCGCGCGCATCAAGGCGGGCGATGCCAAGGCGAAGGAAGAGTACATCAAGGGGAATCTCCGGCTTGTGTTAAGCGTGATCAAGCGTTTCGGCGCAAGCAATGAGAATCCGGACGATCTGTTCCAGATCGGCTGTATCGGGCTTATTAAGGCAATCAATAACTTCAACACGGAGCTGGATGTGAAGTTTTCCACTTATGCCGTGCCAATGATCATCGGTGAGATCAGGCGTTATATGAGAGACAATAATTCGATCCGGGTCAGCCGTTCTCTGCGGGATACCGCATATAAAGCGATCTATGCCAAAGAAAATTATGTAAAGCGTAACCTGAAGGAGCCTACGGTCCAGGAGATTGCGGAGGAGATCGGGATCTCAAAGGAGGATATTGTCTTTGCGCTGGATGCGATCCAGGCGCCCATGAGCCTGCAGGAACCGGTCTACAATGACGGCGGTGATGCACTCTATGTGATGGATCAGATCAGTGACACCAAGAATAAAGAAGAAAAATGGGTAGAGGATCTTTCCTTAGAGGCAGCCATGGAGCATCTTGGGGAGCGGGAACGATACATCATCAAGCTCCGCTTTTTCGAAGGCAAGACCCAGATGGAGGTAGCCGAAGAGATCCGTATCTCCCAGGCTCAGGTCAGCCGCCTGGAGAAAAATGCTCTGCGCGTCATGCGGCAGTATTTATCGTAAATTAAAGAGAAAATGTCATCCCTGCAGCTTACTGCGGGGATTTATTACGTTTCCCCTATTGCTTTTTTTTCACGTCTATACTATGATTAGTGCATGGAGGATATTTATTTTATGAAAGCATGTATATTTGATCTGGACGGGACACTGACCGACACACTGGAATCTTTGACTTACTCAGTGAACAAGACGCTCAAAGAGATGGCTTTGTCTCCCATCACTGCCAAAGAGTGTGAGAGTTTCGTGGGTAATGGTGCGAGAGTCCTGATGGAGTGTTCGCTTCGTGCGGCGGGAGAGCAGAATTTGGACAGAATTGAGGAAGCGATGGAGAGATATGGGCGCATATTTGACGCTAACTGTACATATCATGTAACACCCTATGAAGGCGTGACGGAGATGCTGGGGAATTTGAAGAAGAGGGGGATTCGGCTTGGTGTTTTATCGAATAAGCCTCATCAGCAGACGGTAAAGGTGGTCAGGGAGATATTTGGAGAGGGTGTATTCGATTATGCACAGGGACAGCAGGAACAGATTCCACGGAAACCAGATCCGGCAGGAGTTTATCAGCTTCTTAAGGAGATGCAGGTGACCGCCAGGGAATGTCTGTACGTGGGAGACTCTGAAGTAGATATCCGTACCGGAAGGAATGCCGGGGTAAAGACCATTGGCGTGACATGGGGGTTTAGGACCAGAGAGGTATTGAAGGCTGCGGGAGCCGGGACGATTATAGACAGACCCGAAGAATTATTGCAGTCTGTGTAAAGAAGAATATGGACTCTGGGGATTTTTAATCTTGTTTTTTGGGCTAAGGGAGGTAGATAAGATGTATGAGTATGATGAAGATTGTCTGAAAACTTTTATAAGGAATCAGGGAAGGCTGTTTGATGAGCCGGTAGCGGAGACTCTTGAGGAGGCGGAGGCATTTTTGGAGGACTGTATGGCTGTAGTTGTAGACAGCATTGAGGAAGTGAGGGAATTCCTGAAAGAAGAAGGTGTGGATGTTGAGGGGATGTCATCAGAAGAGCTGGAGGATGCCTCGGAGGTATTTGCGCTTTCCGGAGGAAGATATCTGATCGTGGAAGGTTAATCTTAGCATATGAAAAGCCGTAACTACTTGGTAGTTTCGGCTTTTTTCAGTGCTTCTTCGATTGCGCCTATGATGACCTGGGAGGTGTAAGGGTTATTTTCGGAATATTGGATATTTTCCAGAGACTGATTGTCGTATACCTGTTCTGCGATATCTTCGATGGCCGGCTGGATCAGAGGAAACATGGCGGCTACGGTTTCATCTAAATTAGAAAACCGGATGGAGTTGATATGGGATTCATCCACGGTCACTTCTACTTCAAGAGCGGTGTTGTTCAGGGTGACGGTGGACGTGTAGACTCCCGGCATATACTTCTCCTCGGTGCTGCCTGTCTCTTTATTCTTAGGAAGGAACATGAACAAAAGCAGCGCGACCAGGATTACAGCCAGTGCGGCAAAGACGGCTGTATAGATGATTTCCTTCATATGCAATACGACTATTTTAGTTTTGGAACTCATTGAAAAAACCCCCTGTATTGAGTATGATATGTTCTTTTTTATAATGTATGAGAAAAGAATACAAATTATTCGTCTCTTTTACGTGACAAATCCACTTGGTTCTTGTATAATAGGAATCCGAGGTGAAGTAGGATGTTTATAATTGTAGGACTTGGGAATCCGACACTGCAGTATGCGGGAACCAGGCATAATGCAGGCTTTGATGTCATAGATGTCCTTGCGGACAAATATAGTATTTCTGTGGACAGCAGAAAGAACCGGGCGTTCGCCGGAATGGGAATGATCAAAGGCCGGAAGGTGATCTTGGTAAAGCCTCAGACTTATATGAATTTGAGCGGAGAGAGTGTAAGAGGCTTTGTGGAATATTATAAGATCACGAGGGAAGATGAACTTTTGGTGGTGTATGACGATGTAAGTCTGGATATGGGGCAATTGAGAATTCGTAAGAAGGGAAGTGCGGGCGGCCACAATGGGATTAAGAATATCATAGCGAATCTTGGAACAGAGATATTCCCAAGGATTAAAGTCGGTGTTGGAGAGAAGCCAAAAGGATATGATCTGGCGGATTATGTGCTTGGACATTTCTCCAGAAACGAGAAGAAGGTTATGGAAGAAGGTTATGAGAAGGCGGTCAGTGCCATTGAGATGATTCTGGATGAGGGAATAGAATCGGCTATGAATATGTATAATAGAAAAGTAAAGCCTAAGCCTAAGGAGGCATAAGAGATGCAAGCCTTAATCGGGCCACTGAAGGAGTTGGCAGAGTATGAGGAGCTCTGCAGGAATCGGACAAAAGGTCCGGGGATGATACGTATAAGCGGATGTGTCAATTCCCAGAAGACCCATATGATGTACGCACTGAGCGATGGCTTAAAATACAAAGTCATTGCTTGTTCTGGTGAGTCGAAAGCCAAGCAGATCTATGAAGAGTACCGTATGCTGGATGCGCAGACATATTTTTATCCGGCGAAGGATCTTCTGTTCTATCAGGCAGATCTTCGCAGCAAGGAACTCGTAAGACAACGTATGGAAGTACTCCAGGCGGTCGCCTGGGGGGCTCCGCTTACGGTGGTTGCAAGCTTTGACGCGTTTATGGATTCGCTGCTTTCGAAAGAGCAGCTTGGACAGAGATTCCTTCATATTAAGAACGACAGTGCGATAGATATGGAGGATATGTTGAAGAAACTGACGGATCTGGGATATGACAGAGAAGTTCAGATCGAAGGTCGTGGGCAGTTTGCCGTCCGGGGCGGCATCCTGGATGTATATCCCTTGACGGAGGAGCAGCCTGTCAGAATCGAGCTTTGGGGTGATGAAGTGGATTCTATCCGGACCTTCGATGTAGAGACTCAGAGGTCCATTGAGAATCTGACGGAGATCACTATCTGTCCGGCCATAGAATTTCCCAGGGAGGGAGAGCGCAGGATGTCTTTCCTGGATTATTTCCCTGTGGATGAGACGATTTTGTTCTTAGATGAACCGGTCCGGCTGATCGAGAAGGGACAGGGCGTGGAAGAAGAGTTCATGGAGGCTCAGAAGAAGCGGGTAGAGAGCGGATATGAGATGACGGATGGGGAGGTACAGCTGTATTTTGCCAAAGAGATTCTGGATCGGATGAACACATACAGCAGTATTGGTTTTTTTGCGCTGGACATGCGCTGTAAAGGTTTAGAGACCCGAGGATCTTACAGTTTGCAGACAAAGAGCGTGAATCCTTATAACAGCAGCTTTGACATGTTGACTCAGGACTTGAAGAGACTTAAGAGAAACGGATACCGGGTGATCCTTTTGTCGGGATCGCGTACCAGGGCGAAGCGTTTGGCAGAAGATCTCAGGGATTACAACTTAAGCAGTTATTACAGTGACGATATGGAACGGGAGACGAATCCCGGGGAGATTATGACTGCATATGGATACGTGGCCTGCGGGTATGAGTATCCGATGCTGAAATATACGGTGATCTCAGAGACTGACATCTTCGGGAAGGTGAAGAAGAAGAAAAAGAGAAAGCTCTATGAAGGACGGAAGATTCAGGACTTTGCTGAGTTGAAACCGGGTGACTACGTGGTTCATGAGAATCACGGCCTGGGGATCTACCAGGGAATCGAGAAGATCGAGGTAGACAAGATATCCAAAGATTATATGAAGATATCGTATGCCCAGGGAGGAAATCTGTATATACCGGCTACACAGTTGGATTTGATCCAGAAGTATGCCAGCGCGGATGCGAAGAAGCCGAGACTGAATAAGCTGGGCACCCAGGAGTGGAACCGGACGAAGACGAAGGTACGGGGCGCTGTAAGAGAGATCGCCAGAGATCTGGTAAAATTGTATGCCGCCAGGCAGAACCAGGAGGGGTATGTATATGGAGAGGATACTGTCTGGCAGAAGGAATTCGAGGAGATGTTTCCGTTTGAGGAGACGGAAGATCAGCTCCTTGCAATCGAAGCAGTCAAGCGGGATATGCAGAGCCGTAAGATCATGGATCGGCTGATTTGCGGGGATGTAGGATATGGCAAGACGGAGATCGCAATCCGTGCGGCGTTTAAGGCCGTGCAGGAGGATAAGCAGGTGGTATATCTGGTGCCGACGACAATTCTTGCGCAGCAGCATTATAATACGTTCCTGCAGCGGATGAAGGATTTCCCGGTCCGGGTAGATCTAATGTGCCGTTTCCGGACTCCGGCACAGCAGAAGAAGACGGTGGAGGATACGAAACGGGGCCTGGTGGACATTGTGATCGGTACGCACCGTGTGCTGGGAAATGATATCAAGTTTAAGGATCTGGGATTATTGATTATCGATGAGGAGCAGCGGTTTGGCGTGCAGCATAAAGAGAAGATCAAGCAGCTCAAGGAGAATGTGGATGTGCTCACACTTACGGCGACACCGATTCCCCGGACACTTCATATGAGTCTGATTGGGATTCGTGATATGAGCGTTCTTGAAGAAGCGCCGAATGACCGTATGCCGATCCAGACATATGTAATGGAATATAATGATGAGATGGTGCGGGAAGCCATTGAGCGGGAATGTGCAAGAGACGGCCAGGTCTATTATGTTTATAACCGTGTGGAAGACATTGCGGAGGTTACGGCACATATCCAGAAGCTGGTTCCGGAGGTTTCTGTGGAATTCGCCCACGGACAGATGCGGGAGCATCAGCTTGAGAAGATTATGTATGAGTTTATCAACGGCGAGATCGATGTGCTGGTGTCCACGACGATTATTGAGACAGGCTTGGACATCTCGAACGTCAATACCATGATCATCCATGACGCGGACCGGCTGGGGCTGTCCCAGCTATATCAGCTCAGAGGAAGAGTGGGACGGTCCAACAGAATGGCCTATGCCTTTCTTCTCTACCGCAGAGATAAGATGTTAAAGGAGATCGCGGAAAAGCGGCTGGCTGCGATCCGGGAGTTTACGGATCTTGGTTCGGGATTTAAGATTGCCATGCGTGATCTTGAGATCCGGGGCGCCGGGAACCTTCTGGGAGCAGAGCAGCACGGGCATATGGAAGCGGTAGGATATGACATGTACTGCAAGATGCTCAATGAGGCAGTGAAGCTCTTAAAAGGCGAGATGGAAGAAGAAACCTATGTGACGACGCTGGATCTGAATGTGGATGCATATATTCCAGACAGTTATATTCCCAACGAGTACCAGAAGCTGGATATCTATAAGCGGATCGCTGCGATTGAGAATGAGGAAGAGAAAGAAGATATGGAGGAGGAGCTGACGGATCGTTTTGGAGATATCCCAAAGAAGGTGGAGAAGCTTCTTGAAGCGGCGAGCTTAAAAGCGCTGGCACATAGTATGTATCTGACTGCTGTGGAACAAAAAGGTGAGGCCTATTATTTTACAATGTATGAGAAAGCGAAGATACAATCCCGGAAGATTCCCGAATTACTGGAAAAGTTCAAAGGGGAACTCTCTATTAAGACAGATACGGCGAATCCCTGCTTTATCTATGTAAGGAAGGGGAAAAACAGGAAAGAGAAGGGTGAAGATGCCCTGACAGTTGTGAAAAATGTGTTAAATGGTATGAAGGGATTGATTGAGACATAAAAAAGAGATATAATAAAATGGCCTGTTGAAATTTACTTGTTATAAAATCATGGAAAATGTATATACTTAAGGAGGTTATAGAGAGATGAAAAGGAAGATAGTGATGCTCATAATGGCGGGGGTACTGACAGTGGCTTCCCTTACCGGATGCAGCTCATTTAAACCGGATGATGTAGTAGCGACAGTGGAGGATGAGGAGATCACGGCGGAGGTCGCGAATTTCTATGCAAGATATGTCCAGGCACAGTATGAGACATATTATTCCGCGTTTCTCGGGTCGAATATGTGGGATTCGGAAGCTTCCGAAGGCAAGACTTATGAAGAATCCGTGAAGGACTCTGTCCTGAAGAGCTTAGAAGAGATGATTCTTTTAGAAGGACATATGAAGGAGTATGAGGTATCTCTTTCTGAGGCGGAGGAACAGGTCATCAAGGATGCGGTAAAGAAGTTCGATGAAGCGAATGCCTTAGAGGATAAAGAGAAGGTATCCGGCTCAGAGAGTGCGGTAAATCGAGTGATGACGCTGATGGCGATCCAGAATAAGATGCAGGATGCGATCCAAAAGGGGGCGGACACAGAGGTATCGGATGAAGAAGCCGCGCAGAAGAGCATGCAGTATGTAGAATTCTCTTATACCGTGGAAGACGAAGAAGAGGACAAGGACAGTGAAGAAGAGTCCGGCGATGACTCAAAGGAAGAAGAGTCTAAAGAGATGACGGACGAGGAGAAGAAGGAGGTCCAAAAGGAGGCGGAAGAGTTTGCCAAGGCAGTAAAGGACGAGAAGGATTTTGAGGCTTTTGCGAAGGGCAAGGAATTAGAAGTAAAGACTGCAACCTTTGATTCTGAGACGGTGGCTCCGGATGAGGACTTGATCAAGGCAGCAGACAAGCTGAAAGAAGGGGAGTCTACGGATGTGATCAAGACGGATGACGGATGTTATGTTGCCAGAGTGACGAGTCTTCTTGACCGTGAGGCAACGGATGCGAAAAAAGAGACGATCGTCAATGAAAGAAAGCAGGAATTATATACAGATACCTGTGAGAAATGGCTTAAGGATGCGAAGATTACAGTTAATGACGAAGTGTGGGGTAAGATTGGTTTCAAGGACTTAAAGGTCACCATGAAAGAAGTGAAGACAGATCCGTATGCGAATACCGTCCAGACGGATGATGTAGCGGATGCTCAGGATAATACAGAGAATGAGCAGGATTCAGCCAATTAGCCTGTCCCGCCGTATAATAAATGGGGCTGTTCGGATACGATATAATTCCGGACGGCCCCATTCTGAAATGATGTCTGCCTGATATTGCCAGAGGTTATGATGGCTGCATAATGGATGTGAGAAGTTCATTGACCAGCTTCCCGTCTGCTTTACCCTTAACTTTGGGCATCAGAGCCTTCATGATCCTGCCCTTGTCCTTGGCGGTAGGTGCCTCGATGCCAAGCTCTGAGAGAGTGGCTTTGATGACTTCTTGTATCTCGGCTTCATCCATCATCTTTGGGGCATACTGCTCCAATACGGCCAGACGTTTGCTGCATTCGTCGATAATGTCTGTGCGGTCGGCGGGCGTCATCTCTAAGGCTTCTTTTGTCTGCTTGATCTCCTTTAAGACAACCTGAGTCTCCTCTTCGGAAGTCAGATCCTCACGTTTGTCGATGGCTTTATTCTTAAGGGCTGCAAGCAGCATGGACAGTGTCTCCTTGGTATCTTTGTCGCCGGCTTTCATGGCTTTGAACATGTCAGCGCGGACTTCTTCGATCTTACTCATATGAATCCCTCCTGGTTTAGTCTTTGTACCATCTTTTTCAGTGTACTGAATCTTAATTATTATACAGGATAACTATCCGTTTCGCAAGGCAAATGGTGCCTGTTACAAAGAGCGGCTTTTTATAGGCCGGCTGCAAGCCGCGGCCGTTCAGGCCGCGGGCTCTGACGGATTCAAACACGAAATCACTGCATTCGCTCAATATCTATTGATCGGAATATTTAAATTTGTTACCATAGGTTCAACAGAAAGGAAGTGAGCATATGGTGATACAGGACAGTTATATCACGATTGCCTGGCTGGTTCTTCTGATCATCCTGTTGATCGTTGAGATCATTACGGTGGGACTTACGAGTATCTGGGCGGCCGGCGGAGCGTTGGCGGCGCTGATCCTGAACATCCTTGGACTCTCACTGATGTGGCAGGTTATAGCATTTTTTGTGGTGACCTTCGTGCTTCTGATCTTTACAAGACCGTTTGCGGTGAGATTCATCAATTCGCAGCGGGAGAAGACGAATTATGAAGGGATCATCGGCAAGACCATCCGCATCGCAGAGAGAGTGGATAATATCAGGCAGACAGGGATGGCAGTTGTGAACGGCCAGGAGTGGACGGTAAGGGCAGAGCGGGATGATCTGATTCTGGAGCCCGAGACACTGGCGAAGGTAGTGAACATATCAGGTGTAAAACTGATCGTAAAAGAGTATGAGGAGGAATAGGAATGAGTAGTGTTGGTAGTATTGTCGGTTTAGTAGTTGTTGTTATAGTTGTTTTAATCGTATTGTTGCTTTTGATCTCATGTATTAAGATCGTTCCCCAGGCAAAGGCGATGGTTGTTGAGCGGCTGGGAGCCTATCAGGGAACCTGGAGTACAGGGCTTCATTTTAAAGTCCCGATCATCGACCGGGTTGCAAGGCGTGTGGACTTGAAGGAACAGGTGGTAGATTTCGCGCCGCAGCCGGTGATCACGAAGGATAATGTTACTATGCGGATCGATACGGTAGTTTTCTATCAGATCACGGATCCCAAGATGTTCTGTTATGGCGTGGCGAATCCGATCATGGCGATCGAGAACCTGACGGCGACGACGCTTCGTAACATTATCGGTGATCTGGAGCTGGATCAGACACTGACTTCCAGAGAGACCATCAACACGAAGATGAGGGCGTCCCTGGATGTGGCGACAGATCCATGGGGGATTAAAGTGAACCGTGTAGAGCTTAAGAATATTATCCCGCCGGCGGCCATTCAGGATGCAATGGAGAAGCAGATGAAAGCAGAGCGCGAGCGCCGTGAAGCGATTCTCAGGGCGGAAGGTGAGAAGAAATCTACGATTCTTGTGGCAGAAGGTCATAAGGAGTCCGCGATCCTGGATGCGGAGGCGGAGAAGCAGGCGGCCATCTTGCGCGCAGAGGCGCAGAAAGAAGCCATGATCCGTGAGGCAGAAGGTGAAGCAGAAGCGATCCTCAAGGTTCAGAAGGCGAATGCGGACGGTATCCGTTTCCTGAAGGAGGCAGGGGCAGATGAGGCTGTGCTTACTATGAAGAGTCTGGAGGCATTTGAGAAAGCGGCGGACGGTAAGGCGACGAAGATCATTATCCCGTCAGAGATACAGGGGATTGCCGGACTGGTGAAAAGTGCCAAGGAGGTAATGGCAGAGTAAAGGCAGCATAGGTAAGAGAGGAGGCAGCGTTATGACACATGTATTGGTCCTTGAGGATGACAGGGCTTCAATGGAGGCGTTAAAGGAGATTCTTATGGAGTATTCGGAAAGGATCCGTGTGCACGCTGTCTCTTCTTATGCAGAGGCGAAGAAACTGCTTGATGGGGATATCCGTTTCGAGCTGTTTCTTCTGGATGTGAATCTTGGAGGGGAGAACCGGGAGGATATCGGGGGAATCTTATTTGCCAGGGAGATCAGAGAGAAGTTCTGCTATACATTTACTCCGGTGGTGATGGTTACTGCAGTGGGAGCGATGGAGATGCAGGCTTACAGGGAGCTGCACTGCTATCAGTATATTATGAAGCCCTTTTGCCCGGAACAGGTTAAAGAGGTGGTTAGAAAGGTTTTGGATAGGGAGAAGCAGGAGGAGCCGCCTTCTGTCGTTGTAAAGCGGGACGGGGTCAACTATCAGGTCAGATGTGAGGAGATCCGTTATATAGAGGCAATCCATCGGGGAATCCGGCTGCATATGAAGAAGGAGTCCTGGGACGTGCCTTATGTAACGTTAAAACAGATATTATCTAAGGTTCCTGGAGAGATGTTTTTGCAGTGCCACAGGATGTTTGCCGTGAACCGCCGGGAGGTGGAATATTATGACACGGTGAATCGTGTTGTGAAGCTTAAAGACTGCAGGGATGTGATCGAGATCGGTGTGACGTATAAAGCAGAGATCGGGAGGATTATCAGTGGTAAGCTGGGTTAGAAGATTTTTATACCGTATATTTTGTGTGGTCGCGCTCTTGGTATCCGTCTATCTGATTGTAGATTTTCTGGTCAGCGGGACTTTTGACTACCGGATCTTTACGATGTTTCTGCTGTTGGTTATTGTTGTGATATGGGGGATCATCGACTGGCGGAGGAATTATCTTCTGATGCGGCAGAAAGAAGCGGAGCTTAAGCTGTATCAACATTATATTCAGCCGCTGGAGGAGCTGGTGAAGGAGATCCGTGCCAAGCAGCATGAATTTGATAATCATGTCAATGCCATCCTGAACATGCATCTGACGGTGGGGGATTATGATGAGCTGGTAGCACGCCAGTCTGCGTATATCACGGAGGTCTTAAGGGATGATGACAGCAGGAAATATCTGCCGCTTCTTCGGATCAGTGACAAGGTGCTGGCAGGTTTCCTGTATAGTAAGATTGTACGTGCCCCTTCTTATGTGAAGACAGAAGTGAACGTGAAGAGCCTGGAGATCATATCCGGTATCTCGGAGCATCACCTGATCGAGATTGTGGGGACGCTGGTGGATAACGCCTATGAGGCCTGCACCAGGGAACGCAACCGGGTGTCCATGGAGCTGGATTCGGAGAATGATAAGCTGGTATTCGTAATCAAAAACCAGGTCAGCGGGATGAAGATGGGAGATGTCCTCAAATTCTTTGAGAAAGGATATTCTACGAAAAATGATGCCGACAGGCACGGGTTAGGCCTGTATAATGCAAAGATGCTGGTAGGGCGGTATCACGGCGATATCACGGTGAGCCTTGATAAGGCAGATGAGAAGGATATGATCTGCATGAAGGTTGTGATCTGACCATAGAGATGTTATATAGACTGCCTGACAGTTGTGGTAAAAAACAGAGGAAGGATAACTCCTTCCTTTTTTTACGATATTTTAAAAGAACCAATAGGATAGTCCCTGTCAGATGTGTTACAATATATGATAGAAAAAAGTTCGATATGGAAATAAGGTATGAGAGGAGAGGATACAATGAGGAATCATGAAGTGACAGAGAGACAGCCATTACTTGACAAGAACGGATATTTAAGAGAACCCGGCTGGTCCAGACAGCAGATGCAGATCTATGACAGATCTAAAATCAAGGCACCGGCATTTCGTATCAAGGAGTGGGATTATTATCTTGTGTTAAATGAGGACTTTGCAGGAGCATTTACCATATCAGATGATGGATACATTGGCCTGCAGTCTGTGTCTTTGCTGAATTTTAAAGAGGGGTGGGAGCACACAGAGACGATCTTGAATCCATTTACTATGGGAAGGCTGCATCTTCCGTCTTCATCGGAAGAAGGAGACACCGTTTACCACGATAAACGGCTGCATATGGAATTTCGCAGGGAAGAAGGGAAAAGGAGGATTTTGTGCAAATTCCGGAATTTTTATCAGGGAAAGGAATTCGACTGTAATATTACTCTTTATCAGCCGTCGATGGATACCATGGTGATTGCAACGCCGTGGAAGAAGAAAAAAGCATTCTACTATAACCAGAAGATCAATTGTATGGCGGCATGCGGGAGCATGAGATTCGGCGGCAGGACGTATACATTCAATCCGGCGGCAGATTTTGGAACGCTGGATTGGGGGCGGGGTGTCTGGACTTATGACAATCGCTGGTATTGGGGATCCGGTAACTGCATGATTGAAGGAAAACCCTTTGGATTCAATATCGGATATGGATTTGGTGACACGTCGGCAGCATCTGAGAATGTACTGCTTTATGACGGTAAAGTGCATAAGCTGGATGATGTGACCTTCCATATTCCGGCGGATGACTATATGAAACCGTGGAGATTCACGTCCAGCGACGGAAGGTTTGAGATGGATTTCGTGCCGGTGTTAGATCGGGCGGCCAGAACGGCGGCAATTATCATAGAGACGGACCAGCACCAGGTATTCGGACGGATGAGCGGCAAGGCCGTATTGGATGACGGAAAAGTGATTGAGCTTAAGGATGTGATGTGTTTTGCGGAGAATGTGCATAACCGGTATTAAGGCCATAGAATTAGGAAGTGTCAGATTAAGTAAGTTGTGGAAGCAAAAAAGAGCCGGATTAGGTATATTCATCTGTATGCTTTTATTACTGAGCAATCTGCCGGTTCGGTATGCCCAGGCAGAAGAAAAGATTTATTGTGCCGCTTTCGGCGACAGTATTGCCAAGGGGTATGCGGGAAAGAAGAAAGAAGATCTGCAGAGTTATCCAGGGCTGATTGCTGATGCGGTGTCCAAAGAGACGAAGCTTCCTGTGGAATATGTGAATTATGCGAAGAATGGTTTGACCTCGGAGAGACTGAATGCGGATGTTTTGAGTACGGAGGAAGCTATTGATTCTCTTGAGACTGCTGATATTATTACATTGACGATTGGCGCCAATGATTTGATGCAGGAGTTTAAGATTACGGTGCGTGAGATTCTAAAGACAGATCAGAGATTCACCAGTGCGTATGATGCGTTTGATGCGCTGCAGGAGGAGATTGCAGATAACCCGCTGTTAGTTATGAAGGTACTGGGAATGCTGGAAGAGTGGGATTATGCTGCATTTGATGAACAATGGGTCATGGCGATGGATACCATTGCACAGCATAGAAAGGACGGGTCACAGCTTGTGGTGACAGATATCTATAATCCGGTCAATCAGTTTGAACTACCGGGAACGATGAATCTGGTTGTGGATGAAGTTATCCAGAATATGAATCAGGTGATGTATGACCACGCGGAGGAATATGATTACCATGTGGTGAACCTGTTTGAATCCGAAATCTGCGAACACACCCAGGCTGACGGCCTTCATCCGGACCAGGAGGGGCAGAAGCTGATTGCAGAACTGGTGATGGAAAAGATCGATACCGGACGGTATATGGGAAAGCCGGAGAAAGAGATAGAGAAGTCAAAACCTGCGAAGAAGAGTATCGGACAGACTCTCCTTGGCAATATCAGAAAGGTGCTCCTGGTGTCTGCGGCAGTAATCGTGGTGCTGGCGGCGGGGGCAGCTGCTGTATGGAAGAAGAGGAAGAAGGAAAAGCAGCGGCGGTAAATGGCTAATGGGTGGCATTTACCGCCGTTGGCGCCCTGTATAGTTTTATTCTTTCTTATGTGTTAAGAAAATTCCGATGATTGCACCAATAAGGATAATTGGCGCTATTCTGACAAACAGCCATTCAAATGAGTGAAATGCCACTCCAAGAACGGCGGTTTCGGGATCACTATAATCCCAGCCCAAGTAAGAGCTTTCTAATGCCCATAAGATTGCAAAGATTGCCGCTATGATTACACATAATGAGATAAGAAGCCAATATAGAAGTCTTTTTCTTGTGGCTTTTCTTCGTGCAAGCTGCAAGTTTATCACCTCCAGTTTTGCGGAAATAGCCTTTAAGTCATCAATTTTCGATTCAATGACATTTTCTCCAAGCAACGTGCTTACGGGTGTTTCAAGCACTTCCGATATGGAGATCAACATATCAGAATCGGGAACTGACAATCCCTGCTCCCATTTAGAAACTGTTTGCCGCACTACGTTCAGCTTGACAGCAAGCTCCTGCTGCGAAAGCCCTTTTGATTTTCTGATTGCTTTAATATTTTCACTGAGCAAGATGTATAGCCTCCTTTCTTTCAGCTGTTACCATTATTATAGGCAAAACTGCCCGTTGCCACAAGCAACGCAAATTAACATTACCCCTTTTACATCAAGGCGACTGAAAAAGTATATGTAAATAATGCAGGAAGGTAGTTAGAAATATTCCGGTTTTCCGGTATAAAATTCCTTCATTTACAGATAATAGTATCATCGTTACAAGTGATACAAAATCTACAGATGGAGGAATTGATATATGAAAGCCACAGGTATTGTAAGGAGAATTGATGACTTGGGGAGGGTAGTGATCCCAAAGGAAATCCGAAGGACATTAAGAATCAGAGAAGGAGACCCGTTAGAGATATTTACGGATCGGGAAGGTGAGATTATCCTGAAGAAATACTCACCGATCGGAGAATTATCGACATTTGCCAAACAGTATGCGGAGAGCCTGTCTCAGACGATCGGGTGTCTGGTCTGTGTCTGTGATATGGATCAGGTGATCGCGGCAGCGGGAAATGGAAAGAAGGAATTACAGGACAAATATATCAGCAGGCAGTTAGAGCGTCATCTGGGCAGCAGGACGCAGCTTGCGGCATCAGCGGGAGAGAAAGCATATATCCCGATTGTAGATACCCAGGATGAGGATTATGAACATGAGGTGATCAGCCCGATCATCTGTGAGGGTGATATTATCGGCGGTGTAATCCTGTTATCGAGGGATGCCAAGAAGAGGCTTACAGAGTTAGAGCAGAAGATGGCGGCCTGTGCGGCGGCATTCTTAGGAAGTCAGATGGAACAATAAGGATAATGGAAGAATAAAGGAATAAATGAAAAGTTTTCGTCATACCTTGTGGTAGAGAACTCTTAGAAGGAAGCTCTGGAATCAGAAAGAAGGGTACCCTTTAGATATGGGTTATCCTGCAAGGGAGGGATGAGAATGGAAAGAAAGCTCAGGCGGGATTCATGTGTCATGTGGGTGTTAAAATCCCTTTTGGCTTCTTATGTCATCACAGGGATTTTGCTGATGCTTCTGGCGGTAGCACTGTATAAGTTTGAGCTGAACGAAAAGGCAGTATCCGCCGCAATCATCGCAATCTATATTATGGCAACTCTGATCGGAGGCATTATTATCGGCAAATTTGCAAAAGTGAGAAGATATCTGTGGGGGCTGGGTCTTGGGATCGGTTACTTCGCGCTGCTTTTATTGATCACGCTTGGAGTGTACAGAACTCTGAACGGGGATTCGGCAAATCTGATCACTACATTTATCCTATGTGCAGGCGGCGGTATGGCAGGCGGGATGTTGTCGTAGACAATGTTATTACAAAATCAGAGAAGTGACGTCCAACATGGTAATAAAGTTATTGCGAAAATGCGGATGTGATGCTATAATAACAGAAGTTAAGCAAAGTTAAGGAGGAACATGACGATGAAGCATGTAAAGACATTAAATACACAGAACATGAACAATAGCCTGAAGAAGGGCGGATGTGGAGAGTGTCAGACGTCCTGCCAGTCAGCATGTAAGACATCCTGCACGGTGGGCAATCAGACCTGCGAGCAGAAAAAATAGCCAGATTCATAGAGAAGATTGAGACAGCGGTCTTTCGGTCGCTGTTTCTTGTTGTTTTCTTTTCAAGGATGATTTTGGAGAAGATAAAAAAGTGAAAGGGGTATATAGCCTTGATTCATCAGTATCAGAGTAATGGGTACAATATTGTTCTGGATGTGATAAGCGGCGCGGTCCATGTGGTGGATGAACTGTGTTATGATGTGATTGCAAAACTGTGTAAGGATCTGGGAGAACCGACTGCCGGGAAGCTTAGAGAGCCGGAGGTCTTAGAAGGGCTGATTCGCGGATTGGATTCACGATACAGTAAGGACGATATCGAGGATGCGTTGGCAGAAATAACCGAGCTGACAGAGACGGGCCGGTTGTTTGTGAAAGATACATACGAAGATATGATCGAAGAGGTGAAGAAGAGGAAGACGGTGGTAAAGGCGCTCTGCCTTCATATTGCCCATGACTGTAACCTCGCCTGTAAATATTGTTTTGCAGAGGAAGGAGAATATCATGGCAGACGTGCCTTAATGAGTTTTGAAGTGGGTAAGAAGGCACTGGATTTTCTGATCAGGAATTCAGGGAACCGGCGGAATCTGGAGGTGGATTTCTTTGGGGGCGAGCCGCTCATGAACTGGCAGGTTGTGAAGGACCTGGTAGCTTATGGAAGGCAGCAGGAGAAGGTCCATGACAAGCATTTCCGTTTTACGGTGACGACCAACGGGGTTCTTCTGAATGACGAGATTCAGGAATTTATTAACCAGGAGATGGATAACGTAGTCTTAAGCCTGGACGGCCGCCGGGAAGTTAACGACAGGATGCGTCCGTTCCGCAATGGGAAGGGCAGCTATGACCTGATTGTCCCTAAGTTTCAGAAGCTTGCAGACAGCCGTAATCAGGAGAAATATTATATCAGAGGGACTTTCACAAGGGAGAATCTGGATTTTTCGGAGGATATCCTGCACTTTGCCGACCTGGGATTCAAACAGATGTCCATAGAACCGGTGGTGGGGGATGAAGATGACCCGTATGCCATCCGCAAGGAAGACCTGCCAAAGATCATGGAAGAGTATGATAAACTGGCCCGTGTCATGATTCAGCGGGAAAAAGAAGGAAAAGGTTTTCAATTCTTTCATTTTATGATAGACTTAGACGGTGGACCCTGTGTGGCGAAGAGGTTGTCGGGATGTGGTTCGGGAACGGAGTATCTGGCAGTTACGCCATGGGGGGATTTGTATCCGTGTCATCAGTTTGTAGGGCAGGAAGAATTCCTGATGGGGAATGTGGATGAAGGCATCGTAAAACCAGAGATTGCAGATGATTTCCGCAGCTGTAATGTGTATTCGAAGGAGAAATGCAGGAACTGCTTCGCGAAATTCTTCTGCAGCGGCGGCTGCATGGCGAATGCTTACCATTTCCACGGTACGATCCATGACACCTATGAGATAGGATGCGAGATGCAAAGAAAGCGCGTGGAATGCGCAATTATGATAAAAGCTGCGCTTGCAGAATAGCTGCAGGATATAAGCGCTTCGGGAAAGCCGGCAAGGAAGGATTTTCCGGGAATACTTAAGGAGTAGAAAGGAAGTTAATCATGAAGAAAAACAAAGGTATCATTAGCCTGGTGCTGAC
>ERZ808044.368-NODE-368-length-51948-cov-12.460643_pt1 | contig 51948 bp, 51 predicted proteins | sample MGYA00380195_ERZ808044 | MGnify/ENA primary metagenome ERZ808044 (study PRJEB31490, sample SAMN06133423) | mouse gut metagenome | isolation source: Z7_2 | host: mice | place: China: Chengdu | collected 2015-05 ...
CTTTATTTGATGCCGGAGCCTTATTGAATTTGACGTGAATAGAATGATTTTGGGAGTAAATAAAATGCTGAATAACACAGATGCTGGCAGACTATAATAAAAATCCATTTGATACGAAGGCTGCGAAGATGACATTTGATGATGTATATGAAGAATGGTCAAAGCGCAAATACCCTACCGTTTCAGAAGCCAATGTAAAAGGCTACACAGCCGCTTATAAGACATGTAGCAGTCTATATCATAAGGTGTTCAAGGATTTAAAACTTGTGGACTTACAGACAGTCATTGATACCTGCGGTAAGAATTATCCTACCTTAAGGAAAATCAAGATACTGTTTAATCAGCTTTATGATTTTGCTATCAAGAATGATATCTGCAATAAGGATTATTCCACCTTTGTAGATGTTGTTCAATACAAGGACCGCAATCCAAATAAGTATGACCGAAACAAATTTGAGAAGGAAGAAATTGAACGGATATGGGAGCAGAAAGATGATAAGTATTATCAAATCATACTGATGCTACTGTATAACGGAGTAAGAATTTCAGAGTTCTTGGATTTGAAAAAGGAAAATGTCCATCTGGACGAGCAATACTTTGATGTGATTAGCAGTAAAACCGAGAATGGAATCCGAAAGGTTCCTATCGCAGATAAGGTCTTACTTTTCTATAAGGCTTGGTTTGAAGATAATCCGGAATGCGATTATCTTATCCATACACCGGATGGAAAACACTTCCAATACCGAAATTATTACGACAGCTACTTCCATCCACTGATGGAGCAACTTAAAATTGATCGTACACCACATTGTTGCCGACACACATGTATCTCAATGTTAGCAGAAGCCGGTGTCGATCAGACGATTATCAAGAAGATTGTGGGGCACTCCGGTGCAATGACTTTGACCGAGAAAGTATATACCCACTTTGATGTTAAGGAGCTTGTAAATGCGATTAACAAGATTTAAACGAAGTAAAAAGGACATTCTCAGATTTCTCTGAAAATGTCCTATACATATCATTGATATTCGTGTTGCATACTTATTGCATATGTGTTGCATACCGTTTGAAATCCAGCACATCTGACAACTTTCCACAACCTCTGTAACCCTTGTAAAATCGGGCTTTTCTCGATTCTTGCGTTTCCGTAAGATTATCTCTTGGAGAACTGCGGAGCACGACGTGCAGCTTTGAGACCGTACTTTTTACGCTCTTTCATACGCGGGTCACGGGTTAAGAAACCTGCTTTTTTCAGAACTGGTCTGTAATCTGCGTCTACATTTAATAATGCACGGGCGATACCATGACGGATAGCTCCTGCCTGTCCTGTGTATCCACCACCACGAACGTTTACTAAAACATCGAATTTATCAGCTGTCTCGGTAGCTGCTAATGGCTGACGTACCACAACCTTTAAGGTCTCTAAGCCGAAATATTCGTCCATATCTCTTTTATTGATAGTAACTTTACCTGTACCTGGTACTAAATATACTCTGGCAACAGATGATTTTCTTCTTCCTGTTCCGTAATACTTTGTATTAGCCACTGTTTTTCCCTCCTAATTAAAATGTTAAAGCTTCAGGTTTCTGAGCTGCATGTTTGTGATCCGGTCCTGCGTATACGAATAATTTTGTATACATCTGCCTTCCTAAAGGTCCTTTCGGAAGCATTCCCTTAACAGCGTGCTCGATAACTCTTTCCGGGTGTTTTGCTAACATTTCTTTCAATGTGGTCTCTTTCATTCCACCTACATAATCGGAGTGATTGTAGTAGATTTTCTGGTCTAATTTCTTACCGGTTACTTTGATTTTCTCTGCATTAACAACGATTACATAATCACCTGTATCGATGTGCGGTGTAAAGATTGCTTTATTCTTTCCTCTCAATACTTTAGCAACTTCAGTTGCTAAACGTCCTAATGTCATACCTTCAGCGTCAACTACATACCATTTTCTATCAATGGTAGCTGGGCTAGCCATAAAAGTTTTCATTGAATCTTCCTCCTAGAAATAATCTTGCGAAACGCTTTGCCATGTGAATGTCCAGGACACATGCCGCTGCATTCTCTTATTGTTTATAGTTTAAATGTCACTCCGGGGCTTTTGGATTGACATTAATTCACTATCACAGACTTATATATTATATTACACGAACCCTTGCGTGTCAAGGATTTTTTTTAATGTCAACATTAAAATCTCCCGGCTTTAGTACGATAATTGTGATGGCATAAAAATAAGGTCTGGGGTTTCTCCCAGGCCTTCATAAAATTTATGTGTCTCAAAAATTCCAAGGAACAAACACAAGAAAAATGCAACCCGTTTATCTTTTGCCGTACCACAGTTCGAACAGGATATTGCTATATTCGATATTTCTTTCCCCCATTCCGGGTAATTACTCATCTCCATACCTTTCCTGTTTATTTTACTGCTTTTCAATCCCATCTATATCAATGCTATATCCAATGATTTCCCCAACATCCGTGCAATATCCTCTTACAACGATTGCATCTCCGCGCGACATTTCCAAGATTGCTTCTTTTTGCTCATCGGATTTAATGTAACATTGTATATTTGTTAAATCAAAATCATTATCGGAAACTATCCCAATATATTTTCCGCTACTGTCGATATTTCCTAATTTTCCGGTTATTTCCAGATACTGATCTTTATAGTCATTCTGCGCTTTCATTGCATTATTTGAAAGAATATCTGAAAGTTCTGTTGCCGAAACAGAAATATATTCAACCGGCATTTCCATTTCTTCCATATCATCAGCCTTTGCCGTTTCTTTTACCTCATCACCCTTTGCGGCGGAACTGTCAGCCGTGACATTGGAATTGCCCGCCTGTTTCTCGTCGGTTTTATCATCTCCGCCACCGGATACTGCTGCAATTAAAATAATCGCCAGAATCGCTATGATAATCCACTTTCCTATGCCGCCCTGTTTCTTTCTGCAATTCGGACAAACCTTCGCCTCTTTCGGAATCTCACTTTTACAATGCTTACATAATTTTGTTTCCATATCCATATCCTCCTTGTTCTTTTTTAATCTCTTTCCTTTTGTAATACTACTTTATCCTACTTTATCTTACTTTATGGCATATGTCAACCTTTTATCGTATATATTTAAGAAAGAAATCTGTTTCACAGACTTGTCTGCCTTCATTCAAATCCTTTTTTTAATAACAAAGCGAGGTTCTCTATGAAACCATTAAAAAATAAAGTAAGTATTACCCTTGATTCAGACATCATTGAACAATTAAAAGTTCTCGCGGAAAAAGATGACCGCTCCTTCTCGCAATATATCAATATGATATTGAAAGAATATCTGAAGCAAACAAATAAAAAGAAAGAAGCCTAAAACTTCCTGTCTTATGCTTCTTTCATATTAAACAATTTTATTCTGTTTTTGGTATGCAGCGAGCATACATTTTCTCTTTATACTTTTATTCGCTGTAAACGACTTCTTATTTTTAATACAATTTTAAGATAAAAACGTCTCCACAAAAACACATACTACTGCAGCACCAAAAAGAAATATAAATTCTGCCACAATATATCCCATAAGGCGTACTATGCGCATTTTGTGATTTACAACCGGTATTTTTTGTCGTATTCCACGATAGTCACAGACAAAAAACACCCATAAAATCTGTGACAGCCATACCATAAACCGCTCAAACATTAATCTGCTTAGCGGAAGTAACTGCCCGTTAGCATCCATTATCTCCATCGAAAAACAAATCGTGGTAATCAGTACATAGCCAATTACCGCCACACACATTTTCCAGAACTTTCTGCTCCGAAATCCTGGTATCTTATAGAAAGGCTCATTTTCTGTTTGCACTGGAATTTGCGTTTTTCTTCCATTCTCGCTGTTTTCACCAAGCACATCTTTCAATTCATTTTGCAGTTCGTTTTCCAGTTCATCCACCGATTGATATCTGTCCTCCGGGTTTAATTTTATACATTTCCGGATAATCGGTTCCATCCGCCCCACAGCCATTTTTTCTGACGGGAACGTATGTGTAAGCAGATAATTGAGCAACACACCCATTCCATAAATATCCGTCCGTGCATCCGTTTGTCCAAACCCGAACTGCTCCGGTGCCGCATAGCCTTCCGTCCCCATCATAACCGTATCTTTCACCTTTCCCGGCTGATAAATCCTTGCAATATCAAAATCAATCAGCTTAACGTCTCCCTCATTGGTAAGAATCACATTTTCTGTTTTCAAATCCCTACAGATAATCGGTGGTTCTGCTTCGTGTAGCGGTCGAAGTCCTCTGCATAAATCGACCAGAATCTTTCCTGCTTCCCCAAAGGAAAACTCCCGTCCTCTTAATACTTCCTCCAGATTTTTTCCGGTAAAATATTCTTCAATAACTATGAGTTCATGTCCTTCACATATACATTCATATATCTTTGGAATATAGGGATTCGGATGGTTCTTCAAAAAGGTATAAATATCCAAAAGTTCCGGTGTGAGATGCTTTCGGACACAAATCAAACCATTGATTCTATTTCTTACAATATGTACTTTCTCATTTCCATTTAAACTGCCAAGCTCCTGGTATTCTGACAGACAATATTCCTCCGACAGTCTCATTCCACTCCGTCCCCATCTCTATTCCCATACTTCTCAATTCCAACAATTATTTCTTGCATTTGTCTTTGCGACACGTTATGATGCTATGTTGTAGTATCATAAAATAATTTTATTATTTTTTTCATAATTATTCAAGGAGAGCTTATGACTGACAAAACAACCGGAGAATTAATGAAACTTCTTACTTCCATAAAAAACACTTCTGAACTGAAACAATATACCGACACCCTTTCTAATGCCAGGTTATTCATTACCTTTCCCGAGTATATCAGTGAACAGATGCGCCTTCACCATATGACTGCCTCTCAATTAATCGCAGACGCAGGACTGCAGCGCAATTACGGCTATCAGATTTTAGACGGCAGACGCAACCCGTCCCGCGACAAAGTCATTGCTTTATGTCTTGCGCTTTCCCTTAATCTTTCCGATACCGGACGTGCACTTACCCTCTCAAAAAACGGACAACTCTATTCAAAAAACAAACGGGATTCCATCCTTATCTTTGCTCTTGAAAAGAAACTGTCCGTTATGGATGCCAATGAACTTTTACAGGAAATGGGCGAACCACTTCTCTTGTGACTATCACATTTTTTATTCAAATTCAATCCCCATCATCGTAAGTCCCTGCGCCGGGGCTGTGGGTCCTGCCGCACTGCGGTCCTGTGCTGCTAAAATCTCCGGGATTCGCTCCGGAGGAAGTGCACCGCCGCCAACCTGAATCAATGTTCCTGCAATAATTCTTACCATATTGTAAAGAAAACCATTTCCGGTCACACGGATGGTAATGATCTCTCCGTTTTTTAACACATCACAGGCATAAACCGTGCGCACAGTGGTTTTTACCTGGGCCCCGATTGCACAAAAGCTCTTAAAATCATGCTCTCCGACCAGATAGGAAGCCGCTTTTTGCATTTTTTCCACATCCAGCGGGTGATGATAAAAATAGGTATCAAACCTCCTGGACGGCATACGGAAGGTGCGGTTTAAAATCCGGTATTCATAGGTCTTTCTGCTGTTCTGATACCGGGGATGCCAGTCCTCCGGCACTTCACAGGAATCCTGCACCACAATATCCTCCGGCAGCCTTTGATTTAGTGCAAAGGAAATCTTCTCCGCAGGCATTCTGGTATTGGTATCAAAAACCGCCACATTTCCCAGAGAATGTACCCCGGAATCTGTCCGGCTCGCCCCGGCAACCGTAATCTCTTCTCCCAACAACTCCGTCAGTTTCTTATTCAACACTTCCTCAATGGTAATTCCGTTAGGCTGTACCTGCCATCCCTTATAATTCGTCCCGTCATAGGCAACAATCAATTTTATCCGCATATTTTTCTCCCAGAATTTCCGGTTCTACTTTCTCCGAATCCATTAAGAATTTCTTAGGAACTGTCCAGAAATAACTTTTAAATAGTACGCCAGATTTTTCTTCAAGAATGCAAATTACTACGTAATTATCAAAAATCAGGCGCATAGCGGGCTATGTAACTGATTTTTGAGTGGTGCTATTGGAGAAAAAGACAAGCAATATTAAAAGTTATTTTTGGACAGTTCCTTACATCGGAAATGGCAGAAAAGTCCTGCACAACAGCACAACCGCCAGATACCCCATCATAATCAGATAAGCCGCCCTGTCCCTGTTTTCGTAACGCAGCGGCTTCATCTTCGTTCTGCCCTCCCCGCCGTTGTAGCATCTCGCCTCCATTGCCATGGCAAGGTCGTCCGCCCGGCGGAAGGCAGAGACAAACAGCGGCACCAGCAGAGGTATCATATTTTTCACCCTCTGTACTAAATTCCCGCTCTCAAAATCCGCCCCTCTTGCCATCTGGGCTTTCATAATTTTATCCGTTTCTTCTATAAGAATAGGGATAAAACGCAGGGCAATGGACATCATCATGGCAATGGCATGAACCGGCACACCGATTTTTGACAGCGGCATCAACGCCTTTTCCAAGCCGTCCGTCAGCTGGTTCGGCGTGGTTGTCAACGTCATGATAGAAGTTCCCAAAATCAGATAAATCAGGCGGATCACCATTAAAACGGCATTTTGGGCCCCCTCTGCCGTGATTTTAAAAACCCAGAAACTTATCAGCGTCTCTCCCGGCGTTAAAAATAAATTGAACAGCGCCGTTATCAGCATTAAAACGATAATTGCTTTTAAACCCTTTACCATAAACTTAAACGGTACCCTTGATATCCGGATAATCACAAACAAAAACAGGGATATCACCAGCAATGCGGCGATACCCTTAAAGCAAAACAAAGATACGATATAAAGCATCGTAGCAAACAATTTTACCCTTGGGTCTAATTTATGAATCACAGAATTGGCAGGATAATATTGCCCTAACGTAATATCTCTTAACATTTCTTTCTCCCGAACCTTTCTCTTTCTGCCGCCCGAAGTTTTTTCACCGTCGGCAGCCTTTCTCACTGTCTGGGCCGTCCTTATCTGTGAAAATCATTTTTCTGCGAATCGATTCCCGTCAGCGCCTCTAACAGGCTCGCCCTTGCCTCAGCGATGGTTGTGGCGTCGGCATTCACCTGCAGTCCATGGACTTTCAGCTCATTCATCAGATAAGTGACCTGAGGTGCAGCAAGTCCCACCGTTTCTAACTCCTTATAGTGGCGGAACACTTCCCTTGGCGTTCCGTCATACATGACACTTCCCCGATTCATCACGATGATGCGTTCCACATATTTTGCTACATCCTCCATGCTGTGGGACACCAAAATTACCGTAATGCCCCTCTCTCTGTGCATTCGCGCCACTAAATCAAGGATTTCGTCCCTGCCGGCCGGATCTAAGCCCGCCGTGGGTTCATCTAAAATAAGGACCTCCGGTTTCATGGCAAGAACCCCTGCGATGGCAACACGCCGTTTCTGCCCGCCGGACAAATCAAAGGGGGACTGGTAATAAAGCTCCTCCGGCATTCCCACGTTCCTTAATGCCTCAAAGGCACGCAGCCCGGCTTCTTCCTTTGACAAGCCCTGGTTCTTTGGGCCGAAGCAGACATCATCAAAGATAGTAGTTTCAAAAAGCTGATGCTCCGGGTACTGAAATACCAGACCCACACGGTTGCGCAGCTCACGCAAATCGAAATCCTCGTCATATATATCTTTTCCGTGGAAATAGATAGCGCCGGAGGTTGCCTTCATCAATCCGTTTAAGTGTTGTATCAAGGTGGATTTTCCGGAACCGGTGTGACCGATGATACCGATAAACTGTCCGTCTTCTATTTTTAAATTTATGTCCTTCAGCGCCTGAATTTGGTAAGCGGTGCCGGGGCTGTAAATGTGGTTTACTTTGTCTAGGATGATTGACATAAAAGGGGTGCCTTTCTGGTTTTATTAATTTGATATAGGGACGCTGGGAAGGGCAGGCATTTTTATGCGGACGCGCTTTCGCTCCGTGAAAGACGCAGCGGCTGCTAAGCTCGACAACACCTCGCTAAGCACCGGCGTCTTTCAAAGGGTCCTCCTAAAAACGCCTGCCCTTCCCAGCTGTTTATCGAATAAAATTTACAAATGCCTAACTCTTTCATTTATTATAATCTACCTAGCATATTCTTCTAATTGGATAAACCAGAAAAATATGCTTCAGTAGATTTCATATAAAACTTATCTTGCAGGCGGCTCTACTTGGGCTAGGCGTAAAATATGTTCCACTAATTCTTCTCTGGTGAGTACGCCCACCGGGATATCTAAGCCGGACTGGCGGAGCAGGTCAGCTAAGATGGTTATCTGGGGAACGTCTAAGCGGTATTCTTTTAGTTTGCCTACCTGGGAGAAGATTTCCCTGGGAGTTCCCTGCATGACAACTTTGCCCTGATCCATGACGATGACATGGTCTGCATCCACCACTTCCTCCATGTAATGGGTGATGAGAATAACGGTCACGCCCTTTTTCCGGTTCAGTTCATGGGCGGCACGGATGACCTCTTTCCTCCCGTTGGGGTCTAGCATGGCTGTGGGTTCATCAAAGACAATACATTTGGGCTGCATTGCAACCACTCCTGCGATGGCGACACGCTGTTTCTGTCCGCCGGAAAGTTTGTTTGGGGAGTGGGTGCGGTATTCCAACATGCCTACGGATTTTAAGCTTTCCTCCACACGCTGCCAGATTTCCTCTGTGGGAACGCCGATATTTTCCGGGCCAAAGCCCACATCCTCCTCCACAACGCTGGCAATAATCTGGTTGTCGGGATTCTGGAAGACCATCCCTGCGGTCTGGCGCACGGGAAGCACATTCCGTTCTTCCGATACATCCATGCCGTTTACCCAGAGGCTTCCCTCGGTGGGCGTCAGCAGGGCATTGATATGCTTTGCCAGAGTGGATTTCCCGGAACCGTTATGGCCTAAAATAGCAATAAACTGTCCCTGTTCCACATCTAAATCCACATGGTCAAGGGCAGTCTGGATAGATTCCACGTTTCCCTCTTCGTCCCGTCTGATATATTCATGAACTAATTGCTTTGCTTTGATAATTCCCATTTTATCATTTTCCTTTTTCTAAATCCGCCAGTGTACTGCCACAATAAAACTTGTTTTCCCCGTCCGGAAAATTTGCAGCTTCAGGACAGTCTCCTTGTTACGAATCCCAACTCAGGCGGTGTAGTTCTCCCTGCAATTTCATATGGTCAAATTCGTTCTGGCGCAGTGCCTCGTAGAGGACGATTGCCACGGAATTAGACAAATTCAGAGAACGGGTTTCTCCAATCATAGGAATCCGCACGCAGGTATCCGGATGCTCCTTCAAGATTTCCTCCGGGATTCCGGCACTCTCTTTTCCAAACATGATAAAACAGTCCGGCTCGTAAGAAACCTCCGTATAAACATGCCTGCCTTTGGTGGTTGCCATATAAATTTTTGCTGTGGGATTCTTTTCGCAAAACTCCTGCCAGTTGACGTAGGTGGTAACATCCAAGTCCTTCCAATAGTCCATTCCGGCACGCTTAATTGATTTTTCGTCCAAACGGAAACCTAACGGCTCAATTAGGTGCAGCTTCGTTCCCGTTGCCACGCAGGTTCTTCCGATATTTCCCGTATTTGCCGGTATCTCCGGCTCATATAATACTATGTTCAACTCTGCCATTTCTTATGACAAGAGCCGCCGCAAAACCCGGCGGCTCTTTTCTCCTAACCTTTCATTCTCAGTTCCGTAATAAATGCTTCCAGTCTGTCCATCGCTTTCTTTAAATTCTCCAGCGAATAAGCGTAAGAAATCCGTAAAAATCCCTCTCCGCAGTCTCCGAAAGCTGTTCCCGGAACAACGGCTAACTTCCGGGCATTCAAAAGCTTTGTAGCAAACTCATCCGAAGTCATGCCAAACTCCTTAATACAGGGGAACATATAAAACGCCCCAAAAGGCTCAAAACAGGACAAGCCCATTTCCTTAAATCTATGTAACAGGTAGCGCCGTCTGCCGTCGTACTCTTCCCGCATAGCTTTCACATCATCATCTCCATTGCGCAACGCCTCCACTGCCGCATACTGGCTGGTGGTCGGGGCACACATAATGGCATACTGATGAATTTTCAACATCTGCTCAAGAATCACCGCAGGACCGCAGGCATAGCCAAGCCGCCAGCCCGTCATGGCATGGGATTTAGAAAAGCCGTTAATTACAATGGTTCTCTCCCACATACCCGGCAGAGATGCAATACTGACGTGATTTTCCAGATAGGTAAGTTCCGAATAAATCTCATCGCTCAAAATAAATAAATCATGTTTTTTCACTACTTCAGCAATCTTCTCTAAATCTTCTCTTTCCATCACCGCACCGGTGGGGTTGTTGGGGAAGGGCAGCACTAAAAGTTTTGTTTTCGGAGTGATTGCCGCCTCTAATTCCTCCGCAGTCAGACGGAATTCATTTTCTGCCTGAAGCTCAATCACCACCGGAACACCGTTTGCCAACACTGCACAGGGCACATAGGAAACATAGCTGGGCTGCGGAATTAACACTTCATCTCCCGGATCTAACATGGCGCGCATGGCAATGTCGATTGCCTCGCTGCCGCCTACTGTCACCATGATTTCTGTAATCGGGTCATAGGAAATCCCGTAACGTCTGGTGAGGAATCTGTCAATTTCAATCTTTAACTCTTTTAAACCTGCATTGGAGGTATAATGGGTTCTTCCTTTTTCTAATGAATAAATACCCTCGTCACGGATATGCCACGGCGTATCAAAATCCGGCTCGCCCACTCCCAAAGAGATAGCGCCCTCCATTTCACTCACAATATCAAAAAATTTACGGATACCCGATGGCTGAATGTTAACGATGGTCTTGTTTAATGGGTCTCTCATGGTATCATCTGTATCCTTTCATCTTTTGGCTGTTCTGCAATTACGGTTCCGTGATCCTTGTATTTTTTCAAAATAAAGTTAGTCTTTGTGCTTAAGATGGAATCCAGCGGGGACAACTTATCAGAGACAAACTGTGACACTTCCCGCAGGGTTTTCCCCTCAATCGTAACCATAAAATCAAAGCCTCCAGAAATCAGGTAAACGGAATTTACCTCCGGATAATTATAAATACGCTCTGCCACCTTGTCAAAGCCCATGCCCCGCTGCGGCGTCACACGAACCTCAATCAATGCCGTTACCTTTTCAATGCCTACCTTATCCCAGTCGATTAAGGTATGGTAACCACAGATAATACGCTCTTCTTCCATTTTTTCTAACTCGTTCATCACCGCAGCTTCGTCCACGCCAAGAACAATCGCCAGCTCCTTTAAGTCAATTCTGCTGTTCTTCTCTATAAATGTTAATATTTTCTCTCTCATAAAATTTACTCCTCCATTACCGCATACAATTCGTCGGTTTTCGGCGGCTCTAGGAATCTTCTTTCCTCTTCATTCAGAAGCACTCTGTCATTTCCCTCCGTTGCCTTTCCGATAATGACTGCAGGAATTCCTGCTTTTTCTAATTCACGCACTAAAGTATTTCCGTCCGACGCAGCCATCAGCATAGAGCCGCTGGATATCAGCTTATAAGGATTGATTCCGAAAAATTCACAGACTTCCACCGTTTCCTGACGAATTGGAATTTTTTTCAGGTCGATTTCAAGTCCGACGCCAGATGCTTCTGCCATCTCCCAGAGTGCACCAAATATTCCGCCCTCTGTCACATCGTGCATAGCACCAACGCCAGACCGAACGGCGACGGCGGCCTCCGAAAGCACGGAGAGATACACGTCAAAATTTTTTGCCTTTTCCACAAAGGGGGCAGAAAATCTGGTCAAAAGCTCCTCTTCCTTTTCCTTTGCCAGAATGGAGGTTCCCTCAATGCCAATCCACTTGGTCACTAAAATATCCATGCCCGGTTTTGCCCCTGCGGTGGAGACTAACCTTCCGTCCTTCACCTTTCCCACGCCGCAGACCGTCACTACAGGCTGGTTTACCACAGCAGTGACCTCCGTGTGGCCTCCCATAATCTGAACTCCCTCTTTGGCACAGGCCTCCTCCACCTGGTTCATAATGCGTTTTAAAGCAATCTCCCGCACCTTCGGGGGCAGTAAAACAGTAAGCAAAACACCAATGGGCTCTGCACCGGAGCTGGCCAAATCATTTAAGGTAATCTGAATTGCAAGCTGTCCGATATCCTGAGCCGTTCCGGTGATGGGGTCGGTGGACAGTACAAGGGTTTCATCCGCAGCTAATTTTATCGCTGCGCAGTCCTCCCCCACGGAAGCCCCCAGAACAACTTCCGTTCTTTTTGTATGAATTTGTTTTAATACGGAGCGTTTTAACACGTTCTCCGGGACTTTTCCTATTTTCATTCCATTCTCCATACGTTTGTTACAACGCAAGGCTGTCTCATGCGAGGCAGCCTTTTCTCCCTTTTCGGAAATACGTTATTTTATCATTATTTTTCTGTCTTACTGTTGTCCGGTATCTACCTGACCGTCCCCGATAATCGCCTGCTCTTCTGCTGACGGCGCCGGTTGTTCTGGTTGCTCCGGTTGCTGCACAGCACTTGCCGCAGCGGAATACTGCGCCGCTGCCGCATAGATAGTAGCTTCATCTCCGGTGGCAAGTGCTGCCCCGATGGCTGCCGACACATTCGGGTCTGCGGAGGCTGTTCCTACCTTAACAATCTTTGGCGACGCTTTGTAGCTACTCTTATTGAACACCTCACGGCTCTCTTCCACGCCGTCCACCGTCACCACTTTCCACAGCTGTGCCACATATCCTGTATGCTTTCCCTGGGAAACGCCAATATAGCCTGCCGGATCCCCGGTTCCCACAAATTGTACTCCCGGATCTGTCTGGGAAACAACTTCGCTCTCAAAAGAAATCTTCCGGTTAGAAGGTCTTGTGTCCTGACCAAAAATGTTAAAGTACACATTTTTTCCCTGGGTATATCCCTCAATAAAAATCGGGGTATCCTGGTTATTTACAAATTTTAAATCCTTATAATCACCTGCAATCGCCGCATCCATAGAAGGCTTTACATAGGTCACAATCATGGAATGGTTCGAGCGCTCTGTAATCTCTAGCTCCGCCAGAATCACCGCATTATATAACGTAGTGGAAACCTGACAGACACCGCCGCCGTAGGACTGTACGGTCTGACCGTTTTCATAGGCTCCTGCCAGCTCGTAGCCGTTTGACGCATCCAGAGGACCAATTGTTTCGTAAACGGAAAATTCCTCTCCCGGATAAAGCACCGTGCCATTGATTTTGCTGGTAGCATTGGAAATATTATCACAACGGTTCTGGGTAGAGCTGTTGTAATTGGTGTTGTAGCTGCCCAGTAAATCCTGTATCTTTGACAGTTCTTCCTTCGTTCCTCTGGGGTCCACAATTTCAGCCGTCAGCTCAATGGCGCCGTCTGCTCCGTCCCAGCCGGTGTTAATATATGTTTCAATATCCTCCACGGCCTTCTCAACATTCACCTCAATGCCCTGAGTTCCCTCCACAATCCGGAACGCACCGTTTTCACGGACTAATGTGCTGTCCACTGCCTCCTGATTAAGCTCCCCTGCTTTTTCCTCCAGCAGGGCGGTCACTGTATCCGTATCTACATCTAACGCCATCTCAATTACAAGATTGCCGTTTTCTAAATCTTTCTTATCTTTATAGCGTTTAATCAGATTGCCGCTCTTGCAGACGTCCATGGCCTTCTGAAGCACACTCATATCTGTAAAGGAAGTTCCTAATTCCTGCGCCTTCACCTCAATGCTCTTCTCTCCTACCGTCAACGTAAACACGGCCTCCCCGGCGTTCTCCACATAAGCCTGCACTGCAGCTTTGGCTTCTTCTTCCGTCATTCCGCCCACATCTATGCTGCCGATATAAACGCCCTCTGCGATTGTCTCTTCTTGTGCAGCCTGCGCAATCCGGCTTCCCGCCGGTATGGCAAAAATAATCCCCGCCGCAAGCACCGCGCCTAGAAAAACTCCTATTTTACCTGATTTTTTCATATTTTCCCTCTTATCTTTGAATCGTGAACAAATCTTTTTGTTCATTTTATCCTTTATAACTGCGCACGTTTTCTGCGCATCCCAAGTTTCTCAGAAACTTGTATAGGAACGCTGATTTTGCGTTCATTATATCACAATTATCCTCTTTTTCAAGGTGCATTACCACGAATATATTTGACTATGTTCCCAAATTTTAGTATATTTTACATGAATGCCGCAAGAACAGTTGTCAGCAGCATTGTGGCAATAATAACAATAACAACTGCTGCCAATACTTTTTTATTTTTCTTTTTTCCAAAATTGTACATTTGCTTCACCTCGTTTTTGTAAATTTGTCAACAGAAAGGACATTATCCATGAAATTTTTAGGTATCTTCATTATTATTTGCTCCATCCTCTCCTATCTCCGCAAAAAGCATACCAAGCGCCAGGAACAGGTCAGTGATACCTTCTGGGAAAAGGAACAGCAGGCAAATCTCACCAAACGCCAGGATATCAGTGGACTTCCCTATATTACCATACCTTTGGAGAAATTTCCAATAGGCAGCTTCGAAAATGATTCCATAAAAGAATGTGAAGCCACCCTGTCAGAGCTCTCCGATAAGAAAATTTTAAATTTAGGCATACAGACCAATACGGATTTGAAGCTTGCCTACGGCGCCGCTAACCTCACTGCCCTGATAGATTGTGAGCAGAATTTCGACACACTCTGCAAGACACTCGTCTCCTATGCCGCCGCCCTTCTTGCCTTAGACCAGACCGGCGCGGCACAGGAAATCTTAGAATACGGCATCAAAATCGGCTCCGATTCCAGCCAGAATTTCCTTATGCTGGCAGACATTTACAGCAGCGGGGGGAATCCCTCCAAAATTGAAGAACTGATTTCCGTTGCAGAAGGGTTAGACTCCCTGATGAAGCAGTCTATTTTAGAAAAGCTTCATCAGAAGTTAGAGACTCCTCTTTCTTAAATCTCTTCCCCATTTTTCCATAGCGCAAAATCAGCTGGTCTGTCAGCCTTGAAGCCTCGCTTCTTGTCATCCCCCCTAAGTTCCGGGAAAGTTCTATCCCGTGATAGGCAGCAAATTCCTGTAGATACCGGATTTGCTGCGGTGTCGCCAGAGACTGCCTCTTCGCCTTGTACTGTAACGGCTTCGGGGCAAAGGCTTCCTCATTTTCTTCTCCAAAAGTTTCCTTTAACTTTTCCAAAAGCTGCGCTGTCTCTATGGCATCCTCTAACGCCCGGTGCGCATTGCGGCGCAAGATTCCAAAATAGCGGCAGAGACTTTCCAAATCCTTTTTTTCTTCCTCCGGCAAAAATTTTCTCGCCAGCTTCAGTGTATCCACCGCCTCCCGCTCAAAACAGCGTTTGTGATTCACCGCCCACTGTTTCAGAAAGCTGTAGTCAAAGATGATGTTCTGTCCCACCAGAATATCCTCTCCTAAAAAAGAGAAAAATTCTTCCATCACTTCATCTAATTCCCTTCCCGCTTCCGCCGCCTCATCCGTAATTCCGGTAAGCTCCACAATCTTTTCCGGCAATTTTTCCTGCTGCCTTATGATGGCTGCATATGTATCTGTCACCACCCCATTTCTCACTCGCGCAGCTCCCACCTCCAGTATCCGGTCCGTTTTCGCCCGCAGCCCTGTCATTTCCAAATCAATCACTACATAGTTCTCTATCAATTCTATTGTCCCACTTTCCTGTTTATTCCGGTTTTTCTTTTTTCTGCCTGAGGCAGCCGGCATACCCCCGCCCCGACAATCTGACTTTCTCCGTTTTATTCTCCCCTTGTTTCGGGAGATACCCAATTCACCCTCGCCTGATAGTCTAGCGGATCTCTGTCCGTGTAATCAAACAGGGCATACAGCGGCTTTTTCTCCCTGTCCGGCAATTTCTTAAGCGTCCGTTCCTCTTTTCCCGGAAAACGGTAGAAAAACCGCTCCACATGGGACTGTTTCCCGTTCCGGCAATAAGCTTTCGTCACCGCTTTCCACTCACTGACTTCCGGCGCCCATCCCGGCCTGCTCTTGCAGTTTTCCCGGTAATACAAGTCAAAAACCAGACTTTCCCGCAGCATAGGGAGTATGTTTTCCATTCCCCGGCGGTTTCCGGCAAATCTTTCCGTGCTCACCATTTCCTCCATAAATTCCAGAAGGATGCCGGAACGCCGCAGCCTCGAATGGCTCATGGCAAAATAGCCCTTTCTCTCATAAAATTCCCCCATCTGCTGAAACATGGCAAAAGCACTGGAAAAAAGCAGGTCTAACAGCTTCATGGTCACTTCAAACTGCCCGCTGTTATAGTAAACCTCCAGCATTTCCTCCACCTGTTTGATTCTCAGTACCTCGTCAAACCCCAGCCAGTGGGTTTTCAGCACCTCATAGGGCGGTCTGCTGCGGTAGCAGATACCGTATTCTGCTGCGTGCTCATACATATAAGAGCCCTTCAGCACCTTCAGAAAACCTAACTGTAACTGGTTAGGTTTTAACGCATATATCTCGTCAAAGGATTTTGCAAAAGTATCATAATCCTCATAGGGCAGCCCTGCAATCAGATCTAAATGCTCATGGATATTGCCGTGGCTCTGCACCTCCCTCACCACTTCCTTTAACCGCTCTAAGCGCATGGTGCGGTGGATTTCTGCAATGGTGGCTTCGTTGGTGGACTGCACCCCGATTTCTAACTGTATCAGCCCCGGACGCATGGAGCCAATCAGATCTAGCTCCTCCTTTGTCAGCAAATCCGCCGATACTTCAAAATGGAAGTTGGTAATTCCGTTGTCATGTTCCTTAATATAGTTCCAGATTTCCATGGCGTGTTCATGGTTGCAGTTGAAGGTCCGGTCCACAAATTTCACCTGGGCTGCCTCCCCCTCAATAAAAAACTCCAACTCCTGTTTTACCAGTGCAAGGCTCCGGAAACGCAGCTTTTTATCCACGGAGGAAAGGCAATAGCTACAGGAAAAGGGACACCCCCGGCTGGATTCATAATAGATAATTCTGTTCTTAAAATCCTCTATTTTATCATAGCAAAAGGGAATCGTACTCATATCAAGAGGTTCCTGTGCCGCAGTGTATACCACCCTCCCGCCGGAGCGGTAAGCAATGCCTGCCACCTGTCCCAGTCCGGTATGTTCCGCTCCTTCCGATGCCGTATCCTGTTTTCCGGAAAAATATTCCCCGTAGTAATCGCAAAGCCGGCAGAAGGTTTTCTCCCCCTCCCCCATCATTACTCCTGTAATCCCCGGATGAGCCTGCAAAAAGACTTCCACCTCATAGGAAACCTCCGGTCCTCCCACCCAAATAGGAACGCTCGGGCACAGCTTATGAAATTCTTCGATTAATTCCTCCACATACGACATATTCCAGATATAGCAGGAAAAACACAGCACGTCCGGCTTTTCCTTATAAATCCCCTCCAGAATATAGGAAACCGAGTGATTGATGGTATACTCCGCCAAACCGATATCGCAATTTTCCCGACAGTCTGCATACTTCTTCGCATAAGCACGCAGGCTGTAAACGGCAAGGTTAGAATGGATATATTTTGCATTGATGGCTGTCAATAATATTTTCATGGAAATTGTTCTCTTTCTGTTTGCTTCTTCATTGTACCGTAAAAATGCCAGAGACAGCCCCCCTAACGCCGCCTCTGGCATTTTTTATTGTAACTTATACTTCCCCTTTCAGACCATGATATGTCCTACAATCACGTCTATGCCGGCAATCCATAAAAGCACTGCCCCACAGACGTATGCCTTGGTCTTATGCACAAACCCGAAATGATACCCGATATAAATCCCGGCTATCACCACTGCCACCGTCAGGCACAAAACCGTAAGCAGCATCAGTTTTATACTGGTTCCCAGGAAGCCAAATGCAATCCCCGTCAGCAGGGTATATCCCCCCGTCACCACTGCAATACGCATAAGCTTCCTAACTTCTAAACGTTCTTCCCGATGCTCATAAATATGTTCGTTGCGGATTGCTTTTACAATCAGACGCACCCCTAAGGCAAAGAAAATAACCGCCGCTATCACCAGTCCTATAAACCGTTCATCACGTGCCATTTCGTTTTGATAAAGAAGTTTTGCGAGATAATGTCCCAGAAGCAATAAAACCGTCTGCCACGCTGCCGAAAAAAGACAAAGCATGCTTAGCTGCTTTTTGTCTACTTTTGCCACCAGCGCCCCCTGACATTCCATAGCGGCAAACATGTCCAATGATATACCCGCTATAATCAGCAGATTCTCTATTGCATTCATGCTCTCCCTCCTCTATCCTAACTCTCTTTTACTTTACAAAAAAAGACGGTGTCTGGAAATATCCAATCCTTTTATTCTGTAGCAACGTCATATACATATCCCCCATATTGTCTATGCAAAATGACACACGGAACTATCTGTATGTTACAGTCCATTCAGGATATCCTCCATGGAACGGTTGATGATATAATCATAAATCTCTGCAAGCTCCCTGCCGGATATGCTCATCCCTTCCTGTATCCAGGTAATCACCACATAACACATGGATTGGGCGTAATACTGGGAAATCCGCTCCGGTGTCAGCCACACATATTTCTGAGGCTTTGCCGCTTCAGACTTCTTCACCACCTTAAGCAGCACCTGCTCCACGCAGTCCCTCGCAATGCTCTCAAAGGAATTCTGTCCCTCCAGGCGGCTGGCTCTGGTATAAAACTCCCGCTCCCTTTCAATGCTGGTGAAGAGCAGCACCAACGCCTCATTTATCATGCCGTTCTGCACTAAAGGCTCTATCGGCTCCAACAGCTGGGTTTTGATGATCCATTCTAACAGCTCATATTTGTCCTGAAAATGGTTATAAAAGGTAGGTCGTATCACTCCCGCCTTGTCTGTTATCTCTTTAATTGTAATTTTTTCGATTGGTTGTTTTGCTGCAAGTTCCTTAAAACTTTCTGCCAAAAGCGTGTCAATCGCACTCTTTCCCTGTCCAGTCATAATTCCCTCATATCATCATGTCAAACCTATATCAATGTCCTGCCAATGGTAATGCTTCTTCCCAATGGATCGTCCCGGAGATTTAGCATCTCACCCGTCTCTATCACCTTCACAAGGGGACGCAGCGCAAAATCACTGAAATTCTTTGCAACAACAGCATGTTGTCCGTTGGAAAGCTCCACCTCGCACCCCACCGGATATACCGCTATTTTCCGTATAAAAATATCCACCAGTTCCGGGTCAAATTCCGCCCCTGCCATCGCCATCAGATACTCCACCGCATCCAGAGGAGACAACCGCTTTCTCTGGGGACGCTTTGACGCCATAGAATCATAGCAGTCCGCCAGCTTGATAATGCGGGCAAAAAGAGGAATCTCTCCCCCTGCCCCACCCGTGGGATAACCCTCTCCGTTATACCATTCGTGGTGCATCAGCACTCCCTCATATACGCCGGGATAAAAATTGTATTTGCTTTTCAAAAATTCGCTGCCTAACCTGGGATGGCTTTTCCACCGCTCCCTCGCCTCACCCTCTAAGGGCCACCTGCCATTGACAACTTCCGAATCCATAAATTTCTTGCCGATATCATGCAGCATGGCGGCGGTCATTAAATCATAGAGCTGTTCTCTCGGCAGACCATATCTGGCTCCTAACATCACAGAAAATGCCCCTACGTTTACAGAATGATAATAAAGATAATCGTCATAATCACGGATGTCCATCATATTGCACATGATATCTCCGCTGTTTAAAATATCATCCACCACATTCTCTATGGTTTTCCGCAGATTTGCCTCTTCCACAGGCAAATCCCCTTCGTCCACATCAAAGGTAAACAATTCATGTATCAGATTTAATGCCTGGCCTCTCATCTGCGGCTTCAGTATTTCCTGTATCTCAATGCTGCGTGTAAATTCATCATCGATATAGATGCCGGAAAATCCTAGAAATTCCAGGTTGGAAATGTATTCTGCACTTAAAATCAAATGTTTTGCTAATAAGCGCCGTCCTGACCCGTCATAAACGTCCTGTCCCAAAACCATTCCCGGCACTAGCTTACTGGTTGGCATATAACGCATGTATTTTTCCTCTCAAAAAGCGAAATCCTATGTTTATTTTATCGCAATTATTCCGCAAATTCAACGGTTACAAAGTACCCCTTTGGGGTCTCTTTCACATCCACCACCGTTCCCTCGGCGGACTTAATCCGTTCGCTTACAGCATAATTTGCGGACATGGCATACGCCTTTCCCAGGGTATAATAATACGAGTTCGGAAGTTTCCCCTCCGTAATCGGCAGGACATCACCAATCTCCAGCAGCCCCGTGCGCTCCATTTTAAATTCTTCTCTTCTCATAGCCCTTTTATATTCTCTTCTTTTACTTTTCCTCGTCGCTGTCCACTTCTTCGTACTCCACGTCCACGGCTTCTGCCGCCCTGCGTATCTCCTTTTCCGTCCGAAGCGCCCTAGACACCACCCACAAATCGGAAACACCGTCGTAAATCAGGGCGATACCGATTACCTGCAATGCCAGCGTCACCACACCAACCGCATTCACTATGCAGATAACGCCAAATACCAGGCTGACAATGGCAATGAACAGCATGATATACCATCTGTCGTAGCCGCCCCGTTTCGTCTCGACGGAAAGCTTGATATCCTGAAGAGCGTGAACCACCAGTATGGCTCCGATGACAATAGGGATAATTCCTTCCACCCTCTCCGGTTTCAGAAATATCCAGATGCCAACCAATAAGATAATCAGTCCCAGCACGCCGGAAAAGGTCTGTACCTCCCGGTTCATAAAATAAGAAACCAGATTCACAACGCCCATGACAATGACGCCCACTGCCAGCACCTTACACAGTAAATCAATGGTTTCCTTCGGGCAGATTAACAGCACCAGCCCCAACAGCACACACAGTATTGCACTGAAAATCATGCTGGCTTTTATTTTGGTCAAAATATCCTTCATTACGCCACCTCTTCCTAACGCCTGTAAAAAATACAGTTCATTTTTAAGGAAATCATACCATTTTTTTGCCCTTCCGTAAACCTGCTTTTCACAATTTACTCCAAGAAATAAGTAATGGCTTCTTGACATTCGCCGCCGCTATGCTTACACTGATTTTAGTTTCAAACAACAGGGAAAGGACAAACACCATGGGAAAAGAAATAAAGACAAATGCCATGCGCATTTTAGACAGAAATAAAATTCCTTACGAAATTCTTCAATACGAATGTGACGAATTTATCGACGGGCTCCACACTGCCGAAAAAACAGGCGCTCCGGTGGAGCAGTCCTTTAAAACCTTGGTCATGCAGGGGAAAAGCCGGCAGTACTACGTCTTTGTGGTCCCCATCGCCGGGGAAGTGGATTTAAAGGCAGCGGCAAAAGCCGTAGGGGAAAAATCCGTGGAGATGATTCACGTCAGGGATATTACCGCCATCACAGGATATGTCCGGGGCGGCTGCTCCCCCTTAGGCATGAAAAAGCAGTTCCCCACCATTATCCACAAAACGGCAGCGGACTTTGACAAAATCTACATCAGCGGCGGGCGCATCGGGACTACCATCGTGGTAAACCCGGAAGCTCTGCGCAAAGTAGTCCGGGGTGAATACGCCGACATTATTTAAGAAAAGCTCATATTCAGGCAATCCTGCATCTGAATATGAGCTTTGTTTTTTAACTGGTAAGACTTTCTCCCTCGCCTCTTGCAAGGTCCATAATTTTCTGCAGCTCTGCTCCCTCCACCGGGGCTTCACCGTGGTCAATATGTTTTCCGTCCTCGCCAAACTCTCCTAACATCCGGGTATTTTTTTCTTTTCCCATCTCAATGGTATAATAGCCGGCCATCTTCGTCAGCGGGTTAAAGGTCAGATAAAGGCGGTAGCAAAGGGGCGGTGTCATATCCCGCTCCGGCAAATCCACACGAATCAAAGTCAAATCCTCCGCAATGTCTAACGCCATAACGGAATAGTCTGCCTCCGAATACGGATACAGCTTCGGTTCTTTATAGGTGTCCGCAAAAATCTGGTTGATAAGGGCTTCTTTTTCCTCACAGAGCTTTGTGACAAATTCTTCTTTTTCGGTAAAGAGGCGTTTCGGCAGAATGCCGAACTCCACCTGTTTTTTTACAAACACATGAAACTGTGCCGGCGTCATCTTTATCTTCTTCATCTGAGTTGCCTTCTGATCCACTTCATGCAGCTTCTCAATCAGCTCTTTCTTTAACACAAGGTTGTCCGAGAAGGGGTTAATCACCATTCCTGTCAGGTTCAACTCCGGCTGCACTACGATATTGTTGCATGCCGGAAACGACATCCGTAGCATCGCCTGACTCTTCGGTTCCTCCGGTATCTGCTCCTTGGAAGTATAAAGCACTAAAAACTGCTCCTCTCTGCTGTTTTTTAAAAAACAGGGAGTAGGCTGGTTTGGTGCCTTTAACATTGCCGGAACAAACAGCATGGCGGGACGCAGAAGATTTAAAATCTCCGTCAGCTTCTCCTTTGTGCGCTCTGCAACATATTCTTTCATCGCCTGCTCTAATCTATCGTTAGTGATTTCCATTGTTGTCTTTTCTTCCATAATAAAACGATATCCTTTCATTCTTCCTTACATGCTTCAGACCGGGCAGACTGCCCTGCTCTTATCCACAGACATTTCATATATTTTACCACAATACGACGGAAAAATGAAGATTTTCTATTCAACCTTAAATACCTCTATCTCTTCATTCAAACGTTTTGCCGTATTATCGCATTTCTCAACCTCTTTCGAAACCTCATCTGTACGGTTTTTCACCTCCATTGCCTTGTCTGCAATATTGGCAGTTCCCTGCGCTCCCTCATTGGTGGCAGTTGAAATTCCCTGCATAGCATCCAAGGCACCGTCAATGGACGCCAGCAATTCCTGAGACGTAGCACTGAAATCACTAATCAGGGAATCGATATCCTCCGCATCTTTATTGTAGGCTTCCGCAACCTCTCCAAACATATCGTAGCTTGCCACCACGTCGGTTGCCACAAATTCCAAAAGCCGTTCTGCGTCCCTAGAAAGGTTCTCTACCGCAGCTGTTACCTCCTGGGTCACCTGCTGAATCTTCGTTACAGTCTGTTTGGACTGATCAGCCAGACCTCCGATTTCCGTCGCTACAACCGCAAAGCCTTTTCCTGCCTCACCTGCCCGAGCCGCTTCAATGGAAGCATTCAGCGCAAGGAGGTTTGTCTGGTTTGTAATCTCCATAATGGCAGAGGATAATACCTCTATCTCTTTTACCACCTCTGCCTCCTCTAAGGCTTTTGTCAGACTCTCATTCAAATCATTATGTATCGCATTGGCATGCGCCCTCTGCTCCCCTGCATCCTTCTGTGCTTTCGCTGCCCGCTCATGGATATTGGCTGCCTGTTCTGCACCATCCTGAGAACGGGAGGCGATATTTTTTGCTGCCGCTTCAATCTCACTGGATATATTTTTAAGGGTTTCTGATGAGGCTGCCGTTTCCTCCATCCCTGCTGCAAGCTGCTGTGTGGTTGCCGATACATCCTCCACATCACCGCTTAAGATAGATACGCTTCCGCTTACCCGTTCTACGATACCGTTGATCTCCTCACCTTGTTTTTTCACTTCTCCTATCAGGCTGCTGACCTTTCTTTTCATCTCCTGTAATTCCTGCCCTAAGATTCCAAAATCATCCTTCCTGTTATCCAGATGATTGGGAAGGGCATGGGTAAAGTCCCCATCGGCAATATGTCCGATATAGCGCAATGCTGACTGAAACGCTCTGCTTAAGGAGATACCGATATATACGCACAATCCCACTGCAATTATCACAATAATCCCCTCTATCCCAAGAACAATACGTATGGTAGTATCAATCTCTGCGCTGATTTTCTCTGTTTTCTCCGCCACTTCGGTATCAATGTAATCGGTATAATTTCCCGTTCCGACTACCCACTCAAACGGCTCAAACGCTTTGCTGTAGGAACGCTTTGGAGATGCCTCTGTCTCTCCCTCCTTCGGGAAAACATAATCTGTAAAACCGCCCTCCGGCTCCTTTCCCACACGGATAATCTCTTTTACCATCTGATACCCGGCAGCATCCGTTGTCTCCATACGGTTCGTTCCCTCAGTGGCGTTGCCAAGAAGCACCACATTATCTCCATCATAAGTGTCTGCCCAGAAATAACCGCTTTCTCCGTAACGAAGCTCCCGCAGCAAATCCGCACCCTCTGCCTTCGCTTCTTCTAAGGTGCATTCTCCCCTTTCGCATTTCGCATAGACTGCCTCTAACATGGAAACGGCATTTTCCACCTGTTCCTTTATGTTCTCATCATAATCCTGACGAATACTTTCATCCAGAATTTCTACAATTTCTTTTTCCATGTTCTGCATCTGTGTTATCGCCACTCCTCCTAATACCATCAGACCAATTAAAGTGACGACCGCCATTAATATTACCTTCGCCTTTACACTGATATCTTTCATAGCTATTCTCCTTCTTAAAACTTCTTATTAATATACTTATTATCCCACTTTTTCTGCTTATTGTCTATATTTTTTAATTTGATGACTGCTTTTTTCACTTTTTTATCAAAATTGCACATATGTAAAAATTTCTGCCCTGTCTTTACAATCTCAAACTTCTGTCTAAAGACTTTCTTTTCCCCACCGGTTAAACTATAATTACAAAGCAGGCAGAAGCAGCCGTCACAATGGGGAGACGGAAAAAAGAACTGCTAATTATAAAAGAAAACGGAGGGGTTTTTACATGGCAAAGTACATTATGGCACTTGATGCCGGAACAACAAGCAACCGCTGTATCCTTTTCAACGAGAAGGGTGAAATGTGCAGTGTGGCACAGAAAGAGTTTACACAGTTTTTCCCGAAACCAGGCTGGGTAGAGCATGATGCCGATGAAATCTGGTCTACACAGTTAGAAGTGGCAAAAGAAGCAATGGCAAACGTCGGTGCAATCGCTGCCGACATCGAAGCCATTGGTATCACCAACCAGCGTGAGACAACTATCGTATGGGATAAAAATACCGGTGAGCCTATCCATCACGCTATCGTATGGCAGTGCCGCCGTACTTCCGAGTACTGCGACTCTTTAAAGGAAAAAGGGCTGGTTGAAACGTTCCGTCAGAAAACAGGACTTGTGATTGACGCTTATTTCTCAGGAACCAAATTAAAATGGCTTTTAGACAACGTAGAAGGGGCAAGAGAAAGAGCAGAAAAAGGAGAACTGCTCTTCGGTACCGTCGAGACATGGCTCATCTGGAAATTAACACAGGGCCAGGTTCACGTAACCGATTACTCTAACGCTTCTAGAACCATGATGTTCAACATCAACACCTTAGAGTGGGATGAGGACATCTTAAAAGAATTAAATATTCCAAAATGCATGCTCCCGGAACCCAAACCGTCCAGTTGTGTTTACGGTGATGCAAACCCGGTATTCTTTGGCGGCCCGATCCCGATCGCAGGTGCTGCAGGCGACCAGCAGGCTGCACTCTTCGGTCAGACCTGTTTTACCAGCGGTGAAGCAAAAAATACTTACGGAACCGGATGCTTCTTATTGATGAACACCGGAGAGAAACCTGTTTTCTCCAAGAACGGCCTGGTAACCACCATCGCCTGGGGTCTTGACGGCAAAGTAAATTATGCTTTGGAGGGTTCTATCTTCGTTGCCGGAGCTTCTATCCAGTGGCTGCGTGACGAGATGAGGTTTATCGACTCTTCACCGGATTCCGAATATATGGCAAGAAAAGTAAAAGACACCAACGGCTGTTATGTGGTACCTGCCTTTACAGGTCTTGGCGCTCCTTATTGGGATCAGTACGCAAGAGGTACCATCGTAGGCTTAACCCGCGGCGTCAACAAATACCATATTATCCGTGCAACCTTAGAGTCTCTGGCATATCAGGTAAATGACGTATTAGAGGCAATGAAAGCCGACTCCGGCATCGACCTTGCTGCCTTAAAGGTAGACGGCGGCGCAAGCGCCAACAACCTCTTAATGCAGATGCAGGCTGACATCAGCGGCGCTCCTGTCAACCGTCCGATGTGCGTGGAAACCACTGCTATGGGTGCAGCTTACCTCGCCGGTCTTGCTGTCGGCTATTGGAAGAGTAAAGAAGACGTTATCAAAAACTGGGCGATTGACCGCACCTTTACACCGGAAATCGATGCCGAGGAACGTGGTAAGAAAGTCAAAATGTGGAAGAAAGCCGTTACTTATTCTTTCAACTGGGCAAAAGAAGACTGATTATGAGGAGGTAAATGATTATGTTACCATATATTGCTGAATTTATCGGCACAATGATCCTTATCATTTTAGGTGATGGTGTTGTTGCCAATGTTACCTTAAACAAATCCGGTATGAGGGGTGCCGGGTCTATCCAGATTACGTTTGCCTGGGGTCTTGCCGTTATGCTTCCCGCATTTATCTTCGGGGAGGCTTCCGGTGCCAGCTTCAATCCGGCGCTTACCATTGCGCTGGCTGCTGACGGCAGCTTTGCATGGAGCATGGTTCCCGGCTACATTATCGCACAGCTTGCCGGAGCTTTCGCAGGCGCTTGTATCGTATACCTGCTCTTCAAAGGACAGTTCGATGCAACAGAAGACCCCGGAACCAAGCTTGGGGTATTCTCTACCGCACCTTCCGTTCCAAACACGGGGCTGAACATCTTCAGCGAGGCAGTGGGCACTTTTATCTTAGTATTTGCCATTAAAGGCATGGGTCAGGTTCCTGAGTTAAACGCAGGGGTCGGCAAACTCTTAGTATTCGGTATCATCGTTTCCGTTGGCATGTCCCTCGGCGGTTTAACCGGATACGCAATCAACCCGGCAAGAGACTTAGGCCCCCGTCTTGCACATGCAGTGCTTCCTATCAAAGAAAAAGGCTCTTCCAACTTTGGATACGGTCTTATCGTTCCAATCATCGGACCTATTGCAGGTGCCTTAGCTGCAGTACTTGTTTACGGATTAATTCCCTGGTAAAAAGTTGTTACCCATAATAACCGGTTTCCCGCTTCTAAAGAAACCGGTTTGCCCAATCAAATATACTCATACAAAACGAAACAGCCGCATTTTCATGCGGCTGTTTCGTTTTGTTTTTACAGGTTTCTACATAACCATTTTTCTCGGAAATGCCACAATCGGATTCTTGGCATTTTCCTGTACATTCTCAAGCATCATCATAATATATCTGGTATCCTGAATAACCTTTTTCTCACTGAAAGCCTTTCTGCGGTAAATGCAGTCTAAAATATAGTACCCAAAAGCAGTGGAAAAAATATCCATGCAGCTATCCCATTCCTCTGTCTGGCCGCGGTTTGTATGTCTCTCGTCCTGCGCAAAAATTTCTGTCATCTGCTCCTTTAAAGAAAGCTTGATATTGCGGATAATTCTCGGCCATTCCACCTCTGACACAATCTTCTGATAAAAGCTGTGTTCTTTCTCTATCATACGGAACAAATCACAAACCCACTCTTCCATGCTCCCATACTCCGTATCGGAAATCGGCTCTTTAAAATCCTTCTGCACAATCCATTCTAACACATCATAAATATCTTTGAAGTGATAATAAAAGCTCTGGCGGCTCATTCCGGTTTCGTCCATGATGTCCTGAATCGTAATTCTGGAGATATCCTGACGGCGCATCAGACGTTTCACACAATCCGCTATTTTTCTCTTTGTTGCATAACACATACCCCTTACCCCTTTCTCTCAAAAATGCCTTCTTTCTTTTATCCCTCCCCACGGTTCTTTCCACCGAAAGCCGGATTTTTCTTTTCAGGCATAAGTTTTCCTGGGAAAACAAGAAAAAGAGCAGGCTTATAAAATAACATTACTGTTATTCCTCGCCTGCTCTCATCATCTCATGGCTTCTTTATAGTTTATCCTATGTACAATTTCTACAAATAGAACCGCTTTTTCTTATATCTTTTATTATATCTGCAAAAAAAGGGAAACACAACCAGTTTCAACTTTTTTCATTAGACATTTTCCTGTTTTTGTCTAAAACATTTGTCGTTTTCATTTTTCTGCCGTCTCAGGCAATCTCATGCAAATGTTCGCATAACACCTGATACAGTTTCTGCGGCTCCACAGGTTTTGCCACATGGTCATTCATGCCCGCCTCTTTGCATACATGAATATCCTCTATGGAATCATTGGCTGTCATGGCTATCATAGGTATCACCTGCGCATCGGTGCGCTTCGTCTGACGCATCTGGTGCGCCGCAACCAATCCGTCCATCTCCGGCATACAGATATCCAGCAGTATGATATCAAAGAAAAATTCTTCCTCCTCGTTGAACCGTTCTAACGCCTCTTTTCCGTTTTCCACGCAGACCACGTCCATATTGACGTTTTCCAAAATCCGTCTGGTGATTTCCACGTCCATGGGCTGGTCCTCCGCCAGCAGCACCCGTTTCTGCCTTAAAATCCGCCGGATCTCCTGCATTCCTAACTGCTGTTTTTCCTGTTCCGGCTGAATAGCGGCTATCTCCACATCCAGATGAACCTTTACCTCAGTTCCCTCTCCCAACTCACTGCTGACCTCTATGGTTCCGTTCATCAAATCCACAATATTTCTGGTAATGGCAAGCCCTAGCCCGGCGCCGTTGTACTTTTCCGCCATACACCCGGTTTCCTGGGTAAAAGGCTGGAACAATATTTTCTGGAACTCCTGGCTCATGCCGATACCACTGTCCTTCACCACATAATCTGCAGAAAATACATCATTATGAGTAGCATAATTACAAATACGGAAGGTCACCTTTCCTCCCTCCGGCGTAAACTTCACCGCATTGGTGAGAAGATTAAAGAAAATCTGCTGAAACCGCATGGGATCCACCATCATATTCAGGTTAAGCTCATCCTTCGTCATTTCAAAGCGGATATTCTTTTTCTGACAGGCAGGCTCCATCAAAAGCCGTACCCCCTCCACAAAATCCGAAAAAGCATATGGCCTCGGATGTAAATGGAAACGCCCCGTTTCGATTTTAGACATATCCAGCAAATCATTAATCAGTTCCATTAAGAAATTGCTGGCATTCTGGATTCTGCCCAGGCATTCCCGCATCTTTTCCGGGTCGTCCACCTCTTCCATGCCAAGAGCCGTCGCCCCTACAATCACGTTCATCGGCGTTTTAATGTCATAGCTGACCTTTGCCAAAAATTCTGTTTTTGTTTCAGCCAAACCCTGCTTTGCCCTATCTCTCTCCCTGTTTGCCCGCCGGACACAAATCACTGCGGCTGCAATTACTGCACACAGAATGAGAAACATCGTAAGCACCCATACTGCATTATCCACAACGTCTCCTCCTCAGTAAAAACTTATTACTTATATTTTAACATAGCCATCTTTTTATTTGAAGTGACTGGCAGAAAAAAGAACCGTATTTTCCATTGTTTTTCCCTCTTTCCTATATTATAATATAGGCTGCTACAATTAGAAAGTTGGTATGATATGAAAACGATTATCAAATGGCCTGGCGGCAAGTCCCGTGAGGTGGATAAAATTCAAAATTTAATTCCTGCCTATGACAGGTACATAGAGCCTTTTTTCGGCGGCGGCGCCGTGTTTTTCCATCTACAGCCCGGGCATGCTGTTATCAACGATATCTCTCCTATCCTGATTCGCTTTTACCGCCTCGTCCAGGCACAGGATAGGATATTTTACGATTATCTGATTTCCTATCATGACAGTTTCCAGTCGGTTTTAACCGCTGCCGACACCCGGTATGAGCAGGTAAAAGAAGCCTATCTCTCCGGTTCAAAAGAGGCTGCCGCAACCCTTGTTGCCTCCGTATTAGAGACAAGCTCTCTGCCGGACACCTTAATTTTTGATAAAAAACTTTTTCAGGAAACTATTTTAAAAAATGTGCTGGATAAATTTTCACGTACCCGGAAAAACAATGAAAAACAGCCTTTTTCCGATACGGATTTGAAGGAAAATTTACTTACGGGCTTCACGAACGGTTTTTATATGTATTTTCGGGATGTCTATAACGATCTTGCCCTGCACCGGATAGAGGCAGATGAAGCGTACACCGTAGCAAACTTTTATTTTATCCGTGAGTACTGCTACGGTTCCATGTTCCGCTACAATACAAAGGGGGAATTTAATATTCCTTACGGCGGCATCAGCTACAACCATAAAGATTTTCTGTCAAAAGTCAACGCCATGTTCACGCCGGAAATCAAAGCGCTTTTTTCCAATACGGAAATTTATAATTTAGATTTTGAGAAATTTTTCGCTTCTCTGGAACTGACGAAACGGGATTTTGTCTTTTTAGACCCTCCCTATGACACAGAATTTTCCGACTATGAGGGGCGGGATTTTACCCGGCATGACCAGGCAAGGTTAGCGGAAACCTTAAAACAGACTAAGGCGCAGTTTATTCTCATTATTAAAAATACAGATTTTATTTATAACCTATACAAAGATTATTTCCGCATCCTCTCCTTTGATAAAAATTATACTTACAATGTGAGAAGCCGCAACGATCGGAACGTGGAACATCTGATTATCACAAATATCCCCGAAACATGTGAGGGTGGCACCGTTACAATACCGGTAAGCCGACAATTGCTTTGACTTCGTTCTTAATTTGTAATAAAATAAAGTAAAAAGGAGGCTTGTTTATGGCAATTACAAACAAACTCGGCGAACATGATATTACTGATGCCGTCATGTATACCCTTCTCAATGCAAACGGGGGACTTGACACTTCCACCATCAAATCCAGAGTCCGCAATTTATTAGAACCGGAAGGCCCTAACCGCAAACCGCTGCTGAACCGCAACGATGAAGCCATCGACCAGATTATCCGAAACATTGTTTCCCATCGGTACGACAGCAGCACCAACATTATCTACAAGGGCTATATAAACTATGATGACGGATGGTGGGAGCTTACGGAAACCGGAAGGCAATATTTATGGAACCAGATGAAACACCGGTTTACAAATGAACTGAACTAAAAAAGCGGGCAAATCCCGCTTTTTTACAATCTATGTTATCAGTATGCCCCTTGTCTTTCTGCCATTCTATGGAAGACGCTGTAAAAACATCAGATACATTTTGGAAGATGATACCTATCAAATATGTCTTATTTCTTTTCATCCCGCACCTCCTCAAGCCCATCCGCGGAATAACGGTTAGACGCATTCCACAGTATCCACTCCTCATAGCCTGCGTCATAAACCGCCTGTATCTGCTGTCGTATTTCCTCCCCCTCATAAGAAATATGTCCGGGAACCCAGCTGGCCGTAAAGCTCTGCAGCCAGGGACGCACCACCGCCCGTTTTTCCTCTCCGACAGCCTGCAGTTCCAAGTCAGAGCCCTGCAGCGCCCGCAGCACGGTTTCATAGGGCTCAGCGTCCGGAACTTCCAAGCCGAACACTCCGTTGGCATAGTGGGAAGGATAAACCATGGGACTCAGCACGTCTACAATCCCGCCGATTGCCTTATAATTCTGTCCCACGCGCTCCGCATCGGTTTCACTGCCGATAATCGTCCCAAATACATCTGCCCCAAACACAATGCCTTTTTCCCCAAGCTTCTCTGCTGCATAGGAAAGAAATCCCGTAATGGCCTCCTCCTTTGTTTCAGTTTGCAAATCCACCCCGTAATCTGCCGCATCCGCATCTGCGCCGATGGGGAACCTGACATAATCAAACTGTATCTCGTCAAAGCCCATCTCCGAGGCGGTCAGCGCCGTCTCCACAAGGTAATCCCAGGTTTCCTCCCGGTAAGGATTTACAAATGCTAACCCGTTTGCGTCCGTAACAAGGGTTCCGTCCGTTTTTTTCAGCGCCAGCTCCGGTCTTGCGGCGGCAAGATACGGGTCTTTGAAACAGACAATCCTGGCGATGGTATAAATATGATGTTCCTTCAACTTTACCATAAGCCCCTGCATATCGGAAATATAGTTGATACAGGCTCCTATTTCCGCTGCGCTGCCCGACTCTGGTTTCCAGGTGATATTGCCGTCATCATTTTTTACATCAATGACCATGGCATTTAATTCCGTCTCATCCACCAGAGTGATAAGACTATCCATACCGGAGCTCCCCGCCATGGGGCCTGTCACATAAATGCCTTTCACTTTTTCATGGCTGGTTTTCCAGTCAGCTGTCGGCTCTGCTGCTTCCTGCCCGGACGGATTTTCCTGTTGTTTTTCTTCGCCGGCAATATTCTCCTGATATTCCGTAGCATTTTCCCCGGTTGTCTCTTTCGAAACTTCATTAACATTTTCCTCGGCTGTCTCCACAAAGAATTGCTCCGGCACTGCACATGCGGCTGTCATAGTTCCCGTCGCCAGAAATGCCAGAAGAAAACCTGTCTGCAAACATTTTTTTCTTTTCATAACACCCTTTTCCATGGATAATCCCATTATTTACCGCAGTCCCTGAATCAAGATAATCAATATCAAAACAGGCAGAACAAACCTGAAATAATTTTTCAGCCACTTCGGCAGTTTTAATCCCTTTCCCGTATTTGCCTCCTCTAAATATTTATCAAACCCCCAGCCCCATTTTGTCACGCAGAACAAAAGAAATACAAGGCTGCCTGCCGGCAGCAGCAGATTGCTGACAAGAAAATCTTCGCTGTCCAACACATCTCTTCCTCCAATGATATGTAGCCCGCTCCACAGATTATATCCCAGCACACAGGGAATACTGGCTATAAAAACAATAATACAGTTGATAGCGGATGCCTTTTTTCTGCTCCAGCCAAAATTATCAATACAGCCTGCCAACAGGTTTTCAAACACGGCTATTACCGTGGAAAAGCTGGCAAAGGTCATAAACAGAAAAAATAATGCACCCCAGATACGTCCGCCCTGCATGTTGATAAATACATTCGGCAGCGTCTCAAAAATCAGGGACGGTCCTGCATTTGGCTCTATGCCAAAGGAAAAACAGGCGGGAAAAATGATCATGCCTGACATCAATGCCACAAATGTATCCAACGAACAAATCCTCACGGCCTCTCCCACCAAGGTGTGTCCCTTTGACATATAGCTTCCGAAAATCTCCATAGCACCAATTCCCAGGCTTAAGGTGAAAAATGCCTGATTCATCGCTGCTGTAATGACATTTCCCAGACCAGCCTCCTGTGTTCTTTTAAAATCCGGCATCAGGTAAAATGCAATACCTTCCCCTGCCCCGGAGAGTGCCGCGCTATGTACTGCCAGTACTATAATCAGTCCCAGCAGCGCCAGCATCATAACTTTTGTAATGCGCTCCAAACCATTCTGCAACCCAAAGCTGCAAACGGCAAAGCCTGCGAAAACAGTAACCGCCATCCAGACCGTCATTTCCACCGGATTAGAACACAGCTCACTGAACACTCCGCTTACCGCGGAAGCATCCATGCCGGATCGAAATTTCCCGGTGACGAATTTATAAAAATAACTGACCATCCAGCCGGAAACGGTGGTGTAATACATCATCAAAAGGTAGCAGCCCACCATGCAGAACCAGCCGTGGATATGCCACTTGTTTCCCGGCTTTTCTAACGCCTTATAAGCTAAAACTGCGCTCTTCCTGCCGCCACGTCCCACCGCAAGTTCCATCGTCAGCACCGGTACGCCCATGCACAACAAAAAAAGCAGATAAAAAAGTACAAATACAGCGCCGCCGTTTTCCCCTACCACGTAGGGAAAGCGCCATACGTTTCCGATTCCAATGGCACAGCCTGCGCTCACCAGAATAAAACCCAGACGGGAGCCAAAATTTTCTCGTTCCATGTAAAAATTCTCCTTTTTGTAGAAATTTCTTGTTGCTTGACTAATGATATTGTACCATACCTGTCTGGTGTATGGAAATACAGATTAACAAAAGAAGGAGCCTCTCGACTCCTTCTTTGCTTTCTCATCTTTTTTTTACAGTATACCCTTGTCATTGAAAGCAACCGCCTTCGCCTTATGTATGTCCATAGAATGATATCTTTTAAATTCACGCAGCAAATGGGATTGGTCGGTATATCCATATTTATGGACCGCGCTTAACACCTCGAAATGCGGCTCATTTAAAACATCTCTCCACAAGAACTGATACCGTATCAAATTGCTCAGCTTTTTAGGTGTAATGCCAACATACTCATGAAACAAGCGCTCTAATTGTCTGGTGCTTACAAAAGACTCCTTTGCCAGATTTGATACGTCCAAAGAACCTTTGTTTATCAAAATATTCTGTATCGTACTGTTGACAGCCGGATTTTCCCTTACCAAAAATAATCTTTTAAGCAGCAGTTTCTCTACAAAGGACGCCATTTCCTGCAAAGTTTTCAGTTCCAACAATCTGGGACGGATTATTTTATCCAACCATTCAAACCTCGAGCCTACGTCGAAGAATCCGTTTATGGTAGATTTTAAAGAATCATCCGCAAAGGCATATGCGCTCCACGCATAAAAGCGAATGGCAAATGTGGCCACCGTATGTCCCGCAACCCCTCTGCTATGTGAAAAAAAGCTGCTGTCATTTACCCCGCAGAAGCCTCCTGTGACAGTATTCTCTGTGTAATCTACGTGGTATATAATATCTACGCAAGTATCCGGAATTACTATTTGCAGTATACCATCGGTCTCGGCCTGCATCACCGGATTTTCCGTTCCCCAGTAGCATCTGATATAGGAATGCAGCGCTGCGCAGGGTACTAACTCCATATAAGTGTGGTTTCTCTTAAAAGGAGTTGCCGTCAATGGATGGTAGTTTATTTTTTTATTCCTTTCAGCAATCATAGCTGAACGGTTCCGTTATCCTGCTGCATCTTCTGTGCACTCTCGTTTAGTTTACCGACAATCCGTCGGACAGAGTCTACCATCTGAGAATTTTCATCACAGGTATTGAAGGTCTCATTGGCTTGGGCTGAAATCTCTTCTGTAATCGCCGAGATTGTCCGGATGTTTTCCACAATGTCCCCGTTGGCTTGTGATAAATCCTCAATTATGGACAACAGTGTCTCCGTGCTCTTACTGATATTCTCCGTACCTTCGGAGATACCGATAAAGTTGCTCTTTACCACATTGCTGCTATCAACATTTGCTTCATTGCTTCTCGTAACCACATCTACCGCCTCCGACACCTGCCCCAATTCTGCGTTGATATTCTGAATCAGGCTGGTAATATCGGAGGTTGCGACCTGCGTCTTTTTAGCCAGCTCGGAAATCTGGCTTGCCACTACCGCAAATCCTCTGCCGGAATCTCCTGCCCGCGCTGCCTCAATAGAAGCGTTCAGTGCCAGCATTCCGGTGTTGCTTGCAATACTGCTGATCGTCTCTATGATCGTATTCATCTGATTGGTATAGGCGTTCAGCTCTTCCATCTTTATCAGCACCTGCGCATTGGCCGTCTTCGACTTTTCTACCTGCTCTGTAAGAACATCCATCTGCTCCCTGCCAGTAAACACTTTCTGCATCGTATCATTAATATGCTCTTCCATCTGTGCCGCCGTTCCCTTGACATTTTGGATATGGGTCTGAATCTGCTCCGTGCGCTGCATCTGCACCTCCACTGCCTCCGCAGTCTCCGTACTTCCGGAAGAAACATTTCCCATCGCATCATGCACTCTGGAAACAGACTCTCCCAAGTCGGACATCTGCTGAGTAATTTCCGTAATATTCGCAATCATTTCCTGCGAAGACATCAAAACATTTCCCATCAGTTCGCTTGTCTCATCTGTCTTATCCTGAATCTGCCTCAGCTTATAATCATTCACCCTGGTTACTGCAACAGTGGTTATGATCATAAACACAGCTGTAAGAAAAGTAGAAGCTATCCGGATCTCTACATCTGGGATTTCCGCAGATGCATAGCCCACCGTAAGCGCATAATAAACTACATATATCACATTTCCAAGAAAAGCAACTATGCTGATCAAAATATTAAATCGTACATCCATGTAAAGGATAATAACGATAAACATTGGAAATGCATAGGTAAACGGCGTAAGGCTGTTGGTTGTGAAAATAACAAATAAATACAGAATCCCATATGTAATACCAATAATATGTTTAATTGCTTCGCTCTCAGGATTCTTTTTAAAGATCATCCACTCCACGACAACAGGCACCACCGTCATCACTGCAAAAACCATAAAGTAACCGATTGTTCTAGAACCCTTGAATACCTCCAGCAGATATGCCAAAAAAAGCACTGTGTCAATCATCGTATGCCCGATCATGGCCGTCCGGTTCGCATACTTTTTTTCCGAAAAATTCATATGTAGTCCTCCCATTCTGAACATCAGTTCATGCAAAATTATTTTTTATCTCATCGTATTCTTTTTCTACATTGAACGCCTGTCATCCCACAGATGTCGTCTGTTTTTTCCGTCTCTTATCCTCATACATCATCTGATCCGCCACATCCCGGAATCCTTCATCCTCCAGCCGGCAATAACCAATGGCATAGCTGACAGGAACCACGCCAGACTGATTATAAATCTGGCACTTCTTCTCCAGTTCCCGTATCAAAGTCTGTGCTTCTTTATCATATAACACGGCAAATTCATCTCCCCCCTGCCGATAGGCTCTTCCGTCATCTCCCACCGCCTCAACCAGCAGACAGGCAAAATCCTGCAGCAGCTTATCACCCGCAGAATGACCCATGGTATCATTTACCCGTTTCAGACCGTTTAAATCGGCAATAAAGTAATAAGTGTTTCCCTGCTCCTGCCGCTTATTCAAATCCCTCTCTAACGCGTTCCTGTTATAGATATTAGTGAGATAATCAATATAGGCAATCCGGCTTCCCACCTCCGTGCAAAAGGAGATAATACTCCGCATACAACTGTATCTGTCAGCCGCACTTTCCTCCGACAGAACCTTTGTCTCAATGCTTATCGTCTCTTTATCGTAGTCTTCTTCCATGCTGCTTCTAATCCCGTCAAGCACAGCCTTCGCTTTTTCCTGCGCACTGCTGATAAATACCACACCGTTTTCACCGATCCGGTATCCATACAGGCGGTATTGCTTGAGTTCCCTGTAGATAGCATTTAAAATCAGGACATCCTGTTTCCAGTCCAAATTGTTTTCTGTCTTGCAAAAACACAAGACGCCTGTAACCAGTTTCTGTTTATCGAAATCAAATTCCTCCAACACCTTCTCAAAAGAATACTGATTGAACAACATAGATTTCTCGTCCAGGTATTTTTCTATATTCTCATTGCTCAATACCAGACCAAGGAGAATAAGCGTTGAGCAAACCACTACCACCAGCGTTTCCGGAATCAGCATCTGAATCAAAGCCGTCACTATATAGAGCGGTACGGCAAGAACGATTGCCAGTCTTTTGTCCTTATCCAAAATCTTCCAGTAGCGGAGACAGTAATATAAAATCAAAATCAGATAAATCACCAGACTTGTGTAAAGCGCATAGGCTTTAGGGCCTAAGGAATAATCGGTGGTTATTCCCTGAACATATGTGATTGGCAATACAAAAATCCCCACAGTCGATACCACAACAGGCAGACTATGCAGTATTTTTATGGTCCTGGTAAATCTCAAATCTACTTCCAGATAGCTTCTCATATATACAAACAAAAGATAGATGAAGCCCAATATGGACAGCAGATAAATGATATGGGCAATGAGATTCACCAAATCCGGAACCACTTCTCTGTGATTTACCGTACAAATAGTAATCAGATCAAAGGTGGAATTTACAATCGCCACGGCGATAAGCCACTGAAAGATTCTGGTAGATTTAACTGGGATATGCGGTTTTCGATAATAAAATGCCACCATATATAACGTAATTAAAAGGCATGTTACAGATGTCTTAACCAGCGCCAACATATAAATAACTCTCTATACTTTCTTATTTATTTTGCACAAAGAAGCCTTTATTTTACGCTTTTGTGCAATGGTTTATAAAGTTGCATCCCTCTTTTTTGAAAATTATACCACATAACGAATAAGACGGCAAAGTGCAATTTTGCCGTCTTATTCGTTATGTGGTATAATCTTTACGCTTTTATCTTTTTGGGCTGGATTTCAGAAATTAAAACTGCCGATAATATAAGTGCCGATCCAAGAAGCATTCTCATTGTCACCTTTTCATCCAGAAGAATTACCGAGAACACGGTTCCAAATACCGCCTCCATGGATAAGATAATCGCTGATTTCGTCTCATCCACATACTTTTGTGATACCGTCTGAAGAAGATAACAGACCGTTGTACTTACAACACCAAGATATAAGACAGCAAGTATACTCTTCATAGAAGGCGCAAAATGGAACTCTCCACTTACAAATAAACCGATAACCGACAATATACATGCTGTTGCCATCTGTAAAAAGTTCAATACCGAAGGCCGAATTCTTCCCACAAATTCTCCTGTCAGGAAAATCTGAAACGCAAATCCTACTGCACACAACAATGTCAATCCATCTCCCGGATTCACGGAAAAATCACTTTGGAGAGATAATACTCCTGCACCTATAATGGCCATTCCTGCTCCAATCAGGCTTCTCGTTTCAATCTTTTTCTTATATATGACCAATGCGATAAACGGCACAAACACCACGTTCGTTGCTGTAAGAAATGCATTCTTTGAAGGTGTTGTATACTGAAGGCCAATAATCTGAAGGGCAAATGCCGCAAACAGAGCCGTACCTAGCCAGAACCCGCATTTTATTTCTTCCTTTTTAATTGTACGGAGTTGTTTTCCCCCAAGCAATGTCATAAGAACCGCCGCGATAAAAAAACGAACCGTCATAATCTGGAATGGTGTCAATGTCTCTAATGCCATATCACTGGCTACAAATCCTCCTCCCCATATAATAGTTACCGTCAAAAGACCCAAGATACCTAAATATTTTTTCATATCTTTGTTTCCTTTCTCAATCTAACTCATACCTAAAACAGGGACGCTCCCTCTTAAGAAAAGCGTCCTCTCTGTCTTTAAAACGGTTAATGCAAGTATATTATATATCCGTTGACCGTTTTTGAGAAGACCATTACTTATAAACCCGTGAGCAGATATCTTCTTTATAGCGGTATTAATATTCTAAGCTCGAACCATCCATTCTCTGCACGAATCGTCATAGAGCCTCCGTATTTCTCTGCAATACGCCGGATACTCTTCGTTCCAAAACCATGGAAAGCCTTATCATGCTTAGACGTGACCGGCATACCATTCTCAAAGCAAATGTCCCCCTCGTAGCAGTTCTCCACACGAATACGCATGAAATTCTTCTGTCGCGCAACAGACAGATGAATCAGGCGCTTCTCCTGATTTGAAATCTTCTTAACACTTTCAATGGCATTGTCCAGTGCATTTCCGAATAATGCACTTAAATCCATGGAATTCATAAAAGCCATTTCTTTTCCGTCCACTACGCAAGTCAGACTGATGCCCTGTCTCTGACATTGCAGACTCTTCGTGGTCAGAATCGTATCCAGTACCTTATTGCCTGTCTTGTTCTGAGCCTCGTATGCCCTAATCTCCTGTTCCATCTGTTCTAAGCAGGCATTCTTTTCTTCCGAATCTGCCTCCGAACGCAGAAAAGCAATCTGATGCTTCAAATCATGATATTTCTGATTAACAAGCTCTACACTCTCTGCCGATATCTTATAATTCTCGTATTGAAGCTGCAGCATACTCTGAAGAAAATCCTTTTCCAGACGCGACTGCAATTCCTGAAGCTGCATATGGTAGGCGAAGAGCATACATACACCTCCCAGGTCTGCCAGTGTACGAATAATAAATATCTCTGCCGGAAACTGACTGCTGAAAGGTGTCGTTCTGAATACATAGCTTATGTTGCTGATGGCATATACAGAGATTCCAAGGAAAGCTACTACCCGAAGTTCCTTATGGGTAATCTTCATAGTAGCATTCTCTTCCCGGTAATTCTTTTCCAGCAAATACATAATACTAAACACCACTCCATGGGAAACTGTAAGGAAAAGCAGATTCCAGCCCATATTCAATTCCAGCTGCATACTGGTCAGTCCAAAATAGAACATCTGCCATTCCAGTGAAGCTGCAAACTCTCCAAGGATAAAAGCTCTTATCGTAAAATATAACGCTTTTTTTCCATCCGTTCGACAGCACAGATAAATAACTGCCCACTGCAGACAAAATTCCACTGCCATACAAGGCCAGAAATAGGCTTTATCTATATTATCCGTGAATACCATAAAACAACCTAATACCACCAGATAAAGAAGCTGTATTCCCCAAAGCTTCACTCCGCTGTATCTTCTGGGATTCATCCTGATATAAAGGCAGCTGCTGAGAAAATAAGCGATTACATAATAAATACCCGGTGTATTTGTAAGATTCACTCTGAGTTCTTCCATTACTTACTCACCTCATTCATGTAATCATTCAAGGCATCCAGCAATGCCTTCTTCTTTGATCTGCTCACCTGGATCCAGGTACCTCCTACGGATACATCATTATTTTGCACAGCTTCTACATATTCCAAGTTCACGAGATAGCACTTGTTACACCGAAAAAAATGCATGTCCCTAAGCATCCCCTCCACATCAGACAGTGCTCCCCTGGCTGCGAAGCTCTCCTTTAGTGTATGATACACCAGATCATGATCCTGTACTTCAATAAATGTCAGTTCTGACACATCTATCTTACGTATTCCGCTCTTGACAGGAACCGTCACAAACTTTCTGGTACGCCTCTTCATTCGCACAAGTGCTCTGTCTATTCTCTGGGAAAAGGCATAATACCCAATGGGCTTGAGCACATAATCCAATGCATCCACCGTATAGCCTTTCATAACATATTGAGGCATATTGGTAATAAAGATAATCACAACTTCTTGATCCAACTCCCGTATATGCTCGGCCGCAGTCATTCCGTCCATGAACTTCATTTCTATGTCCATCAAAATAATGTCATAAATCGCCTTATACTCTTCTACAATCTCATCCCCATCGGTAAATATGGAAATATGAAAGTTTTCTCCGCTCTCTTTCTCGTATTTTTTCAAATACATTTCCAATTCCTTCCTGTATATCGGGTCATCCTCCACCAAGGCAATCCGTACCATATCTATAAACCTCCTTTCTGCCAAAGGCACCGATGGGGTTATGAAACCTCATCCTGCTGTTTTCTGGCTGCAATCTGTACCTGTTCTTCCGGGAGATTTTTTTCAATAGTAAAAAAGAAGATCAGTACTGCACAGATCACATAAGCAATCGTCTCTACCCAGATATAGCTGGCTGAGATGGCACCTTTTACCAGAGCCGTCTGTCCTGCCGTTCCCAGCGCCACATCAGCGCTCTGGTCATATCCTGTCACATTCAGAAGCGCACTGAATATAGAATTACATATAGGGGTGGCAGCCACCATGACCGAACTGTAAATAGACATGGTCAGACCATCTGTACGCAGTCCCGTCTTGTATTCGATGTGGTCAATGACATCTGCCAACAGCGCCAGAATCACATAGCATGCCGGAGCTGAACCCAGGCATTTCAAGGCTACGCCAATTGCCACCGGGATAATCTGTCCGTTTCCCAGAATGGCGATCATACCTCCCAATGCGCCAAAAAGCATACCAATCATACATACGATTCTCTTACCATAACGGTTACACAAAGGAATCACCACTATGGCTGCCAATGCCATCGGCACTGCACCACAGATAGAAAGCAAAGACTGTGAAGCTCCCCATGCGTCTGCTGTACCAAAGAAGGAATTATCCAGTACCCATTTACAGAAATATGACATAGAGCCATTTTTCATGGCACCGCTCCATTGAAATCCAAGGTAGAACAGCATAACAATCCACCATGTCTTTTCTCCTGCCACTGCCTTTAACTGTTTGCTAAGAGAAGGAGCTGCAGCAATCCGTTCCTTCGTACTGTCACTGTCTGCCTTTTGTGTCTGCATAGATTCTTCCGTAACTCTTTCTCTGGTAAACAGAAACTGCAGATAGATTGTCAATGCACTGAATATGGCTACTGCCAACATTGTGAGGAACCACAGATGTTGATTTTCTTTCAGTGCAAAGGACACCAGAATAGGAAATACCATAGAGCCTGCGCCCATAACACCCAAACCCGCTACATTGGTAAATGAGGCCAGGGCCCCCCTTTGTTTGCTATTGCGGGTAGACAGAGGAATTAAAGTAGAATTAGCTGTATTGTAAATCGGATACGCCACTGCATAGAACAGATTATAAGCGATAGCTACCCATATCATTTTCATCAATCCTTCAAAGGGCACGATAAACATCAGCACACTGCCTATAGACATAGTCAACGCGGATAGCAATATCCACGGTCTTGCCTTACCTGCCAGGCAATGTGTCCGCTCAATAAGCTGCCCTACAATCAAATTGGCAGCCACAATTAATATAGTAGATACCAACTGCAATGTCGTCAGAAATGTCAGATCCAACTTTAATACATCCGTAAAATAGTTTTGAAGAATACTGGTGAAAATACCGGAAGCCAGCAACGCCCCAAAAGGTCCGATAAAATATCCTATCAGCATTTCCTGCATTTTCACATCTGTACTTTTTATTTTTGAATTTAAAAGATCCATTCTTATATTCCTCCCGTTTCCTATATCCGGCAGCTTCGATCATAAGACCCGCAGGAAACATTTTCTCTTGTGCCATCCGGCAGGATCAGTTCACAGACCGTTCCCATAGGAACTTCCACATGAATATGAAACTCTCCTTCTGCCTTGCTCCAGTAAGATACTATCTTTCCGTAAGGAGTCTCCACACTGCCCTCCGCCTGGGCCAATGCCTCATTAATTACGGGCCGTATCTGAAATCTCTTATACCCCGGCTCTAGCATTTCAATGCCCGCCACACGTTTATAGAGAAAATCTCCTACTGCACCGCTGGCGTAATGATTGTAAGAAATCATCATATCTGTACCGTCATCTCCGATCGGGCAGTTTCCCTTTTCATCCAGGGCATCCCAGCGTTCCCAAATAGTCGTGGCTCCCATTTTGACTTCATAAAGCCAGGACGGGCAGGTATCCTGCAATAACATTTTATATGCCGTATCTGCCCTTCCATTATCTGCCAACGCAAACAATATGTACGGTGTTCCCGGAAAACCTGTTCCTATGCGATATTCGTTTTGCTCCACCAGTTCTGCCAGATTATCTGCTGCCTTTTTCCTTACTTCCTGGGGGAACATTCCAAAATGCAGCGGCAATACATAAGCAGTCTGAAATTCCTGCTTCATTCTGCCATTTCCATCTGACAACAGCTGACAGTACGCTTCTGCCGTTTTCCTGCTAAGAGCTCCATATTTATTCTGATCCGTTTCTTTTCCCAGTATCTCTGCAATTTTAGCAAGTAATCCACTGGTATGGGCAAGACTTGCCGTTGCTGTCCACTTGCTTCTCTTCTGCCACTGGCTCATATGAGGAACATCCGGCGCCACCCAGTCACCAAAATGAAGCACAGAAGGTGTATGCCACAGATATCTATGCTTACCAATACTAAAGAATCCTGCCCAAAATCTACAGGCATCCACGTATTTTACCATCATATCGTAATTATCTTCCAGTATTTTCCTGTCCCCCCTTGCCTGATATTCAGCCCAGGGAACCAGTACACAGGCATCTCCCCAAAAGTCCACTGCCATAACCGGCATGGTAGCCGGAAAACCATATCCCTGAGAAGGAATCGTATTCGGAATCCCCCCGGTAGGAAGCTGCTCCGCTTTCATGTCCTGCAGCCATTTCTCCAAAAACCTGCTCATATCAAAATTATAACACGCCGTTGGTGCAAAAACAGCAATATCTCCTGTCCATCCCATTCGCTCATCCCTCTGAGGACAGTCTGTGGGAATGTCCATGAAATTGGAACGGGCGCTCCACAGAATATTCTGTTGCAGTCGGTTGAGTCTTTCATCGGAACAGCTAAATGTTCCATTCTGTGCCACATCGGAATATAGTGCAAGGGCTGATACCTTCACATTTTCCTGTTCAATTCCCTCGATGCAGATATAGCGAAATCCCATATAGGTCAATCGGGGGGAATAGACCTGCTCTCCCTCTTTGCAGATATACTCAACCTTTGCTTTTGCACTTCTAAGAAAATCTGTGTTCAACGTTCCGTTTTTCCGTAAAACTTCCGCATGGCGCACTGTAACCTTTTGCCCGGCTTTTCCTTTTATCGTCAGTTCTACTACTCCTGCAAAATTCTGTCCAAAATCATATACCAGACCTTCTGAAGTCATCCGGCAGCTAATGGGGCTCATTCTCTCATGCGCCTTCACCGATTCTCCTGTAGCTGCAAACAATACGGGTTGCACACGCAGCTTCTCTAGGGATGCCTTTTTCCACAAAATCTGCTCCGTATCCACCGTCGCATCGTAAGTCTCTCCATCGTAAATATCTGCTGCCCTCCAGGGTCCTTCTTCTGTGACTTCCCAGCTTTCATCCGTTCCAATCACTTCCTTGCTGCCATCCTCATACAGAATCCGCAATTCCAGCAAAAGCGCCTGTCTGTCAGCACTGATGCGGTTCTTTCTTGTGAATACAAAGGAGCCAACTGCCCAGCCTCCTGCTACAGTCACCAGCAGCTGATTCTCCTTATACAGCAGTTTTGTTACATCAATCGTCTGATATTGCAATCTTTTACTGTATGACGTAAAGCCTGGAGCAAAGTATTCCTCTCCTGCCTTTCTGCCATTCAGGCCAATTTCATAAATTCCCATGGCAGTCACATAAATACGGGCGCTCCTTACCGGTTTATCTAAATGGAATTTCTTCCGAAATACCATAGGAACAGGAGATACCTTCTTCTCTGTAAAATGGTAGCTGTCATCGCTGATCCATTGTCCCTGCCAGGATACATTCTTTCTGCCCGTTTCAAAAAGCAGACTGGCAGCAGCAGTCTCTCCCGCATCATCCGTTACTTCAATCACCGCCTCATATGCAGTAAAGGGTTCTAACGCTTCTCCCTCGTAAGGTATTGCTATCTGCTCTGTAGTGTCTATACTCCATTTACCAAGACTAAGTCTTGCATTTGCCAGCTTTGCTCCTGGTATATCACTTTCCGTGGAAAAGGAGAAACGAGGATGAATGGCATCTGTCACACATCCTTTTTCCAGATTTTCACAGGTAAATTTTCTGATTTTTAGCATATCCTTCCTCCTTGTCCCCATTCCAATCACTATTGGTTGACCGGTATTTCCACACAGTAGCTCTGTGTCTCATCTACAACACAGACTCTCACCGGATGGGCTCCGGCTCTTACGACAGCCATGGCTTCTCCATAATAAGTGGAAGCTGTATTCTTCCAGTAGCCGTCCGGGTTATATGGGCAGGCATTTCCAAGTCCTAATAATGTACCGTTCTCCACTTCCACCTTCATATGATGTTTCTCCATAGGCTTCCAGATTCCTGCCTCATCCGTATACTGCAATCTGATAAATCCAATTTCTCCTGCTGCCAAAGTCTCTTTCTCCGGTGTCAGTGTCAATCTGGTCTCTTTTCCTGCTGTGTTCAGGCTGTATTCACCGATTTTCCGATCTTTTTCGTCATAGGAAATACAGGTAAGGCATCCGGGCTCATATGGTATTTTAAATATAACATTACAGGTGTTTTTTAATTTTTTACTTCCTGCTGCTTTTCCATTCAGAAACAATTCCACTCTGGCTGCTCTGGCATAGACTTCCACTTCCGCTCTGTTGCCCTCGCATTCAGGCCATGTCCAGCTTATTTTTGCATCTGTCATCTTCCATGCAGAGGGAGAATGTTTTCCTTTCTGATAAACAGGTCTCACTGCCATAAGCGGTCCCTGTTCTTTATTAAGCGCCACCTTCGTATAGGCAGCTTCTCCCTGTCCAAAGCCTAAAATATCCAGTCTGCCGCTTCCTGCTGTGAGCCAGCCGGCATCCTGACTATCCAGCACAGCATAATCTTCATATTCCCAGGAACCGATCCCTGCTTCCCCAATATAGTCCATACCGGCCCATACGAAATCTCCTATGATACCCGGATCGCTCTTTGCAATTTCATAAAAAGCATACGCATCCTTACAAAAGGTCTCACTGCCGAGAATTAAACGATTCGGATATTTCTTCAGATCATGACGATACCGGAAAATGCCGTAATTATAGCCTGCAATATCCATATTGGCATAAGCATCTCTGGTCTTTACATCACACATGTGTAGCATAGCGCCGATTTTCATGGTCTTATCTCCCAGCATGCCGGCCAAAGTATTATAGAATTCACTGCCTACCGTCTTTTTCTTCCTATTCTTTTCCGGCCGTGCTCCCTTCTTTGCCTTGTCATCACTGTATACGCCAAGCCCCATAGAATGCAGGAAATTAAAGAAAATATTTACGCCACAGCTTACGGGTCTGGTATGATCCAGACTATGCAGATACTCTGTCATTTTTCCCGTGAGTTCAATGCCTTTCTTTTCTCCCGTCTCGGCAACCTCGTTGCCGGTGGAATAGAGGATGACGCTTGGATGATTGTAGTCCTTATCCACCATATCCCTCAAATCCTCCTGCCACCATTCCTGCATATGAGACGCATAGTCAAATTCATTCTTGTGGATGTACCACATATCCACATATTCATCCATCACCAGCATACCCAGTCTGTCGCAGGCATCCAGAAGTGCCTTAGAGCAGGGATTATGAGCACTGCGGATAGCATTATATCCTGTCTCTTTCAACAGTCGTATTTTACGTTCTTCTGCCTCCCCATAAGCACAGGCTCCCAACAGGCCGTTATCATGATGGATACAGGCACCTTTTAGGATGATCCGTTCTCCGTTTATTGTCAGTCCGCTGGTACGATCCCATGCAAGTGTCCTGATTCCGAACCGCTCTGTTGCCATGTCTGTACCGGAATGCACTGTGCAGGTATACAGATTCGGACTTTCCGCTGTCCAGAGTCTGGCATCCGGAATTTCGCATTGAAAAACAGCTTCCGGTTCCGTCTCCCCGCTGCTGAGCTCTACACCGGAAAATACTTCTCTGCCCTCCATATCCTGCACAGCAACCGTTACTCCCATCGAAGCAGAAGTTCTTACTTTTATCTCAACCACAGCGCTTCCTTTTGCCTGATTGATACTCACTGTGCGGATTCTTACACCGTTCACCAAAATATACTTCTGTTCCGCCACATGCAGCCACACCGGCCGGTATATCCCCGAACCGGTATACCATCTGCTGTTAGGCTGGTCTGCATTCTCTGCAATGACTCGTATCTTATTCGTTTGTCCGTACTTCAGATCGTCATTTAAATCAACATAAAAATTGGTATAGCCATAAGGACGATACATTACTTTTCTGTCATTTACATAGACCTGCGCATTGTGATACACACCCTCAAATTCCAGCAGCAGCTTCATGGAAGCATATTCCTTAGGAGCAAACCATTCCTTGCTGTATTCATAATCATAGCTTTCGAACCAGCCGATGTTATGACGCCCTCTGCTCTCACCCGTCCTTCTCTCTAAGCACATGGCATCGTGAGGGAGAGTTACCATTTTTCCCTCCCCCGGCTCTTCTAGCCTTTTGAATCTCCAGTCTGCATTAAAATCTATCTTACGCATACTTTTCTCCTATGAAGTTTTTTCCTTTTTATTAAGATCAAAGAATGCTGCCACAATTCCTGCTACTGCTGCTACGCCAAGCATTACGATATTTGCAATGGCTCCATGGGCAGAAGACATGTTGGCAGGAGTCTGTACTTCCTGCAATACCTCCTGGTTAGAAAAATAGATAAAGGCAAATCCCTCTACTCTGCTGGATACTATAATCATCGCGGCTGCAACCAGCAGCATTGGTGTAATGATTCTCATTACACCGGAAACAATATTCTTTATCGTTTCTGCAGCACCCTGCAGAGAAAACTGTGCAAGTACAATGGCTGCAAGCTCCAATACCAGAGCAATGGCGGGATACAGCACAGCCTGCGGTACTTCTGCTTTCTGGAAATAACCTTCTCCTGAAATATTTACCTGATAAGTAATCATAGCTGCAATCGTAAGTATCAGGACTAACAGGGTAACATAAATACCCGCTCTCTGTTTCTTTATAAAGCTCATCATGCTTCCTCCTTTTTCTTTCCCGGAATAATGGACATTACCAGCCATGCAAGTGCTGTCACTGCAAACAGAATACCACTGATTACTGTCACTGCCTGCAATACTGTATCCCACCATACCGTTACCTGTTCCGTAGAAATATTCATAATAGCGCTATTAGCGAAAGTATATAGCTGATACTTCAAATTCTCTCTTGCCTGATCCACCAGTACTGCGTCGTTCTTTACCGTATCCTCAGAAATATATGCCCATGTCTTATCTACTCCGCCATCTCCCTGATTAATATGGTTGTCATCACCACCGAAATCAGCTACCTGTGTTACCGTAGCCATGATTATGGACTCTGGTGAGAAATAATAAGCGTTATTCATCATATCCGTAGAAATAACTCCGGTAAAGCCCCATTCCTCTCTCAGAATGTTCTTGAGCATTGGTACATAATGAGAAGCATTGGTAGCGCCAATACGGTTGAAAGCAACCATAACTGCAAGACCACCGCCGTCCTCTAAGCCGCCCTGGAAACCTCTCAAATCTGTCTCCCGTAATTTCTGCTCATTCATATACGCAGCCACACCATTACGATTGTGTTCCTGATCATTAAAGCCAATATGCTTTGGTCCGTTAAGGATACCTTTTTCCGCACAACCTCTTAATACGCCATAACCCAGACGATTAGTCAGCATCGGATCTTCCGAGAAATATTCATAATTACGTCCATTATATGGTGTTCTGCGCTGTGTCAGTCCGGTTCCCCATATATCATATCTTTCCAGCCACAGACCTGAATTGCCTTCTACAAGCCCCCACTCATATGCAAGTTGCGGGTTAAAGGAAGAACCAAGTAATGTCTGAGAGCTTATATTGAACTGATAAGTCTTTCCTGTTGCCTCATCTGTGTAACCGGTGGCAAAACCATTTACACCTTCGTTCTGAAGCACAATAGGATTTTCAACATTGGTCAATACATCCGATTGGCTGCCCCCATGGATAACTGCACCGACTGCTTCATCTATTGTAATAGAAGATACCAGTGTATCCCAGAAGGAATCCTGAATATTGCTTAACTGCTCTTCCTGAACATAGGTACTGTTCAACCTTACACCTTTGTCCCCGCCCTCTGTTGCAGGATTATCTGTCTGTATCGTGTACTGCTGTCCGCGCAGTGCTGCAATCCATTCCTCAGCCTTTGGACTGTCTGAAATATTAATCTCAACATCTGTATTATAATTGATTGGATAAGTACCTTCCCAATCCTGTCTGGACAGGTAAACCACTGTATCTTCACCGGTCCAGTAATTCAAATCTGCATCATCAGCCACATTGGTAATCTCAGTATCATGAGCAATTGCAAAAGTAGTTGTATCCAGTGAAGTATTATCACTCCAGACAACTGTCCCACCGGTTGCCTGGGCATCCATACCGTCTGCTGTGGTCTTGCCCTGTGCGGCAAGGAAATTATTTACTGCTTCATGTGCGCCTGCTGCAGCAGTAAAGTAATAATCACCCTCATCTAGAATATATGTCTTGGCATTCCGGTAATCATAGCTTGCCAGATATTTCGCCGGTACCGTAATTGTCACTTCTTCTGTAGCACCTGCTGCCACATTTACCTTAGCAGAATTCAAAAACATAACCGCAGATTTCTCTACTCCGTTCTCCATATCATAAGCAGTGTATGGCTGCTGTACATAAAGCTGTGCCAGGAAACGGCCGTCCTGATTGCTCTTATTTGTCACTGCAATTACCGCCGTAATGTCGCCATCTGTATTTTTATCGACATTCACACTCTTAAGTTCCTGCGTATAATCCAGATAAGAGAGTGTATGTCCAAAAGAATATACCACTTCATTATCATAATTCCAGCTGTCTGACTGTGTTGCTCCCGCACCGGAATCTGCATGGAACGAAGGATTCATAACAGAATCAAAATATCTGGTCTCATAATATTTATATCCAACATAAATACCTTCTGCTTCCACAATGTACTGACCTGCACTGTAGGTGGCGCTGCCGCCGCCAAAAGATCCTGCACTGCTGTCATTGGAAATCTCTACACCAGGATAACGGCTATCATAGCCATTTTCTGCATTTGCAGCTACGATTGCATAATCTGCATAGTAGTCACCGCCAAAATTCTGTACCGCAGGTATCGAGGCGTTGTCCGCAACATAAGTGTCCGGTAAAGCTCCGGTAGCATTCACCTTACCTGTCAATACATTTACAATCCCTGTAAACTGATAATCATTCGGACATCCGATATAAGCAATACCATCCACTTCATGAGAACCGCCTTCTGCGATATCTCTGATCATTAAAGTGTTTCCTGAATTAATCAGTACAACGACTTTACTGCAAGTCTCTTTTGCCGCATCAATTACTGCCAGTTCATCTTCAGAAAGTTCCAACGGATCTTTTCCGGTCTTTTCGCCGGCATAATTCACTGCCGAACCCGGTGCATAGGTATTAGATTCACCTGCTGCTCTTGCAAATACGCAGATTGCGGTGGTACTGTCTTTGTCAATTGCTGATTTCCAGTCTTCAGACGCACCCAGATTTTCAAATTCAGCAGGTGGAACTTCCGCAATCGTATAATCTACCATATCGCCCACCGTGGTAGAATAAATAATATCGTAAGCGGTCTGCTTCGTTATTTCTCCTGTCCACTGATTAGCGACCTCTTCTTCATGCCTATTCATCATGGTAGCATACAAATCTTTCAAAGTTTCATTTACTGTAATCCCTGCATCCGTAAACGCCTGCACTAAATCTACTGCATCCTCATTTCCGCCTTTCAAATCTCCCGAAGTATACGGATATGGTGCATAAGCCGCAAGCCCAAACAATGCTACATTTGCAGTATTCAGTGGAAGTACATCGTTATCATTCTTCATAACGACAGTTCCTTCTTCGCCTTCACGGATTGCAATGTCCTTTGCGGCTGCCATCATATCCTCAATGGTATCATAGTCACTCTTGAACCGTGCCGAGTCCTTGTCTGAAGATGTAACATAGCTCTGGGTTCCGAGGACATCATCCAGATTGGATCTGTAGGTATCTGCTACACTTGTTCCTGTAATAGCAAGTGTCAGTACAGATGCCATAGCTGCTGAAATACCTCTCATGACAGGTGATAACTTTTTCTCCTTCATTTCCTTATTCCTCCTTGGTTTTGGAACTGTTAAATCCTATTTGACCGCTCCTGTTAAAGTTATCCTATCATATTTTTCTATTTGTACATCTTTTTAACGTGAACTGCCCTTTTTTTACCGCAATCTGTCACCTATTTTTTATTCTTTTAGCAGAGTGCACATACAACATGCCTATTTTTTGTACTTATTCACGGTATGTTTTGGTAGTTTATCCCAAATGTCTTGCGCAAATGTTCAAAAAAGCCGACAAACTATGGTTTTTCACAAGTTCATCGACTCTATGTCCGGCTCTCTGATGAAATAAAATTTATCAAACTACCTTATTCCGTTTCTCTCATTCTTCCAATATCCTCCGTCACTGCAAAAAAAGCTTCCGCAACTGCCGGATCAAAATGTGTACCGGTTTCCTCTCTAATAATTGAATATGCCTTTTCAAGCGGCATGGCGCTTTTATAACAACGTTTGGAAGTCAGTGCATCAAACACATCTGCAACTGCCATAATCCTCGCACATAGCGGTATTTCTTCTCCGCTTATACCATAGGGATAGCCTTTTCCGTCCCACCACTCATGATGATATGCCGCCATCTCCATCGCCGTATTCAGATACCCTGATTCCCCAAGTTCCGCCTTTGCGTGGGTAAGCAGTTCCTCTCCTGCCGTAGTATGCGTTTTCATAATTATAATCCGCCTTTCTGCGAAAGGCACCAATGCGTCATGAAACATCTTGTCTACCTTTCACTTTTCT
>ERZ808044.370-NODE-370-length-51749-cov-28.332366_pt1 | contig 51749 bp, 29 predicted proteins | sample MGYA00380195_ERZ808044 | MGnify/ENA primary metagenome ERZ808044 (study PRJEB31490, sample SAMN06133423) | mouse gut metagenome | isolation source: Z7_2 | host: mice | place: China: Chengdu | collected 2015-05 ...
ATTTTACGCTCGTCGGGACGGGTGGTCCCGCCCCTTGGCGCTGGCCGTTCCCCGACCGATGAGGTTTATAGAGAAAAATAATGCGTGACACAGTTTATTTTACACTACCTCGTTTGATTGGATGGAAGGAAATGTGTCAGAATACCTGACGGCCGCGTAGATTCTTTGGACGTACAAAAAAAGTAAGCTTCCCGTCCGTCACCCACCGGCTCCGGACGGAAAGCTTACCGTTTCCTTTTTTTTATTTTGCTCTGCTTGTATCCTTTTCCGGATACCTGCCTGCTATTCGAACAGTGATTTGGCGATACCCATCTCCAGTCCTCTCAGTTCGGCAAGTCCGCGCAGGCGGCCGATACAGGAGTATCCGGGATTGGTCTTCTTCTTCAGGTCGTCCACCATCTGATGTCCGTGGTCGGGACGCATCGGAATGGAGACGCCGCGTCGCTGCTGCATCTCGAGGAAGGCTTTCATCACGTGATACATATCGACGTTACCCTCCAGGTGGTTGGCCTCGTAGAAGTTGCCTTCGGCATCGCGTTGCGTGCTACGCAGGTGTACGAAGTTGATGCGGTCGCCGAACTGCTCCATCAGGGCGGCGCAGTCGTTGGCGCTGCTCACGCCCAGCGAACCGGTGCAGAGGCACAGGCCGTTGCTCTTGTTGGGGACGGCGTCAATCAGTGCCTGGAAGTCGGCGCCGCAGCTCATGATGCGCGGCAGGCCGAGGATGGAGCAGGGCGGGTCGTCCGGATGGATAACCAACTCTACGCCGGCTTCGTCGGCCACGGGGCAGATTTCGCTGAGGAAGTAAATCAGGTTGGCGCGCAGCTTCTCGGGCGTGATGTCCTTGTAGCGGTCGAGCTCTTTCTGGAATTGCTCGAGCGTGAAGCTCTCTTCCGAACCGGGCAGGCCGGCAATCATGTTACGCACCAGCAGCTGCTTGTCGTCTTCCGTCATCTGCTCGAAGCGGGCTTTCGCCTTGGCCTTCTCTTCGTCGGTGTATTCGGCCTCGGCACCGGGGCGGCGCAGCAGGAAGAGGTCGAAGGCGATGAACGCCGCACGCTCGAAGCGCAGGGCGCGGCTGCCGTCGGGCAGTTCGTAGGCGAGGTCGGTGCGTGTCCAGTCGAGCACGGGCATGAAGTTGTACGTCACGATGTTCACGCCGCATTTGCCGAGGTTGCGCAGGCTCTCCTTGTAGTTGTCTATGTAGCGTTGGAAGTCGCCGGTCTGCGTCTTGATGTGTTCGTGTACGGGTACGCTCTCGACTACGGACCAGCGAAGCCCTACGGCTTCAATCATTTCCTTGCGTTTCATGATTTCTTCCACTGTCCATACTTCCCCGTTGGGGATATGGTGCAGGGCGTTTACGATGCCGGTGGCTCCGGCTTGCTTGATGTCCCACAGGCTGACCGGGTCGTTCGGACCGTACCAGCGCCAGGTTTGTTCACAAAGTATCATGGATAGTTATTTAGTGATTAGTGATTAGTTATTAGTGATTAGTTCTTTATGAGTTGACGAGGGAACGAGATTTTAGTTGACAAGGGAACAAGTTAACGAGGCTACAAGGAGCCGTTTTATTCCCTTTCCTCGTTTCCTTGTTGACTTGTCCACTTGTCTCCTTGTCCACTTGATTTTAAATAGAGAATGCGTCGAATCCGCCGTCTACTACCGAGAGCGCTCCGGTCACGAAGCTGGAAGCGTCGCTGATGAGGTAGTGGATGGTTCCGAACAGCTCTTCCGGTTCAGCGAAGCGTCCGCACGGGGTGTGGGCGATGATGGTCTTGGCGCGGTCGGTGTATGAGCCGTCGGGGTTGGTGAGCAACGCACGGTTCTGGTTGGTCAGCAGGAAGCCCGGAACGATGGCGTTCACACGGAGTTCGGGGCTGAACTTGGTGGCAAGTTCGGTGGCCATATAGCGGGTGTAGTTGCCGATGGCGGCCTTGGCCGAGCCGTAGCCTACGACGCGGGTCAGCGGGCGGAGGGCCGATTCGGAACAGAAGTTGACGATGGCGCCTTTCTTGTTCTTTGCCATGACGTCTACGAATACCATGGTGGGAAGTACGGTGCCGAAGAGGTTCAGGTCTACCACCTTGCGGAAGGCGTCTACGTCAAGGTCGAGCACGGTCTTGTCCGGAGCGATGGTGGCACCTGCCATGTTGCCGCCTGCGGCGTTCAGCAGCACGTCGATGGTGCCGAAGCGTGCGAGGATGGCTTTCTTGTTCTCTTCCAGTACCTCCTTGTTCAGTACGTCGGTCATCAGGAACAGAGCTTCGGTCTTCTCGTTCAGTTCGGCTTCGAGCTGTTTGCCGATTTCTTCCACACGGTCCAACACTACGATTTTAGCGCCTTGCTCTGCGAGGTAATTGGCGATGTTCTTTCCGAGGATACCGCAACCGCCGGTGATGACGATTACTTTGCCTTTAATGTCAAATAAGTTCTTCATGATTTTTTAAATTAGTTAATAATATTGATTGTGTTTTATTGTTTGATTGCTGCAAATATAGAGATTTAATTGTTTCTTTATAATTTGAGTATCAGAAAATATCAGTCTCAAGCGCTTTTCTTCTGCCCAGTGCTTCCAGGTAGTAGTAGTCGGCATAGTTCAGCGGCACGTCTACCTCGCTGTTTGCCGGATGGTGGCCGGTGGAATGGAGCAGCAGGAAGCCGTAGGAGGTGCCGGGGGTTGCCTGATAATGCTTGCCGAGGTTGTCTGTCAGTTTGTCGGCGATGCCTTTGTAGCGTTTGCCGTCTTCTGCCGGGACATAGGTGGAAAGCTCGTAGAGGGCGGATGCCATGATGGCGGCTGCCGAGGCGTCTCTCGGGGCGTTGGGGATGTCCGGGGCTTTCATGTCCCAGTAGGGGATGAGGTCTTCGGGCAGGTTGGGCAGGCCGAAGAAGAAGTCGGCGATGTGCCGTGCCTGTGCCAGGTAGGCGGGGTTCTTGGTGAAGCGGTAGCACATGGTGTATCCGTACAGTCCCCAGCCTTGCCCGCGGCTCCAGAAGGAGTCGTCGGAGTAGCCTTGTGCGGTGTGCCGGTTCTGTACGTTTCCGGTGGCGGGGTCATACTCTACGACGTGGTAGGAGGAGTGGTCGGGGCGGAAATGGTTCTTCATCGTGGTGTCTGCGTGCTTCACGGCAATCTTGTGGTAGGTGGAGTCGCCCGTCTCCTGCGTGGCGCGGAAAAGCATCTCCAGGTTCATCAGGTTGTCGATGATGACAGTGAACTTCTGGGTGTTGTCGATTTTCCCCCAAGAACGGATGCAGCCCACTTCGGGCTTGTAGCGGGTGATGAGGCTCTTGGCGCTTTGCAGCACCACGTCTTTGTAGGAGCGCTCGCCGGTCAGTTCCCAAGCCTTGCCGAAACTGTTGTTCATCATGAAACCGAGGTCGTGGTTGCCCGTATACCATTTGGCGTCTTCGATGAGCCAGGTGAAGGTGATTGCCTGCTGGCGCCAGTATTCATCGTTCGTGTAGTCGTACAGCTGCCACAGCGAACCGGGGAAGAAACCGGAACACCAGTCGTGGGGATGTATCATCGCCAGCGAGCCGTCTTTTCTGATGGTCCGCGGCTCCACACGCCTTTTGGCGAGGTTGTCAGGCTCTTTCCGGGCTTTGTCGGCACAACGGACGGCAAATCTCAGCTGGTTGCAGGCAAAGGCGAAGGCGTTGTCTGTAGCGGTGGGCTGCATATAGAGCAGGTTGAAGCGGTCGTTCGGGGCGAGGATGCGGTGGTCGTTGTACAGGCGGAGGTAGCGCTTGTTGCGTGCCGCCTTTTCGGGGCTGGCTTTCGCTCCGCCGATGTAGACCGCCGTGCGGTACAGGTCTTTGCAGAAGTTCTGCTGCGTCTCTGTCCAGTTGCCGATTTCCTGATAAGGCCACTCCGCGCGGGGTTTGCCGGTGTATCCGGCAAGGTAGTCCATGGCTTTATAGAAGTTGCGCCCGTCTGCCGAGGTCGCGTTGTCCAGGTAGATGCCCAGTTTCTGTGCCATCGTCATGATGTCGATGATGTGGGTCAGGTTGTATTGGGTGTAGTGGAAGGCGCGGGTGCGGCGCAGCTCTTGCGGCATACGGCCGTCCGGTTCTATCTGTTTGAACATACGCTGTTCGGGCAGTGCGTTGATGAGGTTACGTGCCACGTCCAGGTTGCCCACGTAGAGGGCGAAGGCGATGGCTTGCGCGTCGAAGGCGATGCTGTGGTTGTTGGCGGCCGCGGCTTCGTCCTTGCCTTGCGGGCTGTTGAGAATCCAGTCGAGTAGTTGACCGAACCAGGCTTTCAGTTGCTTGGAGTCTTTCTTGGTGAACGACGCGGACTGTTCCAGCAGCTGCACGGCATCCAGCATCTCTATAAACGAATAGGTGTCGATGACGCCGAAGCTCCGGCCTTTGTTGTGGTTGTGCCCCATGGCCACTTGGGCATACTCCAGGTTGGGGTTCATGCGCGTATCCTTATTGAAGAACCACACGCGAATCAGTTCCGTCGCTTTCCGGGCATACTGCTCGTCGTTGCTGAAGTACCATGCCAGGGCAAGGGTGGTGACGCGTCCGGCTGTCTCTCCCAGGCGGTTACGGTCGAATTTGTCCAGTTCCGGGTTCGACTCTCCGTCGCGGCTGATGTAGGGCAGTCCGTCCGGTTTTGTCGGGTCGGGCCAGTAGTAGCGCGCCAGGCTCATGTAGTCGTGCTTGTCCCCGCTCGCAGGTGTTTTTTCTTTCATCATGACGGAGACCGGCTGCACATCCAGCAGCTTGTCCGCTTCCGATTTCAGTTCCTGATAGGCCGTTGCATAGAACGGATTTTGTAATGATTGTTTTACATTCGCGAGGTGTGCCGCATCCCAGATGGATTGCGCCCGAAGAGGGGTGGCCAGCAGCAATAAGAGGGCTGCCCGGTACATAACTTTCAGTCTCATGGTGTTTTTATTTTAAAGTTAGTAAATTTTCCGCAGTTTGATGCCGTTCAGGAAGCTTTTTCCGCTTGTCGGACGGAAACGTATATCAATATTATCTCTATCGTTTGTAATATTGTATCTTTTGCGCGTCGCATGGAAATATCCGCTTTCGTGGCAAGGGGTGAACGCTTCTTCCAGCAACGTTCCGTTGACATGGATGCTGAACGTGTTTTCACGGTTCTCCTGCTGCTCTTTTTGGCCGAGCTGGTAGGCTATTCCGTCGTTCTTGCGGAAGATATCTGTAAAAAGAAATTCAATTTCGTAAGTTCCCTTGGGAACATCGAAACGGTAGCCCTCGATGCCGCTTCGGAGCGTCTGGAACAGCGGGCCGTCGGCAGTGTCCGTTATCTCCGTTTGGGTGGCTTGTCCGTCGCCGCCGATGTAGCCCCAGCCACCTTCCGTATAGGGTTGGTCGGGCAGCCAGGTCAGCTGGCTCTCGTCGGAGGTAAAGAAGCAGTCGCTCCCTACGTTGACGGCGAGTTCCAGGTGGTGCAGGTTGGCGGTGTCCAGTCTGGCGGGGACGGGGGTGAAGTGCAGTTCCATTCCGTCCTGTATCTTGTTGCCCTTGTAGCTGCCTTGTGCCAGCAGGAACGGGCGCTTGCCGCTGAAGGGCACGTCGAACGTGGCGGTGTGGTTCTCCACCTTTTGCTTGCCCACCGGTTTCCCGTCGATGAAGAGTTCCACTTCGGGCAGGTTTGTGTAGACCTTCACGGGGAGCACCACGGGGGCGTCTCCCTGCCGCACGCCTGCACGGTGTGTCCAGTCGCGGCTGGCGATGTGAAGCACGAGGATGTCCTGCCGCCATGTCGCCTGATAATAGTAGTACACATCTTTGGGGGTACGGTCGGCACGGACCAGTCCTTTGTTGTTGATGCGCGGCATGGACTCGTCCCGCAGGGCGGATGCGAAGTCGATGAAGTTCCAGTGCGTGCCACCGCAGAGGTAAGGGGTGTTCTCCAGTACGGGTAGGTAGTGCTCCAGATACATCTGCTGGTATTCGCTGCTGAAGTCGAAGGCACGGGGGCGGAGCGAGTGCAGCCGACGGTCGGAACCGGCACCGTATTCGCTGACAATCATCGGATGCGTGGGATGGCTGCGATGCTGCTCTGCCACGAACTCGTCGAAGGCGCTGAGGTTGCCGCCATACCATCCTTGGTAGAGGTTCCAGCCTACGATGTCGGTGATGTCGCTTATTCCGGTGGTGTTGTAGACGTTGCTCCCGTGGAACGCCATGGTGCTGACACGGGTGGTATCTTCCTCTTTCAGCGCTTTCTCCAGGCGGTTGGCGAGTGCCAGCGTGCGTTCGAGCACGGGGTTGAATGTTTCGGGAGTCTTGTATCTTCGCTGGGTGACCAGCAATATCTCGTTCATGTATCCCCAGGCGATGACGGAAGGATGGTTGTAGTGCTGGCGTATCATTTCGCGTAGGTTACGCTCGCAGTTGTCGGCATAGCCCGGCGTGTCGGGCACGATGTCTATCACGGGAATCTCTTCCCAGGCGAGCATACCGAGCTTGTCGCACATCTCCAGCAGTGCGTCGTCTTGCGGATAGTGGGAGATACGGATGAAGTTGGCACCCATCTCCTTCATCAGCCGGAAGTCGCGGCGGTGCATCTCGTCGGTCAGCGCCACGCCCACGGGCTTCTGGTCCTGGTGGCGGCATATCCCGCGCAGTTTGTAAGGCTGCCCGTTCAGGAAGAAACCTTTGTTTTCGTCGAAGCGGAACCAGCGGAAGGCAGTATGGTGTTCGCTGCGGTCCAGCACGGTCCGGGTCTTCCGGTCGCGCAGCACGTTTTCTACGCGGTAGAGCGCGGGCGTTTCCGGTGTCCATAGCCGGGGGTGGAGGATGGGAACGGTTTCATGCCCGAAGGTGAAGAGTTCCTTGCCTTTCAGTTTTATCACTCGCTTTGCTGTCTGCACGGGACTTCCATCCGGATGATAGACGGTAGTTTCCAGTTCGAGCACGGCCTTTTCATCGGAGTCGTTCATGATTTCCCCGCGTATCCGCAGGGTGGCCTGCTCTTCCGACACTTGCGGTGTGCTGATGAAAATGCCGTCTGAGCCATGGTTGGTCAGGTTGAAATGTTGCCGGGGCACGGCGGTGAGCCACACGTCCCGGTAGATGCCGCCGAAGAAAGTGAAGTCGGCGGAAATGGGGGCGATATCCTGCCGCGCATTGTCCACGCGGATGGCAAGCACGTTGGGCGAGGTAGAGGAGAGGTGCGGGGTGAGGTCGAACGTGCAGGCGGTGTATCCTCCGGCGTGCTCGCCTACCGGCTTCCCGTTGAGGTAGACGGCGGCCGCCTTGCTTGCCGCATCCAGTTTCAGGTAGACCTGTTTCCCTTTCCACGCTTGGGGCAGCGATATCCTGCGGCGATACCAGCCTATGCCCCGGTAATAATCTTTTTTCGTGTAAGCATCCGTGTTCCACGTGTGGGGTAGGTGTACGGATGTCCAGGCGCTGTCGTCGAAAGCGCTGTCCGCAGCGGCGGCACATTCTCCTTGCCGGAATTTCCAGCTGTCGTTGATGGTTTTGCTCTCCCGCTGCGCCAGGGCGGCAGGTGGCGTAAGCAGGAAGAGTGCGGTGGCCATGACCCATAGCGCCGCCCGTCCTCTGCCGGTATGTCTTTGTCTTCTCATGGTGATGAAATGGGATGATTGGTTTGTAGTATGCAAAAGAAAGGATTATACGCTACAAAAGAAACGGTTGGGGTACATCAAAACTTTCTTTCTGATGTGTTTTGACTACATCAGGGGTTTCTTATCCGGATAGTAACCGGGTGATAATGAGCAGAATTGGAAATGGCTATTGCCAATACGTTGGCAGTGTCTTGCCAATATAGTGGCGACAGAAGCATCAAGTAAAAAAAGAAGGGGCGGAAAAGGATAAAATGATTTCCGTCCCTTCTTATCTTGAGTTCAATAAGCTATTTACTATTAATAATACCTACGAAGTTATTCGATATTTACTGAAACGAAGTAGTTTTCGGTGAAGGCACGCACTTCGTATTCATTGGTCTTGACGATGGTGGTGGTGTTTACATCGTTTTGGCTCAGGTTTTTCTCCTTTGCAGGGTCGAACGTTAATACTGTGAACCGGCCTTTATTACCGTTCAAGGCTTTGATATAGATGTACTGGGTACCTTGTACGGCATTGGGCCAGGTCATGCTATATCCGCCGTTGGCATCCGGAGTCAGCGTATTACCGTCTTTGTCCACTACCTGATAGTCTGTTCCGCATACCAAGTCGCCAAAGGGGACGGGAACGGGATTGTCTTTATCTTTTTCTTCTTTAGTTATTTTTCTACCGCCAACTGTGGTGTAGTAAGCTACCACCGGACTGTAAGAACGTTTGTAGGCACTCCAGAAATGAGTAGGAATAGCCACTATCTCTCCCTGTTTTACGTTGTATATAAGTTCGTTTCCGCCAGGAAAGTTTACATTGGCCAATCCGTAGTAATAGATGTGTTCCATTGCCGGATTGTTGTTGCCCCATTCATCGTCGCCACAAGCGGTGAACAGGCCGCAAACGACAACTGACATCAAAAATATCATTAACTTTTTCATAATCTTTTCTGTTGTTTTAATTCGTTGTTATTTCCAATTCGGGTTTTGTTCGATTTTTCCTCCGGTAGTACCTCTTTCGTAAGAAGGTATCGGATAGAGATAGTCGCGTTCCGGGTCGAAGCTGCGTGAGTCGGCTTCTTCGATGACACAGATGTTGCCTTGGTCATATACCTTTTTCCCGTTAAAATAACCGTTTTCATCGGTCAGACGGTCTTCGATGGTCTCCGGTTTTACAGTACCTTCCGTGTCGTCGTAGTTGTAGAGAAGGCCGAGGATAGCTTTGGGCAATACCTTTTCGGCTGTCTTCCAGCGGATGATGTCGTCGTAGTGGATACCTTCGTTGATAAATTCCACCATACGTTCGCGGCGGATTTCCTCGAGCATATCCAAACCGTGTGCTTGGACGAACTCGTTGGTCAGTTTTACGTTGAAGCCCACACGGCCGCGCACTTTGTTCACTGTGTCTTCCAGTTTCTCATTGCTGATGCTTCCGTTGTATTCGTACAACGCTTCCGCATACGACAGCAGAATCTCGGCATAGCGGATAAGTGCCTTGTCGATAGTACCTTTTCCACCCAAAGACCATTGTTCTTTGTCCCAGCCTTTCTTAATGGCATAACCGTATCCGTGTGTCTGGTCGTCCAGTTTGAATGGTTTGTAAGTGCCTTTGAAAGCGTTTTCGCCCGGAGAGAACAGCGTCAACGTCAGACGCGGGTCACGGTTTGCCGTGATGTCGCTGAATCTTATTTCGGGGATGGTTCTGTTTACGGTTGTCTTTTCACGCGGCAGGCCGTCGCTGTAAAGGAAGTTGTCCAGCATATTGCGGGTCAGGGCACAGGCTGTCTCCAAGTCACGTATATAGCCGTGAGTGATGATACCTGCATTTCCGTTTGGACCGTAGACCTTTACGAACACATTCTCTTTGTTGCTTGCGCCTTCACCATCCTCCACAAACAATTTTGTAAAGTTGGGATAGAGGTCGTGCTTCTTCTCCGTATAAATCATCGTTTCGGCTGCGTCGATTGCTTTCTTCAAATGGGCTTTATAGTCGCCGCCGGGTGTCTGGTGGTATTTCTTGTGAGTACCTTCATACAGTCCGACACGTACTATCATGCCAAGTGCGGCAGAACGCGAAACACGTCCCCAGTTGGCTGCATCACTTACTTTCTCTATTACAGGAAGATGTTCGGCTGCAAATTCCAGGTCGGTGTAGCATTGCTGGATGACAGTCTCACGTGGGTCACGTCCTTTGGTTATTTCCGGGTCTGTCGTATTTTCGAATGATGTCAAAATCAGAGGTACATCTCCATATTTCTTCACCAGATCGAAATAGTGGAAAGCACGGAAGAAGCGGGCTTCGGCAGTCCAGCGGTCTTTCACGTCTTGTGTGAAATAAGTACTTGTTTCTGTTTTTGTGATGATGTTATTGCATACTCCGATAGCGTTGTAGGGGTTGGTCCAATCGCTGGAAGTACCGGGTACGCTACGGTTGCTGCTGGAGATTGCGTCTTGTGAAGGACCTACAATCTCGTCTGAACGCCTGTCTTGTTTATAGCCCGGCAGGTCGATGTAAAGTCTGTTGCAGGCACCTCTCAGAAAAGCTTCTGCTGTCCAAAAGTTATTGTCTGCCAAGGTCGTTTCCGGCTCTCTGTCCAGCGTGCAGCCGGTGACCAGCAGGGCGGATATTAAAAGTGAATATATTTTTTTCATAATGTGTCTGATGGTTTAGAATGAAACATTTAATCCGACTGTCCAAGTGCGGAAGAACGGATAGATAGCTCTCTTGGTGTCATTGCCGATTTCTGGGTCGAATACGGAAAGCATATTGGTGTGTTCCCAAATGTCCTCACCTGCTACATAGACTCTCAGGCGGTCGATGTATTTCTTGGATATCGGAACGGTATAGCCCAGTGTCAGGTTTTTCAGACGGATATATGCACCGTTCTGCACCCATCTGTCTGCTGTCTTGAAGTTGAAGTCATTGCTCTTGTATTGGTAGAGACGCGGGAAATAAGCGTTCGGGTTCTCTTCCGTCCAATGGTTTCTATGGATGGTCCATGGCATTTGATAGTCTGTATACAACGGAGCAAATGCTTCCGGATTAATCATCACTTTACGTTTGCCTACACCTTGGAACATCACGGAAATGTCGAAGCCTTTCCATTGGGCTGCCAGGTTGATTCCGTAGAGGTAGCGTCCGTTGGAGTTGCCTAAGCAAACCAAATCACCCGGATTTTCGGGAGTGGCACCACCATCGCCAATCATGTGGTCGGCTTTACCTTGTGCTACGTATTTTACGTCACCGCCGCTTACTTTACCATCATTGAATGATTGATAACCTGGGTGGTCTTCTTTATATTTAAGGTATTCTTCGCGGCTGCTCCAGAATCCGTCTGTCTTGTATCCCCAGATTGTATTAATTGAGTATCCTTCCAGCAGTTCTACGGCACCAGCCTTGATGACACTGGCTCCGTTGTATTCCATCAGTTTGTTGTCGCTGTCCGAGAGGTTGAAGCTTACCTGATAGTTTACATCTTTGATTTTGTCTTTCCAACTGATGTTGAAATCCCAACCCCAGGTTTTCAGTTTACCGATGTTGAGTTTGGGTACGCCGACACCAATCTGATGAGGCATTTGGGGAGATGAAAGCATATCGTTGTTGAATTTCCAATAGTATTCGAAACTACCTGTCAGGCGGTTGTTCAAGAAACCGAAATCTACACCGATGTTGGTAGTCTCAATCACTTCCCATGTCTTTTCAGTGGAAGGAAGGTTGGCGCGATAATACCATTTTTCTCCGTTATAAGTGGCAGGAGTATTCTTTTGTTCATCGCTGATTAAAGCAATGTAATCGTAAAGTCCCAATACGGCCCCGTTACCCAACTGTCCCCAAGAAGCGCGAAGTTTCAGGTTGCTTACAAAGTCAACGTTAAACCAGTCTTCCATGTTGACACGCCATGCACCAGAGACAGAGGGGAAAGCTTTCCAACGTTTGTCCGGAGCCAAGCGCGAACTTCCGTCGTAACGGATGTTGGCTTCCAACAGGTAACGCTCTTTGTAGTTGTAATTGAGACGGCCGAAATAGGACATCATAGACCAAGGCTCTATGTTGTCACTGATAATCGTATTGGTTGCTACGGAAGTATCGAAACCGCCATTGAAAGAGAAGAATCCGTCCGAAATGAGATTCTTGGCTGTTGCGTCCATTTCGTCTTTCCGGTAGTTTTCGTAAGAAGAACCTGCCAGAATGTTGAAGTTGTGCTTTTTGTTATCCAAGTCGAATGCATAATTGACGGTAGCTTCTAACAAATCATGATAGTCTGAGTTCTTTTTCTTATAGAGTGTGCTGGGGTCATTGGCTCTGTTTCTGACGCTGTTTCCGAGTCTGTCATACCACAGTAAAGCGTGCTTCTCGCTGGTTTCCGAGTAGTATCCTGCTTTGCGTGATGCACTTAAGTTGATACGTAGACCTTTGATAAAGTCCTTGATTGTCAGGTTGGCCTTTCCGATGAAAGCTTCGTATTTGGTCTCTTTGGCACCGCCGTTTTTCATAATGTCGATGGCGTTTGCTTGAAGGTCACCGTTGTAGATACTGCCGCTTTGATCTTCTGATGTACCAAAATAGTCGGTAGGAACGTAGATGGGCTGGCGGCCACGGCTGGAATAGAGAGTGCCGAACAGGTTGCCTGCTCCGTAAGAAGACGTTTCCACTTCTTTGGATTGGTATTGAACGTTTATGCCCAAATCGATATACTTATTGATGGAAGCGTTGATTTTGGCGTGCAGGTTGTAGCGGTCGTTGCTGTCCGGTCCGTATTTCAGCAAACCGTTTTTCGTGAAGAAGTTAGCCGATAACATATAGTTGATCGCTTTGGTTCCACCGCTGACAGACAATGAGTGGCTCTGTTGGGTGGTGAAGTCTTTGGTTCCTTCCGCTACCCAGTTGACAGCATCGAAGTAATCCCAGCGTCCGTTGGCTAACGGGCGGTAGTTGAAGTTCGGATTGCCTACCCAAGATGCTTTTTCTGCTGTCCATTCCACTTTACCGGTAGTAGGGATGCGGCTTTGGTCGATGAACTCCTGTTCTTCCCAAGAAGGCAGGCGTTCAGGCATATTACCCGGCGTATTGAACGTGAATGAACCGTTGTAGTTGATTTTAGGCTTGCCTTCTACTCCGCTTTTGGTAGTAATCAGCACAACACCTGCAGCCGCACGTGCACCGTAGATGGCGGCCGAAGCGGCATCCTTCAATACAGAAATAGATTCGATGTCGTTGGGATTCAACAAGGTCATATCTCCTTCGATGCCGTCAATCAGTACCAACGTAGAGGTTTTGTTGACAGATGAGAAACCACGGATACGCATACCGGATGTTTCACTACCGGGTTCGCCGCTGCTACGCAATACGGCTACACCGGGAAGTTCACCCTGCAAAGCTGCCATTACGTTGGACGATGGTTTAGCTGCAATCTGGTCGCCTTCGATTGCCGATACAGAACCCGAAAGGTTCACTTTCTTCTGCACGCCGTAGCCCACTACTACCACTTCCTGCAACGTTTCGCTGTCTTCTTTCAGCTTGATGATTCCGTTGGCGGCAGAAGCTTTCAACTCTACAGTCTGATATCCTATATAAGAAAAGATGATGGTGGAATTGTTGGCTACGTTCAGGCTATAATTGCCATTCATATCCGTAATAGTTCCGTTAGTCGTCCCTTTCTCCTGAATAGATACGCCAATAAGGCTTTCATTCGTTGCGGCATCCATCACTTGTCCTTTGATGGTGATGCTGCTTTGGGCAAACGCCCCTAAGTCAGAGAGAAAAAACATACAGCAAAGGGACAATAGCTGCATGAGTTTCCAAGAAAAAAACTTTCTTCTCATAATACGTAGATTTAATTAATAATAATTTACTTTTGGATATGCAAAATTAATTAATTTAGATATACGCATATATCAAATTTGTATCAAAAACTTTCAAAAATCTCTTTTCCCTTTTGTTCTTAACTACATCAAAACTTTCTCAATGAATTTATAATTCGTTGAGATACAACAGACTAATGGCGCTATCCGGTGCATCCAAGAGTTGTGTGTTTTCTATGCAAAGGTTTGTATGAATAGGGATAGGGGAAAGAGTCTTCTATTTGCTACTTTGTTGCAATACCAACAAACTTTCCGGTCCCATGTTGAACAGCAAATCGATAATGCTGAGATTGGGCAAGAAGCCGAGCCGCTCTTGGAATACCTGATAATAGGGTTGTGGTGAGAAGTCGGGGTCGTCTTGGCGGAAATCTTTTTTGGGGTGGATGCGTTCACGGAAATCGGTTTCACCGGGAGCAAGCTCGGCTTTGTATGCTGAGGTGCGTGACATGGCGGGCTGTATGTCTATCAGTGAGCAGACAAGATGGCAAAGTTCTTCGTTGAAATCGGCTAAAAACTCATATTTCTTTTCGTAAAAGGGACGGAAGTCATCCTTGTAATATTCGAAATATGGGGTGTGGTTGTATGCCGATTCAATGGCGTTCCAGTGCAGGTGGCGCCAGTTGCCATGGTCGGAGATGCGGATATCGCGCATCGGGCATTTCAGTGTGCCGGGCTTTATGGTGGGGATGGAGAGTGCAAGTGCTCCATCGGGTGCGGCAATGGTGCAACGGTTGCGGTAGGTCTGTTTGACGTAGTGGTCATGCTGTTCGATATACACTTGGTCGTATGCTAACAGTTTGGTGTAGTATTCGACTGGAGCCAGATAAGCGGAAGAAAGATAAACAGTCATTGAGAATTAAGAATTGAGAATTAAGAATTAAAAAATGGGGCTGCTTGTCACCTGACTCTTTTCCACATCCTGTCCCAACGATAGCCGTTGAAAGGCCCCGTTTCCTGCTCTTTGGAAAACCAGATGACGGCTGCTTTTCCGATAATATGGTCTTTGGGTACAAATCCGAACAAGCGGGAGTCAGATAGGTTTATCGAGTTATTGGCGCCCACCCAATAATAATCTTTGGTAAAGTGGCAATACTGTACGGCTTTTCCTTCTACATAGAGCGTGTCGTTTTTAATCTCTGCCCGTTTCTTTTCGTGCAGCACCAGCGTATTCCGTAGTAGTGTCCTGTTCCAAGGATATATGCGTACGGCTTTCCCTTTGCCGGGTATGATGAGGGGGTTCAGCGCTCCGGCAGAATCTTCTTTATCGGCAGGTTCTATCCAGTTGTCTGTTCCTAAGGCTTGTTCCAGCAGGTAGTATTCGTACCTGCTGAAGCTGCGTATGCTTTTCGCCGTGTCCTGTCCCAGCAATGTATTGGGGCGGATGGAAAGAAGGACGAGCAACGAGTCCAATTGCTTCTCTTTTTCCCGGGGATATGCGTAAAGGGATTTCTGGTCGGGGATGCCCTTTCCTGAGGAGATTACGGAGAAGAGGGAGTCGACCAGCAAGGTGTCTCCCGGCACTCCCAGGCAGCGGCTGATGAATGTTTCCCGTCGGTCGATTACCGTTTGCGACAGGTTGGCGGGATTGTTGAATACCAGGATGTCGTCCTTGCGTACGGGCTTCTCCGCCCAGCGATGATATCCCCATAGACTCATGAAGGGAAGCCTTAATCCGTAGCTCCATTTGTTTACCAGAATGCGTTCGCCACGGTACAACGAGTTTTCCATGCCGGACGATGGGATAAGGTAGGACGTCGCAACACAACCCCGGAGCAACACTACAATGAGCATTGCCCCGATAATCACCATTGCTGTTTTCTTCCCTTTCATCCTGCCTCCCATTGTCACCAATCACTCATCATAAGCATTATTGAACCAATCACCCATCACTAATCACTATTGAACTAATCACTATTGAACTGTCACTTAATCCCGTCCACCCACTTGAAGATTCGGTTCCAGCGGATTTTCCCGTCGAACCAGTTGCGGTCTTTGTTCAATGACAGCCATACGACGATAGGTTTGCCCACCACGTGGTCTTCGGGCACGAACCCCCAGTAGCGGGAGTCGAGCGAATTGTGGCGGTTGTCGCCCATCATCCAGTAGTAGTCCAGCTTGAAGGTATAGGTGTCTCTTTTTTCTCCGTTGATGTAGATGCCGTCCGGCTTGTGCTCCAGCGTGTTGCCTTCGTAGGCCACGATGCAGCGTTCGTAGATGGGCAGGTTGTCTTGGGTCAGGGTGATGGTGGCACCTTTCTCCGGTATCCAGACAGGGCCGTAGTTGTCGCGCGTCCACTTGGTATAGAGATTCTGCGGATACATTTGTCCGGAAAGGTCTTCCGGTTCCATGACGATGCGGCTGATTAGTTTCCTGTTGCCGTTGAGCGTGTCGTACATCTTCCTGGTGAGTGGCAGGTGGTAGACGGGAGCCAGCCTGCCTTGGGCGTCACGGCAGTTCAGCCCCATCTGCATGAGTCCCTCTTCATAGCCGTATTCATCGGTCATCAGTATCCGGTCGTCGTTGCTGATGCCCAGTTCGCGGAAGATGGTTTCGGGGATGTACGGGCCTGTGGTCTGCACGAAGTAGTTGAGCTGCATCTCTTCCGGGTTCCCGATGGCTTCCCCGTCGATGTACACTTGGGTGTCCTTGATTTGCAGGGTATCTCCCGGCAGGCCGACACAGCGCTTCACGTAGTTTTCGCGGCGGTCGACGGGGCGCACCACGATGTCGCCGTACATTTGCGGGTTGGTGCGTATCAGGTTGCGTCCGGCGTTGTAGTAAAGCTCGTAGACGGTGCGTTGCTGGTCGCGCGTCAGGCTGTCCATGTTGATTTTGTTGGGGTAGATGCGCTGTCCTTCCCGGTAGGCAAGGCTGTAGAAATCTTCCTGCTGCCTGTTGAGCGCCACCGTGTCGCCTGCGGGGAAGTTGAACACGACGATGTCGTTCAGCTTCACCTTGCCGAAGCCCGGCACGCGTTTGTATTTCCATTGCGGCCATTCGATGTACGACTTGGTGCCGAACACCGGCAGCGTATGCTGCGCCAGCGGCATGGAGAGCGGCGTGTTCGGCACGCGCGGGCCGTAGCTCATCTTGCTCACGTAGAGGAAATCGCCCACCAGCAGCGACTTCTCCAGCGACGAAGACGGTATCTGGTAGTTCTGGAAGATGTAGATATTCACGAAGTAGACCGCCACCAAAGCGAAGACGATGGCGTCTACCCAGCTCATGATGCCGCGTACGGCAGCGTTTTTCGACTGCCTCCAGAAGCTCCAGGGTATCTTCTTGCTGATATAGATATCGTATATGAAAGGAACGACCACCAGTCCCCACCAGCTTCTTACCCAGACAAGGAAAATGAGGTAGAGCAGGGTAACTGTGCCGAACTTCATCCATTGGGCGCGTGTTGCTTTTTTCATAATGTGTCAGTCTTTTAAAAATGGGAATAAATCGCTCATGCCTAAGAAGCCCTGCTTGTCTGCCGTATATTCCGCGGCCAATACGGCTCCCAGGGCGAAGCCGCTGCGGTTCTTGGCATCGTGGGTGATGGTGATGCTGTCCGCTGCGGAGTCGTAGCGGATGGTGTGGATGCCCGGCACTTCGCCTTCGCGGACGGAGCTGACGGGCAGCTCGTTGGGCGCGCATTCGGCCGCACCCGATACGGTGCCGTCCGGTGCCTGCAATGTGCCCTTCACCCAACGCTCTTTGCGGTCGAGGTTCTTCAGGATGCCTTCGGCAAGGGTGATGGCGGTTCCGCTCGGGGCGTCCAGCTTGTGTATGTGGTGCGTCTCGCTCATTGCCACGTCGTAGACGGGGAAGCGGTTCATGATTTTCGCCAGATAGCTGTTGACCGCCGAGAAGATGGCCACGCCCAGGCTGAAGTTGGAAGACCAGAACAGCGTCTTGCCGCCCTCGGTGCAGAGCCTTCTTACCTCGTCGCCATGCTCTTCCAGCCAGCCGGTGCTGCCCGATACCAGCTTTACGCCGGCTTTGAAGGCCTTCATATAATTGTTGTAGGCAACCATCGGATTGGTGAACTCGATGGCGACATCGGCGCTTTTGAATGCGTCCGATTCGAACTCTTCCTGGTTATTGACATCGATGATGCTGACAATCTCGTGTCCGCGGCTCAGGGCAATCTTCTCAATCTCCTTGCCCATTTTCCCGTAGCCGATAAGTGCTATTTTCATTGTTTCTTCAGTTTTTATTCAGTTTATCAACCAACTATGCGTTGCAAAGGTAATCTTTTTCTTACATTTGCGCATAACATTAACGTCTTGTTAACAATGGAACAACTACTGCATTATGTCTGGAAGCACAGGATATTTCCTTTGAAGCCGCTCCAGACGACCTCCGGACAGCCGGTTGAAGTGATAGATGCCGGTTTGCCGAATACGAATGCAGGCCCTGACTTCTTCAATGCGAAACTGAAAATAGACGGCACGCTCTGGGTGGGCAACGTCGAGCTGCATACGCGGGCGTCGGACTGGTTCCGGCACGGACACGACCGGGACGCGGCTTATGACAGCGTTATCCTGCACATCGTGGGCGATGCCGATTGTGAAGCGCGCCGTGCCGATGGAAGCGCCGTCCCGCAGCTGTTACTGCACTGTCCCGAGGATGTCCGCCGACGTTATGACGAGTTGCAGCGTGCGGAGATATATCCCCCGTGCTATTCCATACTCGCCTCGTTGCCGAAGCTGACCGTCCATTCCTGGCTGTCGGCGCTGCAAGTGGAGCGTTTCGAGCAGAAGGCGCAGGCGATTGCCGTCCGCCTGGAACGTTGCAACAACCATTGGGAAGACGTGTTCTTCATCACCCTTGCCCGTAACTTCGGCTTCGGGCTGAACGGCGATGCGTTCGAGGCATGGGCGGGGCGGTTGCCTTTCCGTGCGGTAGACAAGCACCGCGACAACCTCTTCCAGGTAGAAGCGCTCTTCTTCGGGCAGGCGGGGCTGCTGGAAGAAGAGCCGCAGGACGAGACGGACGATTACTACCGGAAACTCCGGAAAGAGTTCCGCTACCTGCAACACAAGTTCGGCCTGCCCGCTCCCGTGGCAGGCGGCTCGTGGCGTTTCCTGCGCCTGCGTCCCGGCAACTTCCCCCACGTACGCCTGGCGCAACTTGCCTGGCTCTACCACCGCGAACAGTCGCTCTTCTCGCGCGTCATGGCTGCCGAGACGCCCGAAGCCGTGAAAGAGATACTCTCGGCGCAGACCTCATCCTATTGGGAAGAACACTTCACGTTCCGGAAACTCTCGCCCCGCCGGGCGAAGCGGCTGGGCGCGAATGCACTGGACCTTATCCTCATCAACACCGTCATCCCTTTCCTTTATGCCTATGGCGTGCACAAGGCTGACGAGCGGCTTTGCGACCGCGCCACCCGTTTCCTCGAAGCATTGAAGGCCGAAGACAACCGCGTCACCCGCCTGTGGGACGGTGCGGGGCTTCCCGTCTCTACGGCAGCCGATTCGCAGGCGTTGCTTCAGCTCCAGAAGGAGTATTGCGACCGGAAAGAGTGCCTGCGCTGCCGCTTCGGGTACGAGTACCTGAGGAATAAGCGTTCCGCACGTTAGTCCCCTCTGCCCGTCCGCCTTGCCGCTTCGGCTGCATCCCTGTTGCACTGTCGCTGCAACCGCTTTGCACTGCCGCTGCATCCGCTTTGCACTGTCACTGCATCCGCTTTGCAGCGCCACTGCATCTATAGTTGCAGCGCCATTGCAAAGCTTTTGCAATCTTTTGCAGCCGTAATGCGCGTGTTCGCGGCGCTATTGGATGAAAAGACCACTCTTCTGTACGATTTTCGCGCCTCTTTTCCCCGGAAAAGGGCTTTCTTTGTAAAATGAAACTGGTATACTAACCTTAAATGAACAGATATGATGCAATTCAGAAAATGGAAGAAGATGGGAGCCGCAGTGCTCGTGAGTGCGTTGTTGCCGGGCAGTGCCTGTGCCCAGTTTGTGAAGAACGAACGTCTGCTCTCTTTCGAGGAGCAGCAAGTCCCGGCGTTTGTCGCTACGACGGCCGGTTCGCAGGTGAGCGTCAGCGGTGAACACTACCGCGACGGCAACCACAGCCTGAGCTGGACCTTCGCGCCGGGCGCCATGCTGTCCGTCAAGAAAGACCTGAAGTTTGAAAAGAAAGACCCGACGGGAAAGGACACCTACCTGTCCGCTTTCATCGTGTGGGTGTACAACGAGCAGGCGCAGGACAAGCAGCTCCGCTTCGAGTTCCTGAAAGACGGCAAACTGTGCACCTCCTTCCCCTTCGGCATCAACTTCACCGGCTGGCGCGGAGCATGGGTGTGCTACGAACGCGATATGCAGGGCGTGCCCGAAGAGGGGATGGACGAACTCCGCATCGTGGCTCCGGACGTGGAGGGGAAACTCTACTTCGACCACGTCATTACGGGCAGCAAGGTGGATGCCCGCCAGCAGACGCCCGACCTGCAAGTGCCCTTCGTCAACAAAGGCACCACGAACCACTGGCTCGTCATCTACGAGCACTCCTTGTGGAAGCCGGACATCGCCCTGACACCCGTCACCGACGCGCAGAAACAGGACATACGGCTGATGGAGAAACGTTTCCGCGATATGCTCTACACCCCCTCGAAGCTCTCGGACAAGGAGATGAAGGCCATCCGCGAGAAGTACGACTTCTACCGGATAAAGGCCGAGGGCGGCAAGGTGACGGGACGCCCCATCTGGTTCGTCCGCCAGTCCGAGGCATACGAGCGTATGCTGCCCGGCTGGGATAAGGATATGTTCTCCAAGCAGGGAGTGGAAATCAGCGACTACTTCAACCTGATGAAACGCGTCGCCATCGCCTACCACAACACGCAGGACGCGTCGCTCCGGCAAGAGCTGAAACAGAAGTTCCTCGCCATGTACGACAACGCCACCGACCAGGGCATCGCCTATGGCAGCTGCTGGGGAAACGTCCACCACTACGGATACAGTATGCGCGGGCTTTTCGTGGCCTACTTCCTGATGAAAGACGTGCTGCGCGAGGCGGGCAAGCTGGAAGATGCGGTGCGCACGCTCAACTGGTACGCCATCACCAACGAGGTCTATCCCGAACTTGCCGTCAACGGCATCGACATCGATACCTTCAACACCAAGCTGCAAGGCCGTGTGGCAAGCATCCTTATCATGGAAGACACGCCGGAGAAACTGCAATACCTGCGTTCCTTCTCCCGCTGGCTGAACAAAGGATGCCTTCCCGCTCCGGGGCTGGCAGGCTCGTTCAAGTCCGACGGAGCTTGCTTCCATCACTGCAATAACTATCCGGCATACGCCGTGGGCGGTCTGGACGGAGCCGCCAACATGATTTACCTGCTGAGCGGCACCGAGTTCCGCCTGTCCGAAGAGGCACACGCCACGGTGAAGAACGTGCTGCTCACCATGCGTTTCTATTGCAACCTGAAGCAATGGCCGCTTTCCATGTCCGGCCGCCATCCCAACGGAAAGGGAGAGCTGATACCTATCCAGTATGCCACCATGGCTATGGCGGGCACGCCCGACGGCAAGCAGAAGTATGATGCCGACATGGCTGCCGCCTACCTGCGGCTGGTGGCCCATACCGATAAGCCGGATGCGGATGCCCCCGACTATCTGCCGAAGGCTTCTGCCCGCGAGGAACTGAAGATGAAGAGACTGCTCGAGGAGCAGGGCTTCCGTCCCGAACCCGACCCGCAGGGCAATCTCGCCTTGGGCTACGGCTGTGTCTCCGTACAGCGCCGCGACAACTGGGCGGCTGTGGTGCGCGGACACTCCCGCTATCTGTGGGCTGCCGAACACTACCTGCCCGCCAACTTCTACGGCCGCTACCTGGCTCACGGAAGTATGCAGATATTGACGGGAAATCCCGATGAAATGGTGACTTTTGCCACCGGCGGCTGGCAGGAGAACGGTTTCGACTGGAACCGCATCCCGGGCACGACAAGCATCCACCTGCCTTTCGAGCAGCTGCGCGCCAAGGTGCTGAACGTGGACGTCTACTCGGGCATGGAAGAGATGCTCTATTCCGATGAAGCCTTTGCCGGAGGCTTGTCGCAGGCGCGGCTGAACGGTAACTTCGGTATGAAACTGCACGAACACGACAAGTACAACGGTTCGCACCGCGCCCGCAAGTCGTTCCACTTCTTCGACGGCACAATCGTCTGTCTGGGCACGGACATCGAGAACACGAACGCGGAGTTCCCTACCGAGACCACCGTGTTCCAGTCGGCTGCCATCACGCCCGAGAATCATGCCTATTGGAATGCCTGCGAGAGCGACGGCCAGACCTACATCGACCCGAACGGAGTGGGCTATTGCTTGTCGAAAACCTCGATGAAATCGGCGAAATTCGAGAAGAACTTCCCGCAAGTCACGATAGGCGAACGCAGCACGAAGCCGACCTCGGGCGACTGGGTCTCCCTGACGTTGCAACACGGCAAGGCTCCGAAAGGCGCTTCGTACGAATACGCCGTATTGCCCCGCACGGATGCCGCGTCCCTGAAGGCGTTTGCCAAGAAGCCTTCCTACAAGGTGCTCCAGCAAGACCGCAACGCCCATATCGTCCGTTCGGCGGCAGACCGTCTCACCTCATACGTCCTGTTCGAGACTCCCCGGACGCTGCCTGCCGACGGCCTGTTGCAGCGGGCAGACACCTCCTGCCTGGTGATGATTCGCGAGGATAAGGACCGTCTGCTGCTCACCGTCTCCCAACCGGACCTGGCGTTGTACCGCGGTGCCAGCGACGAGGCTTTCGACGAAAACGGCAAACGAATCGAACGGAGCATCTACTCCCGTCCGTGGAAGGAGAACGAGAGTGGGGAAATCCCCGTGACCGTGACGCTGAAAGGCCGGTGGCAGGTGGCCGAGACGCCCTATTGCAAGCTTCTTTCGGCCGATAAGCGGCAGACGGTGCTGCGCTTCACGTGCAAGGATGCGGCAAGTTTTGATGTAGAGTTGAGGCGTAAGTGAATCCTGTAATCCTATCTGTACTGACTGTTATGACGAACTTGAAGAATATCATGCTCTGTGCGACTGCCTTTGCTCCCTCGTTGGCGGGAGCGAAGGAGTTGCCGAATATCATTTATATCGTGACCGACCAGCAGACGGCTTCCGCCATGAGCTGCATGGGGAATACCGATTTGCACACCCCGAACATGGACCGCCTGGCACAGTCGGGCGTCCTCTTCAGGAATGCCTATTGCTCCGCTCCTCTGAGCGGGCCTTCCAGGGCGTCCATGTTCACGGGGCATACCTCCCACGAAGTCGGACTGTCGCGCAACAATGTGCCCATGGCCGACTCGCTACGTACCGCCAGCCTGGGATGGCTGATGCAGCGTGCCGGTTACGAATGCGCCTATGCCGGGAAATGGCACGTGCACACTCCCTCCATGCCCGATAAGGAGTTCGGCTTCTCTGTCATTCATCCGCACAATGACAACGGGCTTGCCGAGGCCTCCGTCTCTTTTCTTGAGCGGAGAGGTTCGCGCCCTTTCTTCCTGGTGGTGGGCTTTGACAATCCGCATAACATCTGCGAGTATGCGCGCAGCCAGAACCTGCCGTTCGGCAACCTGCCGGAACTCCCGCAGGACGAATGGCCCGGACTGCCGCCCAACTTTGCCCGCAATCCTTACGATGCCGATGTCATAGACTATGAACAGACCCTGAACTATTCGGCTTATCCCACCCGGCATTATACTCCCGACGACTGGCGGCGTTACCGCAGCCTTTACTTCCGGCTGGTGGAGAAGGTGGATGCCGAGATAGGCAAGATTGTCGATGCCATCGACCGGCTGGGACTGTGGAAGAATACGGTGGTCATCTTCACGAGCGACCACGGCGACGGAGTGGGCGCGCATCGTTGGAACCAGAAGTCGGCCCTGTATGAAGAGGTGGTGAACGTCCCTCTGATAGTGACGCTGCCCGGGAAACGGAACGCCGGGAAAGAGCTGCCCCAGCTTGTCAACGGAGGGGTCGATTTCTTCGCTTCCGTCTGCGACTGGGCGGGTGTCCCCCTTCCAGGCGGCCTGCATGGCGTCTCCTTCAGGCCTTTGGCCGAACGTGCCGACCCCCGGCAGGCACACCAGCCTTATGTGGTCACCGAAACGACGTTCGACAAGGGCGTTGCCCGTGGCTGGGCTTTGCGCACCTCCCGCTATAAATATGTGCTGTATGACAAGGGACTCTACCGCGAGCAGCTGTATGACATGGCGGCAGACCGCGGGGAGATGCGGAACCTGGCCGTAGAAAAGAAGTACCGTGAGGTGCTCGCACAGCACCGCGCTTATCTGAATGAGTGGATGCAGCTGCATCAGGTGGCTCAGATACGCCCGGAGGTGCATCTGATACCGGGGATGTAAGGTGGCGGGAGTGCTCCCGCCTTCATCCTCGTCACGGGCGTGCGGAGAGCAGCCTGTCTACGGCCGCGAGGTAATTCGCCAGCCTGCCGGTCTTGTGTATGGTTTTCTTCGCTTTGCGGTCGGCGTCGGGCAGCAGGTACTCCCAGAAGCTTTTCATCTTCATCAGCAGTTGCATATCGCCGCCTTGCAGTTGCTCTTCGTAGCTGTTGAATACGGCAGCGTGCAGTTGCCTTGCTTTTTCCGTCCTTTCATCGGGCGAAAGCTTCGTTCCCTGCCGGTATTCCCATGCCAGTGCCGGGTTGGCGAGCAGTCCGCGCCCTATCACGACTCCTGCCAGCTTCGGGAAACGTTCCGTGACGGCTTGTATCTCTTCCACCGTATGCAGGTCTCCGTTGTACAGCAGGGGCTTTTCGCATCCGTTGTAGAAAGCTTCGAACCCGTCCAGGTCCACCTCTCCTTTGTATTGCTGCCTTCCCAGTCGCGGGTGCAGGATGACGTGCGTCAGGGGCAGCGCGTTCAGCACCGGCAGGAGCGCAAGGCACTCCTCCGCCCGTTCCCATCCCAGCCGTAGCTTGACGGAGAAGCGGATTTGGGGATATTTCTCCATGGCGGCATCCAGCAGCTCTTTTACTTCCTCGGGATGCGGGAGCATTCCTGCGCCGTTGTGGCGTTTGGCCAGCATGGGGAAGGGGCATCCTAAGTTGATGTCCGCCTCCCGGTAGCCCTGTCCGATGAAAAGGGCGATTATCTGCTCCAGCTTGTCCGGTTGCGATGCTATCAGCTGGGGTATGAGGTGTATGTCCCGGTTGTTGTCGGGCAGGATGTCGCGTATGTCCTTGCGGCGGATTTCGCCGTGCTCCACCCGCACGAAGGGGGAGTAATAGGTGTCGATGCCGCCGAAGATGCGGCTGTGCGCCTGCCGGTAGGCTGCGTCGGTGTAGCCTTGCAGCGGGGCGAAGTGGATGGGTAACGGGTTCTGGTTCATGCTCTCTTATGGTTTGTACAGCTTTGCAAAGATACGCTTTTGCGCTTTATCTTTCACGGGAATGCCCTTTCTTTTCGTGCCGGTTCAGGACTTTTTCCCATTCGGAAGTTTGTTCTCAGCTTGCGGATGTGTGTTCCTACGTTTGGAATGTCTGTTCCAAGCCTTGGAACAGACATTCCAAATGTGGGAACAAAAGTTATACTTCATATTTCCAACGATTTGGATGTACATTCCGCAACTTTTTCATTAAATGTTCGCAACTTTTTTGTTAAGTGTTCCGGCGTTTCCTGTTAAGTGTTCAGGAAAGAAGTGTCATGCTCTTTGTGATGGCATATACGTGGCGTTTATCCCGGCACACGTAGAGGGGCGTGGGAGTGTATGTTGGCGGGAGGAGGGATGTCAAGTCCGCAATGCCGCCACACTGTTGCGTCCGGTGTATGTAAAAACAAGAGGGAGAAGAGTCTCCCGACTCTTCTCCCTCTCTCTTCACGTTGAATCAATTAAGGTTTGTTGTTCGATTATTGATGATATAAAATAAGGTTAGAAGTTTTGTGCGATGATTAGTAACCGGGGTTGTTGGTCCAGCCGGCCATTTCTACTTCCGTCATAGGTATGGGAAGATAATAATGTCCGTTAGTTTTATAGGTTGAATTGTTGTAAACATCGGGTCGAAGTTCTGCGGCTTTCTCACGGCGGATGATGTCAAACCAGCGTTTGCCTTCTACATATAACTCCCAACCCCGTTCTGCAAATACGGCTTTGTCAAACTCTTGCGGATTGGTAGTATTGGTGATACAGTCGTCTGGAACATGGGAGCGTGACTGCACATCGTATAGGCATTGTTTGGCAAGGTTGTCTACAGCATTGGTTGCAAGTGTGGAAGCCTCTGCATACATCAACAATACATCTGCATAACGGTATACAGTGGTTAGTCCGTTAGACAACTGGCTTATGGTTCCGTTTTTGGGATTGACCTCGTCATAGTCTCTGAACTTTTTGATTAAGGGCAGTTTGTTTGCGCTTTGTTGCCAAGTGATTAATTTGGTCTTGTTCTTGTCAGTATACCATTCCGTTTCAAACGTGCAGGCTTTACGGTCGTCATTGGGATAAGCGGCCATGAAGTCTGCGCTGGCGAAGTAGTCACCCCATCCTGCAGGATAATAGTCGGAGGGGAAGAATGATTTTCCATACTGGCTGGGATTAACGCCTACCTTGTTGTGTATGGCAAACATATGCTCGTTTGCTTCAGTTTTTTTAGCTTCTTTCCAAAGGTCTGCATAGTTTTTCGTTAATTCCAAACCTGAATGTTCTATGATATCTTTAGCTGTTGCAGCGGCTTTAGCATAGTATTCTGTTCCTTTATGCAAAGGCCATCCTGCCATTGTCATATATACATCCGTCAGCAAGGCTTTTGCCGCCCATTGCGAGGGAGTGTCGCTTGAGCCTGTACGGCTTGTCGTAGGGAGATTCCGGCAAGCAACCTCTAAATCGGGAAGAATGATTTCTTCATAGATTTGGGCAACAGGTACGCGCGGAGCAGTGGAGTTGGTAGACTCCTCCGTATTGGTGACTTTGGGTACGTCGCCAAAGATTCGCACAAGATAGAAGTATGATAATGCACGCATAAAGTTGGCTTCAGCTATGACTGCCTTATATTGAGGCGCATCGTCTCCTTCCGGAATGGGGGTTCCGTTGATAATTTTATTAGCTCCGTTGACAACCTTCCAGAAGTTCTGCCATAAAGAAGTAATATCCTTTACGACAGTACCGGCTCCCGGGTTCATGTTATACAAAGGAATCATGTCGTTATTAGGCTTTGCCATTTGAGGGACAACATCGCCTGCAGCCGTGTTGTATCGAATCAGACGGCAACTGAAGCCATAGTTTTCAGACCAAAGATTGTTATAAAGGCCGGTGACGCTCTTGGATACGGTTTCCAAAGTTTGAGGATACTGTATGTACTCTTCCTCTGTGAGGAAAGATTGAGGTTCTTGGGTCAAATCTACGCAAGATGCTGTTAGGAGCAGGCAACTTGCAGATAGGAGAGTAAGTATATTCTTTTTCATATAAATATCAGTTTAATTAGGTTAGAATGAAAGATTAATACCGAACAAGAAGTTACGTCCGTTAGGATATGCACCCCAATCGGCACCTTGTGTAAGGGCAGTACCTAAAGCGGCTTCGGGATCCAGACCGGAATAACTGCTGAAATGGAACGGGTTCTGTACGGATGCATATAGGCGGAATGCATTGATGTGAATGTTCTTGCAGATATTCTCCGGTAAGTTGTAACCCAATGTGATACTTTTTACTTTTACGAAACTTCCCTTCTCAACGAAGCGCGTACTGATGGCTTCGCGAATGTCTCCGGCTCCTACCTGTACGAATCCCGGAATGTCCGTGTTTTCGTTTTCCGGTGTCCAACGGTTTAAGAATTCAGGATTTGGAGTGACTAAGTCGGTTGTACATCCAGGCAATGAACCGAAACGAGACTGATGTGTAGCGTTATAAATGTCAAATCCATGGAAACCAACAACGAAGAGTGATAAGTCAAAGTTCTTATAAGAGACGGTATTGTTCCAACCCCAGTTGAATGTCGGTTGTCCACATCCAATGATGTTTTGGTCTGATTCATTATAAACACCGTCACCGTTTACGTCTTTATATTTAGCCTGACCGGGTACTACTTTATAGAGTGTTCCATTAGTCTGTTCATTACCTTTCTTGTCAAGGATAGGATTCCCTTGATTATCTTTGGCAATGGCGTTTACATCGGCTGTTTTCCATACACCTTCATAGGTATACCCCCAAAAAGTACCAAGCTTTTCTCCTTCAATCATTTTGAAGATTTTCGTCTCATACTTATCTCCCATGGATTGTTTTTTATCCAAGGTCGGGATGCGTTCGTACTTGCCATTGTTATGACTTAACGTCAAGTCAGACTTCCAGTTCCAGTCTCTGCCGTTTATAGGTGTTGCTCCTAATGTAACTTCAATACCGGTATTGCGAATCTCACCTGCATTCTTGAGCAGTGAAGGCCATCCGGTGTGATAAGGCTGAGCTACTTCGAGCAGAATGTCTTTGGATAATTTGTTGTAATAATCAATGCTTGTGGTTAAACGTCCGTTTAAGAAAGAAAAATCTACTCCGGCATTGATTTGGATATTGCGTTCCCATTTCAGATCTTTTGCAGCAGGTCGTCCCAAGACATAGGAAGTGGTTCCGTCGGGGTTCTTGACTGCCTCCATTTGTGAATAGATACGGTAAATTTCAACGGCTTGATTTCCTACAGCACCATACCCTAAACGGATTTTGAACTGATCCATCCAATCTACATTTTGCATAAATGATTCTTGTTTTACATTCCATGCCAAAGCCACTGACGGGAAATAGTCCCATTTGTCTGCCAGGCGGGAAGAGCCATCCGCACGAATAGAAGCGGTCAGCATATAACGGTCCATCAATACATAGTTGATGCGAAGCAATCCGGACATCAGAGAGGCTTTCTCTCTGTCTGAACTGGCTAAAGCTTGGTCGGCATATTTGAGTCCATCATAACCCAATTTGTCAGCGAATGCCAAACGGCGTGCCGTGCTGGTGTGAGCATATTCGTTGGAATGCTGCTGTTCAAATACAGCCGTAGCATTAATACGATGGTTCTTGTTGAACTCTTTAGTGTAGTTCAATGTATTGGTGTTTAAGAAACTGAAGTCCCAGTCGCTGGCGGCACTTGCCTCTGTATAAGTATTGGCAAAATAATTGTAGCTGTTTTCATCATGAGTTGCGTTTCTCAGTCTGTTGGCAAATGTAATGCCTACTTGCGAACGGAAAGTCAATCCATCAAGAATATTGAAATTCACATATCCTTGAATACGATTGTTGAGTCGTTTGTTGGCAGTGTTGATATTCTCAATATGCCCCATCGGGTTGTATGCGGGATTGTTGTTGATGGCAAATTTATTATTATATTCACCTTTGTCATTTTTAGGCTCTACTGTTGGAGCGTAGTTAATGGCAGATAGAAGCAAACCGTTATATTGTGTCATACGTGGACCTGAGGTTTCGCTATAGTCACCCCACAAGTTGAGTCCTACACTAACCCACTTTTTGATTTCAGTATCTAACTTCAAACGCCAGTTGTATTGCTTATAGACCGATTCTTTGATAATACCTTCTGTATTCTCGTAACGTAGAGAAGCGAGATAGCTGGTCTTTCCGCTTTTGCCAGATATGGAAAGGTCATAATTTTGAGCTAATGCCGGTTCATTGAAGATATGGTCAATGTAGTTGTAACCGGCTTGTCCGTTCTTGAATGCGGCTACTTGTTCGGGAGAGTAGAGGGCACCTTGCTGTTCCGGTTTTGTATAATATTCTTTTTTAAACTGATTGGCAAGGTCTGCAAATTCGCCTGCGTTCAGCATATCAGGTTTATTAAGAACGGTTTTTACATTTACAAAAGCGTTGAACTCAACAGTCGTTTTGTCTGCATTCGGAGTCTTAGTGGTTACCAAAATGACGCCATTGGCACCGCGTGAACCATAAACGGCAGTTGCTGATGCATCTTTTAAGACTTCAATGGATTGGATGTCACTTGGATTGATATTCTTTAAGTTACCGCCAATGAACCCGTCAATTACCACTAACGGTCCTGTGTCGCCGGATACGGAATTGACACCGCGGACACGGATTGTGGAGGCCTGGGAAGGGTCACCGCCATTGGCTACCGACACACCAGCCAAACGTCCTTGCAAGGCATCTGTAACTGTGGCAGTTGGAGTATTTTTCATGACTTCGGCTGCTTTCACCGAAGCTACCGCACCCGTCAAGTCGCTCTTACGCTGAACGCCGTAACCTACTACTACGACTTCTTGCAGCAGTTGGCTGTCTTCACTCAACTTTACATCAATCTTGGATTTACCGGCTACAGCTATCTTCTGTGTCTGATAGCCGATGTACGAGAATACAAGTGTTGCGTTGGAAGGAACATTCGGAAGCGTGTAGTTTCCGTTGATGTCTGTGATACATCCGTTGGTGGTTCCTTCTACTTGGATGGAAGCGCCGATTACCGGACCTAAGTTGTCACTTACCGTACCTGTTACTGTGATGTTTTGTGCATTTGCTGGAATGGCAAATAGTACAAAAAGCAACATAATACCTAATGTCTTTAATAGATTAGATCTCTGTTTCATAAATATTAATTTAATAGGTTATTAATAAAGGTTCTTTTATCGGATTCGTTGGAATCACAGTAAAATCACGGCGCAAATGTATAAGATATAGGGAATAAAAACGCTCACAGATTGTTCGTAAATAATCTAATTTTGTACATTATTTACGGACAATCTGTGAGCGTATGATGCCTTATCTTACTGATTCTTTGCGTTTTTCACATCTTCCAACAAGGCGGACAGTGTCTTCACTTTGTCGGGATGCATTTCGGCTATATTGTTTTTCTCAGAAGGGTCGTCAGATAGGTTGTAGAGTTGGGGTTTGGGATTATTTCCCATTTCCGTCTTTGTCCAATATTCCAAAGCGGGTTTGTCGCTTGGTTCGATGTATTTCCAATCACCTTGGATGATGGATAGCGTGTTGTTCAGGTTCTGCTGTACAACGTAGGCACACCCGATAGTGTCCGTACCGAGGAAGTTGTTGAGCTGGTCGCGGCTGTCGGGGGCGACACCTGCGGGAAGTTCGTGGTTCAGCAGGGCTGCCAATGAGGCGTATACGTCAATCATGGAGAACAGAGCCTGTTGTTTACCCGGTTTGATGACATTCGGCCAGCGGACGATGAACGGGATGCGGGTGCCGGCATCGAATGCGCTATACTTGCCGCCACGGTAGTGCTTCATGGGAGTATGTCCGTTTAGTAGCTCGAAGGCCTGGTCCTGGTAGCCGTCGTCGATGACCGGACCGTTGTCGCTGCACAGCACAAAGATGGTGTTGTCGGCGATGTTCAGGCTGTCGAGGGTGTGCATGATTTCGCCGACAGTCCAGTCCAGTTGCAGGATGACGTCGCCGCGAGGGCCTAAACCACTCTTCCCTGCAAAGCGCGGATGGGGGACACGGGGTACATGGACGTCTTGTGTGCCCATATACAGGAAGAAGGGTTCGTTCTGATGTGCGACGATGAAGTCCTTGGCTTTGTCGGTGATGATGTCCGCGATGTCCTCGTCTACCCAAAGGGCTGATTTGCCGCCGGTCATCCAGCCGATGCGGGGGATGCCGTTGATGATGGTGTTGTTGTGTCCTTGGCTGGGTTTCATCTTTACCAGTTCGGGGTTTTCGAGTCCCGTAGGCCAGTCGCCTACCTTGTGGTCGTAGTTGACGGTGATGGGGTCATTGGGGTCGAGCCCTACGACATGGGCGTTTTCCACAAAGACGCAAGGCACCCGGTCTACTGTGGCGGGAATGACAAACTCGTAGTTGAAGCCGATGTCTTGGGTGTTCGGCCTGATTTCACGGTTGAAGTCTGTTCCGCCTTTGGGGCCTAATCCCAAGTGCCATTTGCCGACAACGCCGGTGTAGTAGCCTTCTTCTTTGAACATATCGGCCATTGTGACGCAGGCCGTGTCGATAATCAGTTCGGAGTTGCCCGGTGCAATGCCTGTGTTCTTTTGTCTCCAGGGATACATACCCGTCAGCAATCCGAAGCGTGAGGGGGTACTGATGGAAGAGGTGGCGTATGCGTTGGTGAACTGGATGCCCTGGCCGGCAAGGCGGTCGATGTTCGGAGTGCTTACTTTGGTGGCGCCGTAGCAGCTGAGGTCGCCGATACCCAAATCGTCGGCTATCAGGTAGATGACGTTTGGCTTCTGTGGCGTTTCGTTTTTGGTTTCTTGCTTGGAAGAACCGCCACACCCTATCAAAAGAACCGCACTTGGCAGATACGGTAGAAGATTAGGTAAATGTTTCATGGCTTTTAAGTTTTGAAGTTTGATTAATGTCCAAAAATATGCGTTGTATTCCATTCGGTGTGTATAAAAGAGTACGAGCGGAAGCATAAAAAGTACAAAAATGGAGACCTGCTACTCTTCGCCAGCCGCTTCTTTCTCGTCGTTCTCAAATTCCTCTCCTCTGCGGTAGGCCAGCGGACTGACGTGGTAGATGTCCTTGAAGCACTTGCTGAAGTAGCGCGAGGAGCTGAACCCTATCTTGTCGGAGATTTCCGTGATGTTCAGTTCCGGGTTGTTGCGCAACATCAGGGCGCCTTTCTTCAGGCGGATGGTCAGTATGAAGTCGTTCGGGGTCTGTCCGGTGATGGCTTTCAACTTGGTGAACAGATTGGTGCGTGCCATTGCCATTTCCCGGGCGAATACGTTGACATTGAACTCCGTATCGTCCAGGTGTTGCTCGATGATGGCCATGGCGCGGTCCAGTATGTCCTTGTCAATCGGGTTGGTGGCAAGCATCTGCGTGGCTGTCTGCGGCTGCTTGCTGAATTTTTCCTGCAAGAGGATGCGCGAGTTCACCAGGTTGTTGCAGCGGGATATCAGCAGGTTGGTATTGAAAGGTTTGGTGATGTAGTCATCCGCACCGATGCGCAACCCTTCGATATTCAGCTCGATGGCGGTGCGTGCAGTCAGCAGCACTACGGGGATGTGGCAGGTGTTGAAGTCGGTCTTGATGAGCTTGCACAGTTCCGTGCCCGACATTTTCGGCATGACCACATCGCTCACCACGATGCACGGCATTTCGCTGCATACCCGTTCCCATGCCTCTTCTCCGTTGGCGGCCATTACTATCTGGTAGAACGGCTTGAAGATGTTGGCGAGCATTTCGCGGATGGATTCATTGTCTTCCACAATCAGCATTTTGGCGTCGGGGATGCGTTTGATGGGGGCATTTTCTTCCAGTTCGGTTTTCAGGAAGGCGTCCGTTTCCGGTTTGGACACTTCAATCTGGTGTACGCTGTCCGGATTCCGGCAGATTTGCTCTTCTGCAAAGTGCTCGTTGCCTAAGCGCAGCGTGACGATGAAGCTTGTGCCCTTGCCAAGTTCGCTCTCTACGCGGATGGTGCCATGATGCAGTTCCACGATACCCTTGGTCAAGGCCAGCCCGATGCCGGTGCCGCTCTTTCCGTTGTCGGCGGGGCCGACCGGTTCTATCTGATAGAAACGGTCGAATATCTTGTCTATCTCCTTGGCGTCGATGCCGCTTCCCGTATCTTTTACGCGGATTACGACGCTGTCTTCTTCTTTCTTCACGCAGAGTGTGATGGTGTCTTCTTCTTTCGTGTGCTTGAGGGCGTTGGACACGAGGTTGTTGATGACCTTCTGCATCTGTTTCTGGTCGTACCACACTTCTATCTCGTCGGCCTCCTTCTCAAAGTTGAAGTTGATTTGTTTGGCGCTGGCATATTCGAGGAACAGCAGGTAGTTTTCGTACAGGAAGTTCACGATGTTGTGCGGGCCGACTTTGATTTTCATGTGGCCCTGCTCCTGTTTGCGGAAGTCGAGCAATTCGGTAATCAGCTCGCGCAGCTGGATACTGTTTTTGTATATGCCCAATATCTTGTTGTAGATGGCGGGCGTGAAGTTCTGCAGTTGCAGCAGCGTCTCCACCTGTGCCACGATGAGGGTCAGCGGCGTGCGGAACTCATGCGAGATGTTGGTGAAGAAGCGTAGCTTGGACTGGTTCAATGCTTCTACGTCCCGGATGTGCTTCTGTTCGTACTTTAGGGATTCGCGCAGTTTGATTCTCGATTTGTAGGCGCGTACCAGATACCACAGGATGGCTACTGTTATAATAATGTATATAAGGTAGGCAAGCGTTGTCTTGTAGTACGGTGGCAAGATGTGGATGATGAGCTGCACCTGCGGGCAAAGGCTTTCGTCTTTTCCTTCCGGCCTGATGAACAGTTTGTAGGTGCCTGCATTCAGGTTGGTGTAGGTGATGTTGTGCAGTCCGCGCGTATTGGTCCATTCGTCGGAGAAGCCTTCCAGCTTATAGAGGATGTCGTCTTTGTTGGCGGGTATGTAGTTGGAGGTGGCGAACTCTATGCTGAACATGGTCTGGTCGGCGTCGAGGGTTATCTCCCGGGTGTGGCACAAGGAGCGTTGAAGGATGCCGGTCTCGTCTCCGGCGATGACTTCCCGGCCGTTGACGATGAGCCGCGAGAGGACTATCCTGTAAGGTTTCGGGGTGAAGTTCAGTTCCATTTCGTGGAAAGAAATCATGCCCTGCACGCCGCCTAAGAAGATTTCGCCGTCGCGGGTGGTGCAGAGGGCGTTTTCGTTGACGGCGGTCAGCGGGAATCCGTTTTCGGCGCTGTAGTTGTTGAATAGTTTCTTCTTGTAGTCGAAGATGGAGAATCCTTCGTTCGTGATGAGCAGTAGCTTGCCGCTGGCGGTAGATTCCTGCGTTTCGTAGATGCAGTCGCTGGCCAGTCCGCTTTTCCCCTTGTCGAAATTCTCGAAGTCGTTGCTGGCGGGGCGGTACAGGTCCAGTCCGCTGCCCGAGGTGGCGAACCACAGGTTGCCTTTGCTGTCTTGCGTGATGTTGTTCACGTTGTTGTTGCTGAGGCTGTTCGGGTCGGCGGGGTTGTGGCGGTAGTTCGTCAGTTTGCCGGTGTCGAAGCGGTAGCTGAAGGCTCCCTGTCCGGTGGCGGCAATCCACAGCGTGCCTTCCGAGTCGAACATGACGTCTGCCACCATTTTGATGGACTTGCCCTCTTTGCTGTCTTTGAACAGTTGCCGGCATTGCCCGTTGGCGGGGTCGAAGAGGCATACGCCGTTCTGCGTGGCAATAATCAGCTGCTCCTTGTAGGGGATGATGTCGCGGATGATGTCCGACGGAAGCGTCTGCGGGTTGTTCTCCTCCATGCGGTAGTGGGTGAAGTGTTCCGAACGTATCTCCAGTTTGTTGAGCCCGCCCAGGTGGGTGCCTATCCATATAATCTCTTTGTCGGCATCGTAGCAGAGTGCTTTCACGTTGTTGTGCGAGATGCTGTTGCGCCCTTCCTGCGGGCGGTACCATTTGAATTCGCGCGTGCGGCGGTTGTAATAGTTCAGTCCGCCGCCCTCGGTGCCTATCCACAGGTTGCCGTTCTTGTCTTCAATGGTACGTCCCACGACCGGATAGCTCAGTCCTTTCCGCTCGTCGGAAGAATAGGTGTAGCGGGTGTAGATTTCGTATTCCGGATTGAAGTAGTTGACGCCGCCGAAGTAAGTTCCCAGCCAGAGCGTGCCCTGGTTGTCCTTTACGATGCACCAGATGGAAGAGTGGGTGAGTCCGTTGGCCTGTGTTTCGTTGGCTGTATGGTTCTGAAACAGTCCGGTGGTTTTGTTGTAGCGGTTCAGGCCGTTGAAGGTGCCTATCCATATATTGCCCAGGTTGTCTTCGCAGCAGGTCCGGACGAAATTGGAGGAGAGGCTGTGCGGGTTTCTGGCATCGTGCTTGAAGTTCTCGATTTTCCCGTCTTTCTTTATGCGGAACACTCCCTCTTCCCAACTGCCGATCCACAATTCTCCCTCTCCGTCGCGGTAGAAGCTGGTGATATTTCCTTTCAGGATGGGGTGCGTCAGTTCCTTCTTGGCTATGTCCAGGCGGTATACGCCGTCGGTGGTGGTGCCCATCCATAGGTACTCTTCATCGATGTACATACAGTAGATTTCCAGGTTTCCGCCCGACAGCTGGTAGTAGAGGTCGAAGTTGCCGGTCTCCTCGTTGTAGCGGTACACTTCGTTTTTCTTGCCGATGAAAAGTCCGTTGCTGTAGTGGATGCTGTGGACGCTGCCTTGCAGCAGGGTGGTGAACTTCTGGGTGGAGAGGTCGAACTCCGCCACTCCTTCGGTGCAAAGCAGGTAGATTTTCTCGTTGTGGTTGCCGACGATGCGCAGTACCGTGTTGCAGAAAAGGCTGTTGGGGTCGTTTTTCCGTAGCTTGTAGGTTTTGATGTCTTCTCCGTTGTAGCGGTTCAGCCCTTCGCGCGTACCAATCCATAAGATGCCGTTTTCATCGACATACAGGCTGTTGACGGAGAATTGCGATAGCCCGTCGTCAGTGGTAAGATGATTGAAGGTTATGTTTTGTCCATATACATTTGCGAAGGTCGTGCTCGCTAAAACAATAAAGAAAAGCCGGATGATAAGTTTCTGCACTTTGAGTTGTTTTTAAGGTTTCAGTCACAAATATAGCAATATTTTATACAAAGGTGCTCATTTATTGGCCGGATTTTGCGGATATGTCTGTTTAAATGTATATTTTTGGGCGTTCATCGGACAATAATCAACTTGTTGTATGCGATAAAGAACGTATATTTGTATCATAATCAATCAATAATTATTATTATCATGAAAGACCTTTTATCTATTGTATCTCATTTCCAGTTGCAGGGTACTATTCAGGAAATCAAGCCGTTGGGTGCCGGGCTTATCAATGATACCTATAAGGTAAGCACGCTCGAGGCCGATGCCCCCGACTACGTGTTGCAGCGCATCAACCATGCCATTTTCCAGAACGTGGAGATGTTGCAGGCCAATATCAGCGCCGTGACCGGGCATATCCGCAAGAAACTGGAAGCGAAGGGCGAGCAGGACATCGAGCGCAAGGTGCTTCATTTCCTTGCTGCCGATAACGGGAAGACTTACTGGTGCGACGGCGAGAACTACTGGCGCGTCATGGCATTCATCCCCAATGCCAAGACCTACGAGACGGTGAATCCCGAATATTCATACTACGCAGGGGTGGCTTTCGGCAATTTCCAGGCCATGCTTGCCGACATTCCCGACAAGCTGGGCGAGACGATTCCCGATTTCCATAACATGGAGTTCCGCCTGAAGCAGCTGCGCGATGCCGTGGCGGCCGATGTTGTCGGACGCGTGAAGGAGGTGCAGTATTTCCTGGACGAGATAGAACGCCGTGCCGACGAGATGTGCAAGGCGGAACGCCTGCACCGCGAAGGCAAGCTGCCCAAACGGGTGTGTCATTGCGATACGAAAGTCAACAATATGATGTTCGACGAGAACGGCAATGTGCTTTGTGTCATCGACCTGGATACGGTGATGCCCAGCTTCGTGTTCTCCGATTTCGGCGATTTCCTGCGCTCGGGTGCCAATACGGGGCTGGAAGATGACAAAGACCTTGAGAATGTGAACTTCAATATGGATATATTCAAGGCGTTCGCCAAAGGCTATTTGGAGTCCGCCAAGTCTTTCCTGCTGCCGATAGAGATAGAGAACCTGCCTTATGCGGCAGCCCTGTTCCCCTATATGCAGTGCGTGCGCTTCCTGGCGGACTATATCAACGGCGATACTTATTATAAGATTCAGTATCCGGAGCATAACCTGGTACGTACGAAAGCGCAGTTCAAGCTGTTGCAGAGCGTGGAGGAGCATACGCCGGAAATGCAGCAATTCATAGCTTCATGTATTTAAGAAGGTATATAATGGCGGCGCTGATGGGCTGTTGTGTCCTCTCTTCGGCCGCCCTAACCCCAAAAGATAAGACGATGAAAGAACTGAATGTCAAGAAGGTGAGCATGGCAAACCTGTCGGTAGAGGCGGTTCCTGCTCTTCTGGATGAGGAAAAAGTGGCTTTTCAGCCGATTAATACGGTGAACTGGGCGGCATACCCTTACTGTCCGGACGCGCAATTCCGCATCGCCCATACGGACAATGCGATTCTGATTCACTATAAAGTGAAGGAAGCCAGTGTGCGTGCGGTGGCGGGCAAGGACAACGGGCCGGTTTGGGAAGATGCCTGCGTGGAGTTCTTCGCCATCCCTGCCGGAGACGGAGTGTACTATAACATGGAGTGCAACTGTACGGGACGGTTGCTTATCGGTGCCGGTGCCGGACGCGCCAACCGTCGGCACGCGCCGCAGGAGGTGCTCGACCAGGTGCAGCGATGGTCTACGCTGGGACGCGAAGATTTCGAGGAGCGGGTAGGAGAGTGCAGCTGGGAAGTGGCGCTGGTGATACCTTACTCCGCATTCTTCCTGCACGACATCACTTCGTTGGACGGCAAGGTTGTCCGCGCCAATTTCTATAAGTGCGGCGACAAGTTGCAGACGCCCCATTTCCTGTCATGGAATCCCATTGTTCTGGAAAAACCGGACTTCCACCGTCCGGAATTTTTCGGAACGTTGTGTTTCGAATAACCCTACCCCCTTCACAACGCCCTGTTTATCGGCGTTAGCGGGTGAAGGGGGGAGCGAGGCTTCACTCCGCGAGCCAATCTTGTTCACCTCACGAGACGAACAAATCCGTCTCGTGAGGTGAATTTTTTCGTCCCGTGGGATGAAAAAAACCGTCCCGTGAGACGAGTTCGCTCATCTCACGGGACGGTTTTTGTTGCGGTTTATTCACGAGAGTGTGTGTGCCCCCCTTCACCCGCTAACGCTGATAAACAGGGCGTTGTGAAGGGGGCAGGCAAAAATGGAAAACGCTTTATCAAGACTTCACCGCAGGAAAAATCCGTTTCCTCCGGGCGGGCGCGGCGCACGTCCGGAGTTATTTTACGATGCCTTTCGAGTCGCGGATAAAGCGGATGATGTTATGTATCTCGTCACTCATCGGGACTTGGTCCTTGATTTTCTGCAAGGCGTCTTCTATGCTGAAGTTCCCCTGGTACACCAGCCGGTAGGCGTTTACGATGTGGCGAAGGATGCGCTCGGTGACTTGGTGCTTGTGCTGGAGCACTACCGCATTGATGCCGTGATAGGTTGCCGGATTGCCGTTCATGATGACATAGGGAGGCACGTCTTTCGCGATGCGGCAACCGGCCTGAATCAACACCCAGCTGCCTATGTGGCAATTCTGGTGCAGGATGACGTTGCTGCTCAGGATGGAGCAGTCGTCCATGCGGCAGTTGCCTGCCACCGTGCTCTTGATGCCCAGCACGCAGTGGTTGCCTATCTGTACGTCGTGGCAGAGGTGGACGCCGTCCATCAGGTAGTTGTTGTCGCCGATGCGTGAGCATCCGCTCTCGTGCGTGGCGCGGCTGACGACCACATTCTCACGGATGTCGTTGTTGTCGCCGATGAGCAACCGGCTGGCTTCGCCCGTGTAATGGAAATCTTGCGGTTCGCTGCCCAGCACGGCACCCTGGTGTACCTTGTTCCCTTTCCCCAGGCGCGTGCCCTTGAGGATACTTGCGTTGGCCATCACCACGCAGTCGTCGCCGATTTCCACATCCCCCTCGATGTAGGCGAAAGGCTGGATGGTTACGTTCTTGCCGATTTTTGCAGTAGGGTCTACAAATGCTAATGGACTAATCATGGTCTTTAATTTTGAATGATGAATTTTGAATTACTTCTCTCTTCCGCCGCCTAGTGCCTGGTACAGGCTGATTACCGCCTGCATACGTTCGAAGATGTCGGTCACGTCCGAAAGCTGTGCGCTGAGGTACGACTGCTCGGCAGACAGGACTTCCAGATAGGTTGACGTGCCTAAGTTAAACAATTCTTTCGTATCTTCCGCTGCTTTGCGGGCAGAATTTACCTGGATTTCGCGCGATGCGGCTTTTTCCGAAGCCATCTGATACTGGTACAGGGCGTTGCTTACCTCGTTTCCGGCCTTGAGCAGTGTGGTCTGGAACTGGATTTTTGCCTGTTCCTCCTGTGCCTTTGCCTGTTTCAGGCGGGCGATGTTGGTGCCTCGGTAGAACAACGGCTGGGTCAACGAACCGATGGCAGATGCCAGCAGCTTTCCGGGGTTGAAGATGGCGCCGTGGCTGTTGGTCCAGCCTGCGGAACCGCTCAAGGTAATCTGCGGGTAGAATGCGGCGCGGGCGCTGTTGGTGTCGTAGTAACTTGCCGCCAACGACATCTCGGCGGCTTTCACGTCGGGACGGTTGGAGAGCAGCTGCAGCGGGATGCCTGCCGAAAGCTCGGACGGCAACTGTTGCTCTTCCAGCGTGCCGCGTGCGATGCTTTGTGCCGGTTGGTTCAGCATCAGGCACAAAGCGTTCTCCGTCTCGCGGATGCTTTGGCGCAGGTCGGGCAGTGAAGCCAGCACTTGCGCGTAGGCGGTGCGGCTCTGTTCCACGGCGGCACTGTTCGCCATGGCGGCCTCCTTCATGGCCTCTACGGTTTCGAGGTTACGCTTCAGGATGTCGCACGTCGCTTCGCTGATTTGCAGCTGGCGGTCGAGCATCAGCAGCGTGAAGTACATATTGGCCACATTGGCAATCACCTGCGTCTGTACCGCCTGTTCGTAGAACTGCGTCTGCTTCAGCGAGACCTGTGCCTTGCGCTTGGGGTTCAGCAGCTGTCCGAACAGGTCCACCTGCCAGCTTGCCGTGACCGGAAGCGAATAGGTCTGCGTGGCTTTTCCCTTGTCCCAGCTGCTGACCGTCCCTTGCGGGGAGAGGGCGAGCATCGGGGCATATGCCAGCCGGGCGGACATCAATGCCGCCTGTGCCTGCTTGACGGTCAGCGCGGCACTGCGCAGGTCGGCGTTGTTGGCAAGCGCCTGCCCGATAAGCGCCTGTAACCGCGCGTCTGTAAACACTTCTTTCCAAGGCAGGTTGCCGAAATTGGCGGTATCTGAGGTAAGCACATCGCCGTCGGCAACAGTGTCGCGATACAGCCCTTCCGCCGTGATGCCTTCGGGGCGTTCGTATGATTTGTAGATATGGCAACTGCTCAACAAGGCGGCTGCGCACATCAGGCATATTGTTTTCTTCATGATAAAACCTTTTTTTTAGTGATTAGTTCTATAGTGATTAGTGTTAGTTCAGTAGTGATTAATGATTAGTAGGGTACGCGGTTGTGCAGTTATGCAACCTGATCATTACTAATCACTATTGAACTATTGAACTATAGAACTAATTCGTGTATTGTTCAATTTCTGGTTCCGCATCCGAGTTGTCCACGTCTTTCCATTCCATCGGTTTGACTTTCTCCTGCAGGTATTGGAAGGCGACGAACAGGGCGGGCACGATGAATATCTGCAGAATCATACCGATGAGCATACCGCCGATGGCGGAAGTTCCCAGCGTACGGTTGCCGTTGGCGCCTGCGCCGGATGCGAACATCAGCGGGAGCAGGCCGACAATCATCGCCAACGATGTCATCAGGATAGGACGCAGACGGGCACCGGCACCCAGCACGGCAGCCCATGTGATGCTCATGCCCATCTTGCGGCGGTCGAGGGCGAACTCTACAATCAGGATGGCGTTCTTAGCCAGCAATCCCATCAGCATGATGAGGGCAATCTGCATATAGATGTCGTTGGACATGGTGCCCAGAATCATCTTCAGTGCGGGAATGTTGCCCAGCGAGCCGATACCGCTGACAAACAGGAAGCTTCCCAGCAAGCCGAACGGGACGGAGAGCAATACGGAGAGCGGGAGGATGTAGCTTTCGTATTGCGCGCTCAGCAGCAGGTAGACGAACACGAAGCAGAGCACGAAAATCAGCCCCGTGGTGCTGCCGCTGGTTTCCGCTTCCTCGCGTGCCATACCGCCAAGCTCGTAGGCGAAGCCGGCCGGCAGGTTCTCCTTGGCAACCTCGGCAATGGCGGCAAGCGCCTGACCGGACGTGTAGCCGTTGGCAGGAGCCACCATCACCTTCATGGAGGTGTAGAGGTTGAAACGGCTGATGATGTCCGGACCATATACCTTCTTGATGGAAACGAACTGGGTGATGGGCGCCATCTCGCTGCCGTTGCGCACCTTGATGCTGGAGAGTGATTCCAAGTTCTTGGTGGCGTCAGGCTCGGCCTGGATCATGACGCGGTACATCTTTCCGAAGCTGTTGAAGTTGGAAGCATAGAGACCGCCGAAATACCCTTGCATGGTGCTGAGGATGTCGCTCGGGCTGAGGCCCGCCTTCTTGCAGGCAGCCGCGTCGATATCCAGCATATACTGCGGGAAGTTCGGGTTGAAGCTGGTCTTTGCCGAGTTGATTTCCGGACGCGCCTCCAAGGCGGCGGTATACTCTTTCACGACGTCGAAGAAGTGGTTCAGGTCGCCGCCGGTCTTGTCCTGCATATTCAGCTCGATGTCGCTGGATGCCGAGTAGCCCGGAATCATGGGCGGGGCAAAGAACAATACCTGTGCCTCCTTGATGATTTTCTGCGCCCGCATGAAGAGCGTGGCGTAGACCACCGTGGAGTTCTGCATGGTGGAACGCTCTTCCCAGTTCTTCAGCTTGATGATGAGCGACCCGTAGGAGGGACCCTGGCCGCCGATGAAGCTGAAACCGGAAATCACGGTGCGCGATTCTACGGCGGGGTCGGCGGCCACAAGACTGTCCACACGGTTCAGCACTGCCATGGCACGCTCTTGCGAAGTACCCGGAGGAAGCGTTACGACGCCCATGATGGTACCGGTGTCCTCGTTGGGCACCATACCCGTCGGCGTGATGTTCATGAACACCACCAGCAGGGCGATGGAACCTGCCACGATGCCGCCCGACAGCCATCTCCGCTGGATGAAGCGGAGCACCTGTTTCTTGTACTTGCCCAGGATGGCATCGTAAGAGGCATTGAACGAGTGTTTGAACTTGTCGGTGGTCATGCCCGCCAGTGCCAGTATGCTGATTACAATCATGACTACGCAGAGCACGGGGTGGTTTTCGAAGCTGAACAGCCCGAATATCATGCCCAGGATGGCGGCAGCGGTGAAGAGCAGTGTCAGTCCGGGGCGCATCATCTTGCCGATGGAATCGGCATAGCGTGCCAGCATGATTCTGCGCGCCTCTTTGGTGGCGGTGCCGATGCGTTCCTTCACGGTGGCGTCGCTGTTGTGCGGTTTCAGGAAGATGGCGCACAGGGCGGGGCTCAGCGTCAAGGCGTTCAGTGCGGAGAAGCCGATGGCGATTGCCATCGTGAGACCGAACTGACGGTAGAACGTACCCGCCGTTCCGCCCATGAAGCTTACCGGCACGAACACGGACATCATCACCAGCGTGATGGAGATGATGGCGCCGCCCAACTCGCTCATGGCATCGATGGATGCGGTGCGTGCCGATTTGTAGCCCTGGTCGAGCTTGGCATGGACACCCTCGACGACGACGATGGCGTCGTCCACCACAATGGCAATGGCAAGCACCATCGCCGAAAGGGTAAGCAGGTTGATGCTGAACCCAATCAGTTTCAGCACGAAGAACGTCGCAATCAGTGCCACCGGGATGGCGATGGCAGGAATCAGCGTGGAGCGCATATCCTGCAGGAAGATATACACGACGATGAACACAAGGATGAACGCCTCAATCAGCGTCTTGATTACTTCGTGGATGGAGGCGAACAGAAAGTCGTTGGCGCTCTGCGCGATGTTGATGCGCAAGCCCGAGGGCAATGTCTCGGATGCCTTGGCAAGCACCTCTTCCAGATCGCTGATGGTCTGTGTGGCATTGGTTCCTGCCATCTGATAGACGATACAGGTCACGGATTTGTGCCCGTTCACCGTGTTGTTGAAGTTGTAGGACAAACGTCCGAGTTCGATGTCGGCGACGTCTTTCAGCCGGAGCACCTCGCCGTTCTCGAGCGCCTTGATGACGATGTTCTCAAACTCCTCGGGCTGTTGCAGGCGACCCTTGTAGCGGATGGTGTATTGGAAACTTTGGTTGCCGCGCTCGCCGAACTGGCCGGGAGCGGCTTCGATGTTCTGTTCGGCCAGTGCGCCGGCAATGTCGCCGGGTATCAGCTTGTACTGTGCCATGATGTCCGGTTTCAGCCAGATACGCATGGAGTAGTCCTGGCCGAGCACGGTGGCGTCGCCCACACCGTTCACGCGCTTCACTTCCGGAATGAGGTTGATGTTGGCATAGTTCTCGAGAAATTCGATGTCGTACAGGTCCTTCTCGTCGAAGATGGAGAATACCATCAGCATGGAAGTCTGCCGCTTCTGTGTGGTCACGCCGACCTTGGTCACCTCGGCGGGCAACAGACCCTGTGCCATGGAGACGCGGTTCTGCACGTTGACAGCTGCCATGTCCGGGTCGGTTCCCTGCTTGAAGTAGATGGAGATGTCGGCAGAACCGTTGTTGGAGGCGTTGGAGGTCATGTACATCATGTTCTCCACACCGTTAATCTGGTCTTCCAGCGGCGCGATGACGGAGTTCAGCACCGTCTGCGCGTTGGCGCCCTGATAGGTGGCGCGCACCGATACCGTTGGAGGCGCGATGTCCGGATATTGGGTGATAGGCAGCGTTGCCAGTCCAATGAGTCCCAGGATTACTATCAGGATGGATATCACCGTAGATAGTACCGGACGGTTAATGAATCTATCTAATTTCATGTTATTTAGTGATTAGGGGCGTTAAACGTTAATTGAACGCGGTTTGGATATTGCCTTCTTTCTGGTCTTTGAGGGCTCTCTGGTATTCGGCCTCTTTTTCCGCAGGAGTAATCGGGGTGATGCTCTGTCCGTCTTTCAGGTTCTGCACGCCTTCTATCACAATCTTGTCACCGGCTTTCAATCCCTTGGTGACGTAGAAGTGCTTGCCGTCGTTCAGGCTGAACACCTGGATTTCAGTGTTCCGCAACGTATTGTCGGGCTGCAGGATGAATACGAACTTCTTGTCCTGTATCTCCGTAGTGGCCGATTGCGGAATCATGATTACGTTCTCCATCGGGTTGGGGAATACGACGTTTCCCGTACCGCCGCTGCGCAGGATGTTGTGCTTGTTGGGGAAGAGGGCGCGCATATTCACCGCACCGGTGGTCTGGTCGATGACGCCGCTGATGGTCTCTACGCGTCCGCTGTCGGCATACATGGTTCCGTCAATCAGTTGCAACTGCACCTGGGGCATCTTCGCCAGGATTTCCTGGATGCTTCCGCCTTCGCGTATCAGTGCCAGGAGCTGTCTTTCGGTCATGGAGAAGTAGGCGAACATCTCGGAGATGTCGGCAACCGTGGTCAGCGGGGTGGCCATAGAGGGGCTTACCAAGCTGCCCACACGGTAGGGAACAGTGCCTACGATGCCGTCGCTGGGGCTTGTCACACTGGTGTATGACAGGTTGTTTCTGGCATTGACCAGTTGCGCCTGCGCCTGCGCCAGTTGTGCTTGTGCTTGCGCCAACTGGTTCTCGGCCATTTGCAGGTCGTAGTTGCTGATGATGTTTTTCTGATTCAGTGTCCGCTTGTTGTTTACCGTAAGCTCTTGTGTGTTTACGGCTGCTTTGGCCGTTTCAACCGCCGCCTTGGCAGAGTTCACGGCAGCCTGGTATTGCACAGGGTCGATGCTGAACAATACTTGCCCTTTGCGCACGACGGAACCCTCGTCCACGTACAGCTTGGTGATAAACCCGCTGACCATCGGACGAATCTCCACATCTTGTTTACCTTTGATAGTAGCCGGATAACTGTTTGTCAGGTTTGCAGTAGTGGTCTCTACAGCAATCACTGCAAATTCGGGTACTTTACCCGTGCTTTTGTCGCCTTGGCCGCAACTGCTGAGCAGTGCCAGGCAACCTGCCAATAATACTAATTTACTCTTCATACTCTCTATTTATTCTCTGTGTAATTTTATTCTCGTCAACAGGAGGCTTCTGCGTGTGAATCATATGGAAGAAAAAAGGATAACAATGAAAACTAAACACTCTTGTCCGGTTTTTCGTTCGCAAAATTATCCTTTTCTTTGTATATGGAGAGTGCGTTTCTTTGTTTTTTAACTATGTTTTATATATAGTTGGGAGGAAATCTTTGTTTTTTTCGAAAAATACTGTAAAGCATACTGCTAATTGCAGGATAACCTTTATTTTTGCACCATGTTAGATTATAAGTATCATAATAAAATGAGGCTGTTTGTACGCCGGTTGTCAGGCGCCGTCGCCGTTGTGGCCGTTCTGTATTCTTGTGCCAGTGTTGGCCGTTTGGAAGGCGGGCCGATTGACGAGGAGCCGCCCCGTTTTGTCACGGGCTCTCCATTGCCGGGCGCTCTCCATAGCAAGAAGAGAAAGATTTCGATAGAATTTGATGAATTTATCAAACTGGAGAAGGCGAACGAGAAAGTGGTGATTTCACCGCCCCAGGTGCAGCAGCCGGAGATAAGGGCAAACGGTAAGAAGGTGGTAATCAACCTGCAGGACACACTGAAAGCCAACACCACGTATACCATAGACTTTGCGGATGCCATTCAGGACAACAACGAGGGCAATCCGATGCCAAGTTTCACCTACACATTCTCCACCGGGGCCGAGCTCGATTCGATGGCGATTGCCGGTACGTTGCTCAATGCGTCGAACCTGGAGCCTGTGAAAGGCGCGTTGGTGGGATTGCATTCCAATCTGGCCGATTCGGCTTTTACCTCGCAGCCTTTCGACAGGGTGGGGCGTACGGACAGCCGCGGGCAGTTTTCCATTCGCGGCGTAGCTCCGGGCAAATACCGTATTTATGCCCTGATGGATGCCGACCAGAACTTCAGGTTCTCCCAACCTACGGAACTCATCGCTTATAACGATTCGCTCATCGTCCCTTCCATGGAGAGACGTATGCGGCAGGACACTGTGTGGAGAGACTCCTTGACAGTGGATACGATTGTGGAGCGGGAGTACACCCATTTCCTACCGGATGATGTGTTGCTGCGCAGTTTTAAGGAGCAGACTTTCTCCCAGCGCCTCATGAAGACGGAGCGCCTCACTCCGGAAAAGTTCTCTTTCTATTTCACGGCGCCTGCCGACAGCCTGCCGCTGATGAAGGGGCTGAATTTCGATGAAAAGGACGCTTTTGTCGTCGAGCAGACTACCGGACGGAACGATACGATTCATTATTGGATAAAGGATTCGCTGCTCTACCGGCAAGACACGTTGCGGATGAGCCTGACCTATCTGTATACGGACACTCTGAATCGGCTGGTTCCACGGACGGATACCCTGAGGATTGTGTCGAAGGTGGGCTGGCAGAAGTTGCAGGAAAGGAAACAGGAAGAGAAGGAGAAGGCCGAGAAGGAGAAGAAGAAGCGAAGGAAAAAGGATGAGGAAGAACCCGAGCCGACTCCTTTCCTGGCGATGGATGTGTATGCGCCTTCGGCAATGGATGTGTACGATTATATCACGTTGAGCTTTACGGAGCCGATAGCTGCCTTCCATGATACCGCCTTGCACGTAAGGCAGAAGGTGGACACGCTGTGGAAGGATGTGCCGTTCGACTTTGAGCGCGATTCGCTGGACTTGAAGCGTTATAACCTGTATGCCGACTGGAAACCGGGCGAAAGCTACTCTTTCGAGGTAGATTCAACCGCCTTCCACGGGTTGTACGGCCTGTTTACCGACAAAGTGAAGAAAGAGTTTACGGTGAAAAAGCTGGAGGAATACGGACAGATATTCTTCAACATCACCGGAGCGGACTCTGTGGCGTTTGTAGAACTGCTGGATGCGCAGGACAAGGTGGTGCGGACTGTGCCGGTCGTGGAGGGGAAAGCCGACTTCTATTACCTGAATCCGGGCAAGTACGGCGCGCGCCTTGTGAACGATACGAATGGGAATGGTGTGTGGGATACCGGCGACTATGCCGCCAAGCGCCAGCCCGAGATGGTTTATTATTATCCGCAAGTGCTTGAGTTCAAGGCCAATTTCGATTTGATTCAGGACTGGGACGTAAAGGAAAAGCCGCTGGACAAGCAGAAACCGGACGAACTGAAAAAACAGAAACCAGATGAAGACAAGAAAAAGAATAACCGCAGCAACAGCCGCAACAACCGCAGCCGAAACAGCGGCAGGGGATATAGTTATTAAACAGCGGCGGATATTCGGGTTGCTTCTGCTGACCGTGTTGCTATGCTTAGGCGGCAGGATGCCCCTACAGGCCCAGTGCGCGGCCGAGAATGAAGCGTTCCAGTCGGGCGAGCACGTCATGTACGACCTGTATTTCAATTGGAAATTCATCTGGAAGAAAGTCGGGCTGGCAAGCCTGACCACGAACGCCACCACCTACCGTTCGCAACCGGCCTATCGTTTCAATCTGCTCTCGGTCGGCAGCAAAAAAACGGACTTCTTCTTTAAAATGCGTGATACGCTGACCTGTTACGTCAGCGACAGACTCGAGCCGCTTTACTTCCGTAAGGCAGCCGAGGAGGGGAAGCGCCATACGATAGACGAGGCCTGGTTCGCGTATAAAGACGGCGTGGCTTCCGTCAGGCAGAAGCGTACCTGGCGCAATCCCGTGCGCGAGCCGCAGGAGACGGAATACAGCGACAGCCGTTGCATCTTTGATATGCTGAGCATCCTGGCACAGGCTCGCTCTTACGACCCCAAAGACTATAAGGTAGGAGAGAAGATACAGTTCCCCATGGCAACAGGCCGCAGGGTGGAGGAACAGACCCTGATCTATCGTGGCAAGGAAGAGATAAAGGCAAACAACGACACGGTCTACCGCTGCCTCGTATTCTCCTTTGTGGAATACAAGAAAGGCAAGGAGAAGGAAGTGATTACCTTCTTCGTCTCCGACGACAAGAACCATCTTCCCATACGTCTGGATATGTACTTGCACTTCGGCTCGGCAAAGGCGTACCTCAAAAGCGTACGGGGCAACCGCTATCCGATGTCTGCCGTCGTTACAAACTGAACGGCAGCGCGTCGCCTTTTCTGAAGACGCTGGATTCGAACGTCGCTATCAGTTCTCCCCGTTGGTTGGTGATGTCGACCTGATAATGTCCGGTAGTGCGTCCCACGTATCGTTCGCGGGCTTCGGCATACAAGATGTCGCCCGGGCCGCTGCCGCGCAGGAAGGTGATGCTGGACGAAAGCGAGAAGGCAAGTATGCCGCGGGAATTGGCGGCGGCAGCCAAGGCGAGGTCGGCGAGCGTGAAGAGCGCCCCGCCTTGTGTGCGGTGTCCGGCATTGAGGTGCTCTTCCGTGACGACTAGACGCGCCTTGCTGTATCCTTCTTTTATTTCTACCAACTCTACGCCTGCCTTGTCGGCAAAGCGGTCTTTCTTGAAAAATTCTTGTGGAGTCATACTGTACTGTTGTTAAAAAGAGTCTCTTCTAAGAGAAAATCCGCTATTTTGAACGCAAATGTAATATTTTAGCCCATAATTGGATAATTTAGGTGGGTTGTTTTCGAATTGTTGTGCTACATTTGCCTTCGAGAAAATAGACATCATTAATAATTTAAATCCGTTATTATGAAAAAGACTCTTACTACGTTGGGTATTTCCCTCCTTGTGTTGGCAGGTTGTGCGGGACAGAAGCAACAAACCGCAGACAACTTCATCCAAGAGAACATTGATAATGCAGTGGCACAAGAAGTGCTCCAGACAGACATTATCGAGAAGTCCGGCAAAATCCTTAATCCGCGTACAATCGACGGGAACGGCAACATCCACTATGTTCCCATCGACGACTGGTGCTCCGGTTTCTTCCCCGGCAATATGTGGTATATGTACGAACTGACCGGTGACGGGAAGTGGCTGCCGCTGGCAGAGAAGTATACGGAAGCGTTGGACTCCGTGCAATACCTGACCTGGCACCACGATGTAGGCTTTATGATTGGTTCCAGCTACCTGAACGGATACCGTTTTGCCAACAAAGAAGAATACAAGCCTGTGATTATACAGACTGCCAAGTCTTTGTCTACCCGTTTCCGTCCGGGTGCAGGCGTCATCCAGTCGTGGGATGCCGACAAAGGCTGGCAGGGAACACGCGGCTGGAAATGCCCCGTCATCATCGACAACATGATGAACCTGGAACTGCTCTTTGAAGCCACCAAGCTTTCCGGCGACTCCACATTCTATAATATAGCCACGAAACACGCCGACACGACCATGGCCAACCACTTCCGTGAAGACAACAGCTGTTATCATGTAGTGGACTATGATCCCGAGACAGGCGAGGTACGCAAGAAACAGACCGCGCAGGGCTATGCCGACGAATCGTCATGGGCACGCGGACAGGCATGGGCTTTGTACGGCTATACCATGTGCTACCGTTACACGCACGACCCCAAATACCTGGCACACGCCGAGAAGGTTTATAGTTTCATCTTCAACAACAAGAACCTTCCGGAAGACCTGGTTCCTTACTGGGATTACGATGCCCCGAAGATTCCGGATGAACCCCGCGACGCTTCTTCCGCAGCTTGTACGGCTTCCGCGCTTTACGAACTGAGCACTTACATTCCCGATAAGGGTTATAAGGAAACGGCCGACAAGATTATGGAGAGCCTTGCTTCTCCTGCCTACCGTGCAGAGGTGGGTACCAACGGCAACTTCATCCTGATGCACTCGGTGGGCAGCATCCCTCACGGTGCGGAAATCGATGTTCCCCTGAACTATGCCGATTATTATTTCCTGGAAGCTTTGATGCGTAAAAGAGATTTGGAGAAATGAGTATTCAACTGGATATATTGTTAGGTGGTTTAGGCTTGTTCGCCTTGCAGGGTTGCAAAGCCCCGCAGGCGGAACAGGCCAAACAGCCGAATGTCATTTATGTGTTTCCTGACCAGTTCCGCAATCAGGCAATGGAATTCTGGGGACAGGAAGGATTTCGTGAACGTGTGAACTTCAGGAATGACCCCGTACACACCCCGCGTCTGAACGATTTTGCGAGAGAGTCTCTGGTGCTGACTTCCGCCATGAGCAACTGCCCGTTGAGTAGTCCTCACCGGGGTTCGCTGCTGACGGGGATGTATCCCAACAAGAGCGGTGTTCCTTTGAACTGCAACGCGAACCGTCCCATCAGTTCGTTGCGCGAAGATGTAGACTGCGTGAGCGATGTCTTCAGCCACGCGGGATACGACTGCGCCTATTTCGGTAAGCTTCATGCCGACTTCCCGACTCCCAACGACCCCCAGCGTCCGGGCAGATACGTGGAAGACCGTGTCCCCGCCTGGGATGCCTATACGCCGAAAGATCGCCGTCACGGCTTCAACTACTGGTATGCCTACGGGACGTTCGACGTGCATAAGAATCCGCACTACTGGGATACGGACGGGCAGCGTCACGAACCGAACGAATGGTCTCCGCTGCACGAGGCGGGCAAGGTTGTCTCTTACCTGAAGAACGAGGGAGGCGTGCGCGACCCGAAGAAGCCGTTCTTCATCATGGTGGGCATGAACCCGCCGCACAGTCCTTACCGTTCGCTGGACGACTGCATGGAGGAAGACTTCAACCTCTATAAAGACCTGCCGCTGGACAGCCTGTTGGTTCGTCCCAATGCCGACCCCACTATGGCGAAGGCAGAGAGCGTGCGCTACTATTTCGCATCGGTTACGGGCGTGGACCGTGCTTTCGGACAGATACTCGATGCGCTGAAAGAGTTGGGGCTGGACAAGAACACCATCGTGGTCTTCGCCTCCGACCATGGCGAGACGATGTGCAGCCAGCACACGGACGATCCGAAGAACTCTCCGTTTGCCGAGTCGATGAACGTGCCTTTCATTGTCCGTTTCCCCGACCGGATTAAACCCCGTCTGGACGACCTGATGTTGTCTTCGCCGGATATCATGCCTACCTTGCTGGGTCTGGCTGGTTTGTCCGACTCCATTCCTGCGGAAGTGCAGGGGCGCAATTACGCTCCGCTGTTCCTCGACGAAAAGGCGGATGTCGTGCGTCCCTCGGGTGCACTATACATCCAGAACGTGGATGGAAAGAAAGACTCGGACGGCAAGGTCCGTTCTTACTTCCCCTCGTCGCGCGGCTTCAAGTCGGCACGCTATACGTTGGCGCTCTACATAGACCGCGACAACCACAAGCTTGTCAAGAGTCTCTTGTTTGATGACGAGAAAGACCCGTACCAGATGAACAACCTGCCCTTGGATAAGAACAAGGAGATAGTGGACGGACTGTGTGCGGAGATGGGAAAGATGCTGAAGGAAATCGATGACCCTTGGTACAGGGAACGTATCCTGTCCGACATGATACCCTATCAATAGGAAGAAAGAATTAGTAAGAAACAAGCTTGTATGTTGTCAAACATACTTCTTTTGTGAGAAGAGGGTGTGTCAAAACAGGCACATCCTCTTTTCATATCAGATACAGTTCGTCGTTTTGTCTATGCAACCATTTCCCGCATCGTCGATTTTAAAAACTCCCAATTCATCCCATGAATTGTTCTTAAGCGTGTGTTTCCCCAACAAATTCGGTCAAGGGGTA
>ERZ808044.371-NODE-371-length-51739-cov-15.828617_pt1 | contig 51739 bp, 46 predicted proteins | sample MGYA00380195_ERZ808044 | MGnify/ENA primary metagenome ERZ808044 (study PRJEB31490, sample SAMN06133423) | mouse gut metagenome | isolation source: Z7_2 | host: mice | place: China: Chengdu | collected 2015-05 ...
TTATAAGAAAGATACTTAGTCCCGGAACAGAACTCCGAAACAAGATACTACATTCTTTTCAGAATTAAGAGGCGGCAATGCCGCCTCTTTGTATTAGCAATTTTACCGAGAAAAAATATCTACACCCTGAATCTATTTATGCGCAGGAGGAAATTTTTGAAATGCTAAAAGAGTGCATACAGAGAGGAATGTTTGAAGAAGCATTGGAGATACGGAAGAAAATATGCCCGGAAAAGATTAAAGAAAATAATTTGCAATACGCGTTGAACATATTGGAGATTTATTTGGCAGAAAAGAAACGGGACAGGGAAGTACAGAGTTTTTTTGCCGATGCCGTTACGTGGGATGAAATCAGGGATAAATATGATGAAATAAAATTTATTGTTCGTCACGCTGAAAACGGTACAAATGAAGAGACAGTAGAGGCTTTAAGGTTAAAAATAGAAAAGAAGGAGATATCATCTCAGGCAATTAAGATTATTGGTATACATAACGCTGTAGACGGAAATTGTGCGATCAGCAGGCTGTTAAACTGAAATTCAGAATATTCCCTTCCACATCTAAAAACCGCCGTTTTGTTTCTTACGGCGGTTTTATTACAAACGCTGTCTTGCTCTGCGAGACAGCGTTTGTTGCGATAAGTTGGCTGGCGTAGCGTACGCCCGTTGTTTTTGCTTTGCTTCTTCCACTAGATGGGAAAATAGATAGGATTTCCATGACGTTTGAGAATATCTTTTTTAGCCCAGCAAAGCCAGCACTCCCTGTTTGACCTGGTTCGCCTGTGCCAGCATGGAAACTCCCGCCTGCTCCAAAATACCAGTTGTGGAGAACCGCACCATTTCTTTGGCCATGTCCGTATCCCTTATGAGGGATTCTGCCGCTGTCAGGTTTTCCACAATATTATCTTCATTGGCAATCGTGTGTTCAAGACGGTTTTGCTGTGCGCCGATCCTGCTGCGGTTGAGCATCACTCTTTCCATAGCCGCCTTGCAGGTTCCGATCACGCTCAGGGCTCCTTTCACAGTGGAAACATCAACACCTGTGATCCCAAGTGAAAGAGAACTCACGTTGCCGATCATTAGCTTTATCCCATCATCCGGTTCATTGCCGGACTGGATCCAAATGATCTTTCCGGACTCACCCATATTCCCATATATTTCTTTGGTATCGCAAAAATACGCTGCTTCTTTTGCGTCTTGTGTCCAGGAATTATTATCAGTATCAAAAATATAAAGTGTCTTATCTGTGCCTAAGGCCGCTTTTCCATATGCAAACTCAATGTGATTAGGTGTATTCCCTTTCATAGAATCAGTGATATATTTACAAAAATCAGCATATTCATTCGTGTAAAAACTTCCGTCAGCCTTTTTCATTCCGATATTTATGACGCCTGCTGATCTGGTGATTCCCACCCCGTCCGTGAAATTTACAGTGTTCGGGCAGCATTTTGTACAGCAGTTGACAAAGAACGTTGTACCGACCAGATTTTTCAGATCGCCACCTTTTATCTTATCCATCTCAATATGGATGCTTACAAAAGGATTGCCTTTTGCCAGGTACTCGTCCCCCATCGTATCATCAGTTTTATCCGCAACCATATCAGGGGTCAGTGGTTCCTGCATATAACCGGTTTTGGAAATATCAGTGCCAAACAGTTGAAAAAAATCGCCATCCGTTGAGGGTTTGGAGGTGTTGATGAAACCGCTGCCGTCAAAGGCCTCCTTACCGTCAAAAAGCTTGATTTCATTATAAGTAGTCGTTGAACCTATATGGTCGATCTCACTGACCAGCTGGGCAACTTCCTGCTGCATATACTCCCGGTCTTCATCCGAGTTCGTTCCATTCGCTGATTTTACGGCAAGTTCCGATATCCTGTGGAGCATATCGCTGACTTCCACTAAGGCGCCGTCCGCTACCTGACATACGCCCACTCCTTCCTGTGCATTGGCAACACCCTGCGTGAGCCCGCGGATTTTCCTGCGCATCTTTTCAGAAATAGCTAACCCTGCCGCATCATCCGCAGCACGGTTGATACGATAGCCGGAAGCTAATTTTTCTGTTGATTTCTCCTTATTTCTGCCAGTGATCCCTAATTGCCGTTGCGCATTCATCGCAAGTAGATTGTGATTGATGATCATAAAGTTTCTCCCCGCCCGGTCCACATATTCGATACCGGATATTCTTCCCTGAAATATGAACAGATAATTCCTTTTATCATTTAATGTATCGGCTGTTTTTTCCGAAAACCTTACCTAATCAGTGCTGTTTTACATTTCTTTCCCGCATCTGGGGGAAGAACGCCTCTAATATGGCGATAAACCGTGATTTCCCTTCTCTTTTAACTGAGCAAAGCCAGTACACCTTGCTTGCTTTGGTTCGCCTGCGCCAGTATGCTGTTCCCTGCCTGAATCAGGATGTTGTTATTGGCATATGTTGACATTACCTTCGCCATGTCCGTATCCCGGATCAGTGATTCCGCCGCCGTTGTGTTCTCCACGATATTGTCCAGATTTTTGATGGTATGCTCTAAACGGTTTTGCACTGCTCCGTATTCCGACCGCATCGCGGATACGCATCCGATCGCCCTTTTATATTGCTCAATCGCCTTTCTGGCATTCTCTGCGGAATCGACTTTTACATTTACCACGCCCAAGTCCTGTGCCGACAGCTTAAAGACACTGAGCGCAATGCGTTCGTCTGACTCAAACCCTACCTGCACATAACGGCTTTCCACCTTTTGGGGCGTGCCTTTTTTTGCATCGGAGGAGCTTCCCCAGCTTTTCTGGGCATCCGGATTAACGTTACCGTCTTTGTCCAAACCACCGGTTGTTGTTGCACCGCCGCCAGTATAGGTATTTTTCCCACCCAGGTTATTTTTATAATGAACACTCTGATCTACATTTAATATGAAATAATTGCTTTTCTTGTTCCCCTGCAACAAAGAATCTTTTGCCCCTGACAAGCCGCTGGGCGATGCCACCGATCCGGTGCCGTTCCCGATCGCAGCGACCAGATTTTTGGTGAACTGCACGGCATCCTTAGAGAAGCTGTTTTCAAATTCCGCCAAATCACCATATTTCCCATTCGTCTGCCGGAATATGGCCTGCCCCAGGGAATAGCCGTCCTCGATATCCTTTAGTATATTATCCAACCCTTTGGCAATGGTTGCTGCATTCACCACCCCTTCTCCGCCGGCCACATATCCTAAATACATACTACCAATATACCCTTGCGCATAGGCGTTATAAGAATCCGACGTATCGGTCAGTTCTGACAGCCACTTCTGGATAGCCGTATCCCCTTTTGGCATGGCAATTGTCGTAAGCTCCTGGCAATAATTGATCGCGCCGCCGATGGCCTGGGCAGTGCCTTCCACAAACCACATAGGAAAAGAATTCGCGCCATTAACCCCCAGCATTCCGTTGGTCACTGCATCGAACATCACCGCATGGGTCATTTCATGGGCAATCGTTGTTGCAAGGTCAGGCGTCATAGCTATGGTTCCACCGATCTCGTCCAAATATTTCATGTTCACCCCCAATTGGAAACTGATTCCGTTGGAGGATACATATGCCAATGTAGAGTTATTTTCGTAACACATATTCAGGCTGATCTGCAGGCCGGATACGGTTGGGATTGCTGACTTGGGCAATGCTGCTGTAATTTGTCCCAACAGCGAAGGCATATAAGTATCTCTGATCTGTTCGGCAAATTTCGCCAGGCCTGCCTGGGTAAATGTCTTGCCTGCCGCAGCCGCCTGACTGATCGCACCGGCGAAATTTTGCATATCATAAGTCATATAATCTGCATCCAGAATAATCATGTCGGGATATCCATTCGGCATATGTTCGGATTTCCCGGCTGCGTTAGAAGCGTCAAAAATATTCAATTCATTAAACTTAGAGCATCCGGCGATCCTGTCAATTTCTGTATGCAACTGTTTGATCTCTTCATAAAGAGCATCCCTGTCTTCAGCCATGCTCGTATCATTAGCAGCTTTTACCGCCAGCTCGTTTGCCCTCTGAAGCAGCTCATGAACCTCATGTAAAGCTCCTTCCGCGCTTTGGACATAGGAAACCCCGTCCTGTGCGTTAAGGGAAGCCTGTGAAAGGCCGCGGATTTGTCTACGCATTTTTTCCGATATGGCCAGTCCTGCCGCATCGTCCGCTGAACGGTTGATCCGGTATCCAGATGAAAGTTTTTCCGTGGTTTTCTTTTGGTTCTTCGTAATTTTATTTGAGTTCCCAAAGGCATTCATTGCCGCCAGGTTATGCCGTATGACCAATGCTTATTCCTCCCTGAATCACGTGATATTCTTCCATGAATAATACAGTTTACTAATCCCATAGTCCAATTTGCTTATAGCTTAATTCTCCGCTTTTGCAGAGGGGGCAGATTGGATGAGCCTGCAATTCAATTTCCTGCAATTCCTTACCACATACTCCGCACATATTACCCAAAACCATCTTATTTCCGTCTGTCAGTTCAATATCCACCGAAAGCTGGCAAAGCAAATCATTGCAATGTCCGCAATAAAATACCCTTTGGCTGGCACGAAAAAAGCTGATCTTATTTTCCTGGCATAGCCGTTGCCAATCACCTGCCTCTTTCTGGTTCAGGCAGGAAGCAATCACCTCCGCATTGTTGCTCATCAGTCCGCTTCCCACTGACATTGTTTTTTGGCATCCGCATTTTTCACATGAAAGCACTATTCTTTGCCCCATCCCAGAATCGCTCACCTTCCCTACTGTAATTATTAGACAAACTTTTCAAGGTATACGCCATACAGATACACCTCTTTTCTGTATATAATAACATAAGGCAGCTGAAAACGAAACTATTTTTGAAAACATCTGTCCAGATAGTTTATTTTCGGAGAGCAACATGGTGTAATCATTATGGTGAGATTTCATACAGCACTGCGGTATTGGGACGTGAGACATGGCAGCCATTTACTATCTTTCCGTTGCCTTTGCTGAATAGACTTTACACTTAAATTTATTATTGATATAATGAAAAAACAAAAATAAGGTGTCATATTGAGAATTTGCTAAATGGGTAATCAAATTGGATTGATTGGGGTAATAGGAAACATCAATTTGTTTAGCAGGCTATTGATGTAAATTAACAAAGAATAAGTGTGAAAACATAAAAAAATAAGTCACAGCTCCGCAGAAAGGCGGGTCAAATGTCGTTTCAATTAAGGATGTTATTAATAAAATGGAACAGCTACTGTCACACAGACATGAAATCAGTTCTGCAAGAGTTAGGATATTTTGTACATGAAATTCGTTTCCCAAACGGAATCAGAACCGAAAAAACAGAAGCGGAAAGGCTTTTAACCGGAGAACTGAAACATGGCTCATATGACTTCATTTTTTCCTTCAATTATTTCCCGGTAATTTCCGAAATATGCCAGAAGGCAGGAGTCAAATATTTATCTTGGGTATATGACAGCCCGTATATCTATGTCTATTCCTATACCGTTTTAAACCCCTGTAATTACATCTTTCTGTTCGATTATTCGGTATATGAGGAATTAAAGCAGGCAGGAATTGAGACGGTCTACTATCTTCCTCTTGCGGTGAACGAAAAAAGACTGGCCGAGTTTGATGGAAGAACAGGCAAAAGAACAATGGATATTTCCTTTGTGGGTTCTCTATACACGGAATCAAGGCATCGGATTTATGATAAATTTCAGGGGATTAACGACTATTCCAAAGGCTATCTGGAGGCAATTATTCAGGCTCAGAAAAGGGTTTATGGATATAACTTCTTGAAAGATTTGTTGACATCAGATATTCTTGAGCAGCTGCAAAGGGCATATCCCACGGATCCAAATGCTCTGACCGTTATGCCTCCGGAGGCTATTTATGCAGATTTTGTCTTCAACAGGCAGGTGACGGCTTTAGAAAGACAGGAAATTTTGGCCATGCTTGGAAAAAGACATAAAGTTCATTTATATACAAATGACCGGACAGTGCAGATATCGGGGGTGCAAAATCATGGTCCGGCAGATTATTATAAAGAAATGCCGTCTGTTTTTCAAAGTTCAAAAATCAATCTAAACATCACACTGCGCAGTATTAAGACAGGGATTCCCCTTCGGGCTATGGATATCATGGGGAGTGGAGGTTTCCTTATGACTAATTACCAGATGGAATTGCTGGATTTTTTTGAACAGGATGTGGATTTTGTCTATTACAATGATTATGAGGATTTGCAGGAAAAAGCAGAGTATTACTTGACCTATGAAAAAGAGCGGGAAGAAATTGCAGCAAATGGCTGTCAAAAGGTACGCAGGAAACATACCTATAAAGATAGAATTAGAGAAATGATGACGAGTGCGGGCTTTTTTTCTTTGTGATATTTCCTGTTTCCTGTCTATTCTTTTCTATACACAGAAAGGTAAATCCAATATGAAAATCTTAATTACCCAGCCCACCTCCATACAAATGCAAAAGGCCATAAAACTAATGAAGAAAAAACTGGAAAAAAGCTCTCAAAATACTTTGCAGAATATTTTTTCCAATATGTCCCAAGCCATTACTGTTGAAATATGGGACAGCGCAAAATCCCTAGTTACCTGTGCGGATGTCAAAAAGTCGGAAGCCGACCTCTTTATCAACTTCAATCTGTCAGGCTTTGGGCAAAGCACTCTTACCGATGGAATCGCCTATAACCTGTTGAACTGTAAGCAAATTCATATTTTGCTGAAGGATAAGCTGCCGGAAGAAAAATATCTGGCGAAGCAGCTGAGCATTTCCATGTTTTTGTATTGTGTAGATAGGGAATATTGCCGGTATCTGCAAAAAAAATATCCCGATATACCATACTTAAAGGCAGTCGAAGGATGGAAGAGTGACGAAGAGGAAAACAGCACGGCAAATCATGTGGAAGCTTTGGAACGTGTTATCCGGGAGGTTATACAGCTTTGCGGGATGTTCCCATCAAAATCTATAGTATGAAAAGAAAAATAGCACTGAATGGCAAAGAATATTGAAAAGAACCAAAGGAACCGGGAGACAAAAGGCCTGTGAAAAGCTGTAAAACTTGCAGGTAAACAGCTTTTTACTGGCCTTTTTAATATAAAGACGTTCTCAACAAAGCATATATATTTTGTTATGTATTATTTGATGACTTCCCTAACAGCAACACCAAGCTGCTCAAAGCAGGGAATCAGTGTCTCCAAAGCACCCGCAATTTCGGAATCTGTCTTCGAAGAAATAGCAGAGTTTAATGCTATCATTTTCTGGTTGAAGTCCTCTTTGTCAACACGAACCTTATCCTGATTAAGTACTTCCAGTGTGGAGTTGGTAACTGCAATCTCCCAGTTGATTGCATCAATAATGCTTTTTTGGTACTGGTCGGTGTCAGGCTGTCTGTTGCCGGAAAGCTCGGAGATGAGCGTGGGCAGATTTTTCAGCAGACGGTCATTAAATTCTGCCATGGTTTCCAGTGCCTCTAATTGTTCTGCGGTGATATTTTCCATTTGTAATCCTCCTGCAAACTAGTATTTTACGGTAAGAGCATAAAGAAAAGCTGCAGCTCTTTACATGATATAATTATATTATAGTGCGTTAATTTGTGCAATACGAAACAGTTCGTTGATACGCTCTGGGTAGGAAAAGGACGCCTTCACTTTTTGATATCCATTCAGGGCGATCACTTTCCTCAAATCTTCATGTCTGAGATAGAAATCCGCCTTGGCAACAGCATCCTCCATGCTTTCATATAGGATCAAATCTTTTTCATTTTCGAAGTGCTCTGCCAGCTCGGGCTGATAGTTGGACAAAAGAACTCCTTTCGCCCCCATGATATCCAATGCTCTTAAAGGAATACCGGATTGAATACATTTCAAAGTAGGGTTCAAATTTAATTTACTATATCGAAACACACAGGGCATTTCATCCATATATTTTAAAGGACCCCGGAGTTTAACATTTTTTAAGGAAGCAGGCGCTGAAGAATAAAAATGAGTGTTGCAGATTTCGCCCATCTGTTCCAGCAAAAAACTGCGTTCTAACTGCGTGATTTTAGTGGCAATAGCGTAAGATAGCCCTCGATGATTGAGGGAAAGGCTGGTTTGCCCTATTTTTCGAAAAGAAGCATTAATCGCCTCCAGAATCTCATCCGTGATTAGTTCGTCTAGGATATAATATCCGTAAATGCGTAGCTGTGCCTGAAGAATTCCTTCAACATACCCCTTTACAAAGTCATTTGCAGAGTACAGGAGGGTATCAAGGGGAGAATTATAAAGATGTCCTACAAAAGAGACATCGGCTGAATATGTAGCAATTTGATGGCGTTCAAAGGTAAGACGATCCAACCTGCTGGTATTTACTGCCAGCGGTAAATGAAAAACCTGTTCATATCCCACAGATTGATATTGTAAAGCCTCAATCCGGTCAAACAGAAAGATGTAATTGGTATCATAAGAAAAGTACTCCTGAAGGCGCTCTTCCAAGGGACTGTCATAGCACCAGGAGATATATTTGATGCGCTTTTCATGGCAAATCTTAGCAACTAGTGGAAAAAAGTTTACACTGAACACCAGATCATAGGTATCATTTTTCAAATACTCGGTAAACCGTTCGCAGAAGAAATCATCTTGGAATTTGTCCGGAAAATGATAGTAAATAGTTTTACAAATGTGGCCTGCTTTTTTCAAATAGTACAAAACATCTTGGTAAGTATAGCTTCCCATATCATAAAAAAGTATTTTCATTTATAGGCACCCCTCTGATACTAATTATAAGCATTTTGCAGGAATTCCACAATTATTTTTTTAGCCTTTTGAAGAATAGGGTGATTTGCATAAAAATTATTTTTTTTTATCTCAAAGGAGATATCAGATATATAGAAAATATTTAGTCTTCGGAGAGAAAAAAAGAAATAAAATCCGGAAAAAGCACAATATTTAGATGTGTCAAAAAAGATAAGACTTAGATATTGTATTGTGCAATATTTTATCTCAATTTTTAGAAGAGAGCTTTTTCGTTGACATGGAAGTTCCTGTTCATATATTATAGATGCAGAAATTACTGTTGCGTTTCCTGGGATGTGTTTAAGGTGAATATTTTTCACATGCAGTAGGGAGGAGCCGTTGGAAAAAGGATTCCTCATGATCTGCGTGTGCTGGCGTACTTTAAAATCGGTTATCATAAGGAGAAACTTAATGGAGCGTGAAGAGGAAATTATTATATATTTAAAGCAGATAACAGATGGGATCGAAGTAACAAATCATAAGATTGATCTGCTTGATAAAAAAATTGATCTGGTGGAAGAGAAACTGAACCGTCGGATTGATGAAGTGGAAGAAGGATTGAACCGTCGAATAGACGAAGTGGAAGAGAGCTTGAACCGCCGAATAGACGAAGTGGAAGAGAGTTTGAACCGTCGAATAGACGAAGTGGAAGAGAACTTGAACCGCCGAATAGACGAACTAGGAAACCGTATTGAGGAAGTAAAAGTATATTTGGAAGACAAAATCGACATGATAGAAAAGGCATTAGACACGGAAATTGATAAGGTTTATCAGATTGCTCATAAGAATGAGTATAATATTGAAATGCTGTTACTTCCCTATAATGAAAGGAACCTACATGTGAATGATGAGCTGGCCAAAATGGCCCGGTACGATGAAAGAATGGATGAAATAGAAGCGGTTTTGGAGTCTCACAGTGAGGCTATTCAGAAATTGCAGCATGCTATGGCATAGAAGCTGTTCGTTGTCTGTGTAATTGAGAATTTACTCAATGACTGATGATTGGAAACAAACAGCCTACCAAGTCAAATATTTTGGAAAAATAATATATTTTTTTGTGTTTTGCATAATTTCAGCGCATACTTCCATATTTGGTAATAATTGTAAGATAAAATAAAGTATAATTTTACCAAATACGGGAGGATGCGAAATGAATACACAGGATATTTTAGTAGAGCGGATCAATAATTTATGTAAGGAAAGGAGAATGACCTATTATGCGCTGTCCTATGCATCTGCAATACCTATGACAACTCTGATGCATATTGTGGACAAGTCCACGGTGAATCCGGGGATTTTAACGATCGGTAAGATTTGTGATGGCTTTGGAATCACTCTGAAAGAATTTTTTGACATTCCGGAGTTTGAGGAAATGGAGCATTTTGGAGTGTAGCGTTCCACTTTTAATAGGAAAAGTAAGACCGAATAAGCGTAAATAGCGGATGGGTATGCATAGGGAAGGTTTTATTTGGAAAAAAGTAGTACTTTAGTACATATTATTGTAAAGTTTATATTTTTTTAAGTGACTAGAATTTGTTGGTGTGTTATACTCTTTTATATTAGCTTATGTAATGGCGCTTTCGCTATCAACAAGTAGGAGGTCTTTGTATAATGACAAAAGCAGAAATATTAAAACAGGAGATATTGAAGCAGTATAAGAGCGTAAGACAGTTTGCAATTGACATGGAAATTCCTTACAGTACACTAGTGACTGCATTGGACAGAGGGATTGAGGGCATGGCGTATGGCACTGTCATCCGCATGTGCGATAAATTAAGTCTGAACCCTGTGGATTTTTCTAACCTTGAAAAAGGTGAGGTTCTTGGCGAGAAGATTCTTGAGAACAGAGTTATGCAGTACTATATCCGCTTGAACAAAAAGGGGCGTAAGAGAATCCTTGAAATGATGGAGGATTATGTTCAGCTTGAGAAATATCGGGAGCAGTAAGTGGTATGAACAGGCATTTTAATTATCTGGTGGTGGGAGCCGGACTTTTTGGTTCGGTTTTTTCACATGAAATGAAAAAGCGCGGGCAAACTTGTCTGGTGATCGATAAAAGAGAACATATTGCCGGCAATATATATACCAGTCTGAAGCGTGGGATACATGTACATGAGTATGGGGCTCATATTTTTCATACTTCCAACCGCCAGATATGGGACTATATCAATCAATTTGCAGAATTTAATCATTTTGTAAACTCGCCAATGGCAATATATAAGGGAGAGATTTACAATCTTCCTTTTAATATGAATACCTTCAGCAAATTATGGGGAGTCAAGACTCCGAAGGAAGCAAAGACGAAGATCAGGGAGCAAATCGACATGCTCTCTATTAAAGAACCGCAAAATCTTGAAGAGCAGGCATTATCTCTAGCTGGAAGCGATGTATATGAGAAGCTGATCAAAGGTTATACTGAGAAGCAGTGGGGGAGAAGCTGCCGTGAGCTGCCCGCCTTCATCATAAAGAGAGTTCCGCTTAGATTTACTTATGACAACAATTATTTTACCGATCGTTATCAGGGAATCCCGATAGGCGGGTATACATCAATCATTAATAAAATGCTTGAGGGTACAGAGGTGATGCTCCAAACGGATTATCGCGAGTTCTGCAGTCAGCAGGAGAAAAATGCTGCTGACGGAAAGGATTATATTTCCTATGATAAGGTACTTTATACGGGGATGATTGACGAATATTTTGATCATCGCCTTGGTAGCCTAGAGTACAGATCTTTGCGGTTTGAGAAAGAAGATATGCCGGAATGCGATAATTACCAGGGAAATGCAGTTATTAATTATACACAGCGAGAGATTCCCTATACGCGTGTGATTGAACACAAGCATTTTGAGTTTGGCAGTGGTGAGGGAACTATTATTACCAGGGAGTATCCGGCAGCCTGGAAACCAGGGGATGAACCTTATTATCCCGTAAATGACGAGCGAAATAATGCACTTTTTTCAAAGTACCAGGAGCTTGCAAAGGAGGAAAAAGGAGTCATATTTGGCGGAAGGCTAGGGCAGTACCGCTACTATGATATGGATAAGGTGATAGAAGCCGCCCTGGCTATGGTGGAAGAAGAGAAGTGATAAGTATCAAACACTGTCACGCTCTAAGTGACAGTGTTTACAATAAATTGGCTCGCAAAGAGTGACAGCGTTTGTTGTAAAAAAGAACGATTCTTGTTGAGAACCGTTCCTTTTTAGGGTATAAAACATTATGATATTTTACTATCTGTCAAATACTAGCAAAAACTGCTAAACAACATACCGCTGTAAGCGCAGGTTATATAAGGGGCCGGAAGATTATGCCCGCTAGGATTTTTGTAGGCCACCAGCTTCTTATCCACGTATTCCATAGGGTCTAAGGAAACCTGGTCAACTTTCCGTAGAATGGAATTGGTGAAATCTTTAATGGTGGAAAAGCGGGTATGGTTTTCGTCGGATAATATGGAATGACGAAAAGTCTCTTCATTCATTTTTAAACGGCTCTTATCTTCAAAAGTAAAGCCCAGGCTTTCGAGTTCCTGTTGATAGTACCGGCCTATATGTTCCATTTCGTTCAGAAGCTTTCCACTTTTGGGGTGGGACTCTAAGTATTCTGTTGTAGAGTCAAGAAAAGAATTATAACCGTCTACCAGATTGCCAACATTTTCGGTAAGGGAATCCAGGTCAGTTTTCAGACCAATCTGTGCAATATCCTCCGGAGAGCTGCTGATGCCGTTTAGGGTGACCTCGAAAGCCTTATCAAGTGTAAAATGATTGGAGGATGCGCTGCGAGGTTCCCCATTTATAACAAATTGGGCATTAGAGGGTGCTCGGTACATAAAAGAAAGCCCGAGATAATCTATCGTACCAGAACGTTTACTTGTCTTGTCATCAGATACCTGGAATATGTAATCCTTGTTGACACTTAGTCCACTGGCGGATGAAACAAGACGCAGAGAGGAAGAACCTTTTCCATCTTCAAGAAGGTCAGCGGTCACGCCGATATCTGCATTTGAAATCAGACGGGCAAGCCGTTCCTGAAGCTTACGGTTGGTTTCGCCTTCGCGGATATTATATTGAAATTCATAGCTAAGTCCATTGACAGAAACATCAAATGAATAAGCATCCGCCTCTAATTCGGTCTTCCCATCGGAGGGGAGAAAAGTCCCCACATTGACTTGGTTAGAAGCCAAAGAGGTTACCTCGATATCATAAGTAGGAACAGAACTGTCCTGTGCATCTTCGCCGATATAAGTAGCGCTGACGAGATCTTCATTGCTGGAAAAAGCCGCTTTTTTACCCAGCATTTCATCCTCATCTAGACCGCCGAGGGAAGCAATTGTATTGTGGAGTGTTCTTGCACCTTCCTTTAACCCTACCACGAACTGTCGTGATTCCTGGCTGGTGTCAAGCATATATAAAGGGGATTCCTTGTTCAGTTTGACAATAGAATTATAAATCCTGCGCAGCTCGCTTTTTTTGTGAGTATCGTACTGCGAGGTTTTGGGGGTGTAAGATGTTAAATAGTGGTTGTAGACTGAATCGAGTCTGGCAGTATAGGCCATAGATGCCCCTCCTTTCTTCCGTGAATTCTGCATACGCCAAAACCGTTTGGCGCGGACCGTTCTTTTATATTCTACTTAAATATTATCGACCAAAATAAGCTATTTGATTACTATAATATATGTCGAAATAAAAGAAGATTTCCTGCATAAGGGCACTAAACCTGATATCATTTCTATTTTAACACGGTAAAGCCCTAGATACAATATTTTTTGTAGAAATTTCACTAAAATTTAAGTTGACTGTCGGTAAAGAATGTGTTATAGTAAGCAGACAAAGATAAGAGATAGGTCTTTTTTTTATGCTCAAAAATCCGGCAAAAGAATTGGAGGAATCATCATGCGTACAAGAATCACATTAGCATGTACAGAGTGCAAGCAGCGTAACTACAATACAACGAAAGATAAGAAAACGCATCCTGACAGGATGGAGATCAAGAAATACTGCAGGTTCTGCAAGACTCATACTTTGCATAAGGAAACCAAGTAATTTGGCAGGCGTTTGAAAGGAGTTTAAGATGGCAGATTCCGCTAAAAAGGAAAGCACTAAAAAAGAAGGTGTTAAAAAGGAAAAGGCAGCAAGGCCCGACTTCTTTAAAGGTGTCAAAGCCGAATTCAAAAAAATTTCATGGCCGGACAAGGATTCACTTGTTAAACAGTCTGTTGCGGTTGTCTGCATCTCGGTAGTTTTAGGAGCCGTGATCGCAGTGCTGGATTTTTTGATGCAGTATGGCGTGGATTTCCTGACAAGTCTGTAGAGCGAGGGTGAAATATGGCAGAGGCGAACTGGTATGTAGTGCATACTTATTCCGGGTATGAAAATAAGGTGAAAGCCAATATAGAGAAGACGATTGAAAACAGACATCTGGAAGAAGAGATTCTGGAGGTTCGTGTGCCTATACAGGATGTAATGGAGCTAAAGAACGGTGTCAGAAAAACTGTCCAGAAAAAGATGTTTCCAGGGTATGTTTTGATAAATATGGTCATGAATGATGATACGTGGTATGTTGTCCGCAATACCAGAGGCGTTACGGGATTTGTAGGACCTGGCAGCAAGCCAGTTCCTTTATCTGAGGCGGAGATGAAACCTCTCGGCATCAAGACAGAGAATATTTCCGTAGACTTTGCAGAGGGTGATACAATTGCTGTGGTGGCCGGTGTATGGAAGGATACCATTGGTGTTGTACAGAGGATGGATTTTGGCAAGCAGACAGCTACCATTAATGTAGAGCTTTTTGGCAGAGAGACTCCTGTGGAGATTAGTTTTGCAGAAGTGAGAAAAATGTCATAAACGTTTGTTTCAATAAGATGTATGCGAAGCGTGTCGATACATCATTTAAGCGAGATGATACGCAAAGCATATCGGTGTTTGATATTTATGATGGTTATCATCTATAAATATAAGCAACTTTATCATGAGCCTGCAGACTCGGCAGGCTGTGGGAGCGGAAAAACCGCGCCATACCACGATGCAAGAGTATTTGCATTATAATAGGAGGTGCCACAATGGCAAAAAAAGTAGTAGGATATATTAAGTTACAGATTCCTGCTGGTAAAGCTACACCAGCCCCCCCGGTTGGTCCTGCACTTGGACAGCATGGGGTTAACATCGTTGAATTTACCAAGCAGTTCAACGCAAGAACGGCCGACAAAGGAGACGTGATCATCCCCGTGGTTATCACAGTGTATGCAGACAGAAGTTTCAGTTTTATTACCAAAACTCCTCCTGCAGCCGTACTTCTTAAGAAAGCATGCAATATTAAATCGGGCTCCGCAGTACCGAATAAGACAAAGGTGGCAACCATTTCCAAGGCTAAGCTTCAGGAAATTGCTGAGATGAAGATGCCTGACTTAAATGCGGCAAGTGTGGAAGCCGCTATGAGTATGATTGCTGGTACAGCTAGAAGTATGGGTATCACAGTAGAGGATTAACAAAGCGCCTTTTTCAGAAAATATAAGAGAGTGGGAGACATAAATATCAGATTATGTCGTTGGAACCATAGGAGGAATTGATAATGAAACATGGAAAGAAATATATAGAAGCGGCTAAACAGATTGACCGCGCAAATGCCTACGAACCTGCCGAAGCGATTGGTCTGGTGAAAAAGACAGCAACAGCTAAATTCGATGAGACGGTTGAGGTGCATATCAGAACAGGCTGTGACGGACGTCATGCGGAGCAGCAGGTCAGAGGAGCAGTAGTGCTTCCTAACGGAACGGGTAAGACTGTTAGGGTGCTGGTATTTGCTAAGGGCGATAAGGTAAACGAGGCAGAGGCAGCAGGAGCTGATTATGTGGGCGGCGATGAGCTGGTTCCCAAGATTCAGCATGATGGATGGCTTGATTTTGATGTAGTAGTGGCTACACCTGATATGATGGGTATCGTAGGTCGTCTGGGTAAGATTTTAGGACCAAAGGGTCTGATGCCCAACCCTAAGGCTGGCACAGTTACCATGGATGTGACCAAGGCGATTAACGATATCAAGGCTGGTAAGATTGAGTACAGACTTGATAAGTCCAACATTATTCATGTGCCGATCGGAAAGGTTTCCTTTACGGAGGAAAAGCTTCAGGAGAATTTTGATGCTCTCATGGATGCTATTGTAAAGGCAAGACCCTCAGCATTAAAGGGACAGTATTTGAGAAGTATTACTGTTACATCTACCATGGGACCTGGCGTGAAAGTCAGTGTTGCAAAGTACTAATTTAGCCGGAAGTATTAGACGCCGATGCGCTTATGCGTGTCGGCGTTTTTTCGATATGCCAGGCGGAGCAAATTTGGTCTGCAGGTGTAACAGGGTTTGTTATAAAACCATCTTGGCTTTATACTCGGAATGAGGTATTCTATATTTATGAAGAGAAAAACATCAAAAACCAAAGGTAAAATAAATAGCAACTCTATGAGCAAGAGGCAGCAGGGCAGAAATCGGAGAATGGGACTGTATGTGCTTTTTCTTATTACTTTCTGTGCGGTGGTGACAGTGGGACTGGCCGGGCTTCTGATGTTAAAGAGCATGAGAAATCCTGTAGAAAAAAATCAGAGTGAAGAAGTGACAGCTACAGACCCTACTGCTACGCCGGAAAATCAGGGGGAACTTACGCTTTTTGGGGAAAAGATTCCGGAGGGCATGGAAGAGAGGCCGGGCCAAGCAAAAGGGCAAGAAGATTCAGAAATTGGAGTAGAAGATGAGGAAGCCAAACCTGCCGGGAAATACGCGTCAGAGCTTGCAGATGAGGAATACTTGAAGGAGAACAGGATTTTGCCATGGGAGGCGGAGAGCGAAGATGAAGTGACCTTAGGCTTTGTGGGGGATATTCTTTTTGATGATGAATATGCAATTATGGCAAGCCTGTTAAGCAGGGGCGGAGCCTTAGAAAATGGCATTTCAGAGACGCTGCTTGAGAAGATGCGGGAAGTGGACATCATGGTGGTCAATAATGAGTTTCCCTATACCAACAGAGGAACGCCCACCGAGGGAAAAACTTTTACTTTCCGTGCGGACGTGGGCACGGTTTCTTACCTCCATGATATGGGAGCCGATGTGGCGATCCTTGCCAACAACCACCTTTATGATTTTGGTGAAGTGGGACTTTTGGATACCTTAGATACGCTAGAAAGCGCCGGAATCCCTGGGGTTGGAGCGGGACGAAATATAAAGGAAGCATCGGCACCTCTCTATTTCATTGTAAATGATATTAAGATCGCCATCGTGGCTGCTACTCAGATTGAACGGATGGAAAACCCGGATACCAAAGGAGCTACAGACACTAGCGCCGGGGTTTTCAGGTGCCTGAACCCTCAGAAGCTTTATGAAGTGGTAGCAGAGGCTAAGGAAAACAGCGATTTCGTCATTGTATATATTCACTGGGGGACGGAATTTCAGGAAGAGCCGGACTGGGCTCAGTTAGAACAGGGGCCAGGGCTTGCTAAGGCCGGAGCAGATCTGATCATTGGAGATCATCCTCACTGCCTTCAGGGAATTACTTATATTGATAATGTTCCTACTATTTATAGCCTGGGGAATTTCTGGTTTAACTCCAGAACGGCAGATAGTTGTATGGTCAGAGTGACGATTGGACGGGAGGGGATGAAATCCTTCCAATTTATACCGGCAATCCAATCCGGGTGCCGGGTGGATTTGGCATACGGGGAGGAGAAGGAGAGGATATTGGAATATATGAGTGGGTTGTCGCCGGAGGTGGTAATTGATGAAGAGGGTTATGTTAGCAGATGATACTATTTTACATATTTCCGAGCGGCGTGTTGACCAACCGGTGAAAAATTGGTGAAACCAATCAATAAAATCAATCGAAGAAACCAATCGGTGAAACCGATGATAAAAAAGATTGACACCGGGCTCGTCTTGTGCTATGTTAGAGAAGGTCATTTGACTATGCCGAAGACAGTAGGTGCCCGACTTGTATGGATATACAGGAGAAGGGCATAAGCAAAAGCCGCCTACCGAGGAGAAGAGTTTGTATTGATTACGTTACCCTTCCGCCTTCGGAAGGGTTTTGTTAAATAAGGACGGCTGGCGAAGCCGACAGTCGTTGTTATAGAAACTCCTTTCGGCACCAAAATCTAACAGGAGGTAAAGAAAGTGGCAAAAGTTGAATTGAAACAGCCGATCGTGGAAGAGATTTCTGCTAATATCAAAGATGCGCAGTCAGTAGTCCTTGTAGATTACCGCGGACTTACGGTAGAGCAGGATACGAATCTTCGTAAACAGCTTCGAGAGGCTGGTATCACTTACAAGGTGTACAAGAACACCATGATGAATTTTGCATTCAAGGGGACTGACTGCGAAAGTCTTACGCCTTATCTGGAAGGCCCCAGCGCAATTGCGGTTTCTACCACAGATGCGACAGCGCCTGCAAGGATTCTCTGCAAATTTGCCAAGGATGCAAATAAGCTGGAGATCAAAGCCGGTGTAGTTGAGGGTATGGCTTACGATGCGGCTGGCATTGCCGAGATCGCTAAGATTCCTTCTAGGGAAGAATTGCTTTCCAGATTGTTCGGAAGTATGCAGTCACCTGTTGCGAACTTCGCTCGCGTTATGAATCAGTTGGCAGAAAAAGGCGGAGCAGGTGCATGTGAGGCTTCTGCGGCAGAGGCAGCTCCAGCTGGAGAGCCTGCAGCAGAATAAGGAAGAAGCGAAGCAATCGTTTGATTAGACAAAGTGAGAAAAGATAAGGCTATAATAGCCGAAAAATTTAGAACGAAAATAATTAAATGGAGGAAAATGAAATGGCAAAGTTATCCACACAGGAATTTATTGATGCTATCAAAGAGTTAACCGTATTAGAATTAAATGATCTTGTAAAGGCCTGCGAAGAAGAGTTCGGTGTATCGGCAGCAGCGGGGGTTGTTGTTGCAGCGGCAACAGACGGCGGCGCAGCAGAAGCAGAAGAGAAGACAGAGTTTGATGTGGAGCTGACAGAGGTTGGTCCTAACAAGGTTAAAGTTATCAAGGTTGTTCGTGAAGTTACTGGCCTTGGTCTTAAGGAAGCAAAGGATGTAGTTGATTCCGCACCTAAGATGGTGAAGGAAGGTGCATCTAAGGAAGAGGCTGACGATATTAAGGCTAAGTTAGAAGCAGAAGGCGCTAAGGTTACATTGAAATAATTGAACTATTTAGGAAATATGTTCAGAAAAGCGCGAAGCACAAAAGCAGGAAGTGCTTTGGAAGCCTTAACTTCTTAAGCTGAAACGGCAGAGAACAGCCGGGCTGTGTACGGGATAAAACGTACACAGCCCGTTTTTCACATGGAAATTTGCGAACCGTGTGAGCAGATAGGTTCGTTACTTATCCATAACATTTTTTGCCAAAATTGAGAAAATTTTTGTTGACTCGATTTTGGGCTTGTTGTATAATGTACAATACGCTATTATGGTGTGTTATGCTTTTTTATCAATCATATAAAGAACGGGGTGAATAGTCAATGGAAAAGAACAGAATACGTCCCATTGCCGCCGGCAAAAATTTACGTATGAGTTATTCACGGCAGAAGGAAGTCCTTGAAATGCCAAACCTGATCGAAGTCCAGAAGAACTCCTATCAGTGGTTTTTGAGCGAAGGACTCAAGGAAGTGTTTGACGATATTTCTCCAATCGCAGATTATAGCGGGCATTTGAGTCTGGAATTCGCAGATTTCAAGCTTCGCGAGGATCTCGTGAAATATTCTATTGAAGAGTGTAAGGAGAGGGATGCCACCTATGCGGCCCCCCTTATGGTTCAGGTTCGTCTTTATAATAAGGAGAAGGAAGAAATCGTCGTACATGAGATTTTCATGGGAGATCTTCCGCTTATGACAGAGACGGGTACATTTGTGATCAACGGCGCAGAACGTGTCATTGTAAGTCAGTTGGTTCGTTCGCCTGGTATTTACTATGCGATCAGTCATGACAAGATTGGTAAGAGGCTGTTCTCCTGCACTGTTATCCCTAACAGGGGGGCGTGGCTGGAGTATGAGACGGATTCCAATGATATTTTTTATGTGCGTGTTGACCGAACCAGAAAGGTTCCAATTACCGTTCTTATAAGAGCTCTCGGTGTGGGCACCAATGATGAGATCAGAGAGCTGTTCGGAGACGAACCCAAAATTGAAGCAAGTTTTTCCAAAGACGTTTCTACGAATTATCAGGAAGGTCTTTTAGAGTTATATAAAAAGATACGTCCCGGGGAGCCTTTGAGCGTTGAAAGCGCGGAAAGCCTTATCAATGCAATGTTTTTTGACCCCAGAAGATACGATCTGGCCAAAGTTGGCCGTTACAAATATAATAAGAAACTGGCATTCAGGAACAGGATTCGGAATCACATTCTGGCAGAGGATGTGGTTGATACCAGTACCGGTGAGATTCTTGCGGCAGCAGGTACCAAGGTGACGGCTGAGCTGGCAGACCAGATTCAGAATGCGGCGATTCCTTACGTTTATATACAGACTGAGGAGAAGAATGTCAAGATTCTTTCCAATATGATGGTGGATATCACCAGCTTTGTGGACTGCAATCCCAGAGAACTGGGAATTACCGAGCAGGTTTATTATCCTGTGCTTGCCCAGATCATTGAAGAATTTGGGGAGAATCCGGAGGAACTGGCGGAAGCTATCCGTAAGAATGTCCATGAACTGATTCCCAAGCATATCACAAAGGAAGATATTCTCGCGTCCATCAATTACAATATCCATCTTGAGTATGGAATCGGAAACGATGATGATATCGATCATTTGGGTAACAGAAGGATCCGTGCGGTAGGAGAACTTTTGCAGAACCAATACAGAATTGGTCTTTCCAGACTGGAGAGAGTGGTTCGCGAGAGAATGACCACCCATGATGCGGAGGAGATTTCCCCTCAGGTACTGATCAATATCAAGCCGGTGCAGGCTGCAGTGAAGGAGTTCTTTGGTTCTTCCCAGCTTTCCCAGTTTATGGATCAGAACAACCCCTTAGGCGAACTGACGCACAAGAGACGTCTTTCGGCACTGGGGCCCGGCGGTCTTTCAAGAGACCGTGCCGGATTTGAGGTGCGTGACGTTCACTACTCCCACTATGGAAGAATGTGCCCTATTGAGACGCCGGAAGGTCCGAATATCGGTTTGATCAACTCTCTTGCATCCTACGCAAGGATTAATGAATACGGTTTTGTGGAGGCGCCTTACCGTATTATAGATAAATCCGATCCGGCCAATCCCCGGGTTACGGATAAGGTGGTTTATATGACTGCCGATGAGGAAGACAATTACCATGTGGCACAGGCAAATGAGGCTTTGGATGGAGAGGGGCATTTCGTCAGAAATACCGTGTCCGGGCGTTATAGGAAAGACACCTCCGAGTATCCCAAGTCAATGTTTGATTATATGGATGTTTCCCCTAAAATGGTATTTTCCGTGGCGACGGCATTGATTCCCTTCCTTGAGAATGACGATGCAAACCGTGCGCTGATGGGGTCTAACATGCAGCGTCAGGCTGTGCCGCTTTTGACAACAGAAGCGCCAGTGGTGGGAACCGGTATGGAGCCCAAGGCGGCGGTTGACTCCGGTGTCTGTGTGGTGGCAAAAAAAGCAGGTGTTATTGATTATGTCTCCGCTAAGAAGATCCGTATGACCTGCGATGACGGGGAGCGGATGGAGTTCAGACTGACCAAGTTCGCAAGAAGTAATCAGTCCAACTGTTACAATCAGAAGCCCATTGTACTGAAGGGCGAGCATGTGGAGGCCGGGCAGGTAATTGCAGACGGTCCTTCTACCGCAGAGGGTGAGCTGGCTCTTGGCAAAAATCCGCTGATCGGATTTATGACCTGGGAAGGCTACAACTACGAGGATGCCGTTCTTTTAAGTGAAAGACTGGTGCAGGAGGATGTATATACTTCCGTGCATATTGAAGAATACGAGGCGGAAGCCAGAGATACCAAGCTGGGACCGGAGGAGATCACAAGAGACGTGCCCGGTGTGGGCGATGACGCTCTTAAGGATTTGGATGAGAGAGGAATTATCCGTATCGGCGCCGAGGTTCGTGCCGGCGATATCCTGGTAGGCAAGGTAACCCCCAAGGGAGAGACGGAGCTGACCGCAGAGGAAAGACTGCTGCGCGCTATTTTTGGCGAAAAGGCAAGAGAAGTGAGAGATACCTCCTTAAAGGTACCTCATGGAGAATATGGAATTATCGTGGATGCCAAGGTGTTTACAAGGGAGAACGGCGATGAGCTTTCACCAGGGGTAAATCAGGCAGTCCGCATTTATATTGCACAGAAGAGAAAGATTTCGGTGGGTGATAAGATGGCAGGCCGTCACGGAAACAAGGGTGTGGTTTCCCGTGTGCTTCCGGTAGAGGATATGCCTTATCTGCCGAATGGCCGTCCTCTTGATATTGTGCTGAATCCTCTGGGTGTGCCTTCCCGTATGAACATTGGACAGGTATTGGAGATTCATCTGTCGCTGGCGGCGAAAGCCCTGGGCTTTAACGTGGCGACGCCTGTTTTTGACGGGGCAAATGAAAATGATATCATGGATACCCTTGATCTGGCGAATGATTACGTGAATTTGAGCTGGGAGGAGTTTGAGAAACGCCATAAGGAGGAGCTTCTTCCCGAAGTTATGGAGTACCTGTATAAGAACCGTGACCACAGGGAGGTGTGGAAAGGCGTTCCCATCTCCAGAGACGGTAAGGTAAGGCTGCGGGATGGCAGAACGGGTGAGTATTTTGACAGCCCGGTTACCATCGGCCACATGCATTACTTAAAACTCCATCACCTGGTTGACGATAAGATTCATGCCCGTTCCACAGGCCCTTACTCTCTGGTAACACAGCAGCCCTTAGGCGGTAAAGCGCAGTTCGGCGGACAGCGTTTCGGAGAGATGGAGGTTTGGGCGCTGGAGGCTTACGGCGCATCCTATACCTTACAGGAGATCCTTACGGTGAAGTCGGATGATGTGGTTGGACGTGTGAAGACCTATGAGGCTATCATCAAGGGCGATAATATCCCTGAGCCCGGTATTCCGGAATCCTTCAAGGTTCTGCTCAAGGAGCTGCAGTCTCTTGGCCTGGATGTCAGGGTTCTGCGCGAGGATAACACTGAGGTTGAGATCATGGAAACCATTGATTACGGCGATACGGATTACCGCTATGAAATCGAGGGTGAAGATAAAAACTATGACTATGACAAAGGGTCCTTTGGAACCATGGGTTATCAGCAGCAGGAGTTTGACGAGGACAGCGGCGAGCTTGTAGATGCCGAGGAGGATGAGGACGAAGAGCTGGACGATGACAGCTTTGACGAAGATTTTGATGAAGTACTGGATACAGATTCATTTGATATATAGTTAGCTGAACTATTATAAATATTGTGCCTGTTGCTTCCGGCAGCAGGTTACGGAAAGGCATGGGGAATAATATGTCAGAAACAAAGCAAGAAGTGTATCAGCCTATGACATTCGATGCTATTAAGATTGGTTTGGCGGCGCCTGAGAAGATCAGGGAATGGTCAAGGGGGGAGGTTTTAAAGCCCGAAACCATCAATTACAGAACCTTAAAGCCTGAAAAGGACGGTCTGTTCTGTGAAAAGATTTTTGGACCCAGCAAGGACTGGGAGTGTCACTGCGGTAAGTATAAAAAGATCAGATACAAAGGCGTTGTCTGCGACCGTTGCGGGGTGGAGGTGACCAAGTCCAGCGTCCGCAGGGAGCGTATGGGGCATATTGAACTGGCAGCGCCTGTCTCCCATATCTGGTACTTTAAAGGGATTCCCAGCCGTATGGGATTAATTTTGGATTTGTCCCCCAGAGTGCTGGAAAAAGTACTGTATTTTGCGTCTTATATCGTTTTGGATAAGGGTGAAACCGATTTGGAATATAAGCAGGTTTTGTCCGAAAAGGAATACCAGAATGCCAGGGAAACCTGGGGCAATCGTTTCCGTGTAGGTATGGGTGCAGAGGCCATCAAGGAGCTGCTTCAGGCCATTGACCTCGAAACAGAATCGGTGGAGCTGAAAACCGGACTGAAGGAATCCACCGGACAGAAGAGGGCAAGGATCATTAAGCGCCTGGAGGTTGTGGAGGCTTTCAGGGAGTCCGGAAACGAACCTTCCTGGATGATCATGGATGCGATTCCTGTAATCCCGCCTGATTTACGACCTATGGTACAGTTGGACGGCGGCCGTTTTGCCACCTCCGACCTGAATGATTTATACAGAAGAATTATCAACCGTAACAACCGTCTGAAAAGATTGTTGGAACTGGGAGCACCCGATATTATTGTCCGCAACGAGAAGAGAATGCTGCAGGAAGCGGTGGACGCGCTGATCGATAACGGCAGACGTGGCCGACCGGTAACAGGCCCCGGCAACAGGGCGTTGAAGTCTCTGTCCGATATGTTAAAGGGTAAATCCGGGCGTTTTCGCCAGAACCTTCTGGGAAAGAGAGTGGATTATTCCGGGCGTTCCGTTATCGTGGTAGGGCCGGAGCTCAAGATTTATCAGTGCGGACTTCCCAAGGAAATGGCCATCGAGCTTTTTAAGCCTTTTGTGATGAAGGAGCTGGTGTCGAGAGGAATTTCCCAGAATATCAAAAATGCCAAAAAGCTGGTAGAGAGACTTGACACTCAGGTATGGGATGTGCTGGAGGAAGTTATCAAGGAGCACCCTGTGATGCTGAACCGTGCCCCTACACTGCACAGACTTGGAATTCAGGCTTTTGAGCCTATTCTGGTAGAAGGTAAGGCAATTAAGCTTCACCCGCTGGTATGTACCGCATTCAACGCAGACTTTGACGGAGACCAGATGGCAGTGCATCTCCCCCTTTCGGTGGAGGCGCAGGCCGAATGTCGTTTCCTGCTTTTATCACCCAACAACCTGCTTAAGCCCTCCGACGGCGGGCCGGTGGCGGTACCCTCTCAGGACATGGTGCTTGGAATTTACTATCTGACCCAGGAGAGAGAGAACCAGATCGGGGAAGGAAAATATTATAAGAGTGTAAATGAAGCGATCCTGGCTTATGAAAACGGCGCCTGTACCCTGCACTCCAAAATTAAGGTGAGAATCACCAAAAAGAATGCAGAGGGAAAAGAAGTTTCCGGTATTGTAGAATCTACGCTGGGGCGGTTTTTGTTCAACGAGATTCTTCCTCAGGATTTGGGATATGTTGACAGAAGTAAGCCGGAGAACCTGCTTCTTCCCGAAGTGGATTTCCATGTGGGCAAAAAGCAGTTAAAGCAGATCCTTGAAAAGGTTATCAATATCCATGGGGCTTCTGTGACGGCAGAGGTGCTGGATCTGATTAAGTCCACAGGCTACAAGTATTCCACCAGGGCGGCCATGACGGTTTCCATTTCCGATATGACAGTGCCTGCCCAGAAGAAGGAAATGCTGGATGAAGCTCAGGCAATGGTGGACAGAATTTCCCAGAACTTCCGGCGTGGTCTGATTACGGAAGAGGAGCGTTACCGTGCCGTAGTGGAGACCTGGAATGAGACAGATAAGAAGCTGACAGATGTACTGCTTGCAGGACTTGATAAATATAACAATATTTTTATGATGGCTGACTCCGGGGCCAGAGGTTCCAATCAGCAGATCAAGCAGCTTGCCGGGATGCGCGGTCTGATGGCTGATACTACCGGCAGAACCATAGAGCTGCCAATTAAATCAAATTTCCGTGAGGGATTAGACGTACTGGAGTATTTCATGTCTGCTCACGGCGCACGTAAGGGATTGTCGGATACGGCTCTGCGTACGGCGGACTCCGGTTACCTGACAAGACGTATGGTGGATGTCTCCCAGGAGCTGATCATCCGCGAGGTTGACTGTATGGAAGGCAGAGAAGAAATTCCCGGTATGTGGGTGTCTGCTTTCATGGATGGCAAGGAGACAATCGAGAGCTTAAAGGACAGAATTACAGGAAGGTATTCTTGCGAGGATATCAAGGACGGGGAAGGAAATGTGATTGTAAAACGGAATCACATGATTACTCCCAGCCGTGCTTCCCAGATTTTAAGCGTGGGAGTGGACGAGGAAGGAAAGCCTGTAGAAAAGGTGAAAATCCGTACAATCCTTACCTGCCGTTCTCATATCGGTATCTGCTCCAAGTGCTATGGCGCAAACATGGCTACCGGAGAAGCAGTTCAGGTAGGTGAAGCAGTAGGTATCATTGCTGCACAGTCTATCGGAGAGCCGGGTACACAGCTTACCATGCGTACCTTCCATACCGGCGGTGTGGCGGGCGATGATATTACCCAGGGTCTTCCCCGTGTAGAGGAGCTTTTCGAGGCAAGAAAGCCTAAGGGACTTGCAATTATTGCGGAATTCGGCGGTATTGCTTCTATCAGAGATACCAAGAAGAAGCGTGAGATCGTAATTACCAATCCGGAAACGGGAGAAACCAAGGCATACCTGATTCCCTATGGTTCCAGAATTAAGGTGATAGACGGCGCAATGCTCGAGGCCGGGGATGAACTGACAGAAGGCAGCGTTAACCCTCATGATTTGTTAAAGATCAAGGGAATCCGTGCAGTACAGGATTATATGCTCCGCGAAGTACAGAGAGTTTACCGTCTGCAGGGCGTGGATATCAGCGATAAGCATATTGAGGTGATCGTTCGCCAGATGCTGAAAAAGGTCAGGATTGAGAATAACGGCGATACAGACTTTTTACCCGGTGCGCTGGTGGATGTTCTTGAATATGAGGATATCAATGAACAACTCTATGCAGAAGGCAAGGAACCGGCAGAGGGAAAGCAGGTAATGCTCGGTATCACCAAGGCAGCACTTGCCACGAACTCTTTCCTGTCGGCAGCATCCTTCCAGGAAACCACCAAGGTTCTGACGGAGGCGGCAATCAAGGGAAAGGTAGATCCGCTGATCGGTCTGAAAGAAAATGTTATCATCGGAAAGTTGATTCCTGCCGGTACAGGTATGAGACGTTACCGTAATACCAGACTTTCTACGGACAATGATTTGATGGGTACCATTGATTTTGAGACGGATGAGGATTCCGAGCTGCCCGTAGAAGAAGAGACGGAAGCTATCCTGGATATAGATGAGATGGATGAAACCGAAGAGACAGAGGAAGCAGATGTAATGGAAGAGGACGAGGAAGCTCTGCAGGAAGCTGTTTTGGACGAATAAGGAACAGTGGTTTTGTACTATAATATTACAGCTTGGCTTTCGGGCCAGGCTGTAAATTTTTGTGGGATCATAAATTCTGCTTTGCGGGTTTTGAAGGTTTTGACAGAAAATTTTCCAGGAAATGTATTGACAGAAGAAAAATCAGCATTTATACTATGTTAGTGTGCGCACAGTTATGTGCATATGCCGGAGAGATTGCCGACGTACCTGCATCTGAGGTAGGAGAGCAGGCGATTTCCACATATTTTATAAACAGGAGGTGAAACAGAATGCCAACATTTAACCAGTTAGTCAGAAAAGGACGTCAGACATCAGTAAAGAAGTCAACGGCTCCCGCTCTCCAGAAAGGATGGAACTCCCTTCACAAGAAAGCAACCGATACTTCCGCTCCTCAGAAGAGAGGTGTTTGTACTGCTGTTAAGACTGCAACTCCCAAGAAGCCTAACTCAGCTCTGAGAAAAATTGCCAGAGTACGTCTTTCAAACGGAATCGAAGTGACAAGCTACATTCCCGGAGAAGGCCACAATCTGCAGGAGCACAGCGTTGTGCTGATCAGAGGCGGAAGAGTAAAGGACTTACCTGGTACCAGATACCATATTATCAGAGGTACGCTTGATACCGCAGGGGTTGCTAACAGAAAGCAGGCCCGTTCCAAATATGGCGCTAAGAGACCGAAGGCAGCCAAATAATTTTTGGATTGGCATTTGGGCTAAATAATCCTTGGGCCAAATAATATTTGGAGCAAATTGGACCCACAAGCGTAAGCTTATTCAGTGTTGGAATTCTGTTACGATATAAATCAGTTTCAAATGATTATGTGTCAATAGATTTACCGCACGAGCACAATTTGTGAGTACCGATGATTTAATATGCGCAGACATCTTATAGCCAGATGATTTGTTGTCATTTGGCGTATTTGCGCGAATTGCAAATTTGTATAACGAGTTTGTGATTAGTCAATAATTAAGGAGGGAAGAACCGTGCCACGTAAAGGTCATATTCAGAAAAGAGATGTATTGGCAGATCCTTTATACAATAATAAAGTGGTTACCAAGCTTATCAATAACATTATGTTAGACGGTAAGAAGGGCGTAGCACAGAAGATTGTATACGGGGCATTTGCCACAGTAGAAGAAAAATCAGGCAAGCCGGCTCTTGAGGTTTTTGAGACAGCCATGAACAACCTTATGCCCGTTCTGGAGGTTAAGGCAAGACGTATCGGCGGCGCGACCTATCAGGTACCTATTGAAGTAAGACCTGACAGACGCCAGGCGTTAGCTCTTCGCTGGCTTACAACCTTCTCCCGCAAGAGAGGCGAGAAGACCATGAAGGACAGACTTGCAAATGAAATTCTTGACGCTGCAAATAATACGGGTGCAGCCGTCAAGAGAAAAGAAGATATGCACAAAATGGCAGAGGCCAACAGAGCGTTTTCACATTATCGTTTCTAACCGGTCTGCTGCAAAGACTAATATAAGGAGGAAAAACCTTTGGCTGGAAGAGAATATCCACTGGAGAGAACCAGAAACATTGGTATTATGGCTCATATCGATGCAGGTAAGACCACTCTCACAGAGCGTATCTTATACTACACCGGTGTTAACTATAAGATTGGTGATACTCATGAAGGCACTGCTACCATGGACTGGATGGAGCAGGAACAGGAAAGAGGTATTACCATTACTTCAGCCGCTACGACATGCCACTGGACTTTGGAGGAGAACTGCAAGCCTAAGCCGGGTGCACTTGAGCACCGTATCAATATTATTGACACGCCCGGACACGTTGATTTCACTGTAGAAGTGGAGCGTTCCCTGCGTGTACTCGACGGCGCTGTAGGCGTGTTCTGTGCAAAGGGCGGCGTTGAGCCTCAGTCAGAAAACGTATGGCGTCAGGCTGACACTTATAATGTACCAAGAATGGCATTTATCAACAAGATGGACATTTTGGGCGCCGACTTCTACGGAGCGGTTGAACAGATCAGAACCAGACTTGGCAAGAATGCCATCATTCTCCAATTACCTATTGGGAAAGAGGAGAATTTTAAAGGAATTATTGATTTATTGGAAATGCAGGCATACATCTATAATGATGACAAGGGTGATGACATTAGTATCGTTCCTGTACCTGAAGACATGGCGGATGATGCCGAATTATACAGAACAGAGCTGATAGAGAAGGTCTGTGAGCTGGATGATGACCTGATGATGAAGTATCTGGAAGGGGAAGAACCTTCTGTGGACGAATTAAAGGCAGCCTTGAGAAAGGGCACCTGCGAGTGCAGCGCAATTCCCGTCTGCTGCGGTTCCGCTTACAGAAATAAGGGCGTACAGAAGCTCCTGGATGCCATCCTTGATTATATGCCGGCTCCCACAGATATCCCTGCTATCAAGGGAACTGATTTGGACGGCAATGAGGTTGAAAGACATTCATCCGATGATGAACCTTTCTCTGCTCTGGCATTTAAGATCATGGCTGATCCTTTCGTAGGAAAGCTGGCTTTCTTCCGTGTTTACTCCGGTACTATGAAATCCGGTTCCTATGTATTGAATGCAACCAAAGACAAAAAGGAACGTGTGGGACGTATTCTGCAGATGCATGCAAACAAGAGAGCAGAGCTGGACAGAGTATATTCCGGTGATATCGCGGCGGCGGTAGGCTTTAAGTTTACCACTACAGGCGATACCATCTGTGATGAACAGCATCCTGTAATCTTAGAGTCCATGGAGTTCCCTGAGCCGGTTATCGAGCTGGCGATTGAGCCCAAAACCAAGGCAGGACAGGGCAAGATGGGCGAAGCTCTTGCGAAGCTGGCAGAGGAAGATCCTACTTTCCGTGCGCACACCAATCAGGAAACAGGACAGACCATCATCGCGGGTATGGGCGAGCTCCATCTGGAGATTATCGTGGACAGACTTCTGCGTGAGTTCAAGGTTGAGGCGAATGTAGGAGCACCTCAGGTTGCCTATAAGGAAACCTTTACTAAGACCGTTGAGGTGGATTCCAAGTACGCCAAGCAGTCTGGTGGACGTGGTCAGTACGGACATTGTAAGGTACGGTTTGAGCCTATGGATGCCAACGGAGAAGAACTGTTTAAGTTTGATTCAGAGGTAGTCGGCGGCGCAATCCCTAAGGAATATATCCCGGCTGTTGGCGAGGGTATTGAGGAAGCTTCCAAGTGCGGTATTCTCGGTGGATTCCCGGTACTGGGCGTTCATGCTACCGTATATGACGGCTCCTATCACGAGGTTGACTCTTCAGAAATGGCATTCCATATCGCTGGCTCTATGGCCTTCAAGGATGCCATGCAGAAAGCGAATCCCATACTGATCGAACCCATCATGAAGGTGGAAGTAACCATGCCGGAAGAGTATATGGGTGATGTAATCGGCGATATCAATTCCCGGAGAGGACGTATCGAAGGAATGGAAGATATCGGCGGCGGTAAGATGGTAAAGGCTTATGTTCCTCTTGCTGAGATGTTCGGCTACTCCACAGACCTTCGTTCCAAGACTCAAGGTCGCGGAAACTATTCTATGTTCTTTGAGAAGTATGAACCTGTGCCGAAGAATGTACAGGAAAAGGTATTAGCGACAAAAAGCAAATAAATGAGTTTGTCGCTGAATTAAACAGGAAAGAGCAAATAATGCTTGAAAATATCAGCAATTTTTAATATAATCAGAGATAGCCGATTATGTTAACGAAATTTTTCTTAATTATTTAAAGGAGGACTTTAGAAATGGCTAAAGCGAAATTTGACAGATCCAAAACACATTGTAATATTGGTACAATCGGTCACGTTGACCATGGCAAAACAACTCTGACAGCCGCTATCACCAAGGTGCTTGCTGAGAGAGTTGCGGGTAACACAGCCACTGACTTTGATAATATCGACAAGGCTCCTGAAGAGAGAGAAAGAGGTATTACAATTTCAACCGCTCACGTTGAGTATTCAACAGAGCACAGACATTATGCACACGTTGACTGCCCGGGACATGCTGACTACGTTAAGAACATGATCACCGGTGCTGCTCAGATGGACGGTGCTATCCTGGTAGTTGCTGCTACTGACGGTGTTATGGCTCAGACTAAGGAGCACATCCTTCTGTCCCGTCAGGTAGGTGTTCCTTATATCGTTGTTTTCCTTAACAAGTGCGATATGGTTGATGATGACGAGCTGATCGAGCTGGTTGAGATGGAAGTAACCGAGCAACTTGAAGAGTATGGCTTCACAGATTGCCCGATCATCAAGGGCTCTGCTCTGAAGGCTCTGGAAGATCCCAATGGCGAGTGGGGCGATAAGATCATGGAGCTTATGAACACAGTTGATGAGTATATTCCTGATCCTGAGAGAGATACAGATAAGCCTTTCCTTATGCCTGTAGAGGACGTATTCACAATTACCGGCCGTGGTACTGTTGCAACTGGTAGAGTAGAGCGTGGTACTCTTCACCTTAACGAGGAAGTTGAAATCGTTGGGATCAAGGAAGAGACACGTAAGACCGTTGTTACCGGTATTGAAATGTTCCGTAAGCTGCTTGACGAGGCTCGGGCTGGTGATAACATCGGCGCTCTGCTTCGTGGCGTTCAGAGAACAGAAATTGAAAGAGGACAGGTTCTCTCCAAACCCGGTTCAGTTAAATGCCACAAGAAATTTACCGCTCAGGTTTACGTTCTGACCAAGGATGAAGGTGGACGTCACACTCCTTTCTTCAATAACTACAGACCTCAGTTCTACTTCAGAACAACTGACGTAACTGGTGTATGTAACCTTCCTGCAGGTACAGAAATGTGCATGCCTGGTGATAACGTAGAGATGACCATCGAACTGATTCATCCTATTGCTATGGAGCAGGGATTGACGTTTGCTATTCGTGAGGGTGGTAGAACAGTTGGTTCTGGAAGGGTTGCTACTATCATCGAGTAATTATAATTCATTGTGATTTATTAAGTAAAATCAAGGCTTTCGGGGATTTCTCCGAAAGCCTTTTTACATGGGAAGTTGTGTTGTATGTTGTTCGTGCTTCTATAATGCTTCTAAAATATTCGGAAATGGATTAGCCTTGTTCATTGTAAGGAGTTATTGTAAGTACATCTGGTTGTATACGTTATTTACTGCTTCAGCATAGAGAGAATACGAATGTTTCCCGTTTCCCTTATTGATGTCTTTCAGTTTTCGGTATTCTTCGTTAATACACGCCCAGCCGCTATCTTTCCTAAGAATATCATGCACCTTTTCCTCTATGCCAGAATTTATGGAACGAAAAACAAATTCATATATATTACGTTTCTTATCATTTCTTAAAAAATAATAGCCATTATTTACACTGCAATCTTCATAATAGATAATGGCAAAATCACAACTGCGTAATATTTTCTTTTGCTTTCTATCAATGACTTTTATTGTAATAGCAGATGTCGAATCCTTTGGTGATGAATATGGTGTTCCTTTCACAGCTTCTTTAAATGCATCCATGAATCTTTGCTTTACAACCATATCCTTACTATTATACATATCTCCCCAACGCTGGATAATCAAATTATAATCAAAATCATATCCACTATTTCCACCACGGATTCTGGTTACAAGATGTCTTTTTCCACTTCCGATTAGTTGAAACTGAAAAGTCAGCCTATACGCATCCCACATTTCATTTTGAACCCTCTTAATAATTTGTTCAAGTTCTTTTCTGACAGGGGCATACTCGGATTTTTTCACATATTCATACATATTTTATTTCTCCTTTCGCCCATGCCTCCATACAATCTTGATGATTGTATCGTTATAGGATATCATATTTTCGTTGATTGTCAATATGAAAATTTGATGTTTTACAAAATTGTTAATTTTAAGTCTTTTATCCAAGCAATTCCTTGTTTTTCTGAATATATTCTTTCCAAACCGCCTCCCGGTCTTTCTTGTGTGTGTTCTCGTATTTTTCGGTATATTCATCATGCAGTTTCTTTAACTGTTCCATTAAAGGAGTATCGTTTGGAACCTTGCCACGCCGGATGCGTCCGTAAAGCTTATTATAGGATTTCGTAAATTCCTGATGGATTGGGTGTTGGAAGAGTTTTTCTTTATAAGTTTTTCTTACACCAACTTCGCTGCAGGTTGCGGAGGTATTTTTATAAATACGGCTGCAATACATCTGGTCGGAAGAGTACTTTGTTTGAAAATATCCATTACACAATTTACATTTCCGTATCACCACTTCACCCGACATCATAATGGAGAGTCCGATATGAAGAAACTGCGCAAATGATGTGATGTAATAATTCTGCGTATCTGTATCCTGCAACTCTTTTGAAAACAATTTAAAGTAAGAACGCCATGCAGAAGCATTATCGTCCAAAATATCTTTTAGGTAATCCTTTGCAATTGGAAAATCAAACGCTTCCATATAGAAATTGGCTGTATTGTGTATTTTACAGTATGAATGATATAAAGCCGCAGAAGTAGTGCTGGGAATAGAGGCATTGTCAACATATGGCTCAATCAATACGCGCTGGGTATACTCCCTTGCCTGTTCATAAGAAGATTTTAAGTGTAACAGCTCTTGTAAGAGAGATAACAGTTTATTCGAAAGTTGCGCTTTTGTTTCTTCGTAGGAGCAGACTTTTTCCGTATAGAGATACAGGGAATAAAGCAGAGCATAGTAGTGTGGATAAAGATAGGCAAGTATAGGGTGCGGATCAAAACACTCTTTCAAAATGTCTAAAACGGAGCTTGCTGTATCGCTGAATGCACTGCTGTCAAAATTTTTCATAAAGATGTCTGTTTGCTTTATAATCATATCTTCCGACATATCGGGTTTTATTCCAAATAACTGCATGGACGATAGCAATAGAGCATAAGTTCCGTCAAGCGACTCCTTACTTTCTGTGTCATAATCAAGGATTTCCATCCAGTTAGAAAGCATGGAGCGATTGGTTTCTATAATCTCTTCATGTGGATTGCCGTCTGCATCGCTGTAAGCCAGTATGAGCGATTCCGAATAATCGGATTTTTTAATGCTGTATATAAGGTGCGAAAATGAAAACCCTTGTTTTATGGTATTTATGGAATATAAATTCATGTAAACCCCTCCTTCTTGATTGCGTCAAAAAATATTTTATCATAAAGATATAAAAATATCAACAAAAATAGCTTGACATTACATGGAGCAACGAGTATGATTAAAACGTAGACAAGATATAAATGACAAACAATTATATCTTGTTAAAAATCAAGAGTGAAAGGAGGAGTCAGGATGAAAGACAATCAGTATATGATGTATGCGGAGGACATTTCTAAAGAGTTGGGTATTTCCAAAGGTTATGCGTACAAAATCATCAAGGAACTGAACAGGGAATTGAAAGAAGCGGGATTTATTGTCGTTTCCGGTAGGATTCCGAGGGCGTTTTGGGAAACAAAGTTTTATGGTAGCAGGACAGAATTGGAAACAGTCTAAGAAAAATCTGCATTTATGCACAGCAGATTAGAAGAAATTCTCGGATAGGATAAGAATGGAGGGATGATTGATGCCGGCTTATAAAGATAATGAGCGCGGAAGCTGGTACTGCCAGTTTTATTATGAGGACTGGACAGGAAAGAGAAAAAAGAAGTACAAGAGAGGTTTCAGAACAAAAAAAGAAGCGCAGGAATATGAGAGTGAATTTAAGCGTGTGGCAAATGCGGATATGGATATGACGGTTACTTCTTTCGTGGATATTTATTTTAAGGATAAAGAGGGAGAATTGAAGGAGCGTTCTAAGCGGAATAAAAAATATATGATCCAGTCTCATGTGATTCCATATCTTGGAGAAAAGAAAATGAATGAGATTACTCCGGCTGATATTATTGCATGGCAGAATGAAATCCGCAACAAGAACTTCTCAGAAAGCTATCAGAGAATGCTACAGAACCAAGTGACCGCTTTATTTACTCATGCACAGAAAATTTATAACCTGTGGAATAACCCTTGTAAAAAGGTTAAGAAAATAGGGCGTTCTGATGTGAAACGATTGGAGTTTTGGACTTATGAGGAATATCAGAGGTTCATAGCAACATTTGAAAAAGGAAGTCGATCTTATCTGATGTTCCAGCTCTTGTTTTGGACGGGGATGCGCGAAGGTGAAATGCTTGCACTTTCTATGGAAGATATTGACTTAGAAAACTATCAGATTCACATTACCAAGACGTATTACCGCATGAACAGGACAGATGTTATTACAGAACCAAAGACGGATAATTCTGTGAGAACAATAGAAATTCCGGTATTTCTTGCAAATGAAATTCAGTCCTATTGGAAGCGGTTGTATCAGTATCCGAAAAATGAACGATTGTTTCCGGTAGTGGCGGAGGCGGTGCAGCATACCATGAAAAGGCATATTGAGAAAGCGGGAGTGAAGAAAATTGATGTGCATTCTCTTAGGCACAGCCATTGTGCGTATCTCATTAAGCAGGGTGTTCAGCCGCTGATTATTAAAGAACGGTTAGGACATAAGGACATTAAGATTACACTCAATACATATGGCCATTTATATCCAAGTGAGCAGAAAAAGGTTGCTTCTTTGCTGGATCGGCTGATTGCAGACGACAGTGAGGATAAGGAAAATGCCCCTGTTTCACACAAGGGCATCTCCGAGTAATGAAAGACGAGCTTTCCTATACTCTATCTCGCAAATATAGTATAGCAGAGCTTCGCTCTTTCGACAATGGTACAAAAGCGATTTCCATAAATTTTTATGGACTGCTTTTGATGCATAGAATGAAAGGAAGAAGCTATTATTTTGTCTATTTTTAGTGAAGTAAAGGAACATCTGACCTCAAGACAGGCAGCGGAATATTATGGGCTGAAAGTCAGGAAAAACGGGACTGCCTGCTGTCCATTCCATAATGATAGGCATCCAAGCATGAAGATTGATAAGAATTATCATTGTTTTGCCTGTGGCGTCGGCGGAGATGCGGTTGACTATGTTTCCCGTATGTTTGGACTGTCACAGTATGATGCGGCGTTAAAGCTGATTGAGGATTTTACTTTGCCTGTTGACACAAAGGAAAATGTGGAGTTAGGTGTGCAGGAAAAAGAACGCATCCGCAGGGAAAAGGCGGAGCGTGAAAGAATCATACGCATTCAGAAACGGTTTGAAAAATGGTGCAGTCAGACTATTGGCATACTAAGGGATTGCATTTCAGAGATTGAAAGTGTAAATCGTTTCCTTATTGGAAAACCGCCTGACATCATTTTTTCGGAAGACTATGCACAGATGCTGCATGCAGAGCCGCTGGTGGGTTACTGGCTGGATATTCTGTGCATGGGAGATGCTTCAGAGAGGCAGGAGTTATTTCTAAAGGACAGAAAGAAGGTGGAGGAAATTGCAGGAACAGTCTGCACAGGCAGAAAACGAATTATGGAATGCAGTCGGGGAAGCGCTTGATATGGAAATGAGTACAGTGGAGGACATATTGGAGTCGCTTGCAAGAACGCAGAAGGGGAATGTGAAATCTTCCATTGAAAACTGCATGACTATTTTATATAGGGATCCGGTACTGAAAGATGCTATTTGCAAAAATGAACTGACAGACAAAATTGATATCGTGAAGCCGCTATTATGGAAACGGTGCGGAAATAGTGTGACGGATATAGATATGTATCAGATCCAGCGGTACATAGAAACAAATTATGGCATTTCCAGCGATAAGGCAGTCAACAAGGCTGTCAGCATTGCCGCAAGTGAGAAAAGTTACCACCCAATCAGAAAATTTCTTGAATCTCTTCAATGGGATGGAAAAAGCAGGATTGCAAATCTGCTTCCACGCTTTCTCGGAGCAGATGACAATGAATATACAAGAGAAATCATGTGGCTTCTGATGTTGGCGGCAGTGCACCGTATTTATGAGCCGGGCTGTAAGTTTGAAATCATGGTCTGTCTTGTGGGAGGACAGGGTGCAGGAAAGTCTACATTCTTCCGTTTCCTTGCTGTCAATGATGATTGGTTTACGGACGATTTGAAACGCATGGATGATGAAAATGTTTACAGCAAGATGCAGGGACACTGGATCATTGAAATGTCGGAAATGCTTGCCACGGTTAATGCAAAAAATATTGAAGATATTAAATCTTTTTTGAGTAGGCAGAAGGAAACCTACCGTATTCCGTATCAGACTTATGCCGAGGACAGACCACGACAGTGTATCTTTGTAGGCACATCAAACAACCTCGACTTTCTTCCGCTGGACAGGACAGGGAACAGAAGGTTTGCGCCTGTTCTGGTTCATCAGGAGCGTGTGGAGAAACATATCCTTGCTGACGAAAAGGAGTCGAGGGAATATATTGTGCAGGCATGGGCGGAGGCAATGGTTCTCTATCGGAACTGTCCGCATGAATTGAAACTGTCAAAGGAGATGGAAGAATATCTGAAAGAGATGCAGAAACAGTTTATGCTGGAAGATACAAAGGTGGGCGTTATTCAGGCTTGGCTTGACGATTGTACTGACGAATATGTGTGCAGTGAGATGATTTACAGGGAAGCTCTGCGGCACGAATACGAAGAACCGAAGCAGTGGGAGATTAAAGAAATTAACAGTATTATGAATACCTGCATTAATGGGTGGGAAAAGGTCAGCTCCCATAGGTTCGATAAATATGGATTGCAACGCGGTTGGAAGCGTAGAACAGATATGCAGGGATTTTCACCGCTTCCAGATAATGTGCAGACACCTTTTCAGGAGTAAGTGAAGTATGTTTGAAACTCTTTTTTATCCGGTTTACAGGGCGCGTTTACATTTCTGTAAACGGTGGGTTTACAGCAGGATATAGGAAAAACAAGGCTTTCAGCCGTTTGTAAACGGTGTAAACAGAAAAATATGAAAACGCAAGAATCAGATTAACAACAATATGGAGGGCATGTATGATGCAGAAATATAACAGCAGTACAAAAGTAATTATCGGATTGGATCACGGTTATGGGAATATTAAAACAGCGCATAGGATATTCAGGACGGGCGTAGAGTGTTTTGAAGAAGAACCGATAGTAAGCATGAATTATATCAAATATAAAGATAAGTATTATGTGATTGGAGAAAGTCATTTGATCTATCAGGGCAACAAGACGGATTCACAGGATTTCTTTATTCTTACGCTGGCAGGACTGGCGGAAGAACTAAAATTTCGGGGACTACATGAGGCGAAAGTGGTGCTGGCTACAGGACTTCCCCTTGCATGGGCGAAAAGTCAGGCGGCAGATTTTAAGAAGTATCTGATGCAGGAGTCGGAGTTGTTCTTCTCATTTCGCAAAGAAAGTTACAAGGTGCATTTGTGCGGAGTGGAAGTGTTCCCACAGGGATTTGCGGCGGTATGTAATGCCGGTTCGATGAAAGGCTTCAACATGATAGCGGATATCGGGAATGGCACGATGAACGTGATGCAGATTATTGACGGCAGACCATTAGAGAAAAGCCTTGTGACAGATAAATTTGGTGTTTCTATTTGTATGAAGGAAATACAAAAGGAATTATCCAAATCAGCAGGGGAGAGCATACCAGAGGTTATGATTGAGCCGATGCTGATAAACGGGTTACAGGGCAGAGTGGATGCAACAGCAAAGGTTGTAGGGCGCATTGCCGCAGGATACGCAGAGAATATTTTAAAGCGTTTGATTGATTATGGATATAAAGAAAATCTGGTGCATCTCTATGTGATTGGCGGAGGAGGTTGCCTGCTCAGGCATTACAGCGATATTACTTCAAAGGGAAATGTGACCTTTATTGAGGACATCTGCGCCAATGCAAAAGGATATGAATATCTTGCAATGCAGAAACAGCGCAGACAGGCAGTGTAGAAATGGGTTATGGAATGAAAAAGACCTATAAATGCAGCAACATCAAATTCTGCATAGAAGATGAAAACCAGCGCAGGACTTGGGAACATTTGCGGGGAATGACACGAAAAGACGGTTCTTATGGGAAGATACTTTCAGATGCGTTTGTGGAGGCAGTTGATGGGAAGAAATGTCTTGGAATGGATAAAGCAGAAAATGACTTTGCTGACCTGAAAGAAGATGCTGATGATGCCTTTCAAGAAATGCTGGACAGGATGCTGGAAGAAAAATTCCAAGAGATGCTTCAAAAGTTACAGGAATTTTTTGGGGAACAGATGCGCAGAGAACTTAGGGAATGTGCTCCTGATTTTCATTCCGGCGTGGATGCTCGTAGTAAAACAGATGGAATGGAGCAGATGCATGAGCCTGAATTATCTGAGGATATGATGGCGTTTGCATTTGCAATGGGCGAGTAGGCGGTTCCGAATTTTTATATTCGGTACTCATTTCCGAAAGAGGAGCCTATGGAACGGTGCCGAAATGTATTGATTTGGTGCCGCCGCCCATAGCGAATGACGGCGGTATTCTGCCGGAATGAGCAGTCTGCCAGATGGATTTTATGGCAGACTATGCCGCTGCTTCTGCGGCATCAGCCCCGCAGGGCGCCTTACTTCTGATGCGAAGTGTCAGAAGTAATAAGGCGTTACTTTTGACAAAAGTAACAAAACAGCAGCTAGCAGATATTTATAGAAAAGGCAGGAAGGAGGCGGAGAATGGCAGGAAGAACCATATCTTTTCCGAAAGGTGATGGAAGTCTGGCGCACAACAACAGAGACTTTATAGCTAACAACGTCTGTCCGGAAAGAACAGGTTGGAACAAAACATATATCAGGGAATCCTTAGCAGATGCTTATGAAAAATGCTTCGGTGAGGCTGTCAGGGAATATAATGCAGGACAGAAACGCAGTGACAGAAAGATTGGCAGTTATGTGAAAAAGATAGAAAATTCTGATAACGGCGAGAATGTGTTTTATGAAAATATCGTACAGCTTGGCACAAAGTATGATACGCCCGTTGTGGATGAAAACGGGAACCTGACGGAGGCGGCAAAAGAGGCAGTAGAACTGTTGGATGAGTATGTGAGGACTTTTCAGGAACGGAACCCTAATTTGTATTTATTTAACTGTGTCCTGCATCTGGATGAGGCAACGCCGCATCTGCATATAGACTATATCCCTGTCGCAGACGGATATAAAAAGGGAATGAAAACAAGAAACAGTATTTCAAAAGCCCTTCAGCAGATGGGATTTGAAAAGGGCAAAGGCAGGTATGATAATGAGGTTATTGACTGGGAGGCAAGAGAGCGTGATTATTTGATGGATTTATGCCGAGAACATGGAATTGAGGTGGAAATCAAAGGAGATAAGCGCAATAATCTTACTCTGCCGGAATACAAAGCTGCAATGCAGAAAGTGGAATGCCTTGAGACGGAAGCGGAAATGCTGGACAGCCGGAATGAGGCATTGGAGAAGCAAAACGATGATCTGGCACAGCGTACATCTGAACTTGCCGCACAAGCGCAGGAAATGGAGGCGCATAATAACGAGTTGGTTTTACAGGCGCAAGAACTTGCGGAACAGATTGAAAAAGCAGAAGAAAAAGAGAAAGCGGCAAAGGAGGTTCTTGCGAAACATGATTTGAGGGCGGAGACATTCAAAACAATCTCAAAGGAAGTAAACATCGAAACAAAAAAGCTGAAAAGCGTAGCGGTTCCGATTACCAATCTTTTTGGCGGAGAGGAATATGTTAAATTGAAGAAAAGCGACTGGAATACAATGATGGATGCTTTTAGTAAGGCGGTATCAAGAAATCATCTCTTGGAAAAGTATGAGAAGAAGATAGTTGATTTGGAAAAGAGGACATTCGCACTTACCGATCAGGTCGAAAAATTAAAGCGGTTTGTAGCATCAAAAGGACTTGGAGAGGTGTTTGTGGAATTTGTAAAATCTTTAGCACCAAAGACAATGAAGCAGAGATTGGAAGATGCAAAAGCGGATTCCGCTGAACAAAACCGCAACAGAAGCGCACAGCGTCATGAACTGCCAGAAAAAGGGCGGCAGTGGCAGCAAGAAATGTAAATTTTATGGAAAGAGAGGAACAGACGATGAATTTGACTTATGAGAAATGTGGTGATTATTTGATTCCGAATTTAATACCTGATCCAGAGCCGGAGGAGAAATTGAGAAAGTTCGGGCTGATGCGGAAAACCTATTTGAAAAATCACAGGAGAGGTATTTATTCTGGCTTGCTGTTATCCGGCGAATTAAAAAAACATCTGCTGATGATACAGGAACAGGCGGAGGAAAGGTTTGATCTGCTGGTGGGGCAGATGGCGAAGCAGGAAGGGGTGACAGAGCAGTTAAAAGCGCAGGATCAGATGTTATGGGTGCGGAGAACAAATAATATTATGACTAGGGCAGAGGAGATTGTGAGGGCAGAGATTATTTATTGCTTATAAATGAGAAAATGATACATAATTTATGAGTTTCTGAAAATTTCAGACAGATAAGCTAAAAGATTATTTTGACAATATCAAAATAATCTTTTATAATATGTAAGGAAAGGAAGGGCGGTTATGACTATTTCTGAACAGATAAAGGTATTATGTGTAAGATGTAATGTAAGTGAAGCAGAATTGGCGAGGCGTTTGGGAAAATCGCCGCAGAGTTTTAATTCCAAAATGAAAAGAGGCAGTTTTTCAATACCGGAGATAGAGCAGGTAGCGGATGTTTTGGGCGTTGCCTTTAATAGAGAGTTTATTTTAGAAAATGGAGATAGGATTTAATGAGTGCAGAAGAAGTAAAGGAGTTTAGACTTGGAGAGCTGTTTTGCGGACCGGGAGGTCTTGCATATGCGGCAATAAATGCCAAGATTGAAAATCCTGAATATAGAATAATCCATAAATGGGCAAATGATTATGATTTAGATACTTGCAATACATATCGGAGAAACATATGTCCTGATGCTGAGGAAAGCGTTATTTGCAGTGATGTAAGGAAGCTGGATATAGAACCATTGGGAGACATTGATGCGCTGGCATTTGGATTTCCATGCAACGATTTTTCTGTCGTAGGTGAGCAGAAAGGCTTTAACGGGACTTTTGGACCGTTGTATACATATGGTGTAAAAGTTTTAAAAAAATATCAACCTTTGTGGTTTTTGGCTGAAAATGTCGGCGGATTAAAGAGCGCAAATGAGGGAAAAGCGTTTGAAAAAATAAAGGAAGATTTGATTAAGGCAGGATATAAAATATATCCTAATTTATATAAGTTTGAAGAATATGGTGTTCCGCAGGCTAGACATCGTATGATTATTGTAGGCATAAGAAAAGATTTACCGTATGAATTTAAAATACCGAGTCCTAAACCATATGAAGATATGGACGTAACCTGCAAAACGGCTATAGAAGTGCCGCCTATTCCTGTTGATGCGGCTAATAATGAGCTGACAAAACAGTCGGCGCAGGTAGTGGAGCGCTTAAGTTATATTAAGCCGGGGGAAAATGCTTTTTCCGCTGAACTTCCGGAACGATTGAGATTAAATGTCAAAGGGGCTAAAATCAGTCAGATATATAAAAGATTAGATCCCAATAAACCGGCATACACAGTGACAGGTTCAGGCGGCGGCGGTACACATATCTACCATTATGCAGAGCCGAGAGCATTGACCAATAGAGAACGGGCAAGATTACAGACATTTCCTGACAATTATGTTTTTGAAGGTTCTAAGGAATCAGTCAGAAAGCAGATAGGAATGGCAGTGCCGTCTAAAGGAGCAAAAGTTATTTTTGAAGCAATCTTAAAGACTTTTGCCGGAATACCTTATGAAAGCGTGGATGCATATACGGGATGCGATGATTAAGAAATGAGGTAATAATATGCTTAATTATTGGTGGGTAACAAGACCAAAGAGAAAATTAAATTCAGTGCCGGAAGTGCTGGCGGCATTTGCGGATTTGTCACTTAATCAAGAATGGGATGGACAAAGGGATTCGCATTTAGCTTATGAAGATGCTTTAGAGGCGGCAGGTCTGAAACGTAAAGGAGAAAGACGGGATCAAACAGGAGGCGGTGCAAGAACATATAAAGCATGGCTTGTCAGTCTGGGACTTATTTTTGCACAGGAATCAAGCGGAAAAATTAAATTGACATTAGCGGGGGAAGCGATTATGAATGGTGATTCTCCAGTGGATGTGTTGACTAATCAAATATTGAAGTATCAGTTTCCATCTTCCTTTTCGCTAGGAAGAGGCGTACAAGTAGCGGCTAGATTTAAAATCAGACCATTTAGATTTCTGCTCAGACTGCTTGATGACAGCAAAGTTGGATATTTAACAGAAGAAGAAATTGCGAAGATTGTTGTCACAGAAGCGGAAAACGAAAGTGATAAATGCTACAATTACATTGTCGACAGAATTGTACAGTTTAGGAGTTACGGGGATAGTTGCTTGGAAGATGATTTTTCCCAAAAGTATCAATCTTCTAAAGGAGCGGTTAATCCTGAGCATCCATACAGTCATTTAATGGATTTGGCAAATACTATTATAAATTGGCTGGAATATACACAGCTTGCAAAGCGCGAAGATGGAAAAGTAGAAATTCTTGATGACAAAAGGGAAGAAGTCAGGCGGATATTGAGCGATAAACCGAATTTTATTGACCGACCGGAACAGCATGAATATTTTCAACGGAAGTATGGCATTGATCCGAAACATAAAAAAGACAGCCGTAACCTTACCATGACGCAGACTATTACTGCTATGCTTATTGCAAGACAAAAAGTGAGGCAGGCTTATATTACGGAATCACTGGAACGTCCGATTACAAAAATTACACCGAGCGTTGTAGATTTTATTGTTCAAAGAACGGGAATAGATGGAAAAACTGTTGAAGATATTTTGATTGAAACTTACCCAAATGGCTCTGTTGGCGCATTTATGACAAAATATTTTGAAATGGCATTTAAAGGGCGTGATGAGGCAACGGAATTTGAAAAAGCAACAGTAGAGTTGTTTCAGGATGTGTTTGGATTTGAAGCTAAACACGTTGGACCGATAGGCTTAACGCCGGATGTGCTTCTACTGTCCGATGAAGATGGCTATCAGGCAATATTGGATAACAAAGCATACCATAAATATACGATTAATAATGACCATTATAACCGCATGGTACATAATTATATTGGAAACATTGATAATTACAGTAAAACGGACAAGCCGCTTGCTTTCTTTTCTTATATTGCGGGTGGTTTTGGAAAGAACATTGATAAACAGCTTAAAAGTATCGTTGATGCAACGGGAGTGAATGGCTCTGCAATGAGTGTTTCCAATGTAATCAAAATGGTGGAACAGCATAGGGAAGTACCATACAGCCATCAAAAAATAAAGGATATATTTAGTATCAACAGGCAGGTGCTGATGAGCGATATTGTATAGGATAGTGATGTGGATATATGGATAACCTGACAAAAGAGCAACGCAGAAAGAATATGCAGCATATTAAGTCAAAGGATACCAGTATTGAAGTAAAGTTGAGAAAATCGTTGTGGAGTAAAGGATATCATTATCGGAAGAATTATGATAAACTGCCGGGGAAACCAGACATTGCGTTGACAAAATATAAGATAGCCATTTTCTGTGATAGTGAGTTCTTTCATGGAAAGGATTGGGAAGTTCTAAAACCGAGATTGGAAAAGAGCCACAACAGCCAGTATTGGATTAGTAAAATATCAAGAAATAGAGAACGTGATGATGAGATAAATAAGCGGCTCTTGTTTGAAGGCTGGACTGTTATCCGGTTTTGGGGAAAAGATATTGTTAAAAATGTAGATGAGTGTGTGAGAGTAATTGAAGAAACGATATGGGATATAAAATTGCAAGAGAATTAGAATTACAGTAAAAGGTCGGAAACAGTGAGTATATAATTGTTTTAGCAAAAGGGAGACGAAGGTTGGAAGAAAAGGATATATTAAAAAGGCTAATTAAATCGGATTCTTTGTTTAGAATGATTCATGTTACACCTCGAATATACGATATTCTTCCAAATAATAAGGAACATATCGGAGCGTACATAGAATATCAAGATATAAAAGAATTACGTGATGATTTTCTTGACGAATTGGCAGATTCTATTATTGATTGGATATATAGCTCGGAAAAGTTTTTAGAACTTAAAAAAGCAGCAATGAAAAAGGGAAAAACGGAAGCCGCTGCGACACAAGAGGTGGGAAGAAAAGCAAAACAGAAATTTAGAGGAAATCATTTGAGCGATAATTTGCTTATTCAGGGACAACTCGGCGAACTATTATTATTTCAGTTTATTCAACATTGTATGCAGGCGGTTCCGTTATTAAGAAAAATGCAAATCACAACATCATCAGATCATGAAAGATTTGGAGCGGATGCTATTCATTATAAACTGGAGCATGGAAAGAATATAATTATCTTGGGAGAGGCAAAGACATATACGAGTAAATATAAGTTTAATGAAGCCTTTGAAGATGCACTCAATAGTATTTTAAATACATATGCGAATCATAGAAAAGAGTTGAATTTGTATGTGCATGAAGATTTTTTGGATAAAAAAATGAATTTGGTTGCTGAGGAATATTTGAACAATACATTAAAACCTGTTGAGATAGAATTAGTCAGTATAATTATATATAATGAAACTTCTAATTTGAACAAGGTAAGTGAAAAAGATATACGGCAACAGATTGATAAAATTATAGAGAAAAAATATCATGACTTTGACAATTCAAAAATAAATATAGTTCGGAATCCTATTTTGTCGCGTATTACGTATATTGTATTTCCAATATGGGATTTGAAAGATTTGGCAGAATGTTTTCAGAAGATGATATAAAGAAAGGGCTTTTTGGATGGAAAATTTGAAAAAGAATGTGTTAGAGAAATGGCTGAGGATAGAATTTTATCATGTTGCAAATAGGGCAAACTTAATTTCAGCGCAAGAAAATGTGGACGATAAATTAATATATGATACTATTCGATGTCTTGATTATGAATCTATTATGGTTCAAGAACCTTCAGTAAATTATATAATTACTGTTATTGGACTTATGTGGGAACATATAGATCATAATTTATACGATTTAAGACCAGCAATTATTAAATTTCTTTCAAGAATAGGTTACCCTACATCTGCGGTAATATGCGATGATAAGTTTAATAAAGAATTATGTAGTTTTTCACATTTAAATAGCTGGATTGATGAAATCGTGACAACGATAAATCAGCAAAATAATGAGGTTATAGTATGTGGTCGGAAATATTTACTTACAAGTTTTCAGAAAAAAATATGGGATAGTATGAGTAAAGATAGAATATTGGGTATATCTGCTCCGACATCAGCAGGAAAATCATTTGTCATATTATTGAAAATCATTGAGCGTCTAAATAAAGAGGATATAGACGTTGTGTACATTGTTCCTACATTAAGTTTGATAAATCAGGTTACGGAGGATTTTACAAAAGGCTTAAAGGATGCGGGAATATCAAACTATTGGATAACAAATTCTTTTGACGAGGAACAGAAAACAGATGCGAAACACATATATGTATTAACTCAAGAAAAAGCAATTGCAGCTTTTGCAGATTCTGAGAGGGCATTCACAAAGAAATTAATATTAGTAGCTGATGAAATACAAAATATTGAAAGAATAAAAGAAGATAGTGATGAAAGATCTAAAATTTTGTTTGATACATTGACTGAGTTTAGATATAAAAACAATGTTGAACAAATCATTATTTCAGGACCGAGAATTGAGCAGATTGATAAAATTGGTGAGAGTATATTTGGTATTGAAACAAAGGATCATACTACAGAAATAAGCCCTGTGTTGAATTTAACATATAGCATTAAAAGGATTGATAAGACATTTTATTTTAAACAGTATTGCGCTTTGACAAATGAGCCAATAATTGAAGAAATAGATAATGATTCTATTATTCAAGGATATGGACAAAAAGTCTATACAGAAAAGTATCTTAATTATTTGGACAATTTTATTAATGCTGTGGGTAATAAAGAGCAGAATATAATTTTTGCACCAACTTCAAATGGAGCTAGAAAAATAGCGTTGGCTTTATCACCAAAGGCAGGAGGTGCTGAAAAAGAACTTATACAATATTATAGGGATACTATTAATAACAATTATTCATTGTGTGATACCTTATTGAAAGGAGTAGCTTATCATCATGGAAAGTTACCAATGCACGTTCGTAGGACTTTGGAACGAGCAATATCCGAAAAAAGAATTGCTAATGTTGTATGTACAACTACCTTATTACAAGGCGTAAATCTTCCAGCACAGAATGTATTTATAAGAAATCCACATTTATATATGAGGAAAAGAGAGAGCTCTACGGAACTAACAAATTATGAGATGGCAAATTTAAGAGGAAGAGCGGGCAGACTGTTAAAAGATTATATAGGTAGAACTTTTGTTATGGATGAAGATGCGTTTTCGGATACAGAGGGTTATGAGCAGATGGAGCTTTTTGATGATGTGACAAAAGAATTACCCTCCAGTTACGAGCAATGTTTTGAAGAATATCGATATGAAATAGAGGATATCTTGAGTGGTAGTAAACCTGTTGATGCAACAATGAAGAAATATGGGTATTTAATATCTTATATTAGACAATCCGTATTGCGATATGGTGAGCAAGCAAGAAATAGAATGCGTGATGTGGGAATAAAGTTATCGCAAAAGCAGGTGGCGGCAATTATTTTGAAATTGAGTAATCTCTCTGTTCCCAATAAAATATGTTACCAAAATCGTTATTGGGATCCGTTTGTTTTAGAAACCATTTATACAGAATATAATGGTGAGGTTCCAACGACTCCTTACGAAAAGGGGGCTAAAGCTAAGCTGGATAGTATGATGAAATTTCTAAGAGATACTGAAGAAACAGCGAGTATGTATAATAAGCACATCCCTCAGAAATATCAGGGTAAACAAATGCAAGGCATAATGACGGGATTGTGTATGAATTGGTGCCAAGAAAAAAAACTAAAAGATATTTTAAATGATAGCAGATACGAAGGTGAGGATGGGGCGGATAACATAGATGAAACTATTGAATTGTTGCAGAATACAATTTCATTTAGTATCCCTCTTCTATTGAAACCAATTTTTGATATAAAAAATCCAGAGAGCAGTTTTTTATCTTGCATACAATTAGGAGCGTTTAATACTGCGAGTAGAACAATGATTGAAATGGGAATAGCGCGAGAGACTGCTTTATATCTTTATGATAATTTTTTTCAACATATAAATTATTCTAGTTGGAGTAAAATAGATATTGAAGAAAGCATTCGACAAATTATCAGGGATAATTATCGAGCTATGTCATATTGGATTCAAGTGCAATTGGATTTTTTGAAATAGAGGATTGTCAAATCAGAATATATTATTTGATGTTTTGCCAAGAATAGGAAAAAAACCAAAACAGGAGATACATCATGAATACAAAGAGAATTATTTAGGAAAGGGTAGATAATGCCATATTTTGAATACAGCAAAACTATAAAAGACACTGAATATTATGAAGTTCTCGAAACACTAATGGAACGCTGGGAATATGAGATTGTTGAATTTAAGGAAGCCAAGAGCAGTTACGATACTGACAAAATCGGGAGATATTTCTCGGCTATCAGTAATGAAGCAAACTTACGCCAACAACAATATGGATGGCTCATTTTTGGTGTCGGTGAAGAACGTGAAACCAAGATAAAGAAGATTGTCGGAACAGCATACAAAAAGGGTGACAACAGCCTGCTGGAGCGTTTCAAATATGAAATATCCAAAGATACAGCTAACGGAATGACCTTTTATGACATTATTGAGATATTTCCAGTTGTAAACGGAAAAGAATACCGCGTACTTATGTTTAAGATCCCGGCAGCGGCAACAGGCATACCAACTGACTGGAAAACAAATTATTATGAGCGTGCTGGAGAAAGTCTTGTGCCGTTAAAACAGTATAAGATAGATGCAATCCGTTCACAGGAGCGTAGGGATTGGTCAAAACAAGTGCTGGAACAGGCAGGTATAGAGCATTTAGACAAAGATGCGGTTGCTATGGCAAGAGAGAAATATAAGGAAAAGATGAATCAGGAGCATATTTCCAAAGAAGTGGATGCCATGAGTGATGAGCAGTTTTTAACAAAGATAAAGCTCATGATAAATGGAAGAATCACTCATGCGGGAATGCTTCTATTAGGCAATTCGGATTATGATTATATGTTTCAGTCTGCACCAAGCATTATGTGGAGATTATACGGCGCTGACAATATGGACAGGGATTATGCCATTTTCAAAATTCCGTTTATCAATGTGGTAGACAAGGTATTTGCAAAGGTAAGGAATCTGACTTACAGATATATGCCGAATCAGATGACGTTGTTTCCGATGGAAACAGAACAGTATGATAGCTGGCTGATGCGTGAGTTACTCAATAATTGTATTGCCCATTCAAACTACCAGTTAGGCGGTAGGATTTATGTCAATGAATTTGAGGACAGGCTTAAATTTACCAATCCGGGCGATTTTATCCCGCAGAAAATTGAGAATGTGTTGGAAGCAAGCTATAGCCCGCCATTCTATAGGAACCAATTGTTGGCAGAATCTATGGCTGCATTTCATATGATTGATACGGCAACTTTAGGAATCCGCCGGGCATATAATATTCAGAAAGCAAAGTATTTTCCAATGCCGGATTATAATGTTTCATCGGGAACACAGGTTGAAGTAACAATCTATGGAAAAACATTGAATGACAGTTACATGCACATATTGTATGATCATCAGGATTTAGACTTGCAGACCGTCTTTTTGCTTGATCGGATACAGAAAGGTTTGCCGGTAGAAAAAGAGGATGTAGATCGGTTGCGTAATCAGAAGCTTGTAGAGGGCAGATTGACGAGCCTGTATTTGTCTGCATCGGCAGCTAAAAGCATTGATGAAAGTACGAATTATATTAAAAACAAGGGATTTGACGACAAATATTATAAAGATTTGATCGTTGAGTATTTAAAACAATATGGAAAGGCAAAAAAGAAAGACATTCGAGAGCTGCTATGGGATAAGTTGCCGGATGCGCTGTCAGATGCTCAAAAAGAACATAAGGTAAGTAATTTGTTAGCAACGTTAAGGAAAACTAATATTATTGATACAGATTCAGCTAATCAGCAGATTTCTTATTGGATATTGAAGAAACCGCTTGAATAATCTTGAATAAATTTATTCGAGATTATTCAAGAGTTATTCAAGATCGGGGATTACATAGACATAGGATTAGAGGAATTAAGTTTTTGGTTTATTTGGCAAAATGTAAAATGTTTTGGAGGTTATTTATTCAAGATGAATGATAAAAGTGAGACAAATGCAAGCAAATTGTACGATATTGTTGATATAATTATAGGGGTAGCAAAACATGATCCTTTATCAATAGCCAAAATAGCGGCATTTCTTTCAGATAAGGCATATACAGAAATTCAAAAGATTCCATACTTACAGATTAAAAAGTATTTAGATGGAGTAAAAAGGATAGAAGAACTCGGAAATTCTTGTAAAATAGCAGACAAGCTATTTTCAGATCCGAAAAGGAAAAACGATAATGCCATGCGTGTTTATAAGATGGTGACATCTACGGATACGGAGAAAAAGATAGATTACCTTATAGATGCTACGCGCAGTATGCTGTTAGGTTTGATTGACACAGATGCAATGTTTAGAATTTTTCGAGCGATTGTGGATTCTCTACCAGAAGATTTAGATTATCTTACATCTATAATTGAGAAGGATGGACCATTTACAGGAAATATTCAGGTTCTTGCATTGGAGCGAAGTGGTTTAATGATATCGGCGGGCATTGATGCAAATGCCGATATAGAGAAACAACAATACCATATAACGACATTGGGATTTATGGTTGATAGATATGCCTTATCATTATCGAATGAAGAACGATGGAAATGGTATAATAATAGGGCAAATGCTGATAATAGAAAATTTATGGGACCAGTACCTATATCTAATGAAGAAATAGAGGCTATGTTTAATGAACAGAAGCAGGAAATAATTGACTCTGTTCAGCCTAAATGGGAATCAATTAATTCAGATGAACACTTTGAGAAAATACAGAGGATTTCACAAAGAAGAGAGGCGGTCGCATTATTAGTTTGTGCAACTAAATCTGAAGGCAGATTAAGGATAGGTCAAGATTTATCAAACATAAATCCGTATGTTGAGATTGGAAAACATATGCTGCCAAAAAATGATGATTCTAGAGAAAGTGCGGCTTGGGTTGATGCTGTTAAAACTCTAGAAGCTACAGGCATGTTAGAATGTGTTAATTTTCAACACAAGATGTATCGTTTAACAAATGATGGATGGAAAGAAGCGGATGTTTTTATTGAACAGAATGATTTGCAGGAGAACGACATTACTGATCCAAATGAACTTGTAAAAATACTACAATAATTTTAGCTTAATTGTGTGTACGTTTAAAAAATTGCAGAGTGTTGTTAAATATTAGCAAAATGCTTCTGTGATTCTAAAATGCTTCTAAAATTTTCAATAACCAGAAAAATGAGCGGATATTTTGGATAATATAAATAAAAAAATCCCCATTTTATCATGATTTGCGACATAGACAAACACGCCGTAGCAACGTGAGGGTGGTAGAACTGTTGGTTCAGGTAGGGTTGCTACGATTATTGAGTAATTGTAATTTATTCAGTAAAATCAAGGGTTTCGGAGTCTTCTCCGGAACCCTTTTTACATGAAAAGTCACTTTAAAAGACTAAAGTGGCTACAAAATGGCTACATAGATAATATTCTATTTAATGATTATATACCAAGCTCAGCTACTGTCTTATAAGGTGACCATACACTACATTCCAGCAAGTGATCGAACACAGG
>ERZ808044.372-NODE-372-length-51718-cov-6.316648_pt1 | contig 51718 bp, 50 predicted proteins | sample MGYA00380195_ERZ808044 | MGnify/ENA primary metagenome ERZ808044 (study PRJEB31490, sample SAMN06133423) | mouse gut metagenome | isolation source: Z7_2 | host: mice | place: China: Chengdu | collected 2015-05 ...
TCAATGTTAAGGAAAAAGCGCCGTAATCCTTTTTTCATGGACTACGGCGCTTAGAGCCTCACATATATAATGAAATAACTGCTGCTCTGTATCTTTCGGAAACATCCCCCAATCCTCCTGACTAAAGAGGAACGGTGGGCTATATTGCGGTCAGTCTCCCTTTCGTGGAAATTATACTTGGGATATTTCTTTTATTTTTCCTGAAAGATTCTGTTTACAGATAAGATTGTTACTACTTTTCTTAAAGCTAATTTTAGTATTAGTTTATTTGTTTTATTCCTGCGGTTCAAATTTATATCCGACACTATGGACACTTTTAATATAATTGGGTATGTCCGGTGTGGTTTTCAATTTTTTTCTTAAATTACTGATATGATTATTTATTGCTTTACGGGAATATTAATTGTATTCTTCATTCCAAACAATGTCCGAGATCATCTCATAAGTGAAAACACGATGAGGATTTAAGATTAGTAATGCCAAAATATCAAATTCTTTAGCCGTCAATTCGATTTCTTTCCCACAAATTTCAACAGATCGATATTCAAGGCAAAAATGTAATGAACCTAAATCAACAACCGTTAAGGGATCATTATTGATCCAATTTCGCTTTGATTTATATTCACTCATTCATTCACCTCCCTGCACAATTCAAACATAATAAAAAGGCCAATCCATACAAGACAGACTGACCTTTCCGGGCAAGATACGCTTGCCTTGCAACATCAACAAAATTAGATACTTAATTTAACTTTTCAAGAACAACAGCAGTATTTTCTTCCATAGATAAAACAATATCCATGCCCGAATCAACATGTCCCAACATAATCAAACTTTCTGAACACCGAAAATCCTGATAAAAAATTGAAAGATTCCCCCACGAAGCATATAGGCACAAATCGCCCACATCCGGATCACAGCCGTCCGGTTCGCCGTCCGTTGGCAGTTCTTCCGAAAGATAACTGATTTTCTCAATCCCATTGAAATCTTCAAAAGTCAATTCCAAAGGAAGCAAATCATATAATGCGTTTGCTGCTGGCGTATTATAAATAGTAATTGCGATTTCCTGTCCATCTACAATCATTCGCAGTTTTCTTTCACCATCCGCCATATTAGAAGCCTCCTCTCCATCCTCAAAACCAAGCCCTTCTAACCATTCGTCAATAACTGGCTGTGCCGAATCCACATCTGGGCGATAAATACCTATCGGCTCCAGTATCTCCGCGGAATCCGGCAATGTTGCCGTTATATCCTCAATACTGCCAGCCAGCCCGCCAGTTCCATGTGTACAGAAGGGTACTATTGTCTTGCCAGAGAAGTCATATTCCTCTATGAAAGAAAAAATTGCCATCGGAGCTGTATACCACCAGTTCGGGTATGAAAACTTGTATCAAAGTAAATTTCCCTTTATTTATCAGTATTTTAACACCGTACACACTTCCTTCTATTCTGTGTGAAAAAGGCATAATTCTTTCCCTAAGTCCCATTCTTCTCTTCTTACATGATATCCCTTGATTATTTTGAAGCTTCCTTATTGCAGCTTATTCAACGCTCTAACCAATTTCCGGTTCTCCCTCTTCAGATTTTCGTTTTCATCCAACAACCTTTCCATTTCCCTTTGATATAACTCTACCTGTTTCTCCAGGCTTTTATCTCGCACCTCTCTCTTGATCCGGGCAAGTGTTCCTTGATCCTGTTTTTCTTTCTCTTCATTTAATATGTTTCTCACTTGCTCATTCTTATAAAAGAATCCTTTCGACAATCCTGTATTTCTGGAAAGATTGGATACTGATAATGGATTTCCCTCTGACACAGTCCTGTGAATCTCAGCAATAGCAAGTTGTATCTTTTTCTCACTTTCCTGCTGGTTCGCTTCTTTCATTTTATTGTACTTTGCCATCAACAGCTTCCCTCCCAGACCATTTTCTTCCTGCTGAAAGAACTCGGCCGACTTGCTAGCCACTTCCTCGTCAACCCATCCAATATATTTCTTTACTGTTTCATCCGTAGAATAGCCCATGTACTCCCTAATTGCCTGAATCGAAGTGCCATTTCGATAAAATGCTTTACATAATTCTTTTTGATATCCATTTCCTTTAAAGACATATTCACCCTCCAATATGCCAGCTCTCATACATTGTTTCGTAATTACCTCTTCAAAACTCCTTGCTGTGTATTTCTTATCCCTGTTTAGAAAAAGCAGTCCCTCTATGTCTATATGATTCTTTTCTGAATACTTCAAAACAAGCAAGTGTAAGATATCCGGTATAGGAACACTTCTGTTTGTCCCCGGCACCCTCATCCAGCTATCTTCATTCTCATAATAAAAATCTGTATTTTTCAGCAAGAACAGCTTTCCTTTATCAATGCCTGTATACAATAGAATCAGACTCATGATACGCAGCTGTTCAGGGAATTCTGAAAGATGGAGCATAAGTAAATCCAGTTTCTGATCCAAATCCCTGATCTCATGATCTTTAGGATAACTTTTCTTTTTATAAAAGAAAACAGGTATTGCGAAATGATTTACATAATCTTTCATCTGCAAATATTGAAGAAATATTGTAACTGCCTGAATTTTATTATTATAACTTTGGGGGCTGGTTCTCTGTATACTCAGTTTCTCAAAATATTCTTTTACTGAATTAGCATCTATCGTAGTTATTGTTTTTTCCTGCTTCTCTAAATATTTAAGAAATCCTTTTATATAGGTCTGTTTTATGCGTATCGTACCCAGATTCAGGTTCGTAACTACAAAAAGATATTTTAGATACTCCTGGAGCACCTTCCGATTATCTTCCTTTCGAATATCTAAAAATGAAAAACTGTCAATTGTGCTACTAAGGCTGTATCTTTCAGGAGAGATATTTAATTTCTCCACATACCAGACATTAGCTTCCCAGTTAATCTCTTTCGCTTCCAGAAATAATGTTTTCCTACAGAATGCAATAAATTTTGTAGCGTTTACATCAGATTCTCCCATCTGCTTTCCTAACATCAAGGCAATTTCCACTTCTTGATCCGCCTCCATTTTTAGAATATCCTGAAGTCCGGAATTCTTTACATAACAAAGCAGGTACTTTAACGGAAGCAAGTACCTGTTTCGTCTTTCTTCTTTGTTTTTAACCGTTTCTACAATATAATTTAACAACTGCTCTATCTGCAATTTTATGGTTTCGTTTGCCTCTTTTCCAAAATCCCAGTATAAGATCTCAGAATTTACTTCTTTTTGTAATGACTGAGATATAATTCCTGTAAAATAATCCGGCAAATAAATCATTTGGTTCAGCGGTTTCTTTTTCTTCATACTTTTATTGGATTATAGTTTATTTCTTTACCTTTTTCCTAAATCCCCTATCTCCAAAGCGATTAGTAACTATATTACATGAAGACTTTTTCTTATTGTCAATGCCTTTTCTGCTAATTTCATTTAGCACTTTAGGCTATGTCAAAAATATCACGTCTTATAACATTAATTCTTTACCTATTCCCATAGCTCTAAATCCTCTTCCGTATAATCTTCTTCCCCATTTGAAATACCATCTCTAGCCATTTGATAATCTTCATTATTTGTAGAAAACTGCGCTCCCAATTTATTTGCCTGATCAATTCTACCGAGAAATTCTTCTGTTCGTTTTGCTACATCCTCATTCGATATTATGCCATCGGCTATCATACAAAGGGTGAAATTGGTTCGTTTTGCTATATCCAAATACATGTCTGCAACCTCAGTATTACCTTGTGCTTGTTTTTGATAATCTTGTTTTTTTTGCACACCTGATAATATCATAGCCGTAATCGCTAACAAAAGTGCTGCAATTTCAGCAATCTTATTTCCTTCACCAAATACTACAGGAAGTAATGCTGTTCCTGTAAGTGCATTTATCACTATCTGCCCTATTGATACATATTTATCGTATTTCCTCTTTCTATCTGCCGCATTATAATGCTTTTTCTTTCCTAATACGGCATCTGTCCGAATTTGTTTTAATTGTTTAATTACATGCTCCATTTTATCCCTTCCTATACACTTCTAATAATTTTTTCATGATTTCCATACAATCCTCACGGAGTCCCGCCTCAATCATATCCCTCAGTATATTTCCATGGCAATTCCGTATACGTTTTTCACTACCACACGGACATAAAAAATGTCCTCTATAATTCGATTGAATAATAAACATCATAATATTACAAACCTGTTTCCAATTATCTACACAAAATAAATCTTTCAGATACTCTAAATCCCCCATCGTACCATGCGAGCGCTCACCATATGGATATATCCCATATTCTTTAAAGTATTTATAAGTATATAAATATGGTATCACATATTTGTCAACAAAAACGCTAATATCATGATTCTTGCTGATGTGCATTTTCAACTCCAAATTAGAAGCAAGGCATAAATAACCATTGGGATATCGATGTGTATATGAATCCTCTATACAATTTGACAGCTCTTTTACTGTTGGTAGTGCCAAGGGGAAATCCCTTGGCACTACTATTTCAATATCAAACTTACCAGTCATACGAACATCATTATATACATGATTAAGAACAAGCTCCCCTACGAAGATACATTCATTATCTTGCTGAACATACTCTAAAGAAGGATATTTCCTTTTCATATTTTCAATACCAATATTTTGCTTACAATTTTCCATGACCTAATTTCTCCAAGGTTTAGGCGTACTTGTAATAATCTGAGGTGCTACATTTTTATATTTTTTCAAATCAATACTTTTCTTTACATAATCACTCCCAAAATAATTCTCAAGTAATGCCACAAAATCGTTATCTTCATATTGCAATGATTCTACATAATCACGTTTTATCGCTTTAACCCATGTAAAAAAGACTTCGGCCTTTTGTGGTTCACTGTTCCAAGAATCTGCCAAATTATCCATTGGGTCGACCGGATTCATAATATACCACTTGCCATTACGTTTTTGAATTATAGTTTTATTTTCATATTGTCTCATAAATTGTTCTTCTGTTAAAATCTGATTTTCCCCATAAATTTCAAAATCGTTAACAATTGCCCGCAACAATTCAAATACGTCTAATGAATAATTCAAATTTTGTGATATTTCTGCACATATAGTTGTTATAATAGCAGAAGTAGGTTTCAGACTTTCTTTCTTAATTCTACAGTAATATACATCTCTATGATGTTTTAAGATTTGAATAACTCTCTGTAGAGCAGAACGCTCCATTCCTTTTGGAATTTCTTCAATACTATTAAATACTGTCCTGCTCTTTTCCAAAAGATTTTTTTGACGTGTTTCCCTCTCAAATTCCAAAAAGGGCCTATTGATTCTTTCAAACCAATTCTTGTATGCATGCGGATTACTCGTAAGCTAATGGTATGACTCTCCTTGTTTATTAGTAAGAGCCACCGCTAAATCTGCATCATCACTACATAAATTTTTACCTTTTAATTCCTGGATTATTTCTTCTGATTCCGGAACTGCTGGTACAATATCAATATTAAACCCTACGCCATTAACTTCTGCATACTTGATAGTCCAGCATTTATCCCACTCTATTTGCTCCAATCGTTCTTTATAAACCTCAGAATTGCACAACGTTTCTTTCACAATATTCTTTACATAACGCGCAGTTGTTAACTCCTTATCTTCATTAAGGCAACAAATGAAATCCAAATCATAATCTACTTCTTTTGACTCTCTATATGGACGGACAACAGTCCCAAGGCTAAAAGAACCCTGCGGAAAAATTTCACATTCTAACCCCTGCTCCTGAAGATATGTACCTACTGCCATATATTTTTCCGTTGCATTTTTATACATTGTTGGAGTTATATCCAATCCTTTAATTAATTTTAAAATATCCCGCTCTCTTACATTCCTATTATTCATCTACTATTCCTTTCTGAATTTTATTTAATATCTATAATTAAACAAAAATGACCTATTTGTAATAAATCGAACTTTTGTTTAGGCTTGCAAACAGGATTAATAGATGATATAATAGATATGAAATGTTGTTAATCATCTATTGGTCATTAACAATGCTTGGATTGAGTTGCCGCTCAATCCATTTTTTGTCAAATCCTGCGCCCTTATATTATCCTTTCTTGATAATCGCCTCCTTACCATCGCATTCACATAAAGCAATTCGTTCTTTACCAAAAAACTTTATGCAGTTCATCAAAACATCATCTACTTAGTTACTATGTGTTCGCATATCAATAATCAGCTTTCCTATATTGCTGCCTACAGAATTTTCCAACTCTACAATATCTTCACAAAATTCCTTTTCATTATTAATAGCATTATCAATGTCTTTCACTAATTCTTCTGCTCTAAAAGAACTCTTATTATACCCCGGCCAAATTCTTCGAAGTTCTTGCTCAACATACCTTCTTTTTGCCGTCACTTTTGGATTTTTTAACAATTTTTCTCTATCCAATTCAAATACTCCGTCAAAATGTAACAATAGCCAAAATTCAAAACATGGGTTTGTAACATATAACCCAAATCCCATTTCTTTACACTTATCAATTACATACTGATACTGATTATTTTTTGGTGAAGAAACAAAGCTTTCTCGATCCCGATCTATAATTAAACAAATTCTATCAAATCCTTCTGCATAGGTGAATCCTCCTTCTTTTATAATGTTTGAAATATCTTCAATCGCATGTTGTAGATCATATTCTTCCTGTAATGCTTTTAAAATCAGATTACAACTCTTTTCTATGTCCTCTACAAATGTATCAAGATTTTTCAAACATTTTTCTTCACAAACCCTGCACATTGTTTTCCAAATGCTTCTTGCTTGTATTCTACTAGTTGTTATTACTTTCATTTCATAAAAATAATCCATAATGCGGTTTAGCAATGTCTCATAAGAAATATGATTTGTTCTGCTTTCTTCTAAGTTTTCAATAATCCGATCCAATATCTTTTTAGGATTACTCCATCCATCCTCACTATAACTTCTAATAATCGGAATAATCTCAATCAATGGGTTAATATAAATATCTTCACGCAGGGAACTAACTGCATCAAAATATATAGCTTCTGTTTCAGAGCCTTCATATACGAGGAAATACTTTCTTAGAGTTTTATCTGACGCAAATACCTTGGTCCGCTCTGCAAATGTTCTTTTTTCTCTCATTCCTATACCTCTCTGATAGGAAATACAGTGTTGAAAACTGGAACACCTCCATAACGTCCTTCCAAATAAGCCTTATCAATTTTCTGATCAAATCTAGCATTGTATTCCTCTAAAGAATAAATATCGCTTTCTCCGGATTTCTTTTTATTTACAAACCAAATTTCATCACGGCGCAGCAAATCAAAATCTAATAAACGCGATTCATGAGTTGTTACAATTAATTGAATATTTTTCTCAGATGCCAATTCTAAAAATGTTTCAACAAATTTATATGTTAAACTAGGATGCAGACATCTATCTAATTCATCGATAATATACGTTTTGCCCTTACCAGATAGTAGTACTTCTAATAAATCTAAAAGTCTTACAGTACCATCAGATTCTTCTGACAACTCAAACAAAATATTCTTTTTTCCATGCGAAAACTTAATTGTTTTGCAAGTAATATTTTCTTCCTTGTCAATATTGAGAATGAAAAAGTCTCTATAACTTCGCATTATAATTCCTAATCCATCTACATCAATATCCGCCTTCATCTCCACCGTTTTCTTTTCAATATCTGCAAGCAAGTCCTCCTGTATCCTCTTTGGTAAATGTCCCAATACCTTCTCAACAGGGACTTCCACCATTTGGAAATCTGTAATTCCTGTTCCGAAAGCTGCTATAATTCTACAAATTTCTTCTACATTTTCTGTTTCCGCCATATAGGAGTAATCAGAAATAGGCCTGTCCGGATAATTAATATCCAAATTATTTCTTATCCACATAAAGACATCCTGGAATATGGCTGCTTGTTCAAACTGTTGATACAAAGTCTTCTTATTCTGATTCATTATTGATAAAAATAATACACTACCATCCTCCTGTATATCCTCTGCATAAACATTCAATTTTTCTATTAACCCTTTTGCCTTTACTTCTCCGCCAAGTTCATACGTCCCTTTGTTGATATCGCGGCTAAAAATCAATTTTTCCTTATTATCCGATGTTAACTCCACTAGCCATTCTGATATAAATCGGCTTTGGTTTAAAATCACCTCAAACCCATAAGCATAGTATTTTTCATTTAATAAAATTTCTAATTCAAAATAGCTTTCCTTCTCCTTGCTTTCCGCAGCAACTTTGCAGTAATTATCAGTGTGTCCTTCTGGTAGACCTGATACTACAATTCTTCGCATAAAATCCAGTGCCTTTACTAGATTAGATTTACCAGCGGCATTTGCTCCATAAACGGCAGCAAATTTTAAAAGCTTAATCTTTCCATCATCATATACATGTTCCTTCTTACTCCTTACTTTTCCAGCAATCATAGAAAACTCTTCTGATTTTCCATCCTCCCTTTCTGAAAATGACAGGAAGTTTTTTACATTAAACCGAATAAGCAATTTATGTCGCCTCCTATATTTGGTATCTATAATATATGTGATTTTTTCACTTTTGTCAATACAATAAATTTATTTTTTTCTGTTTTATTATATTTTAAACGTTTTTTTCACTTTTACTATTTCAAAAAACAAAAAACTGGCTCGAATAATATATCTACCAGTCTAATAATTCTATATTAACAATATACACAATTTCTACTATCTTTTGTGCATACTGTTCATATTTTCTGCTATTTTTAAACGCTATGCACACAATACACCCTCAAAACCTTGCTCCATATTAGGCGTTCCCACCGCAATCACATCGTAAGAGCCTGTATACGGTTTTACTGTCTCAATCCGGGCAATATCCGCTCCCACAGCCTTCTGCAGCCTTTTGGCAATCCCCATGGTGTTTTCCATTGGATACGGAATAATACACGATCAGCATCTTTTTCATTTCATTCATGCTCCCTCAATCCTGCTGCCGCCAAATACCTCCGACATGGGAATCTGATCCAGCATATGATCCAGTTCTTTTACCTCGTCCCCGGTAAGTTCCACCTCAGAAGCCATAGCATTTTCCTCCAGACGATCCAGCTTTCTGGTCCCCGGAATCGGCACAATCCAGGGCTTTTTCGCCATCATCCATGCAAGGGAAAGTTTAGCAGGCGTAGCGTTTTTCTGAGCGGAAAGCTCTTTCAGCCGTTCAAGCAGCTCTCTGTTTTTCTCCATTCCCGCCGGTGAAAACTGGGGCATGGCGCTGCGGTAGTCTGTGCCTGCCTCAAAATGAGAGTCCTTATCATACTTTGCCGTCAAAAGACCATTAGCAAGAGGCGAAAATGCCACAAACCCAATGTTTAACTCCTCCAGCACCGAAAACAGTGCTTCGTAATCCCGGTACATCATGGAATAACGGTTCTGCACCGCCGTCACCGGACAGACCTTATGGGCACGCCTTAAAACATCCTCTCCGCCCTCGGAAATCCCCCAGTGGGTGATCTTTCCCTGCTCCATCAGCGCCTTCATGGCTCCCGCAGTTTCCTCGATGGGAACCTTCGTGTCTACCAAACATCCGAAAAACATCATACTTCTTATCCCGAAATTCCATGTTCTGCACCTCCTGTAAAACTTTCCGCTCTTTTTTATACAAGCTCTGAAATACGTGGATTCTTTTATGTCCATGTCCAATGGTATCCTCTGTATAGGCAATCGCATTCATCGGGCATTTATGGACGTTTCCTTGTTTTCAAATACATTTTAGACGATGGCGCCGGAAAAGTACAATGCCAATTAGTCAACGCACTATGTTCTGTGTGCATACTGCTTTTCCATTATTGAAGATCTTCCGCCCCGCAATACCAAAAAAGTCAGCATTTCAAATAAGAATACCGACTTTTTCGTGTTCATTTGTCATATAAATTTTTACAAAAATCTCTCCCGCAGCACCTCCACCTTACATTCATGCCGTTACCTCTCATCATCCTTGCTGTAAACGATTCCCACAACAAGGAGGCACCCTGTACATTCCTGGTTCTCCCCTAACCTTCCTTCAAAACGCAGCGCGTACTGACGGTCTTTGGTCTGTTGAATCGTTTCGCCTGCCGTGTATAGTTTTATATATATAACTGTCACATTGCAGGTTATACACTTCTCTGTACTGAATCCCTGGCAGTCTGTCGCCTCTCGTCACCTCACCAATCCTTTCTCTGTCGTCTTTGATATACTATCTGCCTATAACATCCGGCTAACAAAATCATAAACGATTTATAAACTTTTGACAGACCAGATATGGTTTCATGCAATTACTGAAGATTTAAGCTGTTTACCCAGTTTCTTAAATTAGCAGTATCACCTGCAACACTGCCGCGGCTTACCGTATATCCATCCAAAACACTGGCTCCTGACTCCAATCTGCGGATTTCACCGGGTGTTCCGGAAAAGCCGCTTCCTCCGTGGCTGGAGAATGGAACGATGGTCTTTCCGCCAGCTTACAATCCAGTTTTTCCTTTCCCGCCAGTATATAGGAAACCTTTTTGGCCTGCAGATATTCACCAATCTCAGATCACCATATTCACCACAAGCCCCGTCGCCAGAGAAAACACCATGACAAAGCCAAGATAAATCAGGAAATTCCTTGCTCCAAGGACGATCTTTAACGCCCCCAGATTGGTAATCTTCGTGGCCGGTCCTGTAATCATAAATGCCGCCGCCGAACCCATGCTCATCCCGTCCGCCAGCCAGTCCATAAGAAGCGGAATCGTCCCGCCGCCGCAGGCGTAAAGGGGCACGCCGATGGTGGCCGCCATCAGGACGCCGAAGCCCTCGTTGCTCTCCCCGAACATCCCCGCCATCACATCACTGGGAACATACCGCTGGAACAGAGCGGATAACAGCACGCCAAAGAGGAAATACCCCGCCGTCGCCCGGATATTGCGCCCCAGATTTTTAAGAAACCGCAGCAGCAGGTTCGGGTCCGTATCATGGTTTGCCGGCTCTCCGAAGCCGTCAAAATTAAAGAACGGCTTCTTAGAGAAAAAGACGGATACCAGAAGCCCCGCGATACAGCCGCAGACCGCGCAGGATATGATCCGCACCGACAGCGCCGCAGGACCCAATGCCATGCTGTACAAAATAAGCTGGGGATTCAAAAGAATCGACGCCATCATAAAGGCTGCCAGCCAGTCGTCCCTCATCCCCTGCCTGGAAAAGGACGCCGACAGGGGGATTGTCCCGTACATACATAACGGCGAGGCGATACCCAGAAGGCAGGCGGGAAGAATGCCGAAGATTCCCAGCTTCTTTTCCCGCAGTCCCCCGAACCAGCCATGGATCGCCTGCTTCGCGAACACGGAGATCGCGGAGCCCAGCACCATGCCCACAATCCAGTAGAACACGATCTGCCGAAGCTGGACGTCGAAGTAATACCAGATATAAACAAATTCTCTGTGAAGAATCTCGATCATTTTAAGCATCCTTCCCTTCTGTTCCTTACTTCTTACTGCTCATCAATGCTTACCAGCTCATAATCCCGGACTCCCAGACCGATCTCCTCCGCATGCTCTAAGGTATGCAGTCCCTGACGGTCCCCGACGCGTCTTTGCAAAGCTTCACTTCCCTCCGCTGCAAAGGCCAGATCAATGCTTGCCTGGTCAATAGCTACCGGGTCTGTGGACGCCAGAATCCCAATATCATGAATATCCGGCTCCGCCGGGTTACCGTTGCAGTCACAATCAATGGAAATATTGTTGAGAACACTCACATACACGATCCGTTCTCCATTTCCCAGATAATCGGAAACGGATTTTCCCGCCTCCGCCATGGACTCCGTAAAGCCGGTCTGGTCACCGCCCCATGGGCTGTTATGGCTTTCCCCGGAGGTATGGATCAGACATTTCCCTTCCTGAGAACCCAGGCCGATGGAAATATTTTTGATGGCTCCTCCAAAGCCTGCCATGGCATGGCCTTTAAAATGGGACAGCACCAAATAGGAATCATAGTTTCCAAAGTGAGAGCCCACCAGATTCTCGGAAAGCCTGATGCCACCCTCCACCGGAAGGGCCATGGAGCCTTCGGCGTCCAGAATATCCACATCCGCGATGGCGGTAAACCCATGGTCCTTTGCCACCTGCATATGCATGGCGGTTTCCGAGCGGGAGCCGCCGTATGCGGTATTGCACTCCACGATAGTTCCGTTCACCGACTGTACCAGATCCTTAATTAACTCCGGATCAAGATAGTTGCTGGCCGGCGGCTCTCCCGTACTCAGCTTCACTGCCACATTCCCTTCCGGTGTCCAGTTTAACTGATCATACGCCTTTTTAAGCCCCTCCGGGGAAATGTCAGAAGTGAAGTAAACCACGGACGGCTCTGCTTCCTCCTCTGCCTGCTGTATTCCTGCTGCTCCCTGTGTTCCTGCTGCTCCCTGCGCTCCGTTTCCTGCCACCGCAGAATCCGGCTCTGAGCTTTCGGCTGATTCTCCCTGCGTCTCGACGCTTTGTACTGTCTGTCCCTGCGTTTCTTCCTTCTGCATTTCCGTATTCACGGATGTCGCTCCTTCGGCTGCCTGCCCGCATCCGGTCGTAAGAACTGCCAGCGCAAGCGCCATACCAATCCATGCTCCTGCTTTCCTTCTCATAGATGCTCTCCTTTTTTCTTATATTTCAACCCTGGCACATGGCCTTCACCGGTTTGATTACGAAGTATCCAGGGAAACACGCCGCACCGCAAGCGTACCTTGCATAGTGACGTATTTCATCGGATCAGTCACTGCTTTCCATGCCCAAACAGCCATCCCATAATCGCCTCATCGCGGGAGAACAATGCCGCTCCGCCTCCATGCTGTCCGGTTACTCCCTGGCTTTCAAAATAGAAACGCTCCTTCACATCCAGCACCAGAAGCCCGCTGATTTCTTCCTCCGTCAGTCCTTCCTGCCGGTACGCATCATAAAGGCGGCCATATGCTTCCTTCGTCGGCTCTGAACCGTAATACTCATCGCCTTCCCCGATTACCAGATAAACCGGGATCCGGTTGGCTGCCGTCGCCTCATAGTCCCCATCCCATCTGGAGCTGCAGTGGAGATATGCCGCAAACAGCTCCGGACGCATCCCCATGACCAGCGACATGGTTTCCCCTCCGCCGGAATAACCTTCCCCGTATACCTGCTTCGGATCAATGTTATATTCAGAAAGAAAATATTCCGCCAAAGCAATGGTCTGTCTGGCAGACGTCTCGCCCCAGTCGTTTAGCTGAGGCGCCACCACAATCATCTCCGGCTTGATCTCCCGCGCGGTAAAGCCAAATTCTTCGGTTTCCAGATTGATCCCCACGCCCTGAAAATACAGTCCCTGATAGCCCGGCAGCGTAAGGAAAAGAGCATAAGGCTTTGTGCCGTCGTAGCTGTCCGGAATATACACATTATAATGAATATCCCCTTCCGTTTCCGAATGAAGGACATTATCCAGCAAAAAGCCGCGGTAGGTTTCCGTTCCTTCTGTAACCTTCGGCACCTTTTTCATCCTCTGTTATCATGCCAGTCCATATGTAATCGCGCCGTATGCGTTCAAAATCCCGCCGCTACCTTCACGAGAAGCTCGCGGATCGGCAGATGCTGCGGACATATATGCTCACATTTTCCGCATTTTATTGTCTGGTTTCCCGCTGTTTCCTGCGACGTCTGAACTCCGCTTCAGCCGGCAAGAATCATTGCCGCCGCCCCGATCATCATAGTTGTTGATATTTTCCGTTTTCTCATGATCCGTCTTTCCTCCTGCGTCGCTCCTTCTGTCAAACCTTAGTTAAATCCGTGCTCCTCCAGCCATGCGGACAGATGATCCGCGATCTCCTCGCTGTTTAGTTCCTGGAACATGAAATGGGAGTTTCCGGTGATCCCTTCATCCGGCAGGTTCACCACCGTGCAGTCACCGCCGTCCGCATTGTAGCTTTCCGCAAAAGCCACCGCACCGTCCCGGATATTTCTCCAGAATTCCGTAGACTGGATATCCTCCGGCCCGTTGTCAATATAATCGCCAAAATAAATGATCATCGGAATGTCCGCCTCCAGAAGCTTCTGATACTGCCCGGAGCCGACCTCCGGTGTTCCGCCCGGTTCAATGGCAACAATGGCAGCCGTGTTTTCCACATCCACACTCCAGCCGACCGCTCCGCCCTGGGAATGGTTCACAAAGATGGATTTCTGCCCGGTCATATCATACACATCCTGCATCACCTCGCCCATGGCGTCCGCCGCCACCTGAATATCAAAACCACCGGTGTTCGGCGTCATCTGGCGGAAGAACTGGTCCTGGGCCTCATCGCCCTCCGGAAACTGGGAGCCCCCATACCGGTTCGGTGCCACGCGGCCGATACGGAAGTGGGTATACCATGCCTGGTCGCCCGGCAGGTATTCCTTGGAGTCCCCGCTCCATGCATCAATGGCGTCACCGGTCATGGACACCGTGGATCCTGCCTCGCCTCTCCTGGGCTGGTCTACCAGAAATATGCTGTGTCCCCGTTTCAAAAAAGAAGTCGCCCAACCGTCACGCCCGTCCGGAGTAGTCATCCAGCCCATACGGGACTGCCCGTATCCATGGAGGAATACCATAGGATAACCGCTTTCCTCCGCCGGAATCTGGTAAAAGACGTTGGCATGATCCACATGGGCGGTGTTCCCGCTGCGGGTTAAATCCAGCCAGTTGGTGGTCTCGTCATACTCTCCTTCCACCGGCTCCGTCACCGTGCCGCCGGAGGAAAACATCCCTTGTTCAGCGATGGCAAGGACATCGGAATCTGTCCCGCTGTCATCGTTTTTTTCAGTTGTCTCACCGGAAGCTTCTGTCGCTGTCTCCGTAGTTTCCGCCGCTGCTGCCTCGGTTGTTTCCGCAGCCGTTGTCGCTTTGGTTGTTGCTGCCCCTGCCGCCCCGTTGCCGCAGCCAGCCAGAAGTGCCATGCTCATGGTTCCTGCCAGAGCCAGACCTGCAAATTTTTTTATTTTTCTCATCACTTACTCTCCTTTTGCTTTTATTGTTTCATCCGACGAATCGGAATTATGTCTCTTACGCGACCCGCCGCAGGCGGAGAAGTTCGCAAGCGAACTTTTTTTATGCATGAATCTTCATATTGTTGAGCGCTCTGGCGGTACAGATCGATTGGTGGTTGATGATCTCACTGTACCCGATATCCATTCCGCCTATGGTTTTCATCTCGCTGCTTGTCAGCGTAAAATCCCATACCCTCCAGTTTGCCTCCATATGCGCCTTCTGCGCGGCCTTCGGAATCACCACGACTCCCCTCTGAATATGCCACCGAAGGATTACCTGCGCCACGCTGCGTTCATGCCGGTCCGCGATTTTCTTCAGGATCCGGTTATTGAAGATATCCTTCTGCCCTTCCGAAAAGGGTCCCCATGCCTCCGGCTGTACCTGATACCGTTTCATGGTCTCCAGCGCTGAAGTCTGCTGGTAAAAGGGATGCAGCTCAATCTGGTTGACCGCCGGGCAGATCTCGTGGTTCATACACAGATCCACCAGGCGGGCTTCGTCAAAATTGCTGATGCCGATGGCCCGCAAAATTCCTTCCCGGTACATCTCCTCCAAGGCCCTCCATGCCCCGTAATAATCGCCGAAGGGCTGGTGAATCAGATACAGATCCAAATAATTCACACCCAGCCGCTTCATGGATGCCTCCGCCGCCTTCCGCGTTTTCGTATAGCCGGCATCCTGCACCCACAGCTTGGTGGTAAGAAATAATTCCTCTCTTGGTATCCCCGATGCCCTCACCGCAGCGCCGACTCCCTCCTCATTCCGGTAGGAGGGGGCGGTATCGATCAGCCGGTATCCCATCGCCAAGGCCTCTCCCACACACCGTTCACACTCCTCCGAAGGGATCTGAAATACGCCATAGCCCAGTTGCGGCATTCGGACACCGTTATTCAACGTGATCCATTCCATAAAAACCTCCTTATCCTTCCTGAAATACATTTTTATTTTCTGTCCTGATTTTACCGTTTCTTTCCGAAAATGTACAATGCCAGTTTTGCAACTCACTATGATTGCTTTGCATACTGAAAAATTATTTTCAAAATAATACTGTCCTTTTTCCCGGAAAACTGGTATGATGATAAGCATGGCGGTGCCTGCGTCGGCAGGCATGTCTGGCTGCCAGAGCAGCCGCGCGGCAGCGCAGGAAGTCTGTAAGCAGACTTCTTTTTACAAAAAGGAAAGGAGCTTTGATCCTATGGCCGAACTCTACCAATTACGCCAGCTTGTCGCCATTGCCGAAGCCGGCACCCTGTCAAAAGCAGCCGAGCTGGTTCACCTCTCCCAGCCCGCGCTCAGCCGTTCCATGCAGAAGCTGGAATCGGAATGGAACCTCACCCTGTTTGACCGGCAGAAAAACAAGATCACATTGAATAAAGCCGGAGAGCTTGCCGTCCAGCACGCCCGCCGCGTCTTAGAGGATATGGACAACCTGACTCTGGCGATTCAGACTTATGAGCGCAGCCTGCACACGATCTCCATCGGCTCCTGCGCCCCGGGACCAATCCTGGAGCTTCTGCCGTTTCTGACTCAGCACTTTTTCGGCATGGCAGTCTCTTCTGAGACGGTTCCACCCGATAAGCTTCTCCCGGCGCTGGAGGACAACACCTATCAGATCATCATTACCGACCAGCCAGTGGAGGCTCCCGGCATTCTCTGCCAAAAACTATGCAAGGAACAGCTTTTCCTGACGGTTCCCCCCGCCCATCCTCTGGCCAGCAAAAAAGACGGTATCTGGCTGGAGGATCTGGCCGGAGAGACCATGCTCTTATTTAAAACCATCGGCATCTGGGAGGAACGCACCACATCCAGAATGACCCGTACCACCTTCATTGTTCAGGAGCAGGATGATTCCTTTTCCGCTCTCATTCAAGCGTCCGCGCTTCCCGCCTTTGCCTCAAACCTGACTATGAAAAACCGTGAGCCAATCCAAAACCGTTCCGTGATTCCCATTCTTGATCCGGAAGCGACCATTACCTTTTACCTCAGCGTGAAAAAAGCGAACAGGGCCTACCTTCCAACGTAGCGCCCGGCTTTTTCATCCCTCTCCATTCTTTTCATTCGCTACAATAATCTCCAGAAGTGAAATATGTTCATTCCGGTATCTTGCCGCCGGGTTCTTATCCGCAAGTCCTGCCAGCTCACTGGCACACTTCCGCCGGCGCCCTGCCACAATCTCGTAACCGCCGTTCTCATCTTTTCTCACAATCACTGGAACCAGTATGCCGTACTCCTTTACGCTTTCTGTCATTTCCATCATTTCCCCATTATCCAATACCCGAAAGGGATGGTCTTTAAATGGGTGGAGTTCTGCAAGCGCAATCCGAACCACCTGATTTTCCTCAGGCTCAGCCTTCACCTCTGTTCCCCTCCATTTGTATCGCTTTTTCTATTGTATCTTCCGGTCTTACACTGCACCGCAATATTCCGGGTAGCGGATTTTTACTGTCTGCCAGAAAAATGGAGCATACCCCGCATGCTCAGAATCTGCCTGTGTTACAGGACAACTGAACCTATTCTTCTGTCAAAGTACACTAATCTTTATAGCCTTTCATAAAATAAATAGGATTCTTATAAAACTTTTTTGGAATTTTTCTTAGATAATTTCAGATTCATTTATGTTTAGGAAGTGATTTCCATATCTAAAAGCTGTCTCCTCAATCATGTATGCTGCCATTCTATACATAAACTCAAACAGGCTTATCCCCTGCATACGCAAAAAGCCGCAGTTTCCTGCGGCCTTTCTGCTATTGATCCCTATTCCATATCCAGGTTTTGTTCCAGCGCACAGAAAATAAACTCCGAAGCATTTCCAATGGTCGGCCGCAAAAGAAAATCCACGTATTCCAACATCCCTTTGGATGCCGGAATGTCGCGGATCAACTGCTGAATCAGTTCCTTTTGGTTCTTTGTTGCCGGGAGGTTTAACTTGCTCTCATCAATTTTCTCCACACCTTCACAGGTAGAGATATATCCCACATAGTTTTCAAGCTGGGCTGGAGGAGCATTCCTCAGATAGCGGGAGGTTAAAATAATTTTAGGCATAGTATCTCTCCATCTGCATTTTTATTTTTCTTGACATATTTTTGCGCTCCGCATATAATAATAGTACCAGACAGGCAACGGCGTGTGTCTGTCTAAGCGTTGAAGCATAACAGCGTACCGGAATGCCTTGTTATGCGGAGCTTTCGAGAGGGGTTGTGCAGTGAAACCTCAAACCGGAGTAGGCTCTGGCCGAAAGAAAATGCTCATAACCGTCCTGCAGATGCAGGGCGTTTTTTTTACCATATATATCAAAAACAGGAGTACACAATGGATTATCTACAGACCTGTGCAAAAGCATTTGAACGTCTGCTCGATATAAAGCAAGAGGGAACCGTGAAAAAATTTTCCAGCAGATCCTTGATGGAAACCTCTCCATGGATGATTTGAAAAAAGCCGCTATTTCACTACGATTCAAAAACGGATAGAGCCATTCAGCCAGATTGAACACTTTCTGGACAGCAACAAACTTACTTTTCGTTACAACCAAAAACTTCAATCCTTTTCTCTGATTGAAGCGGAGTATCTTCTCTCCACACCTTATGAGAGTACCGACGTATACATTTTTCTTGACCAGCTTCCAGACCCGGACAGCTTTTTCTGCTGCTCCTTTTTCCCGAAAGAAAATAAGGACTACACAAAGGGACAGGCTGTGTATACGCTCCTGAAAAAAGAAAAAATCTGCTTTCAACAGGAAGTGTCATCACACAATACGACCGTCTCACTCCCAAAGAGAAGCCTGCAGATATCACCCCAACTAAACAGATGGAAAATCCAAAAGCAGAATGACTACAACAAGCCGTTCTGCCTTTTTCATTTCTGTCCATAACAATATTTTTACAGCACACCCAGCTTCTTTAATAATTCCACGCAGTCCCGCGCTCCCTGCACATAGAGATGCGCGCACTCATGATCTGCAATCAGGCTGGTTCCGTTCCTGCTCATCGCAGTTCTTTTTTCGCTCCACCAGCACCTGCTCTGTCAGCTCCCGGATAACCATCTCTAAAATTTCATTCTTGTCCATAATAATTCTACTCCTTTTTCGACACACCATAAACGAAACCAGTGCCTGCGTCCATGGACAGCCCCGTTGAGCAGCCGAAACTCCACTGTCCCTTTCTGCAACACGCTGTGCAAATTCAGACAATGATATCGGCTTTTATCATAATGCTTTTCCCTTCGGCTTTCCCCCTCATACCAGATACGCTCCACCTCTTCCATGCTTTTGGGCTTCTGGTTATTTAAGTTGTCCAGGAAACTCTGCTCCACCGGCATTGTGTCTTTACCATTGATTCCCAGCTCCGGGACTTTTTCCTCCTTGACCGCTCCCTCCTTGACTGCCTTTTTCATTCTGTAAACAGTGTTGTTTCCTGCATGTTTTTTAAACAGAATAAATCCCTGAATTTCACTCCCGGCTTTATCATGGTCCTCCACACCTTTGGCAAGGACCTTAAATGGAACCCCCATATCTATTGCCTCATCTTGGAAGGTGGATACAGTGATAACGGCTTTTGGCGTAATTTCAATTACTTCAACTATACTTTTCTTCGCAATTTCTTTCGGACTGCGCTTCTTAATGCGATGGAAGCAAAAATCGGTCCTTCCTTTAAAAAGTGAAATCCCGACGCTACCGGGAGCATAAAGAAGGCTTCTATGTGTACGCCAAACCAAACTCGAAGAAACCATCCCTGTTATGGAATTCATCGGGCCATCTCCTGTGAAAAGCACCACATTTACAGAAGCTTTAATCAGTGGCGTACTGCCATTCTTTCTGCTTTTGGTTATGACTCGCTAAAATGTGAATGCGGCACAACTGGATTTACGCAGCCATGCCACACACTGTATTTCGATTATATTACTTTTTTTCACATCCAAGGTCAGTTAGTTACAGTACAGCATCGATTCTATCAAGAGCCGTTTTCAGCATCTTATTCGTCACCGCAAAGTTAATGCGGACAAACCCTTTTCCTTCCGTGCCGAAGTGCTCCTCCCCGTCATCGAAATGAATATGTGCCCTATCCATAAAAAACTGATTCAGATTTTCTTTCCCGATTCATGCCTGACTGCAATCGACCCAAAGAAGGAAGCTCGCCTCTGGACGATATGGGACTAAAGGCAAATGGTGATTCTCAATAAAGTCCAGGGTATCCTGAAGGTTCCTCTCAAGATATCCGCGAAGCTCTGTCATCCATTCATCCGCCTCACCTTCCGGATCCATCTGAACATGACGCAGAGAATTATATTCTCGGTTCTTCCGGATGTCCTCCAGATTGAAAGATCTGCTGACTGCTGGTTTCATCATCGCCCTCATCATCCCTTTACAGCATAAACTATCCTTTCAGCATCCCTGCATATTTAACTTTTTCTGCTTCGGGTACCTTCAATGCCTCCATCGCCTGATCAGCAGTTAGCTTCAAAGTTTCCATTAAATTTTGGATTGCATTTAATGTTGTTATTTCTGTGCCCCGCTCCAGACCAATTGCAATTCCTCTCTCCTCCACACCTTTGCTCAGGTTACACATAGCTGACACCTCGCTTTCCAATGTCTTTGTCATCGCAATATCAAAATCATCCCGCAGGATTTTCTTCTTCTCTCCTGCCTCTTTTTCTGAAGACAGCAGTACATCCAACAACTTTAATATCCCTGTGTAATTATCATCTCCTGCATGGCCCAGGCAGATCATAACCACCGTTAACAGATCATAATTCTCTTTCCGTTCCGATACCTGGCCCACCAGATTCTCTTCCTGAATACAATATCTGGTGATGGTATTCTCTCTTTTCTTCGGTGGGTTGGAACAGATCCATATGGAATATACCTTCTTTATCTTCTCATAATGTGTTTCCGTAAATTCTGTACCATATTGCGAGGAGATCATCCGGCTGCAATAATAGAAAGCCCTTTTGATGATCGGATATCCTGGATAAAAGTCATTTTGTGCTTCTATATTGATGATCAACCGTATGGTTTCTCCAGTTCCCGGAACAATGGCCAGAAAACGGATATCATAAGTGATCGTCCCTTCCTGGATGGTGCTGTCCTCGGCATTGGCTCCCCGAATCTGTTCGCTGCTATCGCATGAACCCTCATCTGGATTTACTGCCGTTTCTGCGATCTGAGGACTCCCCTCTATATATTTTTCTGCTATCTCATTGACACTATGATCCTTATATTCTTCCAAACAGCTTTTCATGATCCAGGCAAGGATAATCTTATTTGCCAGGAGCCGTTTACATGCCGCATCATAAGCAGCCTTTTCACCAGCCGCTGTAATATTTTTTGCCAGGATATTTTCAATTTCCATAAAATCGGCTCCCTCCCTCTGTATATCCATTTTAACATATCTATTTTCAATAATCTATCAGTTTCGATAAAACAAAAATAAAGGACTTCCCAACTTTTGCAAAAATTTCTTCCCTCTTGGGTTTTGTGAACCCTACGTTTATACGAATACCGGACTCTGTCATAAAAATTTGCTTCACCATACACCGTTTATTTATTTCATTTTTCAGCTCTCTTTTCCTTAATTGTATGCACTCTGCTCTCCAAACGCAATCCATCTCCTTATTCTCACCCAAATGTCTGCCCTATGTCAAAATGCAGTTCCTTCTCCACCTCTTCATTACCAGTTTCTTCCTGTTCCAGCGCCTTTCCGAATTTTCTAACTCCTTCCCGATACTTGCTCTCCGATACATGGGTATAGATATCAATGATTGTGCTGTAATGCTGGTGCCCCATAATACTCTGGACCACCTTGGGCTGCATCCCCGCCTCAAAACAACGGCTGCAGAAGGTATGCCGGATCGCATGAGGATACATATCATCAAAATAGTGAGGCTCCCTCTGCTCCTTTACTGACTGGGATGCCTCTTGCTCATTGATGGGGCAACCAGGAAGATACAGAAATCGATCCGGGATTATGCCGGGCAAGTCCTTAGCTGTTGGAAAGCAGAAGGCTACATTAAGGGGTTCTCTTTCGTACTCACTAGACACACCATCACCAGCATTCAGATCGACCTCTGATCATTTCCTATCGTCTGGCTCATCTCTCCGTCTGCGAGGTGATGAGCCTGATCCAGGGTTGCCTGATCATATCTCAAAAACAGCCCTATTTTCAGTTTCCTCCTACCTTTTTTTAAGTATGGCTCAAATGTTTTATTGGGAGTTCTGCGAATAACTCTTTGGAACATATATGAGATCTGATGGGAAATCAGATTGAAATAGTCGATGCATAACTATGCAAAACAGGGCTTCCAAAGATCGAGTATTAAAGAAATTTTAAAGCATCCCCCTCCTGAGTGGTTTCCAACTCTCTCTAAGAAGAATGCGAAGTTGTACATAATTTTCATGTACAGTTTATGTACAACTTTTCCATTAAGATGTGATATTTTACGGTAAGCTGCGATAGTTCCAGGAAACAGCAAAAAAACGCCGGAAACCTTGATTTTAACGGCTTCCGGCACTTTATGATAAGTTACGATATTTTGCAATCAAAACCTTCCAGTTAATCGTTACATTCCCATCTGCTTTGCGAACTTTCGGCGGAAGCCCTGGATTTATGCTGGTTTGAGCGATATCCGCATTGGAGTTTACCAGACTTTTGGGTGATAAAAGGTTTTTACCTCTGATTTTGGTATCAAAATTGAGGAATTTTGAAAATTGGTAAAATGGTTTAGGGAATTGGTAAAACTGCTGTTTCTACTATATACAGAAGAAACAAGCAAAGTTTTCATCGCCCTATCCCCACCATCCGACATCATTTCCCTTGTTTCTTTCTGTTCAAATTGAATTCTTCTTCCGCTAATTCGATACGCTGCTGAATCTCTTTCTCCGTAGGCAGCTGCTTCTTAATCTCTTCCAATCTAATATTATCATAAGAAGCAACTCCCATCGGCGTCTGAATTCCCTGAAATGCCCATTGTACTTCCGTCTGATCTTTATCTTTGCAAATCAACAACCCTATTGTAGGATTTTCTTCAGGAGTCCGGATAAGATCATTCACTGCATTAACATAAAAATTCAATTTTCCGGCAAATTCTGGCTCAAAGGAAACCGCCTTCAACTCAACTACTACATAGCATTTAAGGCGGATGTGATAGAACAACATATCAATCTTTCGTGTTTTGCCTGAAACTACAATTTCTTTTTGCCTTCCGATAAACGCAAAGCCGGTTCCCAGTTCCAGCAAAAATCTTGTAATATTCTGTTCCAATGCCTCTTCCAGTGCTGCCTCATCATATCCTCTTGGCAAAGAAATAAAACTGAAATCATAGGTATCTTTTACAATCTCCTGTGCTATCTTTCCCTGTATTTCTGGAAGCTTTTCCGCAAAATTTGTTTTTGCCACTCCCATGTTATGATATAAATCAGCTTTTATACAATCAATTAAAGCATTTCGACTCCAACCTTCTTCAATTGTTCTCTGAAGGTAAAACAATGCCTCTTCCACAGTATTACATCTTGAAACAATTTCTACATGATGACGCCACGGCACAAAACCGAAAAAAGAAGGAAATGATATTTCTGCACCAGCCTGGTGCAGTTTTTCTTCCTCGTTATTTTCTTGAATTTCTGCACCAATCTGCTGCAGTTTTATACTATCAAGTTTTAATTTATCATCCACTGCATGAATTAAATCACCTGAATTTTTTGCTAACGCATAAAACGAATACCATTTTTTCATATTCCAAAGATTTCTGGCTGAAAAGCCCCTCACCTCTGGAAACTCATGCTGTAAATCAAGGCTTAACTGCTCAACAATACCTTTTCCCCATTTTTCCTCCGATTTTCGCAAAACAAGATCCCGTCCCAGTTGCCAATTGAATAACAACTGTTCTGAGTTTACCTTCACAGCTGCTTTTATCTGTGCACCTCTAAAACGTTCCTTTATATCATGAATCCACTGTACATAATCAGAATCTAAATGCACATCATGAGAACTTACAACAATCGGAGAATCTTCCTTTTTGTTCTGCAATAATTTCTCCCCCTTTAATAATATTCTTTCCTTGCATATCAAAAATACCTGACATTATCTAATAGTATAAAGCAAAGTGGAATTTATCTGTTCTTTTCCCAATAAACATACAATTAAATCCCTCTTTTCTTTGAGATGATAATCTGATATAAGCTTCTTTATATGTATTAGTATAATCGTAATCCAAATCTTTTGTTCGTATTGGTGTTTTGTTTGATTTTGGAACCAAAAATGGAAAATAAACTTTTTTCGTTTCATCTACTAATGGATATGCCCCACCACCTTTTCCAAGTTGAATAATTTGTGAAAAAGAACCTACACAATTAAACCACCCTATTACAAAAGCAACCTTTCCTTTTTTCCCATTTTCTATTTCATCCATTAACCAATCAAAATCCTGCTGCATCGCACTCCAATTCTTACTGGCTGCCCATGTATTAGCAGAACTAATCCAATTTTTTAAATATTTTACTTCTATTCTAAAATCCAGCTGTTCTACATAAAGATCATGATTTATTTTCTGCAACTTTTTCGCTCTTTTTCCATCTCCAGCTGCATAATGAACATTTTGTTTAAATGGATAACCCAATCTTACTGTTATATCCATTTCATTAAATTTCTCATCGGCTTCTATTTTTAATATTTTATCTTCAAAGTCTCTATACAATATGTTGAATTCATCTATAATATATAGACAATTTGCTATTAAATATTGATCTATTGTTGGTTCCTTCATATAATTTTCATTCCTCTTTGAATTACATATTTCATTAAATATGCTATCATATTTTTAATTTATTATCAACTAAAACAATCTCTTATAAGTCAAAAAGAGCCTCAGATTTCTCTGAAGCCCTTCAATTCTTACAATTATATTTTTATCGACTATCTTACATAGCCCCCATCTGTTTCGCAACTTCCTCGGCAAAATTCTCATTCTTCTTTTCCATTCCTTCGCCTGTCTCAAAGCGAACGAACTTCTTAATTGCAATCTTTGCGCCGTTTGCCTTAGCAACCTCGGCAACATACTGGGATACGGACTGCTTACCGTCTTCGGCCTTTACATAAACCTGATCGAGCAGGCAGATCTCTTTCATCTCTTTATTGATACGTCCCTGGATCATGCCCTGAATTACCTTCTCCGGCTTGGAAGCTTCCTTCGGATCGTTCTTGATCTGAGCCATCAGAATGCCTTTTTCATGCTCGATGAACTCGGCACTTACTTCATCACGGCAGGTGTACTGCGGCTTTAATGCTGCACACTGCATAGCTACGTTCTTGGCCATCTCTTTTACTGCATCGTTGATAACGTCTGTCTCTACATCAACAAGAACACCAATTCTGCCGCCAGCATGGATATAAGAAGCAACGAAACCGTTCTCCTCCTTCACCTGCTCAAAACGGCGAATGTTCATGTTCTCACCGATAATGGAAATCTGAGAAGACAGGGCGTCTTTTACTGTCATAGTGGTGTCCTTAGCCCACGTCTCAGCCATAAATGCATCCATATCAGCCGCCTCTGTTGTAAGAGCCTGAGCAGCTACGTCTGCTGCATAGTTCTGGAATTTCTCATTTTTCGCAACGAAATCAGTCTCGGCATTAACCTCTACAACGACTGCCTTCTTTTCGTTTTCTGACAGAGCAGTTACAACAATGCCCTCTGCTGCAATACGGCCAGCCTTTTTAGCTGCACCCGCAAGCCCTTTTTCACGTAAGAACTCAACTGCCTTATCCATATCGCCTTCCGTAGCTGCAAGAGCCTTCTTGCAGTCCATCATTCCGGCGCCGGTCATTTCTCTTAATTCTTTTACCATTGCGGCTGTTACTGCTGCCATGTTTGTTCCCTCCGATTTATGAAAATCAAATCTACATATAAGTTACAGGATCCTAAGCTTCAACAGCCTCTTCCGGAATCATTTCTTCAACTGCTTCTGCTTCACCCTGATTTGCCTCAATCACTGCATCAGCCATCTTGGAAACGATCAGTTTAACGGCTCTGATTGCATCATCATTACCCGGAATAACATAATCCAGCTCTTCCGGATCACAGTTTGTATCAGCAATACCGATTAACGGAATGCCAAGCGTATGGGCTTCCTGTACGCAGATTCTCTCCTTCTTGGGATCTACAACGAAGATAGCATCCGGAATCTTCTTCATTTCCTTAATACCGCCAAGGTTCTTCTCCAGCTTCTCCCACTCTTTCTTAAGAGCGATGACTTCTTTCTTCGGAAGAACATCGAAAGTTCCGTCCTCGGACATTTTCTCAATTGCTTTTAATCTTGCAACTCTGGACTGAATAGTCTTAAAGTTTGTGAGCATACCGCCCAGCCATCTCTCATTTACATAGTACATACCGCAGCGCTCTGCCTCAGTTTTGATGGCATCCTGAGCCTGCTTCTTGGTTCCTACGAAAAGAATCGTGCCGCCCTCGGCAGCAATATCAGCGATTGCCTTGTAAGCCTCGTCAACTTTTCCCACAGATTTCTGAAGATCAATAATATAAATACCGTTTCTCTCTGTGTAGATATATGGAGCCATTTTAGGGTTCCATCTTCTTGTCTGGTGTCCGAAATGTACACCGGCTTCCAGAAGCTGCTTCATTGAAATAACGCTCATTTTCTTTTCCTCCATTTGGTTTTCTCTTCCGCCTGCATCCTACTTCCCTAAAGACCTTCAGGCACCGCCTGAAAGCACCACTCTCAGAATCCGCAGACGTGCATAATATCAGCTTTTCAACTATACCACAAGAGCCCGGCAAACGCAAGCATTTTCTGTTGAATTCACCAAAAATCGGTAACAGTTCAGCCTTCCAACTAAACTGTTACGGTATCCAGCCCATTTAATGTTCACCTGCGGTGAAGGGCTGGATTCTCCCCCAACCTTCACGTATTCTTACGGACTTTGCAGCAAGTGCAAAGTCCCAGGCTGAGCTGTTACCAAAAATCTCCATTTTATGGTAACTATTCAGATATTCCTCTGAACTGCTACCAGTGTATATACATCCTTGACAAAAAGGATTCATGATCCCCCTGAACCATGCACAGAAATTCCCATCCATATTTTTCATAAAAACCTGTATGATCCGTAAGCAGGTAGACTGGTGTTATCGCTTTTGATCTCAAATCATCTACAACCATATTAAGCAAGGCCCCCGCAATTCCCCTGCACCGATATTCCTTCTCTGTGTAAACAGTACAAACATTAGGCGTAAGATCCTTCCTGTTGTGGAAATCGTTTTCGATTACCCCAAGCCCCCCAATGATTCTTTCCTCATCCAGACAAAGATACCAGCCGTATTCCGTTTTATGTTTAAGATATGCTTCCATGCATTCAAGATACGCTTCCTGCGGGACTCCCCATTTGCTGTGAAACCATTCGGCAGCACTGTCCCTTAACTGTGGCCTTTCCCTTAAAGAAATATACGTGTACTCTCTCATATGCTTCTCCCCAAACAGAAATGTCTGCTGATGCAGGCATCATCATGCTTTAAAGCAGATTGCCTCATACTCTTGTGCTTCCCCGCTCCCATACTTGCAGCCGGTATGAGCCCCCCTGCACATATTTCAGAATGCAAAGCTGCATTGCAAAATCCCTGCTCCAAAATGGCTGAAAACAGATCACACTGTTTTCAGCCATTCAAAATTTCGTAAAGCAGCCACTTCTGGTATCCTTAATTCATTTGCATTATATTCATTGCGGCATACTCTTTTCCTCTCACATTTTGTGCCATTTTCCCTGTACATTTCGCCTTTTTACACACGTGCAGAGTTAGCCGCCTTCAGCGATTTCAGCTCATCAAAAATCACATCATTTAACACTTTAATATAAGTTCCCTTCATGCCGGAAGATCTGGATTCGATTACCCCTGCACTCTCAAATTTCCGGAGCGCATTAACAATCACGGAACGTGTGATTCCTACCCGGTCTGCAATTTTGCTGGCCACAAGAATCCCTTCGTTCCCATCCAGCTCATCAAAAATATGAGTAATCGCTTCCAGTTCTGAAAAAGAAAGGGTACTGATGGCAGATTTTACAATTTGTACTTTTCTTGTCTCTTCGGCATTCTCCTCATTGACAGACCGCATCATTTCCAGTCCCACAACTGTGGTGCCATATTCACTTAAGATAATATCATCAATGTCGTACTGTTCATCCGATTTGTAAATGAATAAAGTTCCAAGACGCTCTCCCGCAATATCAATCGGGGTAATAATGGCCTGATACTTTTTTACATTTTCTTCTGCAAAACCCAGTGTGGCAAGGTTCACATTCTCTTTTGTGGAAAGTACGCTCAGGAGACGCTCATTGAGCATCTTATCAATATAACCACCAACCTTGTCCTCAATTAACTCATGGATTTCTTCCACTCCGGGGCAGATACTTACACCAAGAACTTTTCCTTTCTTACTGATGACCAGTATATTGGACAATAGAATCTCACTCAGTACTTCACAGATGTCATTAAATACAACTTTGTGCGAATTGTTGTTATGAAGCAATTTGTTTATTTTTCGAGTCTTATCCAATAATTCCACACTCATTATCCGAAAACCTCCTTTTCTTCTCAGTATCGTATAATAAAAATCTTTTATCACCTAAATTGTAACACGACATTTTCCGAATATCAAGACTTTTCTGGTTTATTGCAATAAATTTATATCTTTTTTACAATCGTTTATCTTTCCGAATATTTCGTATATTGCCAACAGCTCCTGATCGATTTCCTTAAATTCCATCCGGTCTGAAAAAACAGTTCGCCCGCCGCCGCCTGCCAGAATAATAATAGCCGTTCATTCCTGCGGAATATTTATAACAGTTCCGCCTTGCATCTTCTTGCCCGCCTGCCGCGGACAAGAAGCACACGGCGTCTGCCTTATGAAAATTTTTGTGCACCCGGACGCATCTTCTTATTGCACAAAAATACCCGGCATAAATACAATTACGCCGGGTATTTCCAATTTTCTACTTATTTTTTACAAAACCGCACTGCTCACTGGCACATACCAGCTTATTCCCTTTTTCTACCATATAACTTCCGCATTCCGGACACTTTTCTGCTGATGGTTTCTGCCAGGACATGAAATCACAATCCGGATTTGCCTCACAGCCATAATACTTCCGGCCTTTTTTTGTTTTCTTTAAAATGACCTCTTTGCCGCACTTGGGACAGGGAATACCCGTCTTTTCCAGGTAAGGTTTCGTATTCTTACACTCCGGGAAACCAGGGCATGCCAGAAACTTTCCGTGAGGACCGTACTTAATCACCATCCGTCTTCCGCAAAGTTCACATACCTCATCAGATTCTTCATCGGCAATATGGACAGTCTCAAGGCTCTGCTTGGCCTCTTCCACCGCATCCATCAGATCTGGGTAAAAATTCCTGACCACAGTTTTCCAGTCTGTCTGTCCCTCTCCAACGCTGTCCAGAAGGTATTCCAGATTCGCAGTAAATGTGATATCCACGATACTTGGAAAGCTCTGCTTCATGATCCGGTTCACCACTTCGCCCAGTTCCGTAACGTAAAGATTCTTATTTTCCTTTACAATGTAGCGCCGTGCCAGAATAGTGGTAATCGTCGGAGCATAGGTACTTGGCCGGCCGATTCCCTGCTCTTCCAGGGCTTTGACAAGCGCAGCCTCTGTATAATGAGCCGGCGGCTGGGTAAAATGCTGGGCGCTCACCAGTTCATGAAGCTCCAGCTCCATTCCTGTTTCCAGCTTTGCCGGAATCTGATCTTTTTCTTCCTTCTCTTCGGCTTCCATGTATACCGACATAAAACCATCAAATTTTATTCTTGAGGCAGACATGGAGAAGATGGTCCCGCCCGCGTCTATTTTTACGGATGTAGTCTCGTAAACAGCATTGGCCATACGGCTGGCGGCGAACCGTTTCCAGATCAGCTGATAAAGACGAAACTGGTCTCTGGGCAGGGAATCCTTCACCTGCACTGGAGTAAGCTCAATATTCGTAGGCCGAATTGCCTCATGGGCATCCTGAATTTTACCATTAGTCTTTTTTACAGCACCGGAAAGAGCCGTGTATTGCTTTCCATACTGCTCTTCAATAAATTTTCTTGCGGTCATATCCGCTTCTTCTGCCACACGGATAGAGTCTGTACGCAGGTATGTGATAAGACCGATGGTCCCGTGTCCTTTCACATCCACGCCTTCATATAACTGCTGTGCAAGACGCATGGTTTTCTGAGTAGAAAAATTAAGGACCTTTGACGCCTCCTGCTGCAGGGTACTCGTAGTGAAGGGAACCGGCGGCTTCTTTATACGCTCTCCGTCCTTAATTTCAGAAACCACGAATTTCCTGTTTTCCAGATTCTTTACGATTTCGTCCAGTTTTTCTTTGTTTTCAATCTCACTGCTTCCATTGCGGTCCCTGTGAAATCTGGCCGCCACCGGCTTCCTGGAACCAGGCACTTTTAAAAGCGCCTCCAAAGACCAGTATTCTTCCGGAATAAAAGCCGCAATCTCTTCTTCTCTGTCACAGATCATTCTGAGCGCCACCGACTGAACGCGTCCGGCACTGAGGCCCCTCTTTACTTTTTCCCATAAAATCGGGCTGATACTGTATCCCACCATACGGTCCAGAACACGTCTGGCCTGCTGTGCATCCACAAGGTTCATATCGATGGAACGCGGCGTTTTTAAGGACGTCTTTACGGCATTTTTTGTGATTTCATTGAAACTGATACGGAACACCTTTTTATCCTTCACATCATCCAGCTTCAGAGCCTTCATCAAATGCCAGGATATAGCTTCCCCCTCACGATCCGGGTCAGTTGCAAGATATATTTTATCCGCTTTTTTCACTTCTTTTCTCAGCTTGGCCAGAACATCTCCCTTTCCGCGAATCGTAATATATTTGGGTTCATAATCATGGTCCACATCAATGCCCAACTGGCTTTTCGGCAGGTCGCGAACATGTCCGCCGGACGCGTCCACTTCATAATTGCTGCCTAAAAACTTTTTAATTGTCTTCACCTTTGCGGGAGACTCCACAATCACAAGACTGTTCGCCATAATAACCTCACAACTTTCTGCAATAATATTGATTCCCAATTCCCTGAATAAGCCCTTTAAGCTCCAAATTTACCAGTCCTTCCATCGTCTCTGTAACAGACAGCCGGCTTGCATTCATGATTTCCTCCAGATGTCTGGGGCGCGAATCTAAGCAACTATACACCAAATTTTCTTTCTTGGCAAGTCTCTTTTCTGAATTTTTATGAACTATTAATTTTTTATCATATTTTATTCCCAGGTATTCCAAAATATCCCCGGGATTAAGACAAGGCGCTGCTCCGTTCTGTAAAAGCCGATTGCATCCGGCACTCAGAGGATCTGAGATGCGTCCCGGTACGGCAAAAACTTCCTTTCCCTGTTCCAGGGCCAGATCAGCCGTAATCAGGGATCCGCTTTTTTCTCTGGCTTCTATTATAACAACCGCATCGGCTAACCCGCTGATAATTCGATTTCTCCTTGGAAAATTCATGGATGCCGGCCATGTCCCCGGAGGGAATTCCGTCAAAATGCCGCCCTGAGCTTCCATATCAGAAAACAGACTGTAATTTTCTCTGGGATAACAAATATTGATTCCGCATCCCAGAACTGCAAAAGTGTTTCCGTATTCCAGAGCTCCTTCGTGAGCCGCTCTGTCCACCCCCACGGCAAGGCCGCTGATCACCTGAACCCCCTCCCCGGCAAGGGAGGAAGCAAACCATCTGGACATATTTCTTCCATACTCGGTACAGTTTCTCGCCCCCACCAAGGCAATGGCAGGCTTATCCGCCTGCGGAAGCCGTCCCTTTACGAACAGGGCAGCAGGCTTGTCTCCATATGGCAAAAGCCTGGGCGGATATTCATTTTCAAAAAAGGAAACAAACCGGATATTTCTGCGTGAAAGTCCGTCATACTCCTGTTTCCATACTTCCTCCCTGATTCTGGCGGAACAAAGGGCCTGTATCCGCGTTTTTGTAAGAATACCTGTTTTCTGCAGTTCCTTTTCATCTGCCATCCAGATTTCCCGAAAACTCTCAAAATATTCATAAAGCTTAAAGATGGAAACAGGTCCCATTCCGGTTACATGAATAAGAAAATAAAGGTATTCTTTTTCTGTCATGATTCTCCCTCCTCAATTTTTTATAACAATTCATATGCCCCCAGGCTGCTACCAGTTTTTCCAATACTTCTCACGAAATCTGGCAAAGGATACCGCCTCGCACAAATGCACATGGGAAATCTGCTCCTTTCCTTCCAAATCGGCAGCAGTTCTTGCCACTCTTAAAATTTTATCGTGCATTCTGGCCGAAAGCTCCAGGTCACTAAATATTTCTTCCATAAAATGACTTTCTTCCTTTCCAAGCTGACAGTATTTACGGATTTGCTTTCTGTTCATTTCCCCATTGCATCGGATGGGTGTACCCAAAAATCTTTCTTTTTGAATTTCTCTGGCAGCCTCAACTCTGGCCCTTATGGCGGCAGAATCTTCATTTTTTCCGGAATCAGACATTTCCTTATATGTCACAGGGGCGGCCTCCACACAGATATCTATGCGCTCAAGCAGGGGCCTTGAGATACGTCCCAGGTATTTTTTTATTTCTCCCTGGGTGCAGGTGCATTTAGCCGGATCGGGATAATAACCACATTTGCAGGGATTCATGGCAGCAACAAGCTGAAAATTAGCAGGATAGCAAAAGGACCCATACACCCTCGAAATGGTTATGCAGCGTTCTTCCAGAGGCTGGCGCAAAATCTCCATGGCGGCCCTTCCCATTTCCGGCAGCTCATCCAGAAAAAGAATTCCCCCCGTAGCTAACGATATTTCTCCCGGCCTCGGCCTGCTTCCGCCCCCTGCCAGTGCCTGTGCCGTTATGGTATGATGAGGGGCACGGAAAGGCCGTTTTAAAACCAAAGGCTGTTTCTCATTTAAAAGATGGCAGACACTGTATATTTTTGAAATTTCAATGCATTCCTCCAAATCCATTCCCGGTAGTATCGTCGGCATCCGCCGGGCCACCATGGTCTTCCCCGATCCCGCCGGCCCGATCATCAAAAGATTATGCATACCTGCCACTGCCACCTCCGCCGCCCTCCGCAGAAGCGGCTGGCCCTGCACCTCTGAAAAATCCACATCATACTGGTTAAATCCAGGCTGTGATTTCCCGGCACTTTTTCTTTGTTTCTCTTTCATTGGAAGTCTTCCGCGCATCATAAAGGTGAGTGTCTGAAGATCAGAAACTCCTACAAGGCCAATACCTCCGATGGACTCCGCCTCACATACATTTTCCTCAGGAAGAAAAATTCTTGAAAAACCCTGATTTTTAGCCCAGGCTGTGATGGCTAACACTCCCGGGATACCCTTTATTTTTCCATCCAGACCCAGTTCGCCAATAAAAACAGAGTTTTCAAAAGGTTCCGAAGGAAGATATCCGTATGCCTCAAGAATGGCCATGGCAATGGCCAGATCAAATCCTGTCCCCTCTTTCCTGAAATCAGCCGGTGACAGATTTATGGTTATTTTTTTTGGGGGAAGGGACAGATTTAAATTTTTAATGGCTGTCCGCACTCTGTCCTGGGACTCCTTTACCTCAGAAGCCAGATAACCCACAAAAGCACAGGAGGGCAGACCATCACTGACATCCGCTTCCACAAGGATCCTGGTGCCCTCCATTCCCTGTAAATAAATACAATTTACCTTTCCGAACAAAGAAAACCTCCTTATTGTTTTTTCCATCTCAAATCACATTCTGGAATTCGTTTCGAGAAAAAAGAACCGCTTATAGAAAAAAGATATTTAGAATGTTTTAAGATACTTTCACTATACAGGATTTATTTCCAAAAAACAAGTGCAAAATATATGTCTTTGGTCATTCTTTTTGTTCCTATGTAACAGTTCAGCCATGCATCTTCTTGCCCGCGTACCGCGGACAAGATGATGATGTTAACCAGTCCTTTGCTTTTTGACTAACTGACCAGACCACCTGTAAACAAATCTGTTTATTGTCCAATTTGCTGTTCCAGCCATTGGAGAATATCCCCATATACTTCTTCCCGGTTGGTTTCATTCAAAATTTCATGGCGGGCTCCTTCGTAAAAGCCCAGAGTGATATCAAGGGCCCCGGCAGCATCAAACCTGTTATATACGCGCCGCACTCCCTTTGAATTTTCACCTACCGGATCTCTGTCGCCGGACAAAATTAAAAGAGGCATATCTGTACGAATTTTTCCGGCCTTTTCTGCGCGTGCTCCCAAAAGCATAATGCGGAAAAAGTCGCGATAAGCACCTGCCGAAAAAATAAACTGACAGTATGGATCCGTTCCATATCGTCTGGCATACTCCACATCACGGGTCAGCCAGTCATGGGAGGTTTCGGTGGGTCTGAATTTTCTGTTATAGTTGCCGATGGACAGCTGATGGAGCATCCGGCTCCTGTAACGCTCTCCTTTTATCTGACAGGTGAGTGCAGCCAGAAGATACCCGGCAAATATAGCTCCGCCGCAGGGCGCCCCGGTTCCCAGCAGAATCACCGCATCGGGGCCGTCTTCATAAACTGAAAGATACCTTCTCACAAAGAAGGATCCCATACTGTGTCCCAAAAGAATATGCTTTACACCAGGGTGCCTTTTCTTTCCATACAGAGTCAGCCGCCGAATATCCTTGATTACGCATAAAGAGCCCCCACTGGTTCCAAAATAGCCGAAATCTTTCTCATCTTTTGCAGTTTTCCCGTGACCCAGGTGATCATGACCATAAACAAGGATTCCATGCTCCGCCAGCCGGGAAGCGAACTCGCCGTACCTCTCCACATGCTCAATCATTCCATGTGCAATCTGAAGGATTCCCCGAATTTCTCCATCGGGAATCCACTCCATACATCTCAATCTGAAATTTCCGTCACTGGACGGAAGGTAAAACTCTCGTGTCTTCATGATAATGTCCTCCTAACTGGCGCCTGGATTTCTGCGGTGAACGCAGAAACCAGATGCGCTGATATAATGTCTGACGACATTATATTATGTCCGCATTCGGACATAATGCCTCCGGCGGAATTTAGCGCCTGGATTTCTGCGGTGAACGCAGAAACCAGATGCGCCGATATAATGTCTGATGACATTATATTATGTCCGCATTCGGACATAATGCCTCCGGCGGAATTTAGCGCTTGGATTTCTGCGGTGAACGCAGAAACCAGATGCGCCGATATAATGTCTGATGACATTATATCATGTCTCCGACATACACACCATATTTATCGCAATATTTCTCGGGAGCATCGGGCGTCCACCTGAATGTGGAAAACCGGACGAAAATCGCATTACAGGCGAGCCTGACGTCTACTTTCATCTGACTTTCCTCACCCCATGAACCATAACCCGGAATCATTGAAATTCTGTCATATATTTTCGATAGCGAAGCGGAAGCATGGTTCTCTGGCATCTGGGGTTTGTCCTTTCTTCGATGGCAATAGTATGGAAGAAAGTCTTCCACATATTCACGTAAGCATCGCTGTTTCCTTCGCCCTTCCATTTTTCTACTGTTTCCTTTTCCACGTTTTCCCGGATAACCCAGTGTCCGGTGCTGGCATGGAAAGCGGCCGCTCTATGCTTTTCGTCATAAATCATCCAGTCCATATCCGGAAAACGGTCGGCAAAATGAACAGCCACAAGCTCCAGAACCTGGTTTTCCGGCCCTACCTTTCCATAATAAATCCCGGATTCAAGCCGCTCAAACCGGAGAAATTCCACCAGAAAATGGGCTTCGTTTCCCACATACCGGTTCATTTGGAAAACCTCGTACACTGCCGGATTCTGAAGCATCCCAAGCACCTTTCTTCCGGCCGTAAGTCCAAGGGCAATAAACTTAAAGATCCAGTTTCCACGTTCCGGGCTTTTGTGAAGGGAGGCCCGGTACAGATAAACATAGGACTCTTCTGACATGAAGTTTTTTATTTTTTCTGCCACTCTCTTTGCTTTCCAGGCCTCTAAAGGCACTTCCCGGTATTGGGCAAATAAAAGCGGTTCATATTCTCTCTCCAGTTCCAGACTGCAATCGGAAAGGGGGAGACGGCTGGCATATATATCGTATACACCGCAAAGAATTCCGTCAAAACCATTTTTACATAAGAATACTGTCAATCCGGCACCTCCTTACATCTCACCGAACAGCGCCTTTTTCCCATCAGCCGTTTCCGGCACTGCATCCGGCCTCCAGTCTTCAAATAATGATAACTGTCGGAAGCAGTTCTCATTTTCCAAGTCCCAGACCTTTTTTCGCTCCTCTCCCATTAACTGACTGGTGATAAAATTTTCTTCCATCCGCACCGGGATCATCATTTTTCCACAGCAGGTAAGAAAAAACACAGCCCGCTTTAAAACCACTCCAAATTTTTTCAGATCCTCATAGGATAATTTTCCTGTTCGCCGGGCCATGACAATACGTTTGGCGGAGCGGACACCCAGACCGGGGACTCTTAAAAGCTTCCCATAGTCCGCCGTCATGACCTCCACCGGAAACTCTTCTAAATGTCGTACTGCCCAGTCGCACTTGGGATCCAGAAATACATTGAAATTCGGTCTTTCCTCCGACAGCAGCTCATTCGCCCGGAACCCATAAAACCGTAAAAGCCAGTCTGCCTGATACAGCCTGTGTTCCCGCAGAAGCGGAGGGCCTCCTGATAATGCCGGAAGGCTCTTATCCGGTACTACGGGCACAAAGGCAGAATAAAATACCCTCTTTAAGTTGTATTTCTGGTACAGTGCCTCAGCCACCGATACCATCTGGTAGTCATTTTCCGGTGTAGCTCCCACAATCATCTGCGTACTCTGTCCTGCCGGAACAAACCTTGGCGCACTTCGGTAAATTGCCAGCTCATTTCTGTTTTCCGTGATTCCTGCCTGAATCTGACGCATTGGGAGGAGAATCTTCTCTCTTGTCTTTCCCGGACACAATTTTTTCAGGCTGTCAGCCGTAGGCAATTCCAGATTGATGCTCATGCGGTCAGCCAGAAACCCCACTCGCTCAATAAGCTGCCGGTCCGCGCCCGGAATTGCTTTCACATGAATATATCCGCGAAATTTATGGGTATTTCTGAGTTTCCATATGGCTTCATAGAGAAGCTCCATGGTTTTATCGGCGCTCTCCACTACACCAGAACTTAAAAACAGTCCCTCAATATAATTCCTTTTATAAAACTCCATGGTAAGTTCGCAAATTTCATCCGGAGTAAAGGCCGTCCGTATCACATCATTGGAACATCGGTTTACACAGTATTTGCAGTCATAGATACACCAGTTGGTCATCAGTATTTTCAGAAGCGAAATACACCGCCCATCTGCCCCAAAACTGTGGCAGATTCCGCCGTTTATGGTATTTCCGGTATATCCCTTCTTCCCTTGTCTGTCAACTCCGCTGGAGGTGCAGGCCACATCATACTTCGCGGCATCGGCCAGAATTTTCAATTTCTCCTCCAGGCCCATTTTTTCCTGCAGCAGCATTTGTCTCTCCTTTATATTTAGAACATACGTTCTGTTTCTGGGGATATTATAACATGCCTGCGGCAGAAATGCAATAAGTTTCAGAACATTTGTTCGTTTTTTATTCAGCAAAACTTACTATTCGCGGGGGCATCTTCTTGTCCGCCTTAAGCCAGACAAGAAGCACCGGGCGTCCGCCCGATGTGGAAAACCGGACGAAAACTGCCTTACAAGCAAGCCTGACGCCTGTTTTCGTTCGGTTTTCCCCGCCCCGCAAACTGTAACCAGCAAAAAACGCCTGCCGGTCCCAGAATCCAGGATGGCGGCAGACGTCTCATCAGACAAAATTTTTTCTTAGTTTTTCTATGGCCTTTTTTTCGATCCGGCTCACATAAGACCGGGAAATTCCAAGAATTCCCGCAATCTCTCTCTGTGTATACTCCTTAGAACCGAAAAGGCCGTATCTCATGCGGATAACGGTCTTTTCAGTGTCTTTTAAATCCTGTTCATAGGCTTCATAGAGCCTTTTCACATCCTGCTTTAAAATGACCTGTTCTATGGCCTCCTTTCCCTCCACCTCCAGAACATCCATGAGGCTGACCGTCTCACCATCCTTGTCGGTTCCGATGGGGTCATAAATAGAAACCTCTTTTGAGTGTTTTTTGCTGGCCCGAAACAGCATCAGGATTTCATTTTCTACACATTTGGCTGCATATGTGGCCAGTCTTGAGCCTTTATCCATGTCGAAGGTATTAACTGCTTTTATGAGACCGATGGTTCCCACAGAAAGCAGATCTTCCATCTCGTAGTCGGAACCCTGATATTTTTTAATGACATGTGCCACAAGACGCATGTTCCTGTTGATCAGTATGGCCCTTGCTTCCTGGTCACCCTCTTTGTATCGTTCCAGGTACTCTCTTTCTTCCCGTGCAGATAATGGTTGTAGAAAAGTCTTCAAAGAAAGCCACCTTAAGCATTCGTTACTATATCTTATGCTAAGGCGGCTTTTCAAGTGCTTTTACAAGATTTTTAATTCTGTAACTGTTCACGGGGCGGGGAAAACAGGAGGAAAACAAACGTCAAATTCACCCTCAAGACGATTTTGGCCCGGTTTTTCCATGAACAGTAACACGGATTCTCCAAAGCTGTCGATCCGAATTTCAGGCTCTTATGGACTTTTTATAATCTTAGTGGCAAAAGACGGCCGGCATCAGAGTCCGGCCGCCTCTCTTCCTGATTTAATAATAAACATCCTCTAAGATCAGCATGTAATAGTGATCCAGTCCCTCTCCTGCAATTGCGAAATCAGCGGCAGTGGGCATGTATTCCTTACTGAAGTTGTCGAGGAATTCCTTGCTTAACACATCCTCAGGCTTTAAGTTGTTTTCATGCATATATTTTGCAAGCTCGATCTTAAATTTGGGAATATAAACAGAAGACGGCATTGCCCATCCGGACAGTCTTCCCGTCATTCCGGCCTCTGCGGCCTTTTCGGTGATCATGCTGTTAATCTTATCATAGTCTCCCAGATCGTCCTCTGTAATTTCCAGATTTAACACCGTGGGATACGCCTGTGTGGGGGTGGGGCAGCACTGTTCTGCCACAATGAACTTCTTGTCAAAGGCCTCATCCAGAATCACATCGTACATGGGACAGTTGGTTCCGAAAATATTGGTGTCGGGGCCATACTTTTCAATCTGTCTCGGAATATCCTCCTGTAAGAACTGAAGCATGGCAGCAGGGCCGTTTCCTGTCTGGGGATCCGGTGTGGTGATCTCAACAAATTCCATCCCAAGCTTTTCGCAGGTAGCCTTCATGATATCCCTTCTCACAGACTTACTCTCGGAAGCCATATGGGTTGGGAAGGAATAGTGGATGAAAGTCTTTGCTCCCATATTGTGCGCTTTTGTGGGGATCGTTTCCCCCCTTCTGTTCCAGTCGGTGCTGATGGCAATATCCACATACTCATTTAAGAGTTTCGGATCATCATTACAGGATACCATGGTCACAATGTCCGGTCTTTTTTCACGGATGGTCTGGAACGCCGGGATAATCCCTTCCATACCATTATCAAAAATAATATACTTCATCTCCGGGTCATCTGCCAGGCTTGTAACAACGGAAATACAGCCCTCCTTGTCTGTGGCAAAATTTTCCGGCAGCGTCTTATGTACAACAAGGTCCGGATACTTCTGCACCATTTCGGCCGCTGCACGGAACTCGTCCTCGCTGACTGTCAGGGTAGGGGTAACAATACCGATTTTGTAAGTCTCTTCCCCGGCTGCTTCTGTTTCGGCTGCTGTTGTAGTCCCGGCTGCCTCTGTCTTAGCTTCTGTCTCCCTGGCCGCCTCTGTGGCCGTTGTGGCCGCCGTCTCCGTGGCTGCCGTCTCCGTGGCAGGTTTGCTGCTCTGGCATGCGGTCAGCATAGATGCCGCCATAGATGCTGCCAGAATGGTACTGATGATTTTCTTTCTCATACGTTCCTCCAAAAAATAATATTTTTTGTTACAGTCCGCGGGGCGGAAAAAAACGGGCGAAAATAGACGTTAAGCTCGCTTATAAGGCAATTTTCGTTCGGTTTTCCGCATCGGGCGGATGCCCGATGCTTCTTGTCCGTCTTAAGGCGGACGGGAAGATTCTTCCCTGAACAGTAACAATATTTTAAAGCTTTCGCCCTAAAACCAGTTCTATACTTCCTTCGCCTGCTCCGTTTTCAGGTTCATGATAATTGCGATGACAATCACTCCATAGGCCAGGAATGAACGGAAATACTCTCCCACCGACGGATTGTTGAACAGATTCTGTCCCGCCATGGGGGAGGTGATAAACAGGGCATGGAACAAAATCACACCCACAAAGCAGTTCCGCATTTTTACCTTTCTGATGGACGCGCCGCCCACTAAAATTGCCGCAGCCGCAAAGGTATCCAGGCCAAGATGCCCTGTATATACATTGATGGTGCCAAAATCAGCCACAAACAGAATCTGGCTCATGGCCGCAAATACCGTAGACAGAATGATACAAATGCTGCGGACCCGGTTACTTTCAATGCCAAGCTTTCCGGCCACATTCATGTCTGTCCCCACTGCTCTTGCAAGGACTCCAAACTTCGTCTTCTGAATATAAAACAAAAAAAGGGTAAACAGTGCAATCAGTATTAACGGAAACAGTGTATAAGTCTTCCCGTCAAACTGGAAAGGAAGAATACTTCTAAATACACCGCTGATATTTTTGGCGTCCACCATACTTCTGACACCGATGCCCCGTTCTAAAAGAATCTCCTTGTTTTTCGGTTCAAAAAGCATTCCATAAGCCACCATAAAAACAAACTGGTAGATGACAGAACTCAGCTGGCCGATCATAATGGAAACGATCATTTCCTTTCCCCTGGCCCGGTTTAAAAGGGCCGCCACCATGGAGCCGAAAATCACAGAAAAAACCACACTGGCTCCGGTTACAAACAAAAGGGCAGGAATCCCCTCCAGCATGAAATCCACCGACAGTACCATGGCCATCTGGGCGGATATGGCTCCCACCACAATGGCAAAATTAATCCCCATGCCGCAGGTGATCGGAAGAATCAATGCCAGGGTGAATAAAATATTCCGGATAAACCGCGTGTACACTTCTGCGGCCAGGTAGCTTCCGCTAACGCCTGACAGTTTAAAGGACAGGATACCCAGCACAAGGATTGAAACAGGGACCATATTATTTTTGATGTGCTTCATTTCTCGTATCCTTTCTCTCAAATATAAATGCATAAAGAATAATGCCGCTCGTGACAATGGTTCTTAAAATCTCTGCCATTTCCGGAATCAGAAGAGCATTGGCCACCGGAATCGATAACAGGTAAGTGGTCTGGTAGAGAAAGGTTCCGATGAGAGCATTGGCCACCGTGGCCTTTTTAGGGCTGGCGCCGCCGATCACAATGGCAGAAACTGCCGGAAAACTCATCATAAAGGGGCCGTCATACAGATGCAGAATTCCATAGCTCTGGGTATATACCACAACACCCACAGCGGCCAGCACCGTGGACATGATAATTCCGATGGTACGGTATCGGTCTGCCCGGATACCGGAAAGCTTTACAAACCGGTCATTCTCTGCAATTGCTGAAAAAATCATTCCGGTTCTGGTTTTGGAAAACAGCCATAAAATGCCGCCAATTCCGAAGAAAAACAAAAGAAGTCCCAGAGGAATCACAAGCTGCCCGATCTGAATCTGCCACAGATTGTCCAGCACCTGGCCGAAATAATTGTCCAGATTCACCTTGGGGCGTAACCCCTGGCCGCCGATGGGATACAGCATCTGGCGGTTGCTTACGGGAGCAAAGGTGTAAAACAGATTCATAATGGGGATGAAGGAATATCCCGCAAAGGTTCCCACAATTTCTTCGTTGAGCTTTAACTGATTTAAAATTTTTGCATACACAAAACCGAATACCACGGCTACGGCCATCCCCAGAAATACCGAAGTAAAAAAACCCTGCCAGGAAGTATATCTTGCGTTGACTGCAAAAATCATTCCCACCAGACCCGCGGAAAGGCCGATGGACATGCCAAAATTCCGTCCTGCTCCCACATTGATCATGGGAATCAGAGAAAGCACAATGACTCCGTTCATGGCCCATTTAATAAGTGCATCATTGACCAGTCCCACCAGATTCATATCCACAGCCGCCGCCGCAATGAGGAGGACTCCCATATAAAGAAACATGATCATCTGCGGAGGGTTTAAATACTTATTTTTCATGAAACTTCCCTCCCGTAAAGGGCCAGAGTCAGCTCCTCAAGCTCTGAATTTCCCTCAAAAATCTTAAATACCTGTCCCTGGTACATGACGCCAATCCGGTCACAGATTCTTAAAAGTTCCTCCAACTCACCGGATGCCACCACAATCGTGGTCCCGTATTCCTGATTCATCTTAAGAATCCATTTCAGGATCAGCTCCTTGGAATATACATCAATTCCTCTGGTGGGTTCGGAAATAAACAGCATCTCCGGCCGGAAGGTCAGCGCCCTCCCCACACAGACTTTCTGCTGGTTTCCGCCGGAAAGTTCCCTCACTTTCTGGTCCGGTCCCTGGCATACAATGTTTAATGTTTCGATCATCTCCTCCACATGGGCAGAGATGACCTTTTTATTAAGGAAGGAAAGGGCCGGACAGGACTTCAGGCACAGAAATTCAGGGTGACGCTCCTCCGTACCGAAAATCATGTTTTTCCATATGGGGCTCTCCAGAAACAGGCTTGTCCCCGCCCGGTCCTCGGAAAGATAATAGATTCCGTTTTTAATTAAGGCCTGGTTATCTCCTTTTTTTAGCTCCCGGTCCTTATAAAAGGCCTGGCATCCGCCATCCTTTAAACCGAAAAGACCATCCAGAAGCTTATCCTGTCCCTGCCCCGCAAGGCCTGTGATACCAAAGATTTCTCCCTTTTTTATGTAAAGGTCCCCGGCTTCGTTCCGGATATTTTTATACCGGAACAAAGGAGGTCCATCCTCATGCCGCTTTTCTTTCCGGGCCTTCACAATCTCCCGTCCCACCATATCATCGGCAAACTGTCTGACATCAAACTCACTCTTTTCATAGGTGGAAATCAGCTCCCCGTCCCGGAGGACGGAAACGGTATCACACACCTCCATAATCTCCTCCAGGCGGTGAGAAATAAACAATACCGAAATTCCGGAGTCCGCAATTTCCCGGATACATTTTAAAAGACCTCTGGTTTCTGTGATATTAAGAGAACTGGTGGGCTCATCCAGCATCAGAAGCCGTACATTCCGGTTATCCAGTTCCCTGGCCAGCTCCACAAACTGCTTCTGGTTTAAGGACAGCCGGTCCACAGACTGATCCGGATTCAGCCCGGAGCCAATCCGCTCCAGAGCCGCCACTGCATCCTCACGGTTTTTCTTTCTGTCCACACAGGCAAACTCCATAAAGGGCCCTGTGAATTTCACATTCTCATGGTTGATTTTTATATTTTCCGTCACAGTCATGCCATAAAATAAAGCCAGCTCCTGGTGGACCATGGCGATTCCATGGGCTGCGGACTCACTGTGACTTCCAATCTGTATTTCTTCTCCGTCAATGAAGATACTTCCTTCATATCCGCCGCTTCTGACAATCACATCATTTCCGTTTAATATATTCATGAGGGTACTTTTTCCCGAGCCGTTGGCCCCTATGAGTCCATATACCTTCCCGTTATCAATTTTTAAATGAATCCCCCTGAGCACATAATTTCCGTCAAAATTCTTTGACAGATTTCTTACCTCCAGCATACTCTCCCCCGATTCGACATATTCTGTTCCTTCATTATAAAATACAGTATGTATCCTTTCCAATTGATATTTTCAATAGGCTCCTGATTTCCTATTATAATTCCCAATACTTTGCAGATTCTTTGCAGCTTTTCTTTCCCCGTTCAGAACAAAGCAGGCGAGCCCAATTCAGTTTCCTGTCCCCTCACTCATGAGGGGCTTTCACGCTTTCACCTGGCATAGTCTTTCCGATAAAAAAAGAAGCGGCCGTTTTCCTGCAAACAGCCGCTTTTTTATGCCCTCGCTTCGCCGGGGCAGACTCTGCACAGACCTGCTGAACAGTTACAATTCCTTCAGAAATGCCTTCAGAATCTCAAAAGTCTCATCAAAGGACTTTAGGTTCATCTGTTCCTTAGGCGTATGGGCACCGTCGGTCTCCGCGCCTAAGGTCACCACGTCAAGCCCCGGAATCATTTCACAGAAAACGCCGCACTCCAGGCCTCCGTGAGTGGCCAGAAGCTCCATATCCTCCCCCTTCTTCTCCTTATAAACACGGCATAAGGTATTTCTTAAGGAAGAATCCGGGTTGAATTCCCATGCCGGATACTTACCGGATACATCCATGGTCATATCATATATCCCTGCCAGAATACAGAGTTCTTTCTCCATCTGGTCCCTGTATGAACTCTTCTCCGCCCGCAGAGAATACTGGAAATTCACATAGTCCTCCCCACAGCGCACGGCCGCAAAGTTTTCGGAAGCCACCGGAAGATTTTCAATCCGGAGACTTCTGTGACGGACTCCGGTGGGAAGCAGATACATAAGATCAATAAGATCCGCGCTCACTTCCTCACAGATGGCAGACTCTCCGGCTGTTTTTTCCAGGGTCACAGCAAAATCCGGCTCCTGGAAATTAATTTCATTGCAAATCTGCGCTTTCATTTTATCAAAAGCGCCGCGGATGTCCTCTTCTTTTGCATCACTGGCAAACACAGCTTCGCACTCCCTTGGAATGGCGTTATTCTTAAGCCCCCCGTTTAAGCTCACAATCCGCATATCGCAGCTTCCGGAAATCTCCTTTAAAATTCTGGCGCAGATCTTTAAGGCGTTGCCTAATTCCATGATGATGCAGCCGCCGGAATGGCCGCCCTTTAAACCAGTAACAAAAATCCGGTATGCCTGGCTTACGCAGGGTTCAAATTCCACCGGCTTCTTAAGACTGATCATCTCGCCTCCCGCGCTGGTGGTACAGGTACCCCTTCCATGGCCGCCGAAATCCAGATTCACATACCGCTTTCCGGTAAAATATTCTGGCTTCAGAGCAAAGGCCCCGTACAGGCCGATCTCCTCCTGTACGGTGAAGGCACATTCCAGGACCGGATGGGGAAGATCCTCAGCCAGAAGAGCCATCATATAAGCGCAGCCCATTCCATCGTCGGCTCCCAGAGTCGTTCCTCTTGCCTTCAGGATTCCGTCCTCAATATAAAGGTCAATGGGATCGTTATCAAAATCATGGGCGCAGTCAGCGTTTTTCTCGCAGACCATATCCGTATGGGCCTGGAGTATCACTGCACCGTGGTCCTCATAGCCGGCGCTGGCCGGTTTATAGATCACCACATTGTCAAGCTCATCCCTCTTATAGGAAAGGCCATGGGTTTTTGCAAATCCCTCCAGATAATCGGCGCAGGCCTTTTCCTTTTTGGATGCCCGGGGAATTCTGGAAATTTCCTCAAAATATTTCTGATGCAGCTTCTCGTGATTCAAAACATTCATTTTCTCTTTCCTCCTTTTATGAGTACTCTCGGAAACTCTTTGTGCCCGGATTTGCGAGATGATTTTTTGTCAAAAGTGCACAAATTTATGGCAACAGTTCGCGCCCGGCGCTTCTTGTCCGCGGTACGCGGGCAAGAAGATGCAGGGCTGAACTGCTACAATTTATGAGTTCAACGTGGAACATACGTTGATTAAATTTGGGTGCTTCCGGCGGAAAATCAGCCGCAAAGATGGGTGCAGGGAAGCATCCCGTTACATAGCTTCCATAAAAATCTGCTTCACCTCTTCTTTGGACAGTTCCGCATAGGTTCCCTTTAAGCGGGATGCAGATTTTTCCGCCATAATATCCAGATTCTTTTCATCAATTCCCACCTCAGAAAGCCTGGAGGGAAGGCCCATGGTTTTAAAATATTCTGCCGTTTTTAAAATAGCCAGATTTGCCGCTTCATAGGCGGGAAGATCCCCGGAAATTCCCCACACATTGACACCGTAGGTCCGGAACTTTTCCACTGTCCGGTCGCTTAGCACATGACGCATCCAGTGGGGTGTGAGGATTGCAAGCCCCACCCCATGGGTAATATCATAATATGCGGAAAGCTCATGCTCCATAGGATGAACAGACCAGGGCACAGGTTTCCCAAGCTTTAAAAAATCGTTGATGGCCCAGCTTCCGGCCCACATTAAGTTGGCTCTGGCCTCATAATCCTCCGGATTTTTCACTGCCCGCACGCCGAATTCGATACAGGTTTTCAAAAGTCCCTCCGCCATACGGTCCTGCATGTACCCTTCGCAGTTGGAAAAGTAAGACTCCAGAATATGAGACATGATGTCGGCAGTCCCCGCCGCCGTATGCCAGGCATTGACGGTCTCTGTATAAACCGGATCCATAATCGAAGCCCTGGGACGCATCCATTCATTTTTTGTCCCCAGCTTATTGTTGGCGGACATATCGGAAATCACAGCGGTGGGGTCCATCTCCGAGCCGGTAGCCGCAAGGGTCAGCACCGTCACAATGGGGAGCGCCCGTCTGATAAGCTTACTGTTTAGCACCAGATCCCAGGCATCCCCTTCATAGCAGGCCCCGGCGGCAATGACCTTGGCACAGTCGATGGTGGAACCGCCGCCGATGGGAAGTACTGCTTCGATTCCCTTTTCCTTACAAATAGAAACGCCCTTTCTCACGGTCTCAATCCTGGGGTTAGGCTCTACTCCCCCAAGCTCCTCCCAGGTAATTCCCTCGCCTTCAAGGATTTCTGTGACCTTCTGAAAAATGCCGTTCTTTTTGATACTTCCTCCGCCATATACGATCAGTACTTTTTTCCCGTACTCTGCCACAGCATGTCCTACATGCACAATCTGGCCTTTTCCAAAATAAATCGTTGTTGGAACAGAATAAATAAAATTCTCCATATGCTCTCCTCTCTCCCGTAAAGCTGTGTACCCCGGTCCGCCCGGCACCTGTTTATCTTCTTTGATGCAGGGACTCACACCGTGGGGAGCTGCATTCTCCTCTCCGCCGCAGTGCGATCCCCGAGGAGCGTTTTGTCTTACAGGAAAAGGCTTTCACGCTTTCGCGTGACAAGGTCTTTCCTGCCAAGAAGAAAAATTGCGGTAACAGTTCAGCCTGAATACATGGAGGTTAGAAACAGCCGCAACCTGTTATTCGTTCCGGATGGCCGCCAGAGGACTTAACTTCATGGCCCTTAAAGCCGGGAACAGGCCTGCCAGCATACCGATAAAAATCGCAAAAACCACGGCCGCCGCAGAAAGCCACAAAGGGATCCTGGAAATATCTCCGCTTCCCATTCCCATGAGGGAAGAGCCTAAAAACCGGTTCACAAGCTTTGAAACCCCATAGCTTAATCCAAGGCCTGCGGCGCCCCCCATGAAGCCGATGAAACCCGCCTCCATTAAAAACATGCTGCGGATGTCTCCCAGGGCACAGCCTAAAACCTTTAATACACCGATTTCCTTGGTGCGCTCATAAATGGACATCATCATGGTATTGGCGATTCCGATGGCCGCCACAAATAAGGACACCGCACCGATTCCTCCAAGGACCGCCTGAATCATATCCATCTGCTCCTGGGCCTGCTCCAGCCACTGCATATTGCTGTATGCCTGATACCCCATATCGGTGATGGCGTTCTGCACCTCCATCACATTATCCATATCATCCACATATATATAGGCATTTTCATACACAAAATAATTATATGGCTTTCCCTTTTTATTGGTGGGCTGTCCGGGAATCGCTTTCTTTTTGTAAATCCGCTTCAGCTGGGCTTTCAAAAGTTCAATATCTGTATAAACTCCATAGCTGTATTCCCCATACAGGGGATTGCCGTCTTCATCCGTTTCCTCCTTCACCATACCGCAGGCAGGAAAAACATACTTTTTCTGAGAAGGATTCTCACTGCTCCAATCCTGAATCACCACAAAAAACGGTTTGTTATAGAGGTCCACGTCCGGCATTTCCCCGGTCTCCCAAAAGCCCTTTCCTGTTTTGGAATTATAAAAATCTCTGGAAACCATGTTACCGATTACTAACTCCACGGTCCCTGACCTGGGATCAGGAAGGCTTCCCTCCCCAAGTTCAATCTCTGCCAGGGCATCCTGGCTTAAACCCATGAGTCTTGTGGACCCCTCATAGGCGCCCTGCTTTAAATTAACATAGGTACTGAGACAGGGAGAAACTGCCCTCACATGAGGCAGAGCCGCAAAACGGTCCATGGTCTTATCGGTGATAAAACTGTCTTCGTCATTGTCAGAGCCTCCCCAGCCGTAGTTGCTGTGAACTTCAATCTTTGTAAGGCTCCCATAGGACGCATATTGTTCCATGGTATTTTCCTTAAGGCCGATGCCTAAAGACACCATCACTACAATCGAAGCTGTTCCAATCACCACGCCCAGGACCGTAAGCCCGGTCCTTAACTTCCGCCGGCGCAGGTTATTGATACTCATTCTGAGCAGATCAAAGAATCTCATCGTCCATTCTCGCTTTCTCCCTCTTCCGCCTTACGAGAACCACAATTAAAATGACCAGAACCGCGGCCGCCGCCCCCAGGGGAACCGCATATTTTTTCACAATATCAAGCTTTGACGGCTCCGGCTCAACAAAATCCGTATTGCCCGCATCCACAAAAGACATATCGTCCACAACCGGTTCTGTCACAAAAAGCTGTATCTCCTTTTCCACAGGAGTCACAATACCGTTTTCATCTTCGTAAGTAATGGTCAGGGTGATTTTTCCCTCATCCATGGTAGGAGCAGCGCCCAAAACCATAGCATCCACGTTGCCGCTCTCTCCCGGTTTTATGTTTCCCACATAGCTCTCGGTCCGCTGGATGGAATCCGCCTCAAAAATTGCCGTCACGTTATACAGGATAACCTTTCCGGTATTGTTAATGGGGAACATGATGTTGGTCTCGCCGCCCACTTCAATGGAATCCGGCATCACCTCAATGGTTCCGGTGTTCAGTCTGGCCTCCTGACGGATGGCCACTGCAATTTTCACACTTTCCTTGGCATTTTTAAATTCCGGACTGTCATACTGTTCGTTGATGGTGATGGTGTAGGAACGCTGTTCGGCGCTGGGGCTGGAGGTAAAATGCATGGTCAGCACCTCGGAGGCTCCCGGAGCCAGGCTGTTGACCACTACGGAGTTGGAGCCGTTGGCGGTCGTGAACACCGGGCTGTTTTCCACTGTTTCCGGGTCAAAGGTAAATAAAATATTGCTGGCGGAAATCTGACTGGACGCATTCTTCATCTTTACCTTTAAAGTAAAATCCTGTCCGGCCAGAATCCTTGCCGGCTCCGTCTCAAAGCTGTCCACAATGATACGGGCCTTGGTTCTCTCGTTTTCTCCCGCGTCGTCGGAAAGCTCGTCCTCTTCATCCTTTCCTATGATGCGGACATAAAAAATATCCTCAATGGGAGCGGCAAAGGCTCCGTTCTCCTCTTCCCTGTACCGCAATTTATATTTAATGGGATAATACCCTGTCTTTGCCTTTTCCCGTATGGCCATACTGTATGTAACTTCTACGGTCTGATCCGGATTAATGTCCTGAAGCCACCGGTCATAATTTCCATCGTTGATCTCAAAAGGAAACTTGGTGGTATCCTCAGAAAGTTCCATTTCCATCCGCACATCATAGGCCTTTTTATATCCCGTATTCCGCACATTAATGGAGAAATTCATCACTTCATTGAAAACTCCCTGGGGGGTAGGCTGCCCTTCCCCGAGGGCAAAAGCCACCGGCTCAGTGCTTCCCTCGTCCGTCTCCTTGGTGGTAGAAGACTCCTTGGTTTCGGCCCATACAATCACGGTTTTCTGGAACTCACCGGATAAGGCGCCCTCTTCTCTGCCGCGTTTTGATATGTAAAGGAGAACAGGATAATATCCCTGCTCCAGGTTTTTTTTCACATTGACCTTAAGATTTATGGTTTTTTTGGCTCCTGCCTTAATATGGCCTGCCTTGTAATGCTGATTTAAGGAATCAGTAACTTCAAAAGGATAGGTGGCCTTCATAGTCTTAATCAGTTCGCCATCCTCATCCTCCACCTCGTCATAATACTCCCTGTAATCGCTCTCCGGCGCAATCCAGATCTCGCTTTCCACCCAGTCCACATCACTGGTATTCTTTATGGTAACGGAAATTGTGGAAGACTTTCCGATGGTGACACTTGGCGTTTTTCCAATCACAAGCCGAACAGGATCATTGTCATCATCCTTATGAAACACCTTTGGCACTTCCTCATCCTCTTCGTCGGCAAAAGCCGTAAAGGGCACTGTCCCCAAAAGCAGTAAGGCTGCCAGCCACATCAAAAAAATCTGTCTCAGTTTCTTTTTCATACTTCTTCCACGCCTTTCCCGTCAGACTTCTCTTCTGCATTCTCCGCTGCCATCAGATCCGCCTCTTTATGGTTCTCTTCGATGCTGACGATTTTTCCATCTATAATTTTAAAAATCCGGTCTGCATAGGTAGCCAGATTATTGTCATGGGTCACCATCACTAACGTCTGGTTCTGCTCCCTTACGATTTTCTGCATGAGTCTTAAAACTTCCATTGTGGTCTTGGAATCCAGGTTTCCCGTAGGCTCATCGGCAAAAATAATCTGTGGATTCACCGCCAGGGCTCTGGCGATTCCCACACGCTGCTGCTGTCCGCCGGACATCTGGTTTGGCATATGGGTCATAAATTTTTCAAGCCCCACTAACTTCAAATACTGCCTGGCCCTCTTTGTCCTGGCAGCCTTTCCCATTCCCCGGAAAGATAAGGGAAGCGCCACGTTTTCCACTGCGTCCATGGTGGAAATCAGATTATAGGACTGGAAAATAAAGCCCACCCGCTCCCTTCGGAAGGTCACAAGCTGTTTTTCATTGAGCTTTTCAATGTGCTTCCCTGCTATGACAATTTCTCCCTTGCTGGGGTGTTCCAGACCGGCCAACATATTTAAAAGGGTGGATTTTCCGGAGCCGGAGGGCCCTGTGATGGCACAGAATTCTCCGCGGCGGATTGTAAAGTCCACACCGTTTAACGCATAGACCTTCGTATCGCCCATGCGGTATACCTTATAGAGTTCCTTCACCTGAATCGCCGGCCCCTGCGTATCCTTTACTTCCACTCCTTATCTCTCCTTAAGCCTGTTCTTCTGTCACAACACAGCCATTCAAATCGCTTCGCGATGAGCCGTATACCCGTTCGCCGCTTTTTCCATTAGTAATCCTTCAGCTCTGCATCTTTCTGCCCCGTACCGCGGGCAAGAAACATATGGCGGAACTATTACTTCAATTATAATCGAAAGCCTGTCCTTGTTGATATAGAGAATTAATTAATATTCCTTACGAATTTTTTTCAGACATCAGCCCGTCTGCCACACGTTTGCCGAACCCTTTTCGCCTTACAAGGATGAAAATCGCCTTACAGGCAAATTTGACATCTATTTGGGGCCGGTTTTCCACTCCCCGCAAACTGTTACCAATTATACCACATTTTTTCAGAAAGTTGTAGAATTTCCCAAACATATCCGCTATAATAAGTAGCAGTTCAGCCGTGCGAAGATTCAGAGCAAAAAACGTGTTGAAAACTTGTTTTCATAAACGTTTTTTACTCTGAATCTTCATAGG
>ERZ808044.373-NODE-373-length-51571-cov-8.246553_pt1 | contig 51571 bp, 47 predicted proteins | sample MGYA00380195_ERZ808044 | MGnify/ENA primary metagenome ERZ808044 (study PRJEB31490, sample SAMN06133423) | mouse gut metagenome | isolation source: Z7_2 | host: mice | place: China: Chengdu | collected 2015-05 ...
GTATGGATTGTGTGTAGATGTCCAAAAATCAGGCACTACACAAATTCAAAATGTCCTTGACAAAGGGTACAATTTAAACTGTAAGATATTTTATAAGAATGTGTTCTCTAATGAATCCCCTCATATTCATATCCCAAATCCTAAAATTATCTTTTATAAAGATAGCTCTTAAAATGTAATCACTTTTTAATTGTAATAATTCACTTGAATTAGGCAAACACTCATTATTTGAAGGGGACAGTAAATTAGTAGGGAAATACAGCCTTTGCGCAATACCAAGTTGTTTGAAGTTGTTATTGGTAGCAGGGTTATCAATATGCAGATACATAGGGCTTTGTATGTAATTAGAATGTTCGGAAACTCTAGGCAGAGATTCTTTTGGTACAATTAATACTGTAAATGGCTCGTACGAAACCAACCCTACAAGGAAATCTGCAAAATCTTCTACTTTATGATAATAATCAACAGATTCGGTTTCTGATTTTGCTCCGTGCGTCTTATGAGTTTTGTATGAAACGATTCCTTGTGAACAGCCGCCAATAAATGGAGTTTTTAGTTGGAGTGAATAATCATTTATGATTCTGTCAATATCAGTATCTCCGCCAACTTCCATGCAGTCAATGTTATTTACAGCCATCATTGCATCAAAAACAACCTCGAAAGCGTGACCTTTAATTGTGCGGAAAACTTCAGAATGGTTGGCGATAACATCGTCAAGGTCATTTCTGGTTATACGCATTACAGAACACAAGATGTCTGCTTTTTTATCAGGAGATAAATCGCATGCTCTTTTGTTGAAAAAACTTTCTGATATATCTATTATTTCACTTATTCTTCCGCCATGGATATTTTTTGTTAGAAATTCGTAAAATTTATTCATACCGATTCCTCTAAGAATAATTTGTATGTTTCAATTTCAAGTGCGTCAGCTATTCGCTGTATGTTTTCTAAAGAAATACTTCTACGGTAGCATTCAATAGCACTAATGTAAGTACGATGCATCCCGCATTTATCTGCAAATGCTTCTTGGGAAATTCCCATAGCTGTGCGATATTTTTTTAAGTTGGTTCCAAAGACTTTTATAATATCCATAGTTATAATCCTCCTAATTCTATATTATAATTATTATGAATATTATAAGTCTACATACAATAAATATCTGAATGGAAGGGTATATCATTATTTGGTATAAAATGCGAAAAATGTTTGACATCAGCGTAGCTTTAGCGGTATAGTATTAAAGTATCCAAGAATAAGCGGCAGAAGCCGCTATAAGAACACAGAAGTGTGAAAAAAAGACAGTTTTGTTTTAAATAAAAAAGTATGCCAGAAGGCGTACAGATTCTCAGAAGGGGATTTGTGCGTCTGTTTTTATTTTATTGATATATTTTAGGAGGGAACAGGTTGAAAACAAAGGAAGTATTAGAACAGGTAAGAGCAGGCGAAATGTCTGTCAGTGACGCAGAGGCATATTTCCGTAGACAGCCGTTAGAGGAACTGGGCTATGCAAAACTGGACACCCACAGAAAGCTCAGGTCTGGTTTTGCAGAGGTGGTTTTTTGCAGTGGAAAAGCGGATGAGCATCTGCTTAGAATTTACGAGAGAATCTACACAGCAGAGGGAGAAGTCTTAGGAACCCGCGCATCCAAAGAACAGGCGGCGCTGATTCAGGGAACGTTTAAAGAGGCAGAGTATGACCCGCTGTCAAGAATCCTGAAGATTGAGAAGAAGGATAAGGCGAGAGTGGGAAAGATTGCAGTATGTACGGCTGGTACGGCTGACATTCCGGTGGCAGAGGAGGCCGCACAGACGGCGGAATTCTTCGGAAACCAGGTAGAACGCATCTATGATGTTGGAGTCAGCGGCATTCATCGCCTTCTTGCGAAGGTGGAAACCATCCAGAGCGCCCTGTGCGTTGTGGCAGTTGCGGGAATGGAAGGCGCTCTTGCCAGTGTCATCGGCGGGTTGGTAGATAAGCCGGTTATCGCTGTTCCGACTTCCATAGGATATGGGGCGAGTATGAAGGGACTATCCGCCCTTCTGACCATGATTAATTCCTGTGCAAATGGAATTGCGGTTGTCAACATTGACAATGGGTATGGCGCAGGATATATGGCGTCTCAGATTAATCGGCTTGGAGTGCATGAAGCCGTGTGATGTTTTTATAAAAAATATTGGAGGAAAAAGATTATGCATATGGCTGACGCGTTGGTATCACCGGCAGTAGCAGGAACCATGTATGCCGTGTCCGCAGGAACGGCGGCATACGCAGTTAAGAAAATAAAACTGGAGGATTTGGATAAGAAAGTGCCCATGATGGGCGTTATGGGGGCGTTTGTGTTCGCGTCCCAAATGATTAATTTTACGATTCCAGGAACAGGGTCTTCGGGGCATCTTTGCGGAGGTATGCTGTTAAGCGCTATCCTTGGCCCTCATGCAGGATTTTTGACCATGATTGCCATATTGGCAATTCAATGCCTGATGTTTGCAGACGGCGGCCTGTTGGCGTTGGGCTGTAATGTATGGAACATGGCGTTTTACGGATGTTTTGTGGGAGGCGGCTTGATTTGGCATGTAATGACAGGAAAGAAAATGACGAAAGGAAGAATTACGGCAGCATCTATAATCGGATGTATGCTTAGCCTGCAGTTAGGGGCATTTTCCGTAACAGTCGAAACAATGATTTCCGGAATCACGGAACTTCCATTCTCAGTGTTCTTAAGTGTTATGCAGCCTATACATCTTGCAATCGGGCTGGTAGAAGGTCTGATTACGGCAGCCGTATTGGTGTTTGTCTACGAGGCGCGTCCGGAAACGCTGTGTGGTTATCAGCCTGCCTTCGGAAACGCTGGAAGCATGAGCCGAAAAAAGACGGTTGCGCTGTTGGCGGTGGCCGCGATTTTGATTGGCGGCGCAGTTTCCCTTTTTGCGTCTGGGAATCCGGACGGCCTGGAGTGGTCCATGGAGAAGGTAGCAGGAACCGCTGAGCTTTCTGCAAGCGGAATGATTTACCGGATGGCAGAAAAGCTGCAGGGGATTACGGCATTGCTTCCGGATTATGGATTTCAGACCTCCGAAAGCGCGGCAGGCACCTCATTTTCCGGAATTGTGGGAGGCCTGATTGTACTGGCGGTCTGTCTCATGGTCTGTCTGGCAATTAAGAGGCTTAAGCATACTGGCGCTGATAAAGGAAATATAGGAAATGAACAGAATTAGCGAGGCAATCTCTGATTTACACAAGATGGATATGGAGGCAGGAGAAAACGGATGGCTGCAAGGGATACATCCCCTGCCAAAGCTGTTTATAACAATCCTTTTCATTCTGCTAACTGTTTCCTTTGGAAAGTATGAGCTGTCCGGACTCTTGAAAATGGGAGTCTATTTAATTGTAGCTTTCGTATTTGGCGATATTTCCATAAAGCAATTACTGAAAAGAATGAAGCTGATACTGGGGTTAGTGTGCCTGGTAGGGATATGGAATCCATTTTTTGACAGGGAAATAGTATTTATTCTTGGGAAGCTGACCGTCACAGGCGGTATGATTTCCATGGTGACGTTAATGGTCAAAGGAGTCTATGCAGTTTCCGCTTCGTATCTGCTGATGGTTACGACTCCAATGGAGGATTTGTGCTACTCCCTTCGGAGGATTGGCGTACCGAAAACGTTTGTGACGATTTTCATGCTTGTGTACCGGTATATCATTGTTCTGTTGAAGGAAACAGAACGGATGACGGATGCGTACATGCTGCGTGCGCCAAAACAGAAGGGGCTTCACTATAAGGTCTGGGGAACCATGATTGGCCAGCTTCTTCTGCGCAGTATGGACAGGGCGCAGACTGTTTATGACAGTATGACGCTTCGTGGATACAATGGAGAGTTTCATCTAAGATGTAAGAAGGCGGCAGGCCATGGAGACTATCTGTATGTTGTTGGATGGAGTGCGGCCCTGTTGATTGTGAGGATATGGTAAATGAATCGATTGGAGATAGTGAACCTTTCTTTTCGGTATGGACGGGAAGGGTCTGAGAATCAGGTGTTAAAAAATATCAATTTTTCCATGGGGGATGAAAGTGTGGGGCTGATTGGTGCAAATGGCGTCGGGAAGTCTACTTTGCTTAAGCTTCTCACGGGGCTTCTGGATATACAGGAGGGAATCGTCCGAATCGCCGGACTTGAGATGAAAAAGGAGAATCTCAAGAAAATACGTGCAGAGATTGGTTATGTATTTCAGGATTCGGACAGCCAGCTCTTTATGTCAACGGTATACGAGGACGTTGCATTTGCGCCGCGCAATTATGGAAAGAGTGAGGAGGAAACAGAACGGCTGGTGTTAAAGGCATTAGAGCAGGTTCATATGGAGGGGAGAAGGGAACGACAGATTTACCGGCTATCAGGAGGGGAGAAGAAGCTGGCGTCTATTGCCACCGTACTTGCTATGGAGGCGGGGCTTATGTTGTTAGATGAGCCGTCTGTGGCATTAGACCCCAGGAATCGGAGGAATCTGATTCAGGTTTTGAATGAGCTGCCAAAGGCAAAGCTCATAGCGAGCCATGATTTGGATTTTGTATATGATACCTGCCAGAGAGTGGTGCTGCTGTCGGATGGAGGGATTGCGGCGGATGGAGAGACGGAGGCGGTTTTGACAAATCAGGAGCTTTTGGAGGCACATGGATTGGAGTTGCCGCTGTCGTTTTCACGAAGAAATAGTATAGTGGGACAATAACCTTTAGATAAACGAGTTATTCGCGTGCCACGACTTTTTACCTGCTTTGATTGAGATAAATAAACCTTTGAATTTCTTCTCCTACTAGCGAAGCTTTCGTTTTAGCACTCAAGATATACTAAAAATCCGAAGCCGTCCCTGATTGGAACCGGATTCGGATTATCATTCAATGCGGAGAAAGGGACTTGAACCCTCACAGGATTGCTCCCACTAGAACCTGAATCTAGCGCGTCTGCCATTCCGCCATCTCCGCTAACAAAAATTATTCTATCACAAAACCCATCGTTTGGCAAATACTTTTTTCAAATATATTCTAAAAATTTTATTAAAATCATAGGCTGTCAAGTTGATTATCCAAAAAAGATATGATAGTGTGTATATACACGAAAAATATACATGTTTAAGGAGGATGCTCATAATGTTAATTCAGGAAAAGCAGGCGGAAGAAGATGCGGTCATCCAGACTGCAAAAGCAATGTGCCAGGCGGCAAGGACAGCGCCGAAGGCAAAGGGAATGGATTACGTACATACGGCGATTCTGACCGGAGAAGAAAAGGATAGGCTGGCGGACGAGATGGACAGGCTTTCTGAGGTATTTCATTATCAGTTTTTCCATAGAGATGCAGACAATCTCCGCAAAGCATTTGCGGTAGTCCTGATTGGCCAGGAGAATGCGGTACATGGGTTGAACGAGGGATGCCGGTTCTGTGGCTTTGAGAATTGCAAGGCATGTTTGGAGGCAGGCGCTAATTGTGCTTACACGGCCATGGATTTGGGCATTGCCATCGGCTCGGCAGTCAGCGTGGCAGCAGACGCCCGTGTAGATAACCGAGTGATGTTCTCCGTCGGACGAGCAGCTATGGAGATGAAGCTGTTAGGGGACAGAGTTTGCCAGATGGTGGGAATCCCGCTGAGTGTGTCAGGTAAGTCGCCGTTTTTTGACCGCTAAATCAAAAGGCGTATGGGATATTCCATACGCCTTACCGCTGTTATTTTTAATTCATCTTCAATTCATCCACAATATTATTCTTACGAATCACTCCCATGGTATACAGCATAGTCAGGAACACCACCAGGAACACCCCAATGGCCGCCACAGAGAGATATCCCCAGGGAATCAGGAAATCCACATCCGCCCCCGCGCCGAGGGTCCGGTACAATGCCGCGCTTATCAGTCCGGTAAATAAGAAGCCATAAATCAAAGAGCGTATCCCATAAATCAGACATTCATAATTCATCATTTTCCGGAACCCCTTTGGAGACATTCCCATTGAGCGCAGCATGGCGAATTCTTTCCGCCGAAGCATCAGGTTCGTGGAAATGGTATGGAATACGTTGGCAACTGCAATCAGGGAAATTAATATTACAAATCCATAGGTCAGCACCTTCAAAGCAATAATTGTATTCCTGTCCGTTTCGTATTCCTCTCTGATGTTCTGAAGATACCCGTAGTCAGACAGGTGTTTTTCTTCCATCTGTTTTTCCAGTTCCCAAAAGGTTTCGGTGGAATTCTCGCATTGGATGGAATAGACCGCATTCAGCATGTCGGTCTGAAAACTATCATAGAATTTCTGGTACATGCTTTCCGGAAGAAGCATGACAATCCGGTCTGAATAGTCATCAAAGGAGTCAGGCATCTGATTGATTGCGTCGGCAAGCTCAAATTCCATGGTTTTGCAAAAATCTGCAACCCTTCCCTTGTCGTCAAATTCCAGATATCCCCCGTCAAACAGTTGGTCAGTTTCTTCGGGAAAAATGGCCTGCTTCTCATACCGGTCAGTTTCAGAGTTAAAATTCTTTGAGGTGTTCAAATACAATACCTTTATATGCCCGCTGTCTTGATAAGAGGATACGTTTATATTCTGTTCCCTGGCAAACTGCCTGAAATCCTCATCCCCAAGAATCAGCAGGGTCCCGTGAATCCAGTACCTGTCATTCTCCGAAGGAATTTCCTGGGAATAGACACTGAGAAGCCCTGTCTGCGCCCATTCCTTAGGGACGGGAAAATCGAAAGAGCCGGCATAATGCTTTGAGAAGGTGTGGATTCCTTCTGTATGTTTTATGATATCTTCCACATCCGATTCGTGCTCATCAATATCCGCATAAATCGTATACTTCAAATCCGTCTCCGGCGCGCTTAAGACGAACCCTCCTGTATTAAGAAGGTACATATTAAACAGTCCTGCCGCCGTAAACAGCCCGATGCTCATGGTCAGAGAGATTACGGTTGCCCGATATTTTCTGCGGTCCCGCTTATAATTCTTCTGTGCCATCATCCCCTCAAGACCAAATACGGCAGGAATCCATTTCCTCGTCTTGACTTCATTTGGCCTGATACGGATGTCCGTACTGGAACGGATTGCCTCCATTGGCGTAATCTTGCGAATCCTCCTGGAAGGAATCCACACAGAAATCATAATCGTAACAAATGCAATAACAGCCGCCAAAGCCAAAGCCCAGACAGGGACGTACAGCGGAATTCCCTGTTTCGTGCCGTGAATCCAGTTGGTCAGCCCGCCGCCGATATAATGAAGGGTCACGCCGATTCCGCCGACTCCTGCAAGGAGTCCAAGAGGGATGCCGACAGCGCTTACGAAAAACGCTTCATACCGCATGGCGCGCCGAAGCTGCTTTTTTGTTGCCCCAATAGAGGAAAGAAGCCCAAACTGCACGGTTCTTTCACGCAGGGAAATAGAAAATGCGTTGTAAATCAGCGTAATCGAGCCAGCCATAATGACTGCAATCAGTATGCCAAGAAGCCCTGTCAGTACAATCGTCAAATTGGAGTTATCCACGATTCCAAGCCACCGAAGGAGAGAACTGTTGTACATAACTGTCGTCCCCTCCTGTCCCAGATTCTCGTCTGCAAAATCATAGACCTGGCGCGGCTGTTTTAATTCCAGAAATACATCCTGATATGCGGTTTCATCTGCGGTGGGGCCTGCAAGCACATCATACCCAGGCGCCCAGAAGGACACATCCGGCCAGGTGGAATAGATGCCGACCACGGTAAATGTCCGTGTGTCTGTCGGGGTGAATGTCTCGTCATCCTCGTATTCGTCATCCATGTATTCATTGTTCTGAGAAAGCCGGACTCCCTGATAGGAACGCTCGCCAAGCTCTAATGTCAGCACATCGCCAATCTTTGTTTTGTTACCTTCTGCTTCATTTGCCAGCAATAATGCAGGGATGGCAATCTCATCTTCTGTCTCAGGCATCCTCCCCTCCTTCATGTCAGCGGGCAGCATCTCTAAGGCTTCTTTGGACAGCGATCTTACATACAGATAAGGGACAGAGGGCGAATTCTGCACTACCGGTTCAAACCAGGCGTATCCCAGGGTGCTAAGCGTTGCCGCCTTTGCAACATCTTCATGCCCGGCCAACTCCTTTGCCTGAGCAGAATCCGTACCTGTGACAGCCACATGCCAGTTCCCGTTTGTAGAAATGCTGTAATCCACCAGAAACTTTTGGAAGCTGGTGCCGAAAGTCGCCACCGCCGTAATCATAGAAGTAGATAAAATGACGCCGATAATCGTTACAATGGTTCGGACGCGGTTCGCCCTCATAGTTTTCGCTGTAATTTTCGAGAAAATATTCATCGCCGGATCACCTCGTCTTTCACAATCCGCCCATCCTCCAGGGCAAGAATACGGTCTGCCTGAAGGGCAATATTTTCATCATGGGTAATTACAATGATAGTCTGGTGGTAAACTTCATTGGAATAGCGAAGAAGCTTCATAATCTCCCGGCTGTTCTCACTGTCCAGGTTTCCGGTAGGCTCGTCGGCAAGGAGAAGCGCCGGCGCATTTAACAGTGCCCTTCCAATGGAAACCCTCTGCTGCTGCCCGCCGGAGAGCTGGTTTGGAAGGTGTCCCTCCCGTTTTTTAAGCTTCAGCAGGTCAAGAAGCTCATCCATCCGTTTCTCATTGATATCCCTGCCGTCCATCAGCACAGGAAGGGACATATTTTCCCGCACATTTAGCACAGGAATCAGATTATAGAACTGGTAAATCAGCCCCACCTGGCGTCTGCGGAAGATAGCCAACTCCTCCTCGTCCTGAGCGTAGACATCTATGCCGCCCACCGTCACTTTCCCGGAGGTAGGGCGGTCTACGCCGCCAATCAGGTGCAGAAGCGTCGATTTACCCGATCCGGAAGAACCGACGATAGAGATAAATTCCCCGCGGTTTGCCGAAAATGACACATGATCCAGGGCATGAACCGCATTTTCACCCTCCCCATAAACCTTACAAAGATTTTCAATCCTCAATATTTCCATACGATTCCCCTTCTTTAAATATACTTTTAGGATTGTTCAATCCTAATGTAAGTAAAAGTATAAGCTATTCATATTACCTAACCGTGACTATTCTATAACAAATCTGTCACTTACACCATCGTCTTATAGAACCGTATCCGAAACTGTCCGCCGCCCTCCTTAACATTCTGCGCCTGAATCACCGCATTTTCCCGCGAAAGAATCATCTGAGCCAGAGCCAGGCCAATACCGAAGCTGTCTCTCCCCGCGTTTTCTCCACGGTAAAATCGCTCAAACAGATGGGGAAGGTCTGTTTTGGGAATGCCAGGACCGGAATCAGTAATCTGAAGCTCTGTATAGAGTGGGTTTTCCTCACAGCAGATGGTAAGCTCTCCGCCGTCCGGCGTATATTCCAACCCGTTTTTAATCACATTCTGCACAGCCTCCAGTGTCCAGGCATAATCTCCTATAAATGATTTTCCATCCGCACCGCTGATATTGCAGGTTTTGCTGTGGATTTCCATGGCGAGTTCAAAAGGAGACACCGCGTCTGCGAGAAAATTTTTAAGAGGAATCGTTTCTTTTTGCAGGGAAATGCTCTCGGCCTCCAGTTTGGACATTTTAAGGAGTGCAGTTACCAGCCACTCGATTTTGGAAAGCAGCCTCTGCGCATCCCGAAGGAGGCGTCTCCTTGTATCTGTATTAAGTTCAGGGTTTCTCATGCGCTCCAGAAGAATATGGAGTGCGGTAAGGGGCGTCCGGATTTGGTGGGAGATATCTGCAAGGGCATCTGCGAGAGAGGATTTCTCTTTTTGCAGAAGGTCTGCCTGCTCTTTCAAACGGATGGTCATTTTATAAATCTCATCCCGCAGAATTTCCAAATCACCTTCATGAAAATGTTTGAATTCCGGCATGGAGTTCCCATGAAGAATTTCATCAATCTGCCCCGCAAGCAGCCGCATCCCATGAAGGCGTCTGCTTTCCCGATAAAGCAGCAGGATACACCAGAAGATACTGCAAAAAAACGCCGCAATCGCAGCGTTTTTTCCTAACATAACCCACGCAGCCAGTACGGCAAGGAGAGCACCTGCCGCCGACAGGCCCGCCTGTTTGACAAAATCTCTGTTGCGAAATCTCCACATATTATGATACCTCCATTCGATAGCCTAGGCCCCGTATTGTTTTAATGATCTGAGGATTCTGAGGGTCGCGCTCAATCTTGTCGCGGAGACGTTTGATATAAACGGTCAGCGTATTATCATTCACGTACTCACCCACTACGTCCCAGATTTCCTCAAGTAATTGCCCGCGGGAGAGAATCTTGCCGCGGTTATTTAAGAATACAAGGAACAGGCGGTATTCCAATGCCGAGAGGAATATTTCTTCCCCCTGGCGGGATACCACGCCCTTTTCGGTATCTACCTTCAAATCCCCTGCGTGCACGACTCCGCCGGATTTTCCGGCGCGCCTCAGTACAGAGCGCATACGGGAAACCAGCTCGCGGGGGCGGAAAGGCTTGCTGATATAGTCGTCCGCCCCCATGTCAAGCCCTGTTACGACTGAGAATTCATCGCCAAGGGCGGTCAGAAAGATAACAGGGATATCGTATTTTGTTTTGATGGCTGTACATGTGCTGTATCCATTGCCCTCTGCAAGCGTGACGTCCAAAAGGATAAGTTTGGGGAGTTCGGTTTCAAGCAGCTCTATTGCTTTGCTCTGCCCGTCTGCGGAGATGACTTCAAAGCCTTCGTCTTTTAAAAATGCCGACAGATTCTCAACGATTGTCGGGTCGTCTTCGATTAATAATACTTTGGTTTCTAACATGGGGTTTTATTACGCTAACTGTATAATCTCGGCTTCAAGCTCTCTTAATTCGTCAAATGATAAAGAGGGAACACAATCCGCAATATCTTCAAGTGACATCTTACCTTTCTTTATCAATCTTTCTGCCGTTTCTCTTTCTGCATCATGTCTTTCACTTTTAATAAAAGACTTCATAATTTGTTCCTCATCAAACAAACTCATCATAATCGTTACGACCTCCTTTTCTCTCTTTGCTAAATATTCGCTTAAAATATTCCTGTCCTTACATAAGCGGATTGTTTCTGTAACAGCCTTTTGTACCATACCATGCTGTTTTGTCTGCTCATTAAAAACTTTACAGAAGATAATGTATTGGTTGATGATGTCGTCCTTGTTACTTTCATAGATAACCTTTGCTTTTACTTCAATATCAATATCTGCATTATCAAAAAATTCTTGTGACAAAGATATCTGCTCAGGCTTCCGACCCCTGTTTCCTGTATAAATAACATAGAGTTCAGGCTTCGGCATTCTTACTTTCTTGCTTTTATAGTAATTTTGGCTGGTGCGGTGAAAATATTCGTGATAACTTTGCGCCAGATACAGCAAGACTCTTACCAGAATATTCATTGTCCATGTGGACTGGGCTTCAATAAGTATCATTAATTTATTATTGACAATAAAGCCTAAATCATTGTACAGATTGTCTGTCAGCACATTTTCTATGGTGATGTCGGTCAACGAGTCCTCTGTTGCTATGGCATCCTCTGGATGAAGTGTTTTATACAGCTTTAACAGATAACTTTTATTTTGAAAAATATCAAGAAACACACTGTTTTTGGCAGTCCGTTTTGCCACGATTTTTTGAGTAAGCATTGTATTATTCTGCACCTTATCACCTAACCTTTTTTAATCTTTTACAAAAGTTATGATATAATTTACTCTTGCTGTATCTTAATTATACAAAAGATTATTAGAGTTTACAATAAATTTCATATGGTATTTGTTTATATGTATCACTACCCTTAATGTTGCATTTTTTGCCTCCCCATGCCTATAATGTAAAAAAAGAGGAGGACATTATGATAGAGATACGGCACGTGACAAAACATTTTGACAGCATCACTGCTTTGAATAATGTGACATTTACCATCCCAGGCGGCAGGATATTCGGGCTTCTCGGCACCAACGGCGCGGGAAAAAGCACGCTGCTTCGGGCAATGGCGGGAATCTTATCCTGCGACGCAGGAGAGATTCTGATAGACGGGGAGGCATGTTATGACAATCCCAGGGTCAAGGAAAGCTTCTTTTATCTTCCGGACGACCCCTATTATTTTCCCAATGCAAGCATGGAGGTGATGACCGGTTTTTACAGCAGGCAGTATAAAGGCATGAGTGCAGAAGCCGTGCGTTACATGGCAGAGCGTTTAGAGTTGGACACCAGAAGACCCTTGCGTACATTTTCCAAGGGAATGAAGCGGCAGGCATTTCTGATTATGGCATTGTGCGCCAACACGGAATATCTGTTATGCGACGAGGTGTTTGACGGGCTTGACCCCGTGGTGACGGAGGTGATGAAGGAATTGTTCTTAAGGGAAATGAAGGAACAGAGCCGCACGGTTGTGGTTGCCGCCCACAAGCTAAAGGATTTGGAGGAGTTCTGCCAGGATATCGCAATTCTGCACAAAGGCGGGATGCTGCTAGCCGGAGATATGCGAAGGAGGGCAGGGGAAATCTGCAAGGTTCAATGCGTGTTTGACGGGGAAATGAATGAAAAAGCCAAGGACTATCTGAGCGCCTGCCTGGAGGTAGTCCGGTTCCGGCAGGAGGGATATTTTACCACGTTGATTGCAAGAGGCGAAAAGTCGGAGATTTTAGAGCAGATACAAAAAGGAAATCCAGTGTTCTGCCGAGAGGCTCCTATGACGCTTCAGGAGGTATTTCTTGCGGAAATGGAGGGGAACGGTTATGACGTCAGCAAAGTATTTCAGTAGATGGCTTCAGGAAGCCGGACGTTCCCATCTGGTGTCTGCTCTTTCCTGGGGGTTTTTATCTCTGTATATGGTTATGACGCTGGTGGATATTTCCGCAGGTTCGGAGTATATCTTTTTCGGGCTTGGGAGTATGGAATTATGCGTCCTGTGCTCTTTGCTTGGGCTTGCGTTTTCCGGACTTGAGTTCTTCTACCTGTTTCAAGTCAGGCAGCAGGATTTCTATTACAGTCTTCCGGTGAAGAAAAGCACTGTGTTTTTCAGCAGATATGTCCACGGGCTTTGTCAGTTTTTTGCCCCGCTTCTTTTGACGCAGACGCTTCTTGCCATTTATGAGGCTGTGAATACTCAGAATTTTGCCCCGTATGCAGGGACTTACCTGGCAAGAAGCGTTGGCGCTGCCCTGTTCGTTTTTCTGATGTTTTACCATACAGGGATATTAGCTGTTGTCATTTCAGGGAAAATGATTACTGCTATTGCTGCGCTGGTATTGTTCCTTTTGTATTTTCAGGTGGTGATACAGAATATTTTCTATGGATATGCACAGGAATTTTATCAGCATTTTTACAGGCTTCCCCTTCTGGAGAGAGCCAGAGAGCTGTTGGCTCCGTTTACCCTTGCCAAGAGCCTGATGGGAACAGGGATATACGACTGGCAGGAGGCATGGGAGTATGCCCCAGAGGGGAGAGATGTTTTGGCGGCGTTTCTCTGGGCGGGAGTCTTTCTGGCGTTGGCGCTTATGGCGCACAGAAAACGGAAAACGGAGATGACGGGGCGTGTGTTCGTGTCTGTCTGGGCAGAGCGTGTGTTTGAAGGGGCTGTTTCAATACTTGCAGGGATGGGGCTTGGTATCTTACTTTTGGATATGGTCCAGGCGAAGGAATACGGCGCGGCGGCAGAGGCGCTTTTGATGGGAGTCTGTGGTATTCTTGGGACATGCGCAGGCCATTTCCTTATTGAGTGTCTGGTCCGGACACAGGGGAGTGCGCTTTGGCGAAGAAAATGGCAGATGTGCGGGGTAAGCGTGTGTGCCTTTGCGGTGGGATGTATTTTTCTGGCAAATGAGGCAGGATTTGACAATTATGTGCCTGAAAAAGAACAGGTGGCAGAGGTGGCTTTTTGCGTCAACGGTATTGATATGAAGCAGAAGCAGTATGTACGTGCCATGACAGGTGATGCTTCTGTCATTGAGGAACGGCTGTTGTGGTATTCTATGGCAGAGGAGGAGAGTATCGAGGCAGGTCTTACGTGGATTCAGGAAGTGTTGGAGGGCGGAGATTCAAAAGTAACGGAAGCCACGGTCTGTTATCATTTAAAGGACGGCAGCAGGCGTTATAGGCGTTATCCATTAAGTCAAAAGGCTTTGGATTCCTTCGCAGATGTATATGAGACAAAGGAGTATAAGAAACGGGCTTATCCTTTGACCCAGGTAAAGGATGTGAAGAAGGGGCAGATTACCTGGTCGGACGGGGTAGGCGTCCGGCTGCTTGGACTGTCGGAGGATGAGAAGGAGGCGTTGCTTGCCGCCTATAAGGAGGATGTTGCAGGACTTAAGATGGACGAGCTGAAAACGGATTTTCCCGTGGGATTCCTGGAAATAATTTCCGAGGTGGACGGAATCTATCAGGAGGCAATGATTTATCCCTTCTTTGAGCAGACTCTAAAGGTGCTTGAGGGCGTGGGTGTCGATACAGGTAAAGCTCTTGCTGATTATGAGATTGGGTCAATGAAGGTGCAAACCTCTGACTCAACGCCTCAAGGCTACGTCGGCGGTGTAAATATGCATTTTTATGACAAGGAAAATGATATCGCAAAGTGGAGTAAAAAGCTGATTCCGGACAATCTGGCGGTACAGCCTTTGCTGTGTCCGGTAAAACCTGATGTGAGGGCAGAGGTCCAGGTTGAGGAGGAGGCCGTGGGCGGCACTGTGGTTGTGGACTGCTATGAGATGGAGGAAAGGGGAGTGGAGTAAATGGAAACAGGAAAGCCGGAGGTATTGGTAATCGGCGCGGCAATCATAGACGTGCTTGTCCGTCCGGCGGATGAGACGGTATTTCAAACCGGATCGTATCCGGCTGAGGATATCCGTATGTCGGCGGGCGCGGATGCGCTGAATGAGGCCACGGTGCTTGCACGGCTTGGAAAGAAGGTGGGGCTTGTCACGGTGATTGGCAAGGACCAGGCGGGGGACTATCTTCTTTCGCATTGCAGGCGGGAGGGGATTCTCCTTGAGGATGACTGTGTGCGGGAGGGAATGGCGACAGGGATTAATGTTGTGCTGGTAGGAAAGGACGGGGGCAGAAGCTTCCTTACGAACGCCAGAGGCAGCCTTAGGAGGCTCTGCCCTTCGGATATCCGTCTGCCCTTTCCGGAGAGTGTGAAAATCGTCTGTTTTGCCAGTATATTCGTGTTTCCCCAGATTGGTGCAGACGAGCTTTTGCGTATATTTGCACAGGCAAAGAAGCAGAATAAGATTGTGTGTGCGGATATGACGAAGCGTAAGAAGGGGGAGACGCTTGACGAAATGGCAGAGGCATTTTCTTATATTGATTACTTACTGCCAAACGATGAGGAGGCAATGCTGCTGACAGGAAAGGACACAGCCTTTGAGGCGGCGAGGGCTATTCTCGAAACAGGGGTGAAAAATGTGGTAATTAAATGCGGCAGGGACGGGGCGCTGGTGATGAATCAGAAAGAAGCTTATATGGTGCCTGGGAAAGAGGGGGTATCCTGTGTTGATACGACAGGCGCGGGAGACAGCTTTGCGGCGGGATTTATTTTTGCGCTGTCTAACGGGCGCACATTGAGGGAGTGTGCGGAGTATGGTAATGAATGTGGCGCGAGGGCGGTTGCAGTAACGGGGGCGACGGATTGGCTGTAAGGCAATGGCGGTGGTAAAGGCTTTTGGCAGGAGGAAAAAAGTATAATTATTAAGTTGTATCTCCAAAAAAAAATTGATAGAATGATATGAGTATGGTAAATGGCAACTTAATTAAGGAGGAACAACAATATGAACAACATGCCAGAATTGAAGATTGGAGTAGTAGCAGTAAGCCGTGACTGTTTTCCGGAGAGCCTGTCCGTTACGAGAAGGAAAAATTTAATGAAAGCGTATACAGAGAAGTACGGCGAGGAGGGAATCTACGAATGTCCGGTTTGTATCGTGGAGAGTGAGCTTCACATGGTACAGGCATTGGAGGACATTAAGGCGGCAGGATGTAACGCGTTAGTGGTATATCTTGGAAACTTCGGGCCGGAGATTTCAGAGACGCTTCTTGCAAAGCATTTTGAAGGGCCGAAGATGTTTATCGCTGCGGCAGAAGAACGGGGCGACAATCTGGTACAGGGACGGGGCGACGCATACTGCGGTATGCTCAACGCAAGCTATAACTTAAAGCTTCGCAATGTAAAGGCGTACATACCGGAATATCCCGTAGGGGACGCAGGGGAATGTGCAGATATGATTCATGAGTTTATCCCTATCGCAAGGGCAATCGTAGGACTTAGTGAACTCAAAATTATCAGCTTCGGGCCAAGGCCGCTTAATTTCCTTGCATGTAACGCGCCGATTAAGCAGCTCTATAACCTGGGGATTGAGATTGAGGAGAACTCAGAGCTTGACTTGTTCGAGGCATTTAACAAACATGCAGGAGACGAGAGAATTCCTTCAATCGTGAAGGAGATGGAGGACGAGCTTGGCGCAGGCAACAAGAAGCCGGAGATTCTTGAGAAGCTGGCGCAGTATGAGCTGACATTGAAGGATTGGATTGACGAGCATAAAGGTTACCGTAAGTATGTGGCTCTTGCCGGAAAATGCTGGCCTGCCTTCCAGACTCAGTTTGGATTCGTGCCCTGCTATGTAAACAGCCGCCTGACCGCACAGGGAATTCCGGTATCCTGTGAAGTGGATATCTACGGTACTCTGAGTGAATTTATCGGAACAGTGGTAAGCAATGATGCGGTAACGCTTCTGGATATCAACAATTCTGTGCCGAAGGATATGTACGAGGAAGAAATAAAGGGCAAATATGATTATACTCAGCAGGATACGTTTATGGGCTTCCATTGCGGCAATACAGCCTCCAAGAAGCTGTCCTTCTGCGAGATGAAATATCAGATGATTATGGCAAGAACTTTGCCTGAGGAAGTGACACAGGGAACTCTGGAGGGCGATATTGTACCAGGGGATATTACGTTCTACCGCCTGCAGAGTACGGCGGACAATAAGCTGCGCGCTTATATCGCCCACGGCGAGGTGCTTCCGGTTGCCACACGCTCGTTCGGAGGTATCGGAGTGTTTGCGATTCCGCAGATGGGAAGATTCTACCGCCATGTGCTGATTGAGGGCGGATACCCTCATCACGGCGCGGTGGCCTTCGGACATCACGGAAAGGCTTTGTTTGAAGTGTTCAAGTATATCGGAGTGCCGGTGGAGGAGATTGGATACAACCAACCCGCAGGCGTAAGATACCCGACAGAGAATCCATGGAGATAGAAGTATGTTATATATAGGAGTAGATTTAGGGACGTCCGCAGTAAAACTTTTGCTGATGGACGGCGACGGAAAGATTCACAAAATCGTATCAAAGGAATATCCTCTCTATTTTCCACATGCCGGCTGGTCTGAGCAGAAGCCGGAGGATTGGTTTGCACAGTCTATGGCGGGAATCAGGGAGTTGGTCAGCGAGTGTGACAGAAGCCAGGTGGCAGGCATCAGCTTCGGGGGCCAGATGCACGGTCTGGTGGCTCTCGATAAAGAAGATCGGGTGATTCGGCCCGCAATCCTGTGGAATGACGGAAGGACAGGGGAGGAGACGGATTATCTGAATCAGGAGATTGGCAAGGACAGGCTTTCAAAGTATACGGCGAATATTGCCTTTGCAGGATTTACGGCGCCAAAGCTTCTCTGGATGAAGAAGCATGAGCCAGAGAATTTTGACAGAATCAGCAAGATTATGCTGCCTAAGGATTATCTGGCGTATTGCTTGTCCGGCTCATTCTGTACGGACGTTTCCGACGCGTCCGGCATGCTGCTTATGGATGTTAAGAACCGGCGCTGGTCTGAGGAAATGCTGAAAATCTGCGGCATTACGAGAGAACAGCTTCCGAGATTATATGAAAGCTATGAGGTGGTCGGAACTTTGAAGCCGGAGGTAGCCCGTGAATTAGGTCTGTCTTCGGACGTAAAGGTCATTGCAGGGGCAGGCGATAATGCGGCGGCGGCAGTTGGAACCGGAACCGTAGGCGACGGAATGTGTAACATTTCCCTGGGTACGTCAGGAACCATCTTTATCTCAAGCAAGTCCTTTGGGGTGGATGAGAACAATGCGTTACATTCCTTTGCCCATGCCGACGGACACTATCATCTCATGGGATGTATGCTGAGCGCGGCGTCCTGTAACAAGTGGTGGAGTGAGGAGATTCTAAAGACAAAGGATTTTGCGGCAGAGCAGGCAAAGATTGCAAGGCTTGGGGAGAATCAGGTGTTCTATCTCCCGTATCTGATGGGAGAGCGTTCCCCCCATAATAATCCGGATGCCAGGGCTATGTTTATCGGTATGTCCATGGATACAGCCAGAGAAGATATGACCCAGGCGGTGTTGGAGGGAGTAACTTTTGGGCTTCGGGATTCCTTAGAGGTGGCAAAGAGCCTGGGGCTTCAGATTGAACGGACGAAGATTTGCGGCGGCGGCGCTAAGAGTCCTCTCTGGAAGAAGATTCTTGCGAATATTATGAATCTGAAGGTAGATGTGATTGAGAGCGAGGAAGGGCCTGCCCTTGGCGGCGCCATGCTTGCGGCGGTGGGCTGCGGGGAGTATCCAGATGTGGAAACCATTGCAGGGAAGGTTGTGAAGGTTGTGGATACGGTAGAGCCACAGCCGGATTTAGTGGCAAAGTATGAGGAGAGGTATCAGAAGTTTAAGAAAATCTATCCTGCTGTCAAGGAATTATTCTAAGTGAATAAAAGAATCACAGATATGAACAAGGTGCACGCAGCAAAGTTTCCTCCGTGTCTGCTGCTTGCACCTTGTTTTTAGCGATATCTCGTTACAGCCGATTCAGCACGTCCTCCACCGAATCCGTCACATCCGTCGAATATTCCGAAATCCCCGGCGCGCTGTCAGCCATGGCATAGCTGGTGCCTGCAAATTTCAGCATCTCCACATCATTATACTGATCCCCAAACGCCATGCACTCCTCTGGCATAACCCCCAGATGTTCAGCCAGGTTTGCAAGGGCGGTTCCCTTATTAGCGTTGGGCGCAATAAAATCAATCCAAATCATCCCAGAGGTGACCACCTTTATCTCTGATTCAAACATTTTCTGAAAATAAGCCATGATATTATCTGTACCCGAAAAATCACAGACGGCAATCTTAAGGAAAGGCTCTGTTATTTCCTCCAGCCTGTCCACGATTCTCATATCATAGCGTACAACATCTAAAATATGCCGGATAAAGGCGGGGTCCTTGGAATCCGTATAGCAGGCGGATTCACAGGACAGGAGACAGTGGCAGCCGCCTCGTTCACGGACAGCCTTAAAAATGCGAAATCCCAGATCACGTTCAATCAGACCTTTGGAAATTACCTGATTATGGCAGACACACAGAGAGCCATTTTCCGCAATATAGTGGATATCATCCTTGACAGGATCAAAGAGAAGACGAAGGTTGTAGTATTGCCTTCCGCTTGCGGCAGCGAATTGTATTCCTTTTTCTTTTAACCTTTTGACGATATCACAAAAGCCGGCAGGCAATTCCTGGGCGCCGTTTTTTAGAATAGTACCGTCAAGGTCGCTTGAGACTAATTTTATCATAGATTACTCCTTTTTGCTGTTAGCAGGTTCAGTACCTTATTGAATTATAAAATGTGAAAATGTGGAAGTCAAGTGAATTTGGTGTGTTGTGTGTTGCGAATTATCGGTAGGGATATTATAATGTAAGAAGCAGGAGAGAAAGAGAGGATAAATTGATGAAAATAGGGATAGGAAACGATCATGCCGCGGTTGCGATGAAGAATGAGATTGCAGAGTATCTGAAGGAATTGGGATACGAGGTCGTGAATTATGGGACGGACAGCAATGAAAGCTGCAGCTATGCCACATATGGTGAAAGGGTAGCAAGGGCGGTTGCGGCGAAGGAGGTAGACCTTGGAGTTTTAATCTGTGGGACAGGCGTAGGAATCTCCCTTGCCGCCAATAAGGTGAAGGGAATTCGGGCGGCAGTATGCTCGGAATCATGTACGGCAAGGCTGGTAAGACAGCACAATAATGCAAACATTATTGCATTTGGCGCCAGGATTATCGGGATAGAGACGGCGAAGGAGATTGTGAAGGCGTGGCTGGACGCTGAGTTTGAAGGAGGGCGTCATAAGGAACGGGTAGATATGATTATGGCCATTGAGGAAAATAGATAGAAGAAAAGGGGAAGGGCATATATGGCAGCAGGCATTATATTTGATGTAGATGGAACACTCTGGGATTCCACAGAGGAGGTGGCAGTTTCATGGAACCAGGCGATAAGGGAACACGCCAGGATTGAACGCACGTTGACAGGAGAAGAATTGAAGAAGGAGTTTGGGAAACCCTTGGACGAGATTATGGACGACCTGTTTCCAGAGCTTAACCGCGCCGAGAAGGATGAATTGGCTTACTATATGTATCAATACGAGAATGAGCATGTGAAGGATGCGCCTTGTATCTGTTATGACCGGATGCCGGAGACTATCCGCGTTCTGAGTGAAAAGTATCCCCTGTTTATTGTCAGTAACTGCCAGTCCGGCTATATAGAGGCGTTCCTGGAGAATACGGGGCTTGGGGATTGTATCAGGGATTTCACCTGTCCTGGGGATACGAGGCAGTTAAAAGGCGATAATATCAGGATTATTATGGAGAGAAACGGAATCGAGAGTGCGGTATATGTGGGAGATACCCAGGGAGACGCAGAAGCCTGCAAAAAGGCCGGGGTTCCGATGATTTATGCGGCATATGGCTTCGGAGATGTCAAGGGCGACTATGTGACGATTCATTCTTTTGAGGAGTTACTCCGCCTTGACCTTGATAAGCTCTAGGCGATTGGGGGATAAGATGGATTTATTACACGCGAAGAAAGTATTTGAACAATATCTGGACGGATATGACAGAGAGGATGATAAGGTCCGGCTTAAGATTGTGCATACCTATGGAGTCACGGAATGCAGCCGCCAGATTGCAGGACGGATGCAGCTTCCGAAGGAGGAGCAGGAATTGGCGCAGTTAATCGGCCTTCTTCATGATATCGGAAGGTTTGAACAGTTGAAACGCTTCGACAGCTTTGAGCCGGATACCATGGACCACGCAAGTTTTGGCGTTCGGATACTTTTTGAGGAGGGCTTCATCCGAAAGTTTGTTAAGGAGGATACCTTTGATGAGGTAATCCGGACAGCGATTGCAAAACACAGTGATTTTCGGCTTCAGGGGATTACCGACCAACGGACATTGATGCACGCCCGTATCATCAGGGACGCTGATAAGCTGGATAACTGCCGCGTGAAGCTAGAGGACACCATAGAGACTATATTGGGGGTTACGGCAAGGGAAGTAGGAGAGACGGTAATCAGCGGGGAGATTTTAGAACAGTTCCGAAGAAAAGAGTCTATCCTTTCCTCTGCCAGAAGGACGAAGATGGATTACTGGCTGTCTTATCTGGCGTATTTCTTTGACATTAATTATAAGGTGTCTATGGATATGATTGTGGAAAATGATTATATAAAGCGGCTGATTCGCAGGATTCCGTATTCTAATCCCCAGACAAAGGTACAGATGGCGGAGGTTGAAGAAATGCTCTTAAGGTATGCCGAAGAATTTAGACTGCTAAGAAAGGAATTCTGGCCATGTGGGTAGCGGATAACTGGAAAGATTATGAGATTATAGATTGCAGCAAAGGGGAGAAGCTGGAGCGTTGGGGAACATATCTGCTGATTCGTCCGGATCCGCAGGTGATTTGGGATACCCCCAGGGCAGCAAAGGGGTGGAAGCAGAGAAACGGCCATTACCACCGAAGCCAGAAGGGAGGCGGCGAGTGGGAATTCTTCCAATTACCTGAGCAGTGGCAGATACATTACCGCAATCTGACTTTTAACCTAAAACCCTTTAGCTTCAAGCATACCGGTATATTCCCAGAGCAGGCGGCCAACTGGGACTGGGTTTCGGATAAGCTTCGCCATGCAGGGCGTCCCATAAAGGTGCTGAATCTCTTTGCCTATACAGGCGGCGCGACCCTTGCCGCTGCCGCTGCCGGCGCCAGTGTGACCCATGTGGATGCTTCTAAGGGGATGGTTGCCTGGGCAAAGGAGAATGCAGCCTCCTCAGGTCTGTCGGATAAGCCTGTGCGCTGGCTGGTGGACGACTGTGTGAAGTTTGTAGAACGGGAGATACGCAGAGGGAACCATTATGACGGGATTATTATGGACCCGCCTTCTTACGGCAGAGGGCCAAAGGGTGAGATCTGGAAGATTGAGGATGCCATTCATCCCCTAATCAGGCTGTGTGCAAAACTGCTATCGGATAACCCTTTATTCTTTCTTGTCAATTCCTACACAACGGGGCTGGCGCCGTCTGTGCTCACCTATATGCTTGGCGTTGAGCTTGAGAGATACCAGGGGACGGTAACGTCCCAGGAGATTGGGCTTCCTGTCAGCAGTACGGGGCTTTGCCTTCCCTGCGGGGCTTCTGCAAGATGGGAGAGGTAGTGAGGCAATAAAAGAGGGGATGCCGTTTTATGCGGCAGCCCCTTAATTCTTCTGTATACTCAGAACTCTATTCCTCGGCCCATGGCATCCTTGAGGTAAGTGACTACATCCTCAAGCTTATGAACCATCTCCATCTTTTCTTCCCATTCTTCCCCTTCCATGTCTTTATTCACAAGACATTGCTGAATGTGCTTCACTTCTTTGATTAATTCTCCTGTCATTGTCATTTCCCCCTTTACTTACATCCAAAGAGACTTCAGAAGTTTATAAATCTTGTCCTTAGTATACCACATTTTTGTGCCGTTGGGAAATGTAAATGTATAATTGAAAGGAAAATTGAAGTATGATAGTATAGAGGGGAGATGTTGGCATGAAGAATCAGTTTGATATCTGGAAAACATGAGAAGGAGGAAAAGGGGAATGGATACAAAGGCAGGTTCAAGGACGAACGTGAGGCGTATGGCGCAGATGGGGATGCTGGCAGCCATATCGGTGGTATTGATGTTATTCGAGATTCCACTTCCGTTTGCGCCTGCATTCTATGAGATTGATTTCAGCGAGGTTCCGGTTATGGTGGGGTGCTTTACCATGGGACCTCTCGCGGGGGCGGTGATTGAGCTTTTGAAGATTCTGCTTAATTTAGCCATTAACGGGACAGATACGGCGGGCGTAGGGGAATTTGCCAATTTTCTCATCGGATGTTCACTGGTGGTTCCTGCGGCAGTTATTTATAAGAAGAAGCGCACTAAGATGGGGGCGGTAATCGGCATGATTGTGGGAACACTGTTTATGACCTTTGTAGGCTGCTTTCTGAATGCCTTTGTATTACTGCCGACCTATGCCAAGGCATTCGGAATGCCTATGGACGCGCTGATTGAAATGGGTTCGGCGGTGAACGGCCATATTACGAGTCTGGCTACATTTGCCATATTCGCGGTTGCGCCCTTTAATCTTCTGAAAGGGTTTCTGGTATCCTTAATCGTACTGTTAATCTATAAAAAAATCAGTCCAATCTTAAAAATGAGAGTTGCTTAGAGCATTTCCACCCATACAGTTCAAAAAATGTGGCTGTATCAGGGTGGAAATTTTTTGATAGAGACTTCTTGACATTTCACATTTATATGATAAAATATGTTTGTTATCGAACAGTTCTACAACGAACAATCTGAGTTCAAAGGAGGATGATATGAGAAAACGGGAAGAAAGAATCGGTTTCGAGATTCGCAGGCTGGACCATATGCTCACGAGAAATCTCCAGGCACGTGTGAAAGCCGCGGGGATTGATGAGGTTACGCTGATGCATGGCTGGATTATCCGTTATCTGTATACGAACCGAGACAAGGATGTTTTCCAGAAGGATATGGAACAGTATTTTTCCATAGGTAGATCGACGGTTACGAACATTATTCAGTTGATGGAGAAAAAAGGATTTATTGTCCGGCTGTCTGTGGAGTATGATGCCCGCCTTAAGAAAGTAGTCCTGACAGAGAAGGGCGTAAGGAATCATGAAATGCTTGAGAATCTGATTGATCATCTTGATACCAGGCTGGTGGAGGGGATTACGGATGAAGAATTATCGGTATTCTATTCTGTGATTGAGAAATTAACGGGTAATCTAAAGTCTCAATCGATTAAGGAATGTGCCAATGGCGGAAAGGAGGAAATAGATGATCCAAACTTTATTGCGTGAAGTAAAGGAATATAAGGGCGCCTCAATCGCGACGCCGCTGTTTATGATTCTTGAGGTATTGATGGAGATGATGATACCGTTCTTAATGGCTTCGATTATTGACGACGGTGTGAATGCGGGAGATATCAATCATATCTATAAAGTCGGAGGGGTTATGGTGGCGGCTGCGGCTATTGGGCTGTTAGCCGGAATGGCCGGCGGAAGGTACGGCGCCAAGGCATCTGCCGGACTTGCGAAGAATCTGAGGGAGACGATGTTCAACCATATCCAGACCTTTTCCTTTGCAAATATCGACAAGTACAGTACAGCAGGGCTGGTGACGAGGCTTACGACGGACGTTACCAATGTGCAGAATGCCTACCAGATGACCCTGCGGATGTTTACACGGGCGCCTGCCAGCCTTCTGTGCGCCATGGTTATGGCGTTTCGCATTAACGCTAAGCTGTCCAGTGTTTATCTGATAGCCGTAGTAATACTTGGCCTTTTGCTGGCGCTGATTATGAGCCATGCCACCAAGTATTTTCAGCAGGCGTTTCCAAAGTATGACGATATGAACGCGTCTGTCCAGGAAAATGTTTCTGCTATCCGAGTGGTAAAGGCTTATGTTCGGGAAGAACAGGAGACGGCCAAGTTTAAGAAGGCAAGCGAGAATATTTACCGGATTTTTATGAAAGCGGAGTGCAATCTGGTTTATAATGCGCCGCTGATGCAGTTTACAGTTTATAGCTGTATCCTGCTGATAAGCTGGATTGGGGCGAAGATGATTGTTGCGTCCACCCTTACCACAGGAGAGCTGATGAGCCTCCTTGCATATTGTATGAATATTCTGATGAGCCTGATGATGCTGTCCATGGTATTTGTCATGATATCTATGAGTATGGCCAGTATCCGACGTATCTCAGAGGTACTTAATGAAAGCAGCGATATCGAGAATCCGGCTAATCCCGTGTTTGAGGTGCCGGACGGAAGCATTGAATTCAGGAACGTGGATTTTGCTTACCGCAGGGACAGTGAAAGTCCGGTGTTAAAAGACATTAATCTCAAAATCCATTCAGGAGAGGTGATTGGGATTATTGGAGGAACCGGAAGCGCAAAGACCAGTCTTGTGAATTTAATCAGTCGTCTCTATGACGTGACAGGCGGGGAGATACTTGTAGGGGGAAGGAATGTCAAGGAATACGATATGGAAGCCCTGCGAAACCAGGTGTCTGTGGTTCTCCAGAATAACGTGCTGTTCTCAGGCTCGATTTTTGACAACCTGCGTTGGGGAAATCAGAGAGCGACAAAGGAGGAATGTAAGAGAGCGTGCCGCCAGGCTTGTGCAGATGAATTTATCCAGCGGTTTCCTGAAGGGTATGAGACGCATATAGAGCAGGGAGGAAGCAACGTATCCGGCGGTCAGAGACAGCGTCTTTGTATTGCGAGAGCCTTGCTTAAGGAACCGAAGATTCTTATCCTGGACGACAGCACCAGCGCGGTGGACACGGCGACTGACGCCAGAATCCGCCAGGCTTTCCGGGAAGAAATTCCGGACACAACGAAGCTGATTATTGCTCAGAGAATCGAGAGCGTAAAGGATGCGGACAGGATTATCGTGATGGAGGATGGGCGCGTGGACGCCTTTGGAACCCATGATGAGCTGCTTCGTGAAAACGCCATTTACCGTGAGGTCTATGAATCCCAGACCAACGGCGGCGGAGATTTTGATGAAAAGGCAGGTGATTAGGGATGGCAGGACCGATGAATAGAGGGCCAAGGGGAGTGAAGCCCCAGGTTAAGAACCCAATGAAGATATTTAAACGGCTGATGGCTTATGTGTTCCGGTACTACAAATACCATTATATAGCCGTGATTGCGCTGATTTTCGTAAGCGTCCTTGCAAACGTTAAGGGAACCCTGTTTATGAAGAACCTGATTGATGATTATATTACGCCGTTTCTGATGACGGATGAGCCGGACTTTATGCCTCTGGCAAATGCAATCAAGCGGGTAGCTGTGTTCTATGGCGTGGGGATTCTGTCTACTTATGCCTATAACCGGATTATGGTAAATGTAACCCAGGGGACGCTTCGGTCACTTAGGGACGATTTATTTGCACATATGGAGAGGCTGCCGATTAAGTATTTTGACACCCACGCCCACGGGGACATTATGTCTGTCTATACCAATGACATTGACACCCTGCGCCAGATGGTAAGCCAGAGTATTCCTCAGGTTATCAACAGCGGGATTACCATTGTCAGCGTATTTGTCAGTATGCTGATTTTAAGTATTCCTCTGACGGCTGTAACCCTTGTCATGGTGGCTGTGATGATTCTAAGCTCGAAGGCGGCGGCAAGAAGAAGCGGAAAATATTTCTTAGAGCAGCAGGCGAATCTTGGGGCTGTGAACGGATATATTGAGGAGATGATGAACGGGCAGAAGGTAGTCAAGGTTTTCTGTCACGAGGAGGAGAATAAAAAGGCGTTCAAGGAGTTGAATGACCGATTGTTCGTAAGCGCGGACAGGGCGAATACATTTGCCAATTTCCTTGGGCCGATTAACGCCCAGCTTGGAAATATCAGCTACGTGGTGTGCGCTATCGTGGGCGGCGCGCTGGCGCTGCACCATGTAGGAGGATTTACTTTAGGAGGGCTTGCAAGTTTTCTTACCTTTAACAAGAGCTTTAGTATGCCGATTAACCAGGTGAGCCAGCAGTTGAACGCCGTGGTAATGGCAATGGCAGGCGCCCAGAGGGTATTTGGCCTGTTGGACGAGAAGGTGGAGGAGGACAACGGGTATGTAACCCTGGTTAATGCCGTGGAGGAAAACGGACAGCTTAGGGAAAGCGACGGGAGAACCGGCAGATGGGCGTGGAAGCATACCCATCAGGCGGACGGCAGCGTGGACTATGTGGAGGTAAGGGGCGATGTTGTGTTTAACGGCGTAGATTTCGGCTACAATGACGATAAGATTGTTCTCCATGATGTGAAGCTCTTTGCCGAGCCAGGGCAGAAGATTGCGTTTGTGGGCTCTACCGGTGCAGGTAAGACTACGATTACGAATCTGATTAACCGTTTTTATGATATTCAGGACGGTAAGATCCGGTATGACGGAATTAATATCAATAAGATTAAGAAAGGGGATCTTAGGCGTTCTCTGGGGATTGTGCTGCAGGATACGCATCTGTTTACCGGAACGGTGATGGAGAATATCCGTTTCGGGAAGCTGGACGCCACGGACGAGGAGGTAGTGGCGGCGGCAAGGCTTGCCAATGCAGACGGGTTTATTCGGAGGCTGCCTGACGGGTATGATACCATGCTGACAGGAGACGGCGCGAACTTAAGCCAGGGCCAGAGACAGCTTCTTGCCATTGCCAGGGCTGCGGTAGCAGACCCGCCGGTTTTGATTCTTGACGAGGCCACCAGCTCGATTGATACCAGGACAGAACGGATTGTGCAGGACGGCATGGATAAGCTGATGAACGGGCGGACAACGTTCGTGATTGCCCACAGGCTTTCAACGGTGCGCAATTCTGATTGTATTATGGTGTTAGAGCAGGGGAGGATTATTGAACGGGGAACCCATGAACAGTTGATAGAGGAGAAGGGAAGATATTATCAGTTGTATACAGGAAACTCGATCAGTGCATAACGGTAATTTTTTTGGCAAATGGTTGCAACCTGTTCCGAATTTTCTTATAATATAGACAAATATGTCGTGGGGAATCGTTATGGTAAGGCGGTTCCCGAAGGAGGATAAAGGTGCAAAGATCAGATGAAAAATACCAGGCGTATGTGCAGATTTTGAAGGAAGAACTGGTTCCTGCCATGGGGTGCACAGAGCCGATTGCCCTTGCATACGCAGCGGCGAAAGCAAGAGAGGTACTGGGAGAGCTCCCTGATAAGGTGCATATCGGGGCAAGCGGAAGTATTATCAAGAATGTTAAGAGCGTGATTGTACCCAATACCAATCACCTGAAAGGGATTCCGGCGGCGGCGACGGCGGGAATTATTGCAGGAAAAGCCGAGAAGGAGTTGGAGGTAATCGCAGAGGTTACCGAGGAACAGACGAAAGAGATGGTGAAGTTCCTTGACACGGTTCCGGTGAGTGTCGAGCATATTGACAATGGGATTACATTTGACATTATCGTAATCGTGTCCAAGGGTGATTCCTGTGCCAAGGTCAGGATTGCCAACTACCATACGAATATTGTGCTCATTGAGAAGGACGGCGAGAAGCTTCTTAACGTCCCTGTGGAGGGAGAGAGTGAAGAAGGCTTGACGGACAGAAGCCTTCTGGATATGGAGAGTATCTGGGATTTTGCCAATACTGTGGATATCCAGGATGTGAAGGAGGTGCTGGACCGCCAGATTGAGTATAATACTGCCATTGCCAAGGAGGGGCTGCGGGGAGATTACGGCGCGAATATCGGAAGCGTGCTGTTGGATACCTATGGGACGGATGTGAGAACCCGTGCAAAGGCTATGGCGGCTGCCGGCTCGGATGCGCGTATGAACGGCTGCGAGCTTCCGGTCATCATCAACGCAGGAAGCGGGAACCAGGGAATGACCTGTTCTCTGCCGGTGCTGGAGTATGCCAGGGAAAAAGAAGCCGGACAGGAGAAGACTTATCGTGCTTTGACATTGTCTAATCTGGTGGCGATTCATCAAAAGACGGGTATTGGAAGGCTGTCCGCATACTGCGGGGCTGTCAGCGCGGGGGCGGCTGCGGGCGCGGGTATTGCCTACCTGTGCGGCGGCGGATATGAGGAAGCGGTACATACGGTAGTCAATGCCCTGGCGATTGTGTCGGGTATGGTCTGCGACGGGGCAAAAGCCTCCTGTGCGGCGAAGATTGCCGCGTCTGTGGATGCAGGGATTCTGGGCTACAATATGTATCTGCGGGGACAGCAGTTCTATGCAGGAGACGGAATTGTGACAAACGGTGTTGAGGCCACGATTACGAATATCGGACGTCTTGGAAAAGAAGGTATGAGAGAGACGAATGAAGAAATCATTAAGATGATGATTGGAGAGTAAGAGTATTCTTATTTAGGAATAAAGAACAGGGAGATTAGAAGCCTTGTTCTTTTTTTCTGTGCAGCGGCTTAGATATGTGCTATTATTTAGGAGAGAGCAAATGCAGGTCGGATAAAAGAGAGTGAGATTTACGATGGAAAAGTGGATGGATAAATTTCAGAAAAATACGCTGCTTCTAGGTAAGGAGTATTTTGACAGGGGCAGGGTCTTTGAGCTTGAGGAAGTAGATGGTACGTATACGGCGGCTGTGGTAGAGAGGCGGAGGTATGAGGTAAGGATTACCGGATATGGGAATCCGGAGACGTGCAGGATGTATTGTAACTGCCCTCATGCTAAAAGCGGCGGCTATTGCAAGCATATGGCGGCTTCTATGTATGCCATTGAGGAGTTTAAGGAACAGAAGGAAGGATTTGCCTGGGAGGACGGACAGATGCAGAAAAACGGCGCCATAGAGGCTTATACATATTTTGACAAGGTGAAGATTAAGGAGTCGCTGCATTTGCCGGTGGATTCTATGCGGAAGGGAAAGGCCCTTCTGGCGGCGAATAAAGTCACCGTGGAAAGTATTGATACCGGTTACTGCGAGGGATGGGATGAGCTGCTTGGGTTTATTGAGGGAATGGTTGAGAGTGATAAGACGAGCTTTCCGGTTCGGATTGTATTTGCCAGGGACAGGGTGGTTTCAGCGGACTGCTGCTGCGGCATGTATGCGAGGAATTATTACCGGTACTATACGCAGATGGACAACTGTGAGCATATTGCGGCGCTGATGCAGTTACTTGGGGAGTTTTTAGACAAGAATCCTATTGGGGATGCCACGGATGTTTGGGGAAATGAGATTATTCGTTTATTTCAACGGAATCGGGCAAACCAGACCATCTCGGATGTTATGGGCAGCGACGCCAGTATTATACTCAAGCCGCGTCTGGTGGAAAAAGACGGGAAGCTGACCGTCTCTTTTAAGATTGGACAGAAGAAGCTGCTTCTAATCAAAGATTTGTTTGAATTTGAGGAGAATGTAAGGAATTCTGCCATGGGGAGTTACGGTACGAATATGCAGCTTAACCACCGTCTGGATAATTTTACCCCTCAGGGGAGGCTTTGGATTGAGTTTATCGGGAGTCTTGTGAGGGAGGAAATCGAGTTCGGCAATCGGATTATTGAATCGGGCGCATTTACAAGAAAATCACTGGTAAAGAAAAATGAGATGAAGCTGTTTGGATGGAGGCTGGACCGGTTCTATGAGATTGCCTCCGGTGAGACGGTGCCCTATGAAGCGAGGGACGGCGGCGGTAAGAAGAAATGCGAGCTGACCTGCCGCCAGGGGAACCCAAAGATTGCCATGACGATTCGGAAGAATCGTCTGTATAAGGGAAAGACTTTCCACGGGGTTTCTGTGGATTGTGATATTCCGTTTTTATTTTATGGTGTGCATACGGCGTATTTTATTAAGGAGGATATTTTATACCGTATGGATGAAGATTTTTTAAGAAAGATTCGTCCGCTGGCACAGCAGGGGGGAAGCGTAGGGAGGTCTTTTAGGATTGGCAGAAATGCGCTGTCAGACTTCTACTATTCTGTACTTCCCCAGATTCGCGATGTGGTGGATGTAACAGAGGAGGACGGAGAAGAAATTAACCGGTATCTGCCTCCGGAGGCGGAGTTTGTATTCTATCTGGACGCAGAGAATGACAATATTATTTGCAGGCCCCATGTGCGTTACGGTGAGACGGAATTTGCCATACCGAAGTATGACGGGGATAACGGAAATATTTCCCGTGAGGAGAATAAGGAGAGGGAGATTTTGTTTCTGCTTCGACAGTGGTTTCCGTATATGGAGGAGGGAAAGCAGGCGCTTCACTGTGGGAAGGATGAGGAATGTATGTACCAGGTATTGGCTAAGGGTGTGGACGCCCTGCTGAACCTGGGCGAAGTTCAGTGTACCAAGCGTTTCTCTAATCTTAAGATTACACGGAAAATGCACATGTCTGTGGGCGTCTCTATTTCCAGCGGCCTTTTGAATCTGGATATAGCGACAGAGGATCTTCCTATGGATGAGCTTTTGGATATTCTTGCCAGCTACCGCAGCAAGAAGAAGTACCATAGGCTGAAAAACGGAGATTTCCTGGATCTTGAGGATAATTCCTATGAAATGCTCAGCGAGATGATGGATTCCCTTCACCTGTCGCCAAAGGATTTCGTTAAGGGAAAGGTAGAGCTTCCACTGTATCGGACGCTGTATCTGGACAAGATGCTGGAGGAGAATGAAAATATTTACAGTGAGAGGGACAGCCATTTCAAGAATTTGGTGCGAGGCTTCAAGACGGTAAATGATTCGGATTTCCAGCCGCCAAAGTCTCTTGTCAGGGTGCTTAGGAATTATCAGAAAAATGGGTATCGCTGGCTGCGCACGTTGGAGGCGTTTCAGTTCGGAGGGATTCTGGCGGATGATATGGGGCTTGGAAAGACCTTGCAGGTGATTGCCGTACTCCTTGCGGCAAAGCAGGAGGGGAAGAAGGGCACGTCTCTGGTGGTATCGCCGGCTTCACTGGTATTTAACTGGGGTGAGGAGATTCGTAAATTCGCACCAGAGCTTGAGTTTTTGCTGATTACGGGGACACAGGAGGAACGACGGAAAAGGCTTGAGAATTATCAGGAGGCGGACGTGCTGATTACTTCTTATGATTTGCTGAAGCGTGACGCTGTGTTCTATGAGGGGAAGGAGTTTCTGTACCAGATTATTGATGAGGCCCAGTATATCAAGAATCATCAGACTGTGGCGGCAAAGGCTGTGAAGGTCATTAAGAGCCAGACCAGGTATGCCCTGACCGGAACGCCTGTTGAGAACAGGCTCAGTGAGATTTGGAGTATTTTTGACTATCTGATGCCAGGCTTTTTGTACAGGTATGAGGTTTTCAAGAGGGAGATTGAGACGCCGATTGTGAAGAACCAGGACGAGTCTGCAATGGAGAGGCTTAAGAAGATGACCGCGCCCTTTATCCTGCGGCGCCTTAAGGGGGATGTGCTCAAAGACCTTCCGGATAAGATTGAAAAGACACATTTTGTTAAATTCGAGAAGAAACAGCAGGAATTGTATGACGCCCAGGTGTTACATATGCGGCGGCAGATTGCCGGACAGGACGGGGCGGAATTCCAGAAGAATAAACTTAAAATTTTAGCAGAGTTGGTTAAGGTGCGCCAGATTTGCTGCGACCCTTCGCTGTGCTTCGAGAATTACAAGGGTGAGTCTGCAAAGTTGGAGGCGTGTCTTGAGCTGGTTCAGAGGGCGGCAGAGGGAGGACATAAGCTTCTTTTGTTTTCTCAGTTTGTGTCAATGCTGGAGATTATAAGGGAGAAGCTTGACGTGCTTGGTATATCCTTCTATATGATTACCGGTGAGACGGCGAAGGAGAAAAGGCTAAAGCTAGTGAAAAATTTTAATGAGGATGATACCCAGGTATTTCTGATATCCCTGAAGGCAGGAGGCGTGGGATTGAACCTGACAGGGGCGGATGTGGTGATTCACTACGACCCATGGTGGAATCTTGCGGTTCAGAATCAGGCGACGGATCGGGCGCATCGGATTGGCCAGGATAAGAAGGTCACGGTCTATCAGTTGATTGCTAAAGGGTCCGTGGAGGAGAAGATTCAGAAGCTTCAGGAGTCGAAGCGGGAACTGTTAGAGCAGGTGGTCGGAAGCGCCTCAGGGCAGTTGGGAAGTATGAGTAAAGAAGACTTTCTGGAATTGTTGGAGTAGGAAAAAAATATATAAAAATGTGAAAAAAGTGTTGCATTTTGTTGGCGGCTGTGTTATTATAAATCTCGGTCAGCACGAAAGTGTGTGCCGAGTATGGCTCCATGGTCAAGCGGTTAAGACATCGCCCTTTCACGGCGGTAACACGGGTTCGATTCCCGTTGGAGTCATTGATGAATGTATGATAGAATATATTCATTGTAATTGCCGATGTGGCTCAATTGGCAGAGCAGCTGATTTGTAATCAGCAGGTTATCGGTTCGAGTCCGATCATCGGCTTAGTCCTATAAGGGACTTAATGATTTTGGACCTTTAGCTCAGTTGGTTAGAGCAATCGGCTCATAACCGATCGGTCCTGGGTTCGAGTCCCCGAAGGTCCATTATGGCCCAGTGGCTCAGTTGGTTAGAGCGCCGCCCTGTCACGGCGGAGGTCGAGAGTTCGAGTCTCTTCTGGGTCGTTGACATTATACGTTTGATATGTTATAATTGAATGTAGATGTCGTTTATATGGGATCTTAGCTCAGCTGGGAGAGCATCTGCCTTACAAGCAGAGGGTCATAGGTTCGAGCCCTATAGGTCCCATTTTGCCGGCGTGGCGGAACTGGCAGACGCGCAGGACTTAAAATCCTGTTGTAGCAATACAGTACCGGTTCGATTCCGGTCGCCGGCATGACAGTAAAGAATAAGGGAAGTAAAGTAGAAATACTTTACTTCCCTTATTTTTATCCTCAAAAAGGCGAAGGCTTGGCAGAAGTCGTATTAAAGACGGTGAAAATTGTTCAGGTAACAAAAGATAAATAGCAAAATTACAAACAAAATTATGAAAATGAAAACGCAAAATTGGGATAAATGAAGTAATATAAAAAAAGCGATTGTCTTGTTGGAGAAGGTGGACAGGCATATGAAATATTATTGTAATCCGATTAATGTCCCATATCGTTATCAGTTTAACATGGATCCGCGTTCCGGTGGAAAGCTTCAGATTGACAGGGAGGCCCACAGACTTCCACAGGCTCTCCCGCTGTATGACTATGCACCGGATGCAAGAGTATGTGGTGATTATGTGTATTTTTGCGCGTCAAAAAAAGGAGAAAATTGTAATTACTATAGAACGAAAGACATTATGAAAAGAAAACAATCTATGGCATACATCTACCATGGGCATCAGCGTAAATCATTAGTTTGAGCGGCGTGTCGGTATCTGGCCGGCCGGCTTTGATGCAGATGGCGAACTGTTCTGTAATCAGAATTACGGAGACTGGCCGATTGCGGTTTCTGAGGCAAAGAATGACCCATGGAGAGAGCCACAGTGGTATTTGCTTAGTTATGCGAAGCCGACAAATTGTTCTTCTTTTGAAGAGGGAAAGGGAGCAGACCAGGCGGTGGATGAGGATGCAACGACCTGGTGGAGAGCGAAAACGAAAGAACCGGGACAGTGGATAGAGGTAGATTTGGAAAAGCCAATGGATGTCAGAGCCGTTCAGATTAATTTTGCAGATGATGCATTGCCGATTGCTTCACTGGGAAAAATTCAGGGAAGCGCAACGCAGCCGAGATATATTGAGGAAAGGGACTTACATACCCGATGGAAGCTGGAAGGCTCTTTAGACGGAAAAAAATACTTTGTAATTGAGAACAAGTCGAAGGCAGAAACGGATTTGTCACATGATTTTATCGTAAGGGAAGAAGGAATTTGGGTGCGGTTTGTCCGACTGGCTATTGTAGAAATTCCCTATGATGTGACACCCTGTATTTCAGGGTTCCGTATCTTTGGTATCGGTACAGAGGAAAACCGAAGGCACCGGCATTTGAGGCAGCAAGAAGCGAAGACGGACTGGACTTACTGGTAACCATTGAAGGAACGAAGGATGCGGTTGGCTATAATATCCTCTGGGGGCATGAAGAAAGTAAATTGTATCACAGCTACCAGATTTACCGTGAGGCTGTGGACGTACAGAAAAAGAGGGCTGCAGTCATGAAGAAGCGCATCGGTGCGTTGATAAAATCGCAGGAATATCCGATTGGAATTGATAGCAGAATACCTTATCTTTCCTGGAAGTGTGAGGGAGGAAAGAAGCAGACCGCTTATGAAATCGAAGCGGTGTCGGAAGGGGAAGTGATTTGGAACAGCGGAAAGGTTGTTTCAGATAAAATGAATGATTGTTTCGGTGTGACGGTAGAAAGTAAACAGCATGTTGTATGGAAGGTGCGGTTGTGGGATGAAACCGGTGTGGCAGGAGAATGGAGTCAGGAGGCTTATTTTGAAATGGGCATCTTAGAAAAGAACCAATTTGTTGCAAAATGGATTAATCCGGAGCTTGCCTGTGACCCTGCAGTACATAAGCCGGCAAGTTATTTAAAAACGCTGTTCTCTGTAGAAAAGATGGGCAAGGCCAGATTGTATATTACCTGTCATGGTTTGTATGAGGCATTTATCAACGGGAAACGGGTAGGTGACTTTGTGCTTGCACCGGGCACTTATACCTATGATAAAAAATTGGCTTACCAGACCTATGATGTAACCGGACTGGTAAAGGAAGGGAGAAATCAGGTATAGGTTATATTGGGAGACGGCTGGTATCGCAGCTGTTCCGGTGTGGGTGGTGACAGAAATCTTTATGGAGAGGATGTTGCGTTATATTTTCAGCTGGAAGTGGAAGGAAAGGTTGTCTGTGTCTCGGATGAAACCAAATGCGATTGGTGCAGGAAAACGGAAGAAGCGAAGACTTATTCGGGTTTCTGCTGTACGGCATTTATATTTGGTACTTGCCAGCCCCATTGTCGGGATATATTATTTAAGTACAAGCTTCTTACAGGCTTCCGGCAGCGCATTGCCGGCAACGATGGTTTCTGTGTTAAGACAGGGCGGTATCTTAATCCCAAGCCTATATCTGATGGAGCAGCTGCTGGGATTTACAGGAATTGCAGTTGCGCATACAATTGCGGATTTCCTGTCAGTTGTGATTGCGGCTGCTGTCTGTAGGGGCAGTATCGAAAAATCAAGTATTCTATAAAGGAGGAAAAGCAAAACATGGCAAAAATCTATGCAAGCAGTAATCCCGGAGTGAGCGAGCGTGAAAAGAGAAATATGGAACGCTCCCGCAGAATAGCAGGACAGGGAATGGTCTTGCTGAAAAATGAGGGGATATTGCCTCTTGATGGCGCAGTAAAAAGTATTGCGCTTTTTGGAAACGGAGCAAGAAGAACCATTAAGGGCGGTACCGGTTCCGGGGATGTGAACAGCAGATTTGTAGTAAACGTCGAGCAGGGACTTAGCGAAGCAGGATATGCGGTTACCACCAAGGAATGGTTAGACCGCTACGATGAGAAAGTAGAGACTGCGAGAGAAGCCTATTTTCAGGGTTTAAGAGCAAAGATGCCTGAGAGTGGAATGGCAGTATTTATGGAATTGTTTAATGATCCGTTTCAGGAACCGGCTGTGCTCCCAATCACCGATGCAGATATCGAGGCTTCCAGAGCAGATGCAGTAATCTATGTGATTTCCAGAAATTCAGGAGAAGGAAAAGACAGAAGGCCGGTTCCGGGAGATTACAAACTGTTTCCTGAGGAAGAGGCGGCAATCAGGAAGTTGACAAAAGCTTATTCAGATGTAATTGTGGTGCTAAATACCGGTGGTGTTATGGATACGAAAGTGATTCGTAATATGGAGCACATCGGAGCGATTCTTTTGATGAGCCAGGCAGGAAACATTGGCGGCTATGCACTCTGTGATGTGCTAACAGGAAAAGCAGATCCGTGCGGACATCTGACCACTACCTGGGCAGAAAATTATGAGGATTATCCATGCGCAGACACCTTTAGTCACAGAAACGGAGATACGGATGATGAGTTTTATGAGGAGGGTATTTTTGTAGGATACCGTTATTTTGATTCTTTCAATATCACTCCGGCTTATCCGTTTGGGTATGGAAGTTCTTATGCAGATTTTGAATGGAAGGTGACCGGTGCTAGGGTGGAGGAGCTTTGGGTGAAGCTGGCAGTAGAAGTGAAAAATATCAGCAGCCAATACGCAGGCAGAGAAACGATACAGGTTTATTATTCCGCTCCGCAGGGAGAACTGGAGAAACCATATCAGGAACTGGCCGCATTTGCTAAAACGAGGCTTCTTGCACCGGGTGAGACGCAGGAGCTGATTCTTAGCTATCCGGTAACACAGATGGCTTCTTATTCGGAAAACGAGGCGGCTTATGTATTGGAACCGGGTAATTATTATATCAGAGTGGGTGTTCATTCCAGAAAGACAGTTATTGCCGCTGCCGTGGAAATCGCTCAGAAGGTATGGACGAAAAAACTGGAAAACAAATTAACGGTGGATTGTGATTTGCCTGAAATGACAGCAATTGACGCAGAACCATACAGCTATCCCACCGAGCAGGTGGAAAAAGATGCTGCCAAAGTATTATCGGTACCAATCGAAGAGATTGTATGTGAGAATGTATCTTACCAAAAGGAACAGAAGTTATGTATGGCTCCTGATACCGATCACAAGATTACCATGGATGAGGTCAGAAACGGAAGCTATACGATGGAAAAACTGGTTGGCCAGCTTACGGTAGAAGAGCTTGCAGTCTTATGTGTGGGAACCTCAAGAGGACAGTATGGCAGTGATTCTATCATTGGAAGCGCATCGACCTTATGTCCGGGAGCTGCGGGTGATACGACCTCGCTGATGATTGAAGACAGAAATATTCAAAATGTGGTACTGGCAGATGGACCGGCAGGCCTGCGTTTATCGGCTACATTCCTTACTGATAGTCAGAACAATCAGATTCCGGGTACCGGCGGAATTGCGATACCGGGTATGGAGGAGCTGCTTAAGGATATGCCGAAGCCTGAGATCCCAGAGGAGGCAAGGACTTATTATCAGTATTGTACTGCCATTCCGATTGCAACATTGCTTGCACAGACATGGGATATGGAGCTGATTCGTGAAGCAGGCGATATCGTGGGTGAAGAAATGAAAGAGTTCGGAGTAACAATATGGCTTGCCCCAGGTATGAATATTCATAGAAATCCGTTATGCGGAAGAAATTTTGAATATTATTCAGAAGATCCGTTACTGTCCGGCTTATGTGCGGCAGCGGATACACAGGGTGTACAGAGCCACAACGGCGTCGGAACCTGTATTAAGCATTTTGCATTCAACAACCAGGAAGACAACAGAATGCATGTGAATTCTCATGTGAGTGAACGCGCCGCAAGAGAAATCTATTTAAGAGGCTTTGAAATCGCAATAAAAGAGGCACAGCCAATGAGCATCATGTCCTCCTATAATCTGGTGAATGGAATCCATACGGCAAACAGTTATGACCTTCTGACCGCCTTAGCAAGGGATGAATGGGGGTTTGAGGGTATTGTGATGACCGACTGGGGTACGACCGGCGGTATGGAAATGGAGCAGGGAAAAACCTTTAAATATGGCTGCTCTAATGCAGCAGGCTGTATCAAAGCGGGAAATGACCTGATTATGCCTGGTTCTCAGAATGACGTGGATGAAATTATGAAATCAGTCGGAGCAAAAGAAGGAGAAGCGGAATACCCGCTGACCCTCAGCGAGCTGCAGACCTGTGCGGGAAGAATTCTTCGCATGGTGGCGTCAAGCTTTATTTATCCATAGTGTTTTTATTGAAGGAAAGAATTTACTATAACACAAAATGCTCAGGCACGAAAAGTGTTTTCATAACGTTTTGTGCCTGAGCGAAGCGAAAGGAATGGATATAAAAATGAATATTAGTTTATTGGAACCAATTGGTATTTCGCAGACAATGATTGAGGATTTTTCAAAAGGACTAAAAGAGGCAGGGCATTCATTTACCTATTATGAAACTAAGACTACTGATGTTGAGGAGTTGAAACGTCGAAGTGCAGGTCAGGATATTGTAATGATTGCAAATACTCCTTATCCTGATGAAGTGGTAAGAGCTTGTGACTCTTTAAAAATGATAGCGGTTGCTTTTACAGGTATTGTTCATGTTGGACTGGAGGCTTGTAAGGAGAAAGGCATAATTATCTGTAATTGTGCAGGTTATTCCGATACCAGTGTTTCAGAATTAGTGTTAGGCATGACGATCAATGTTATGCGTAATATTAGTGCATGTGATACATCGGTACGTAGCGGAAAGACTTCTTTAGGACTTGCGGGAACTGAAATTGAAGGAAAAACAATAGGAATCATTGACCGTGGACAGATTGGGTTCCAGACAGCAAAACTGTTTCTGGCATTTGGCGCAAAGGTACTTGCGTATGCGCGTCATGAACGAGAGGAAGTAAAAGAACTTGGTGTAGATAATCAGGCTCTCACAAAAGCACTTAATGAGGATAAGCTTGCAGGAGCGGCTATTGATGTATTTGATATGGAACCGCCAATTCCTGAGGATTATCCTTTGCTTCATGCTAAGAACACGCTGCTCACTCCTCATGTGGCATTCCTCACCAGGGAATCTATGGTGCGTCGTGCCAGAACAGAATTTGATAATATGTGTGCATACCTTGACGGTAAACCAGCTAATGTTTGCAGGTATTAGGTGGGAAGATGAATAATAGGAAATTAACAGAGGGATTTATTTTTAAGAATCTGTTGCTGTTTGCACTTCCTATGATGGCAGGAAATTTTCTTCAACAGATATATAACATAGCTGACACCATCATTGTTGGACGGTTTGTGAGTTCGGATGCTCTGGCTGCGGTGGGAGCAGCATATACACTAATGACTTTCCTGACTTCACTTATCATAGGCTTATGCATGGGAAGCGGAGCTTTGTTTTCCAAATCCTTTGGTGCAGGCAAAATGGAGGAAATGAAGCAGGATATCCGTATGTCTTTCCTGTTTATTGGTGTAGTGACGATCATCATTTATATGCTTGTTTTCCCGGGAACAGATTATATTCTGCAGATACTCACTATTCCTGCTGAGATTTACCACATGATGCGAAGCTATGTAAGAATTATTTTTATCGGAATAGGTTTTACCTTTTTGTATAACTTTTTTGCGTACTTACTTCGTTCCATTGGAAATTCCGTTGTTCCACTTATATTTCTTGCAATCTCTTCCATAATCAACATTGGATTGGATCTGTATTTTGTTATTTCACTTAAGTGGGGCGTTTCAGGTACTGCTATAGCAACCGTTGTTTCTCAAGCTTTTGCTGGTTCTGGAATTGCATTGTACGTAATGCATAGAAACGGAGAGTTGTTAAGGATAAAAGAAAAACTGGCATGGAACAGAATAGGTGTCATCATAAAAAATGATTTCTTCACAGCTTTGCAACAATCGGTAATGAATCTTGGAATTTTAATGATACAGGGCCTTGTAAACAGCTTTGGTACAACAATTATGGCGGCATTTACGGTTGCAGTTAAGATTGATACTCTTGCGTATATGCCTGCACAGGAGTTTGGCAATGCCTACTCACTTTTTATCTCACAAAATTTTGGTGCGAAAAAGAAAGAACGAATTCATGAGGGAACAAAAATTGCTGTTATCGTCTCTGCAGCATTTTGCGTGGCAGTTTCAGCTTTGGTATGGTTATTCACAAGGCAGTTTATGGAAATATTTGTTGATTCAAACGAAACTACGATTATTTTAGAAGGTGTGAGATATCTGAGAATAGAAGGAAGTTTCTATTTTGGAATTGGCATTCTGTTTCTTTTTTATGGTTATTACAGAGGTATTCAGTGTGCAGAAATGTCTCTTGTACTTACGGTGATCTCTTTGGGGACAAGAGTGTTACTTTCCTATCTGTTAGCACCACATACACCATTAGGCGTATATGCCATCTGGTGGTCTATCCCGATTGGCTGGATACTTGCAGATATAGTGGGGACAATCTATTATAAAATGCGCTTGATTTCTTACTGATGGAACAAATACCGCAAAATCAAAGTCTGAGCCGGAGGTGTTTTTAAATGGGGGCAGAGTTCTTAGGTGAGAAGCCGGAGTATTGTCTGGCTGTTGAAGACGCAGAAGCAGGTATTGATGCGAGAATCACAGACAATCTGAGTGAGCGAGGACTTAGAGGAATCAAATCCCATATGAAGCGTTATCAAGGCTATGTGAAGGTAAGCCGTACACAGTAGCAGAAATATTTTCATAGCTGGTAAAAGCAAATACTGCCAATACCCAAGGAGTGTGGTTTTACAACTCACTTTCTTGGGATACTGGCACTTAACTATAAATCAGCTGTGAATAGTAACACCAAATTGCAGCAAATTTGAAAAAAAGGTATTGACAAAGAGGTGTACGTGCGTTATTATACATAATGTTCCGTATGAACGTTATAAGAAATATGTGTGCGTAGCTCAGCTGGATAGAGCACTTGGCTACGGACCAAGGTGTCGGGGGTTCGAATCCTCTCGCGCACGTATGATAAAGAGCGGTTATATTGAGTTTATCGATATAGCCGCTTCTTTTTATATCATTTGCCGCTCTACATATGGGTGATATGTCGCAGAAAGGGCGTATGGGTCCTGCGGCGGGTAGGGGAAATCTGCCCTGCATTTCTAGGGGAACTGCTTTAAATGATGTTGCGAAATTGCCAAAAACAGTATAGAATAAAATTTGGAATGATATCTTTTATAGAAAGCATCGTATCGATTTTTGAACGAGAGCAGGAGGAAACATAAATGTTACAGGGAAAGACAGTACTTCTTGGAGTAACGGGAGGAATTGCCGCCTACAAAATGCCTAATGTTGCGAGAATGTTAAAGAAAATGCATTGTAATGTGCACGTGCTTATGACGGAGAATGCGACGAATTTTATCACCCCCACCACCTTTGAGACACTGACCGGCAATAAGTGCCTGATAGACACCTTTGACCGGAATTTTGAGTTTTCGGTGGAGCATGTGGCATTGGCAAAACAGGCGGATTTGGTATTGGTTGCTCCGGCAACGGCGAATGTGATAGGAAAGATTGCAAATGGAATTGCAGACGACATGTTGACCACCACGATAATGGCATGTACCTGTAAAATTTTAGTTGCCCCGGCAATGAACCATAATATGTACCATAATTCCATTGTGCAGGAAAATATAGAAAGATTAAAACGGCATGGTTATGAAATTATCGACCCGATATGCGGTATGCTTGCCAATGGGGATACGGGAGACGGGAAGCTGCCGTCGGAGGAAACCCTTGTGGAATATGTGGTAAGGGAGCTTGCATTTGAAAAGGACATGCAGGGCATGAAGGTTTTAGTGACGGCAGGTCCAACCAGGGAGGCGATTGATCCGGTACGCTTCATTACGAACCATTCTACCGGGAAGATGGGCTATGCCATTGCAAAGATGGCAATGCTGCGGGGGGCAGAGGTCACTTTAGTCAGCGGTCCCACAGCGATAGAGCCGCCCATGTTTGTGGAGGTGGTTCCGGTGATGTCGGCGGAGGATATGTATCAGGCGGTGATGAATCGGGCAGAGGGAATGGACCTTATTATCAAGGCGGCTGCGGTGGCAGATTACCGCCCGGCAGAGATTGCCAGTGAGAAAATAAAAAAATCCGATACCCAGACCCGGCTGAATTTGGAGCGGACAACGGATATTTTGGGGGAGCTGGGGAAACGGAAGGGGGATACCGTACTCTGCGGTTTCTCTATGGAAACGGAGCATATGCTGGAAAATTCCAGAAAAAAATTAAAAAAGAAAAATTTAGACATGATTGCCGCAAATAACCTGAAGCAGGAGGGGGCAGGCTTTGGAACCAATACGAATGTATTGACGCTGATAACCGACGACAGTGAGCGGCAGTTAGAAATGATGAGCAAGGAAGAGGCAGCAAACTGCTTGCTCGAAGAACTACTAATAATTAAAAGGAGGCGGCATTCATTAGGGGATTGATTGCCAGGGAGAAATTATGGAGACAATAAAAGTACAGAAAAATCAGATCATTGCAAAGCAAAATGGAAAAGTGAAAGCCTGGTATTTGATTTTGGAGGGCTCTGTGGTGCAGAGAAATTCTTATGCCAGAGTAGTGTTAGAGAAGGAAGGCATCGTGGGTGTTTCGGAGAGCGATCGTTATCTGTGCGATTATGTGGCACGTGAGGATTCCGTATTGGTGGTATTTCCCTATGATACGGCCGATGACCTGATAAAGGTGCTAAACGGTCAGGAGAGTATGCGAGGAGTGCTGCTTCGGGCCGCATTAAAGCAGAGACAGAAACTGCTTGAAACCTACGCAGGCTTCCGGAATCTGGTGCGCCAGTTCCATTCTTTTGCAGAGAGTCAATACAATGATTATACCCTGCTTTGCAGCCAGCTGCGGCTTGACGGACAGAGCTTTAACAGAATGGATAACTTTAAGCCGCTAGATATGGTACATAAGGCGGAAAATTGGGAGGTAAATAACAGTACCAGCCTGATGAAGGGATATTTAGACCCCTACGTCCATCTGATGCAGAAGGATGACAGCCTTTGCATCGGCGCTATTATGGAGGCTTCTTACCAGACCAGACGTGTGACCCAGGGTATTATTGAGATGGTGGAATATCTGAAATATAACCAGGATATCCTGTTGGCGGAATCCGGGAATGATATGTTCCATCTGTATTTTGGACTGCTGCTTCAGGCGGAAACGAACAATTATGATACCAAAGCCCTGCGGGAGCGCATGGATAAGATGGCGGAGGTAATCCGGAAATTAAATATTTATGATGAAAAATTAGTGAGTGAGCGCATTGGGGAATATCAGACCCATGATTTTTCTGCTGCTACGGACGGTTATGCAACGCCTCAGGCGGAAAGTGACCTGCCGGATGGAGAGGAATGGGACGATGAAGGCGGGAAAGAGAACGGTGAGGACTGTCTGGCGTATATCTTAACCTATGCCGGATATGAGGAGGCAAAGGTGGAAGAGGTCCGGACGCTGATTCAGAAATACGGTGACCTGCCGGATATGCTTTCCACAGATGCGGAAGCTTTCGGATTACGGAAGCAGATTTCCCAGATGTTTTATGACACCTATTATAAGGTATTTATGAAGGTGATGAAGGATAAGGAGGAACCAACCCCCATTGTGGAAATGTTCTTAAATTTCGGCTTTATGGACGTTCAGATGGTGGGAGAGGAAAATGCCAATATTCTTTATGACTTGACAGAACACTTAGACTGTTGCAATTCGGACCACGTATTTACTATTTTTTCATGGCTGAGATCTATTTATCAGGGGGAGAACGAACCTTCTAAAAATGAGTTCGATTTAGATTATACCGGCTACCTTGCGGAACTGCGGAAAACAGGAAAAATAAGGCCGGAGCAGGTGAATGAGTATGCTGCGAACAGGGAAATGAAGATAAAATTTGAGATTCAGAATATGTTTACCTCCGGAAACCGCATTACCTATGGAAGAATTTCAACGTTCTGTCCGGTTCTAGGGGAGAATGACCTGATTAATTCCATTGATAAGATGCTAGTCACGGTGCAGAAAATAGATGAGGCGTTAAATAATATCCGCAAAATTGACTTTTCTGTATTTTACCGGGAAGTTATGTTTTCGGATCCGAATAGAGGGATTAACCACGAGTCGGTGATGAAAGAGGTGCTGCCGAACATTATCCTAATGCCCAACGCAGGAACAAGGGCGCAGATGTGGCAGGAGACGGCAGGAGTGAAAAGAGATACCCCGGCGAGGTTTATGTTCCCGATTTTTACCGCAGTGGACTTAGACGATATGATGATTGACACTGTCGGGAGATTCCGCTGGGAGTTGTGCCGGAAGATACAGGGTGTCCACTGGAATGATATCCGTGACAGATCCCTCACGTCGGAATACTGCGATTATATTCAGTTTTACCGGAAAAACAATGAGCTTTCTACGGATGCCAAGGAGAAAATCAAGAGTGCTTTACTGCGTGGAAAGAATAACTACCGGGAGGTTTTTGTAAAAGATTACCAGAACTGGGTAAAATATGAATCTAAGGGAAGTTTTCGTCTGAATAAGGTTTCCAGGGAGATTTTACTGACTTACTGTCCCTTTGCAAAGCCTATCCGTGAGGAATTGAAAGCCAATCCGATGTATACCAACGGACTGCACCGTTATGATTTGCAGACGGCAAAGAAAGTACAGCGGATACAGGGCGTATATGATAAGTATGTAAAGGCAGGCGGAGTGATTAACGCAGAGCTGAAAGAGAATTTAGATTATTACTCCTTATAAAAAATAAAAAACAGGAAAAGAATGGAAATAGAAAAAGCCATGTGAGTTGTCACGTGGCTTTTTCTGAGGGGAGTATAAATAATTAATAAGGGGTATAAAAGTGACAGTAATAACTGTTGTTATTACATATCACAAAAACAGTATAGCCTATTCAAAAATAAAAAGCAATTAAAAAATAAGTCTGTGTATATTTTTTTGCATTCCCTCAAATAATATCTTTGCTGAAAGCAATGCAGCAAGCAAATAAATAAGAGTGCCAAAGACGGCACAAGAATGGAGGAAAACATGGCAAGAAACGCAGATACACAGAACGGATACGAGAACAATTACGAGCAGAACAGTTCTAAAAACAAGGCTTCTAACAAAACATCCAACAAAGCATCTAACGGATACGGACAGAACAGCAACGGACAGAACAACTCCGGACAGAACAGCAACGGAAAGAATGCTACAGGATCTAACTGCAGATAGTTTGTCACGGCAGGGGAAAAAGAGCATAGGATAGAAAGAGTAAAATCTTTAGCAGAAGAAACAGATTACAGAGAACCTTCTTTGTAATCTGTTTTTCTATAGAGGGGGAAATATGGCATTTTATACAATTCATCCACGTGAAATTTCGAATATTCTTTTTCAAAAGAGAGCGGTTGTCATAGATGTGAGGGAAAGGGAGGACTACAGAGAGTACCATTACAGGGGAGCGGTCAACTGTCCCTATGAGGAAATCGACAGGTGGCTGTATCGTTTTCCCAGAGGAAAGACGCTGATTTTATACTGCGAATACGGAAGCACCAGCCTGCTGGCAGCCAGAAGACTATCCCAGGAAGGTTACGAGGTATATACCGTAGTGGGAGGCATCCGGGCGATTAAGCCGTATCTGGAGACAAAAAACAGATGAAGAGGGCTACAGGAAGGGTATGAGGTTCCGGCGCAGCAGCTTATCTGGAAGAAAAGGGCAGACAGAATCTGCGTGATTAACGATTGACAGGGAAATTTAGAACGGATAATATAATACTAGGTCATCAGAACATAACTAGAAGGAAGAGAAAGCTTTGTGACAGGAAGCGATAGGAGATTAGATGAAGACATATGAGTTGGTAGTACCCTGCCATTTTGGATTAGAGGCAGTTTTAAAACGGGAAATATATGACCTGGGTTATGAGATAGAGCGTGTGGAGGACGGCAGAGTGACCTTTCTTGGCGACGAGGAGGCAATCTGCCGTGCCAATATTTTTTTACGGACAGCGGAACGGGTATTGATTCAGGTGGGGCGTTTCCGTGCCACCACCTTTGAAGAACTTTTTCAGGGGATTAAGGCACTGCCCTGGGAGGAGTATATTCCTTCCGACGGGAAATTCTGGGTGAAGAAGGCTTCTTCCATCAAGAGCAAGCTCTTCAGCCCATCGGATATCCAGTCCATTGTAAAAAAAGCCATGGTGGAGCGGTTGAAGCGGGAATACCATACGGACTGGTTCAAAGAAGACGGCGCCCCCTATCCGGTGCGTATCTTTTTGTTAAAGGACGAGGTGACGGTGACATTGGATACCTCCGGGGATTCCCTGCATAAGAGGGGGTACCGCACCATGACCAGCAAGGCGCCCCTGACGGAAACCCTTGCGGCAGCTCTGCTGCTTTTAACGCCCTGGAAGCCGGACCGTATTCTGGTGGACCCCTTCTGCGGCAGCGGCACCTTTCCCATTGAGGCGGCAATGATAGCTGCCAATATGGCGCCGGGGATGAACCGTGAGTTTACGGCGGAGCAGTGGACAAACCTCATTGACAGAAAGCTCTGGTATGAGTGCGTCAGGGAAGCGCAGGATATGGTGGAGGAAAATGTTACCGTGGACATTCAGGGCTACGATATTGACGGGGACGTGGTGAAAGCTGCCAGGGAAAATGCGAAGCGTGCAGGAGTAGAACATCTGATTCATTTTCAGCAGCGTCCGGTGGCACAGCTGCGCCATCCAAAAAAATACGGTTTTATTGTAACCAATCCTCCTTACGGAGAGCGGTTAGAGGATAAGGCGGATTTGCCGGAGCTTTACGGGCAGATTGGAGAGGCATACCGGAGTTTGGATTCCTGGTCCATGTATCTGATTACGAGCTATGAAGACACGGAGCGGTATATCGGAAGAAAGGCGGACAAGAACCGGAAGATTTATAACGGAATGTTAAAGACCTATTTTTATCAGTTTATGGGGCCGAAACCGCCGAGAAGAGACAAGAAGGAGAACTAGATGACATATTCAAAAAGATTTATTGCCTTTGGAGGAATTGTGGCGATTACTCTTTTGATCAAATATCATACATTTTTTTCGGGCTACGAGCAGGTTGCCAGCTTCCGGGGCGGCGATTTGCAGGCGGAAACCTGGAATCCTTTGATTGCTTCCAGCGTCAATGACAATTTATTGTCGGTGGTCATCGACAATAAGCAGTATACCAATGAGGAATATTCTTTTTTTATGGACGACAATTTAAGTATTATGGTTCCGGTGAATATCCTGCGGGAGGCATTAAACTGCAGTGCCCATGTGTACGACGGGGAGCGGCTTTTAGTGGAAAAGCATTCCAGTGAGCTGGAATTTCTCATGGAGGAATATACCGCAAAGGTAGACGGGGAGAAAAAGGAAATCGTTTCCCCGCTGATAGAAAAAGAGGGGCAGTATTATGTCAGCCTCAATGATTTGTCCACGTATCTGGATTACACTTACAGCTGGGATATGCAGGAAAACCAGGCGCTGGCATCGGATAATTCCGTCAACACTACCATTGTGCCGGCGAAATATGATTTGCGGGAAAAGAGAAGAGTGGCGGAGGTGCGCAACCAGGGGAACTACGGTACCTGCTGGTCCTTTGCGGCGTTAGGAGCCATGGAATCCGTTTTGCTGCCGGAGGAGCGGGTGCAGTACTCGGTGGACCATATGACCCTTTCTAACGATTTTGAAATAGACCAGCATGAGGGTGGGGACTACACCATAGGAATGGCATATTTAGCGGCATGGAGAGGTCCGGTTTATGAGGAGGACGACCCTTACGGAGATGATAAGACGGTAAGCGGTTTAGCTCCGGTAAAGCATGTACAGGAAATGCAGATTATCGACGGAAAGGATTATGAGAAAATCAAGGAGGCGGTGTTTAAGTACGGCGGTGTGCAGACCTCCATTTACAATGCGTTGCGCAGCTCCCAGTCCTATTCCCCGTATTTTGACAAAGCCACTAATTCTTACTGCTATATCGGCACGGAAAAACCAAACCATGACGTGGTGATTATCGGCTGGGATGACAATTATTCCAAAGATAATTTTTCCGTGGATTTAGAGGGGGACGGGGCCTTTATCTGCCAGAACAGCTGGGGAAAAAATTTTGGGGAGGACGGCGTATTTTACGTTTCCTATTATGACACCAACATCGGAACCCACAACGTGGTTTATACGGGAATTGAAGGCACCGATAACTATGACAATATTTACCAGAGCGATTTGTGTGGCTGGAGAGGACAGTTAGGGTACAATAAAGAAAGCATGTACGGGGCAAATGTCTTTACGGCAACAGGGGCAGAGAGCCTTGCGGCAGCCAGCTTTTATGCCACGGGAAAGGATTCCCAGTACGAGCTTTATGTAGTAAGGGGATTTCAGGACGAAAAATCCTTTGGAAATATGATACCGGTGGCATCGGGGAAACTTAGCAATGCGGGCTACTATACGGTGAAATTTAACCAGGAAATTACCGTGGAGCCGGGAGAGCGGTATGCCGTTGTACTCTATATTATCACTCCCAATTCCGTTCACCCCATGGCAATCGAGTATGCGGCGGATGAGGAGACAAAGCATGTGATTTTAGATGACGGGGAGAGCTATATCAGCTCCAATGGATATAAATGGGTGAGTATAGATACCGTGGAGGAAGCGAATTTGTGCATTAAAGCATTCAGTAATAATCAGTAAAAGGCAAAGTACATGGAAGAAAAAACGTTAAAATTTGCGGCAGTCACACTTTTTGTGTTGATGGTGGGGGTGTGTATGGTACTCCCCCAGTTTCCCAAGATACATACAAGGGTGGTAGAGGCGAGAGAAGCGAAGGTCGCGGAAGAAGAATTTGCAGCCAGCCAGGAGGAAATGAAAGATCTGGCGATTATTAATACCGAGGTGCCTGCGGACAGTTATGGCGGGCAGCTCAGCCTGCGTCTTCCGGAAGGGGTGGGGGAGAGCGATATCCATTTTACCAATGATTATGTGACCCAGACGGTACACATTGAGATACCGGGGACGGATAACAGTTATTTTGACAGCCACCCCATCAGCGGCAGCAGCAACCACATTGATACTTTATCCTATACCAGAAAAGGAGAGCGGGGTATCATAGAGATTGTGATGGACCGGGTGTATGAACTGAGGACTACCTATGACGAGGGAAGTTTTAATCTTGAATTTTTGACACCGCAGGAAGTGTATGATAAAGTAGTTGTAATTGATGCGGGGCACGGAGGCCGGGCGCCGGGCGCTACCAAGCAGGGCGTAAACGAGAAGGATATTGACCTTGCTATCGTGCTGCAGCTGAAAAAAATTTTTGAGGAAAGCGGAGAGAATATCGGTGTTTATTATACCAGGACAGATGACAGCAACCCCACCTTTGACCAGAGGGTGCAGTTAGCCAATAAGTCGGGTGCAAATCTGTTTATCAGTATACATAACAACTCTACCGGAAGCGGCAGGATGTCCTCCGCAAACGGAACTTCCGTGATGTATAATGAATCTGACGAAACAGGAAGAAGCCGGCGCTTCGCCCAGATTTGCGTGGAGGAGGTGACAAGCCGGATTGGCAGCCGCAACAGGGGAGTTATGGAGGGAGACAGCATTTATATTATCCGTACCAGTGAGGTTCCCGTGGCGTTGATAGAGGTGGGATTTATGACCAATCGGGAGGAACTTAAGCTGCTCTGCTCCGAGGACTATCAGAAAGAGACGGCGGAAGGTATTTATAACGCCATACTGCGGGCGTTTGAGGAAGGGTATTAATAAATGAATTTTTGCTATCTTCCGCAGGAAGAAAAATTACCTGATGTTTAAAGGGACAAGGCAGCAGGAAGAAAATCGTAAAGGTAAGGAAGGAAAGCCATCATGAAAAGAATCATATTTGCTACCGGGAATGCCGGGAAAATGAGGGAAATCAAAGAAATTATGGCGGACACAGGGGCGCAAATCCTGTCTATGAAGGAAGCCGGAATAGAGACGGACATTGTGGAGGACGGCAGGACCTTTGAGGAAAATGCGGTGATAAAGGCGAAGGCAATAGCGGCATTTACCGATGATATTGTGCTAGCGGATGATTCCGGTTTAGAGGTAGATTACCTGAATAAGGAGCCGGGGGTATATTCGGCACGTTACCTGGGGGAAGATACCTCTTACGATATCAAAAATCAGGTAATTTTAGACCGGCTTTCCGGGGTACCCAAGGAAAAACGCACGGCACGCTTTGTCTGTGCCATTGCAGCGGCAATGCCTGACGGGGAAGTGTTAGTGACAAGGGAAACTATAGAAGGGTATATCGGGGAGAAACCCGCCGGAGCCAACGGATTTGGATACGACCCGATTTTTTACGTGGAAGAATATGGCTGTTCCACGGCGGAGCTTTCCGAAGAGCAGAAAAATGCCGTCAGCCACAGGGGAAAAGCGCTGCGGGCGATGAAGGAGCAGTTACATCAGTACGGAGTTTAATCAGTGTCATCTGTGTTTCTAATGGGGATTAGAAATATTTAGGATATGAAGGATATCATATGAGAATACTGGTTGTGAGTGATACACATAAGAAACATGAAAATTTAAAAAAAGCGTTGGAGAATGTTTCACCGGTAGACCTTCTGATTCACTTAGGAGATGCGGAGGGGTACGAGGATATGATAGGTGAAATGGCAGGCTGCCCCATGGAGATTGTGGCGGGAAACAATGATTTTTTTTCAAGGCTTCCTAGAGAAAAGGAGCTGGAAATAGGAAAATACAAGGTACTGCTCACCCATGGGCACCATTATTATGTGGGTGCAGGCATCTCGGACATTATGCGGGAGGCGGAAGCAAGGGGGATGGATATTGTGATGTTCGGGCATACCCATGTACCGCTGATTGAGTATGGGGAACATGTCATTGCCATCAATCCCGGCAGCCTTTCCTATCCCCGGCAGGGGGGAAAACGCCCGTCCTATATTCTGATGGATATTGATAAAAAGGGGGAAGCTTTTTTTGAAATTGAGTATTTGTGAAAAAATGAAAAAAAAGTGTTGACATTTTTTTCCCTGTCCTATATAATAACACTTGCGTCACGGGTGCGGCAGGATAATCAGTAGTACCCGATAGATGAAGTTCATATCGGGGTGTGGCTCAGCTTGGCTAGAGCGCCTGGTTTGGGACCAGGAGGTCGCAGGTTCGAATCCTGTCACCCCGATT